>Ga0307373_10004525_pt1 | contig 23320 bp, 20 predicted proteins | sample OX2MG_FD_202534 | JGI IMG/M metagenome (GOLD analysis project Ga0307373, IMG submission 202534) | Soil microbial communities from Risofladan, Vaasa, Finland - OX-2 | ecosystem: Environmental > Terrestrial > Soil > Coastal area > Acid sulfate soil | place: Finland: Risofladan, Vaasa | collected... | reverse complement strand
TGCGCTGGAAGTTCTGCAGCCGGCCCATCGGATACGAGCGCGCGGCGTCGAACGCCTGGGGATAGTTCCCGATGACCGACACCAGCCCCGGCTGGCCCGGCGCTTCACCCTCGTAGTTCCCCTCGTCCTGCAGCATCAGCGTGTAGTTGCCGTTCATCGTCCAGTTGTCGCGCAGCCGGTAGTTCCCCTGGAAGATCATCCCCTGGTAGCGCCGGGTGGCGAGGTTCGAGTTCTGGTACACGATGTTGGTGAACGTCCCCAGGTCCACGCCCCCCTCGACCACTTCGGTCGTGCCGTTGGCCAGCGTGATCGTGTCTTCGATCAGGTTGTTCGTCCGGCGCAGGACGTAGGTGACGTCGGCGTAGCCGCGCCGCGTGAGCTGCCCTCCCAGCGACAGCGTGAACTCCTTCGTCACCGGTGTCGACAGGCCGGGCGCCAGCGAGACGTTCGCCGTCGGGAACAGGCCGGCGACGGTCATGTAGTTCGCCGGGGCGAAGCCGGGCGCGAAGCTGCGCCCCTCGCCGGCCGGCCCGGTGTACACCTGGATCAGCTCGTTCGGATTGCCGACGTTGGAGTTGGCCGCTATCTGGTTCTCGTTGTACCGGCCGGCATAGTGGCCGTAGGTCGCGTGAGCCATCAGCGTGCCGTCCTTCTTCAGGGCGTACGCCACCGCCAGCCGCGGCATGAACGTCTGGGTGTCGATGCCGACGACCCCGGTGCTGTCCTGGCTGTGCACGTGCTCGACGCGCAGCCCGAGATCCGCCGAGAGGCGCGCGTCGATCGTCCAGTGATCCTGCGCGTACACCGACTGCGTGTCGATGTTCAGGACCTCGCCGCGCTGCGGCATGTAGTCTTCGACGAATGTCGCCCCCGGCTGGAAGATCGGCACGAGGCGGCCCGAGGCGTCGTAGATCGGGTCGCCGGTCGCACCGGTCGCGTAGTCGGCGTGGAAGACGTAGTTCGTCGCCGACTGCGAGTTGCCGCCGGTGCGCTGGCTGCGGAACCACTCGTAGCCGGTCTTGAGCTCGTGCTGGCCGGCCCCGTTGAAGAAGGCGGTCAGGCTGCCCGTCAGCTGCCGGTTGTTCCGGCCCTCGGGGTCGGACATGTCGAAGTACGGCGCGTTGTACTGCCACATCCCCGTCAGCGCGAGAAACGGTGAATCCACGATGTTCGTGTTCGTGCCGCCGGACTGCCGCGACCAGGAGCGCTGCGAGTACTGCGCCTCGGCCAGCAGGTGGCTGTTGATGACCCCGTGATAGTTCGTGAAGAAATACGCATTGGGCAGCGTCACCGTCGCGATCGTCGCCGGGTCGATGCTCAGCGACGGGATGGACGGCATGCCGACCATCTGCGTGTAGTTGTTCACGTACCCGGCCTGCACCTGCTGGGACGGCGTCACGGTCGCCGTCAGCTTGAACTCGCCGCGGCGGTTCTTGTCGGTCTCACTGGTCGCGATGTCCGTCCGGGCGAACGCCCCGGCGGTCGCCGTGTTCTCGAGCCGTCCCGCGGTGAAGAACCAGAGGCGGTCTTTCAGGATCGGCCCGCCGAACGTCCCCTCCCAGTCCTTGCCGAGCTGGTCCGGGTTCGTGGTCCCCGTCGCAGCCTCGAACGGGGTCTGCGTGCTCCAGGCCGGGTTGTTCATGTTCAGCCGCAGGCTGCCGGCGAAGATGTTGCCCCCGCTCCTCGTGATGACGTTGACGACGCCGCCCGTGAAACGGCCGTACTCGGCCGGGATGCCCGAGGTCAGCGTCTGCACTTCCTGGATCGCGTCCGGGATGTACAGGTCCTGCGGGTAGCCGAACAGGTTGTCGTCCACGTCCACGCCGTTGATCATGAAGATCGTGTCGAAGCCGAACGCGCCATTGATCGACACCTGCCCCGCGTTCGGCGTGATGGTCGTCAGGCCGGGGGAGAGCGCCGCAATGTCCGTCAGCGTCGGGACCACCGGCAGCGAGTCCACCTCGTGGTAATTGAACGTTTCGCCGTCGGTCGGCGTGGCGGCCGGCGGCGGCGTCTGCGCGACGACGTCGACCGACTCGCGATGCGCCGCCAGCACGAGCGTCACGTTCTGCTCGACCGCCCCCCCGAGCGGCACGGTGGCGTGCACGGCGATCGGCGTGAAGCCGTTCTGCACGAAGACGATGTCGTACTCGCCGGGCGGCAGCGCCCGCAGCACGTACGTGCCGTCCTTGCCGGTCAGCACCTCGCGCACGCCCTGCAGCGCGGGCGAGGTCACCGTCACCGACACCTGCGGGACCGCGAGCCCCTGTGGATCGTGCACGACACCCCGGATGATGCCGGTCTGCACGCCCTGGGCGAAGGCGGCGCCGGCCGTCAGTAGCAGGGCGCCCGCGATGATGACGGTGGGCGCCAGCCGGCCACAACGGCGACCCCAGATGAAGCGCAAGTTGAGAGTCATAGTGCCTTTCCGCTATGAAACAGCCGTGTATCAAACCATTCCGCCCGACGATATGAACGAAGCAATCACCGCGGCGTACGTGCTCCGCACGCACGATGCGGTGCATTCGAGTACTCAATCGGCAGGTCGTGACAGCTGAACAGAGAGAATGATCCCGCGCATGCCCGCGGGTTTTCGCGTGCCGCGCCGGAGCCGACCGCCTCGGGGCAGCTCCGAGGCCGCGTGTCGTGTGCGGGGGGCGCGCACTGGTGAAGGACGGGGGCAGTGCGAATCGGAAGGTCCGGCGCGACAGGCCGGGCAGCGGGCGTCAGAGAGTCCGCAGGAGGCCGTACTTCAGCATCCACCGCACGGCGAACTCTCCCTGCGGCGCCGGCAGCGAGGCCTCCGCCAGCAGGTCTGCGACCGGCGCGCCGGCTTCTCCGCCGGCAGCGGCGCAGGCGTGCAGGCGCGCGAGCAGCGGCGGCGCGACGAGCCACGCCACCTCTTCGTACGGTCGGACGTCGCTCGGATCGCCGCACGCCGCCAGGCGACGGTCAGGGGAAAGCGTCTGCGACGGGTAGTGCGGGAAGATCCGGGCCGGCCCGAGGTTGTACGGGTTGTCACCGGCCGGTGGAAGGCCGGCGGCCAGCGCCTCGGCAGCGAGACGATCCCACGTCTCTTCGTAGCGCGCGATCACCCGGCTCCAGCGATACTCCCGATCCACCTTCGCGCGACCGGCCGCGCCCATGGCCGCTCTCAACCCCGCGTCTCCGATCAGACGCAGGACCCGCTCGGCCAGCTGGGCGAGGTCGACCGCGACCCCCTGCGACTGCACGAGCTGCGCCACGTTCGGGTCGGTCAGGTCGAACCATTCTCCCGCGGCGTCCGAGGTGCCGCCGTACGTGTCGATGAGAAACCCGTCGACGCCGTCCTGCACGAGATCCTTATAGCCATCGAAGCGCGACGCGACCACCGGCAGCCCGGCCGCCATCGCTTCCAGCAGGCTGAGGCCGAACGTTTCCTGCGCGTTGTCGACCGGCGACACGAGGATGTCGGAGGCGGCGAGCAGGGCCGCCTTGTCGCCCTGGGGAAACTCCGGACGTATGGTCACGTGCGATTGGATGCCGTAGCGCCCGATCGCCTGCCTGACCAGCAGCACATCGTCGGGGGTGGCGCTCCCCGCGAGGAGCAGGGTGACCGGCCGGGCGCTCTGCGGCAGGATGGCGCGCGCGAACGTCTGCAGCAGCGGCACCAGGTCCATCTTCTGGAACGGCGTCATCCGGCCGAGCACGAGGAGGACCGTGGCGTCGGGCGCAATCCCGACCTGCGCGCGGAAGCGGCGGCCGGCGTCGCGGTCGGCCGCCGCATCGAGGTGGGCATCGTCGATGCCGAGCGGCAGATGCTCGAGCCGGCCGTTGAAGGCGCGACCGGCGATCGCGGCGCCGCCGTCGAGCAGCCGCCGCAGCGCCTGACGTGCGTCCACGCTGGTACAGAAGACGGCGTCGTACGGCGCCAGGCCGGCGTGGGAGAGCCGCACGGCATGATCGACGACGTCGGGACCGTGGAGCGAATGCGTCACCGCCGTGATCGGCCAGGGGTTGCAGGCGTAGCGCGTCCGGGTGTAGTGCAGCCCCGGCATGAACCAGCCCCAGCCGCCCAGGTGGAAGACGTGAAAGCGCTCCGCCTGGAGCACCGCCGGCAGCGCCGGGTAGGGGACGCACCGGACGCGCGATAGCTGCGCGTCGGACAGTCGCCAGGTCCGGAGGGCGCCGGAGAACGCGTTGAGGTTCGCCCGGGAGCTGTTGCTGAAGACGTATTCGTCGAAGCTGCCGTACGTCAGCAGGGCCTTGACGAACTCGTAGTTCGCCACCAGGCGCCCGAGATGGCGCGGGCCCCAGCCGTTTTCGAGGAAGGGATAGATTGACCCGAAGCGCTTCATATTTCCGGGACGGGTTATGTCTCTGAACGTCTCCGGGGCAGGGCGAGGCACCGGGGCCGGCCAGGCGAACCACAGGTGTAACGCTCCGGACGATGTTCGTGGACAAGCTGTTACGGGAACAGCCGGTTAACGGGGAGATGGTTGCAGGAATGGGGCGTCCAGGCAAGGGCGAAAGTGGAAGGGAGAACGGAGAGCGAAAAAAATGCAAATCTCAAAGTTTTTCGGCCTGATTCCGTTGCGTTTCGGGCGAATCCGCGCTATACTTGCAGGGCTGTAATCAGAACGGCGCGGCCTGCCTTCCATCCGGTTCCTTGAACAGGGGGACACGTGACATTCCAAGTCGGCGACAAGGTCATATACCCGAATCACGGCCTCGGCATCGTAGAGCGGATTGAAGATAAGACGATCCTCGGCACCACCTGCGGTTTCTATCACCTGCGAATTTTGGCGAACGAAACGATCGTGCTCGTGCCGCTGGCGAACGTGGACGGGGTTGGACTGCGGCGCGCCATCGGCGATGAGGAAGTGGAGCGTCTGTTCTCGCTGCTGGGGGATGGCAAGATCGACAGCCACCAGAACTGGAAGGGGCGGTTCAAGGACAACTCCGACAAGATGCGCAGCGGTTCGATCTACGACGTGGCCGACGTGCTGAAGAACCTGACGTTCCTCAGCCGTTCGAAGAGCCTGTCGTTCCGCGAGAAGCGGATGCTCGACCGCGCCAAGTTCCTGATCATTTCCGAGGTGTCCGAGGTGATGCGCCAGTCGATCGAAGCGATCGAATCACGCGTCGACACCGCCCTCGAGCGCTGCTTCACGGTGAAGGCCCGTGCGGCGGCGCGCGCGAAGACGGTGAAAGCGGCTCCCGCGCCGCGGACCGCGACGGCGCGGCGCAGCACCGCGCGCGCCTCGTAGCCGCCCTCCGTGCCGCCGCCGGCCCGGCGTGGCCGGCCTCGTCTCCAGGCCTGAATCGGGTCGACCGATTCAGGCCTTTTGTTTATCATCCGTGGGACGACGTATGAGCCAGGATGCCGCCGATTCCCCTTCTGCGGACGCCGTGTCCGCGCCGCGGCCCGAGGAGGGTGCGCTGCGTCTGGCCGTGGCCGCCGTCCGCTCGGCCGTCACCTACGTCGCCACGTCGCTGTACGTGCTGGTGACGGCGCCGATCGGCATGCTGCTGGCGATCACGTTCGGGTGGAAGAACATCCTCTACGTGTTCGGGCATGGCGGCGTCCGGATGGCGCTCGCGCTGACCGGCATCCGCTACCGGGTGGCCGGCCGCGAGCACCTGCCGCCGGTCCGCCGGGCGGCCGTCTACTGCGCCAACCATCAGAGCAACGTCGATCCCCCGGTGCTGTTCGAGGCGCTCCACCCGCGCCTGCACATCTTCTACAAGGCGGAGCTCAACAGTCTGCCGCTGCTGGGTCGCGCGTTCGGCCATGGCGGCTTCGTCGCGGTCGATCGGCGCAACCGCGACCAGGCGCAGCGGGCGATCGAGACCGGCGCCGCGTCGCTGCGCGCCGGCAACTCGTTCCTGATCTTCCCGGAAGGGACGCGCAGCCGGACCGATGTCCTGCTGCCGTTCAAGAAGGGGGGGATCGTGATGGCGATGAAGGCGGGCGTCCCGATCGTGCCGGTCGCGATCCAGGGGGGCCGGGCCGCCATGCACAAGGGCAGCCGGGTCGTCCGTCCGGTCCAGGTGAGCATCCGGATCGGCGAGCCGATCGAGACGGCCCGGCTGTCGCTGAGCGATCGCGACACCCTCATCGACGAACTGCGCGCCCGCATCACCGCGCTGCTCGCGCAGGGGCCGGTCACGCCGGACGAGGCGCGCGCGAACCGGCGATGACGGGGCTGGCCTCGCTCGGGCGGACGCTCGGCTTCTCTTTTGCGGCCGGCATCAACCTGTACGCGACGGTGGCCATCCTCGGCCTGAGCGCCCGGTACGGCTGGGTGGCGCTGCCGCCGCAGTTCCAGGCGTTCGCCAACCCGGTCATCATCGGCGTGGCGATCGTGCTCTACCTCGTCGAATTCCTGGCCGACAAGATCCCGTGGGTCGACACGTTCTGGGACGGGCTCCACACGGCCGTGCGGCCGCTGGGCGGCGCGCTGATCGCCGTCGCCGCCCTCGGGCAGGCGGGGCCCGGGATGGAGGCGCTGGTGGCGCTGCTCGGCGCCACGACGGCCGCCGGCAGCCACTTCACGAAGGCCGGCACGCGCGCGCTCGTGAACGTCAGTCCGGAGCCGTTCTCCAACTGGCTGCTGAGCCTGGGCGAGGATGTGTTCGTCCTGGGGCTGAGCGTCGTGGCGCTGCGGCACCCGGTCGTGGCGCTGGTGATCTCGATCGCGCTGATCGGACTGGTGGTCTGGCTGGCCTGCCGCACCGGCCGCCGCCTGTGGCGCTGGGTCGCGCGCGCGCCGGCCGCCTGACGCTGACGGGGCGGGGGCGAGCGGCTCAGGATCCGCCGAGGACGAACGTCAGCGTCCAGGGCTTCAGCGGCTGATGATCCGTGCCGAGGATCCCCGGCAGCAGCGTCACCTTCACCGTGCGGAATCGTTCGAGCGGCCGGGAGAACAGGATCTCGAGTTCCCGGCGGTCCGGGAAATAGTGCAGGGTCGTGCTCACGGCCGGCGGCTGCGGCTCGCCCCGCCGTACCGACTCCGCGAGCAGGTAGCCGGCCTCCACGTGGTGCGCGAACGTCGCCGGGTCGATGTCGCGCGAGAACTGAATCCGGACGGCGGTCGACAGCGGGACGTCGCTCTGGCCCTGCGTCGGCACGCTGAAGATGACTTCGGGCGGCGGGAACGGGGCGACGGCCGGCGGCGGTGCCGCCGCCGGTCCGGCGTCCGCCTGGACGGCCGGCGGGCGGTCGTCCCTGATGCCCCCCTTGGCCGCTTCGATCCAGATGAGGCCGCGCGCCTGCCGCACGACGCCGCTCACTTCCAGCCAGTGCTCCGTGTCCACCCGGTTGTCGAGGCTCAGGTCGAAGCCGGCCCCTTTCGGGCGCTCGCCGGTGACCCAGAGCGCGGCATGATCGGCGCGCAGCACGAAGTCCCACGGGCTGCGGCCGGGGGCGTCCGGCAGCTCGCCGAGCAGGTTGCGCCCGCTGAACTGCCCGGCGATCGTCACGTGCCGATCCAGGTACCGCGACGGATCCAGCACGATCGTCCGGAGCGTCGTCGTCGCGGGGGGCGAGGCGGGGGAGATGCCGTCGGCGTGGATGACCAGCAGCGCGCCCGACTTCGGCCACGGGGTGGTCGGCGTCAGACCCAGCCGGCGCTGGATGGCGGCGCTCGCGATGCGCGGATCGTCCGGCTGCATGCCGCCGATGTTCCAGAACTCGCCGCGGACCTCCACGAGCCCGTCCGGCACCGGCGGGCCGTCGTAGAGCACCTGCACCTGAACGGCGCCGGACGTCAGGAGCAGGCGCCCCTCGCCGGTGCGCGAGAGGATCGCGTCGACGGCGATCGGCCGCCCCTGGAAGAACTCGGGATGCGTGTGCAGGGCCGCGAGATTGGTCGGGCGCCACGCGGTCGCTGCGTCGATCCGCGGCGTCACCGACAGCGTGAACGCCAGCAGCGCGGCGGCGATCAACCTCGAGCGTGTCGGCGACGAGAGCACCCGGTCCATCGTGCTCATCATGCCAGAAGGCGGATGCCGAGGCCAGCACGGCCGGCGCGGATCGGCCGAGCTTCGGCGCGTGATACCGTGCGTGCACGGATCACCGGGGCGCGCGCGGCCCGAGGTTGACGGCCAATTTTTCGAATCGTTACAATCGGCGGAGACGCTTGTGAAAATCAGGAACAAATCCAGGGCCTCCGCGGAGCAGGTCTCCGAGCTCACCACCAATCGGCTCTCCGTCTACCTCCGGTGCCTGAACCTGCTCGACGCGGCCGGGGCCACCACCGTCTCGTCGCAGATGCTGGCCGAGCAGTTCCATCTGAACGCGGCGCAGATCCGCAAGGACCTCGCCTGTTTCGGCGAGTTCGGCGTGCGCGGCGTCGGCTACTACGTCAAGGAGCTCAAACGGCACCTGCGCCAGATCCTCGGCCTCGATCGCAAGCTGCACGTCGCCATCATGGGCGCCGGCAACCTGGGGCTCGCGCTGGCCGACTATCCGGGCTTCCGGCAGGAGGGCTTCGCCATCACGGCGCTGTTCGACACGCTCAGCGCGAAGGTGGGACGGCGGTCGCGCGGCGGCGTCCCGATCTACGACATCACCCAGTTCAGCAGCGTCATCCGGCGCGACCGGATCAGCATCGCGGTGATCGCGGTGCCGGCCGAATCGGCCCAGCACGTCCTCAACATGGTCGTGGCGGGCGGCGTGAAGGCGATCCTCAATTTCTCGCCGGAGACGCTCGACGTGCCGGCCGGCGTGAAGCTCAAGAGCGTCGACCTGACGGTCTCGCTCGAGAGCCTGTCGTTCTATCTGGCCCGGAGCGAGGCGGACGAGCATGACGCGGCGAATCCCGAAACCGAAGCGCGCGACTGACGGCGCCGGCGCCGGCCGGCCGGCGGCGCTGTCGCACGTCGACCGCGCCGGCCGCCTGCGGATGGTCGACGTCGGCGCCAAGGCGGTGACCGTTCGTGAGGCGATCGCGCGCGGCGCGATCACCATCGCGCCGGCGGCGCTCGCGCTGATCCGCGCGGGGCGCGTCCGCAAGGGCGATCCGCTGCAGGCCGCGCGGCTCGCCGGGGTGATGGCGGCCAAGCGGACGGCCGATCTCATCCCGCTGTGCCATCCCCTGCCGCTGTCGGGCATCGACGTCACGCTCGAGCCGACGGCGACCGGCTACGTCATCGAGGCGCGCGTCCGGACGCAGGCGCAGACCGGCGTCGAGATGGAGGCGCTGACGGCCGTGGCGGTGGCGGCGCTGACGATCTACGACATGGTGAAGGCGGCGGATCGGACCATGGTGATTTCCGACATCCGCCTCGTCGAGAAGCGCGGCGGCCGGTCCGGCGTCTACCGCCGGCGCGAGCCCTGACCGCCGCCGGGAGGCGCCACACGCCGTGAAGGTCCTGCTGGCCCCCCTCAGCCACGTCCCGATCTGGGCGATGCCCGCCGACCAGCGCCGGCGGATCATCCAGGCGTGCCCCGGCGTCACGTTCGCCGACGTGTACGCGCGCGAGGAGATCCCGCGGCACATCGGGACGGTGGACGTCGCGTTCGTGCCGGGGCTGACGCCGGCCGAGATCGCCGCCGCGAAGGCGCTGCGCTGGGTGCACACGCAGGCGGCCGGCGTCGGCCATCTGCTGTCGCGGGAGTTCATCGACAGCCCGATCGTGCTCACCAACAGCCGCGGGGTCCGGGCGCCGGCCATCGCCGAGCACGTGCTGGCGATGGCGCTCGTGCTCGCGCGCCAGATCCACACGGCGCTCGCGCGCCAGCGCGAGCGCGTCTGGGCCCAGGACGAGCTGGAGCGGGCCGGCCTGATGTGGACCCTGCGCGGCCGCACCATGGGCGTCGTCGGGCTCGGCGCCATCGGCGCGGCGGTCGCCCGCCTGGCGTCGGCCTTCGGCATGGACGTGATCGGCCTCCGCCGCCGCACGGACGCCCCGGCGCCGGACGGCGTGCGGCAGGTGATCCCGCCCGATCGGCTGCCGGATCTGCTCCGCGCCAGCGACGTCGTGGTGCTCGCGTCGGCGCTGACGCCGGCGACCGAGGGGCTGGTCGGCGCGCCCGGGCTGCGCCTGATGCCGCCGCACGCGCTGCTCGTGAACGTCGGCAGGGGCGGGCTCGTCCGCGAAGCCGACCTGATCGACGCGTTGCGGGCCGGCGTGATCGGCGGCGCCGCGCTCGACGTCTTCGAGGACGAGCCGCTCGACCCGGCCAGCCCGCTGTGGACCCTCCCCAACGTCATCGTCTCGCCCCACGTCTCGGGCGCGACCGAACGCTACTGGGATCTCGTGGGCGATCTGTTCATCGAGAACCTGCGCCGGTTCCAGCGCGGCGAGGCGCTGCTGAACGTCGTGGACAAGCAGGCGGGGTACTGACGGCCCTCACTCCCCGTCGCCGGTCCCGTCGTGGCCCCCGCCATCCGGCGGCGGCTCGATGTGGATCACGGCGTCGACGATCTGTGGAAAGCGCGCCATCAGCCGGTCCTTCACCAGGTGGGACAGCTGATGGGCCCGGTCGAGCGCCATGTCGCCCGGGAACCAGACGTGCATGTCGAGGAAGACCTGATCCGCCGATCCGCGGGTCCGGATGTGATGGCAGCCGAGGACTTCCGGCAGGCCCATCACGACCTCCCGCACGTCGTCGCGGCTGAAGACTGCCTGATCGCTCAGAATCCGCGACGCTTCCCGCGCGATTTCATAGCCGGCATAGCCGATGAAGATCGCGATGCCGAACGCCGCCAGCGGATCGAGGATCGGCAGGCCCGCCCGCGCTCCGCCCAGCGCCGCGAGGACCGCGATCGACGTCAGCAGGTCGCTCTGCGTGTGCCGCGCGTCGGCGCGCAGGACCTCGCTGCCGAGCTCGGCGCCCTTCCGCCGCTCGTAGCGCACCACGAACAGGTTGACGGCGAGCGTGACGAGCATGACGAGGAAGCTCGCCGGGCCGATGTGCGGCGGGGGTGCGGCGCCCACCAGCCGGCCGACCGCGGCCCGCAGCACCTCCACCATGACGACGATCAGGAAGACCGCGATCCCGATCGAGGCCATGGTCTCGAACTTCCGGTGGCCGTACGGGTGATCCTCGTCGGGCGGCTTGCGGGCGGCCCTGATGCCGGCGAGCGCGACGACGTTCGAGAATCCGTCGGTCAGGGAGTGAAAGCCGTCCGAGAGGATGCTGACGGTGCCGCTCAGGTAGCCGAAGACGATCTTCGCCGCGGCCACGGCGAGGTTGAGCAGCAGGACGCGGACGAGGACCGTGGCGACGGCGCTGTAGCGGTCGTGCCCGGCCGGGCGGGCGGCGGGCGGGGGGGACGGGGTCATCGGCGGCGTCGCGGCCCGGCGGATGCGGACGGTCACGTCAGAACAGCCGTGCCCGATCGATCGGCCACCAGCGCAGCTGGATCCGGCCGACGACGTAGCGCTCCGGGACCATGCCCCACTGCCGGCTGTCGGAACTGTCGTCCCGGTGATCGCCCATCACGAAATAGTAGCCCTCCGGGATCACTTCCGGGCCCCAGTTGTCGTGGCTCCGGTAGGCGGGCAGGACGTAGCGTTCGTGGAGCCGGACGTCGTTCACGTACACGTGCCCGTCGACGATCCGGACGGTGTCGCCCGCCTCCGCGATGATCCGCTTGACGAGCGATTTGCTCGGGTCCAGCGGATAGTACAGCATCACGATGTCGCCGCGGTGGGGGCTGCCGATCTCGTAGGCGAACTTGTTGACGATGAGGCGGTCCTGGTTCTGCAGGGTCGGCGCCATGCTCTGGCCCTCGACCCGCGCCACCTGGAAGCCGAAGGTGACGATCAGCGTCGCGTAGACGGCCGCCGAGACGATGGTCCTGAGCCAGGCCAGGAGCTCGTCGCGGATCTGGGCCCCGCTCAGGCCCGGGCTCGCGAGCCGCAGCGGCGCCCCGGCGGGCGGCTCGAACGGCGGCACGTTGGCCTCGAGCGCCAGCCGCAGGTCGGACGGTCCGGCGGCCGGGTCGCGGCGGCCGCCGTCGCCGGGCGCGGGCGGAGGGGCACCGGCCGGGTCGCTCACAGCTTCAGATACTCCCGCAGGCGCCGCGTCTGGGCCCGGCTGACGGGGATCTCGGTGTTCTTCGCGTCCTTCATCTTCAGGATGTAGTTCCGGCTGAACCCGGGGACGATCTCGCGGATTTTGTTGATGTTGACCAGGTGCGCCCGGTGCACGCGCCAGAACGTGGCCTCGTCCAGATGTCCCTGCAGCTCGTCGAGCGTCCGGTAGTTGGACGTGCCGGCGACCTGCGCGGTCACCACCGTGATCCCGTCGTCGGCCATCGACGCGTAGACGATGTCGTCGGCCTGGACGAGCAGGAAGCGTTCGCCGACCTTGAGGGCCAGCCGCTCGCGGCGGTGCTGGCGCTCGGTGACGAGCTGGACGATCCGCTCGAGCCGGTCGTTCAGCGGCCGGTCGCTGTCGATGCGGCGGCGGGCGCGCTGCAGCGCCAGCTCGAGGCGGGCGGGATCGACCGGCTTCAGCAGATAGTCGACGGCGTTCACGTCGAACGCCTCGATGGCGTACTGATCGAACGCCGTGACGAAGACGATGTGCGCCCCGCCGCCGTCCTCGAGCAGCTGGCGGGCGACCTCGAAGCCCGACAGGCCCGGCATCTGCACGTCGAGGAAGATGACGTCGGGGTGCAGGCGGCCGATGGCCGCCAGCGCCTCGGGGCCGTTGCCGGCCTGCCCGACGATCTCGACCCCGCCGGCCTGCTCCAGCAGGTAGCAGAGCTCGTCGCGCGCGGGCTGCTCATCGTCGACGACGACGGTGCGGAGGAGATCCATGTCAGGCGGTGATCCGGTCCGGCATCATCAGCTCCGGAATCTCGATCTGGGCCGACGTCCCCTGGCCCGGGACGCTGTGCAGCTTGAGCTGGTAGGTGGCGCCGTAGATGACGCGCAGGCGTTCGTTGACGTTGCTGAGGCCGATGCCGCCCTGGAGCGCCCCGCTCAGCCGATCCGGGCTCATGCCCAGCCCGTCGTCGGCCACCTCGATCACCGTGTGGCCGTCGTCGCGGCGCGTGCTGCGGATGGTGATGCGGCCGCCGTCGACCTTGCGCGTCAGCCCGTGCTTGATGGAGTTCTCGACCAGCGGCTGCAGGATCATGCTCGGCACGACGACGTCGAGCGTGCGCTCGTCGATCTGCTTGTCCACGCGCAGCTTGGCGCCGAAGCGGACGACCTCGATGTCGAGGTACTCGTCGATCGAGGCCAGCTCCTCGCGCAGCGTCACGAAGTGCTCGTGGCTCTTGAGCAGCCGGCGGAGCAGCGCCGACAGCTTGGTGATGAGCATGCGGGCCGTCTCCGGCTTCGTCCGGATGAGCGAGGAGATCGACGTCAGGGTGTTGAACAGGAAGTGGGGGTTGATCTGGTTCGACAGCGCTTCGATCTGCGCCGCCAGCAGCAGCTTCTCCTGCTCCTGGAGGCGGTGCTCGATCCGGGCGTTGTTCCAGATCTTGATCGGCGTCGCCACGGCCAGCACCGTCGCCACGAACACGAGCAGCGTCATCCAGGGCGACGGCGACGACAGGTAGAACAGGCGGTGATGCCCGCTGAAGCGCGCCCCCAGCACCTGCCGCAGCCCCTCGAGGGCCACCGGCGCCAGCAGCAGCACGACCTGCCAGTCCACCTGCGGCGTCCGGATCATCTTCCAGACGCGCTTCGGAATCTGCGTGAAGATGAACGGCGAGAAGTGCCAGATCGACTCCGCCGGGCACAGCGCCCGCAGGCCGCCGCCGGCGAACCCGCAGCCGACCGCGAACGGCAGCGCAATCCACTCGCCGGCCGGCAGCGGGGGGATGCCGACCATCGCGCCCACGAGCGCACCGGCGTACGGGCCGGCCACCAGCCCGATGACGAACGGCCCCTCGAGCGACAGGTCGGCCGCGTTGTACTGCAGCAGGAGGCGCGCCGCCACCCCGGCCGCCAGCGGGATCCCCAGGCTGAAGGCGAAGGTCAGGCGATCAGGCCAGGCCCGGCGCTCGAAGATGAGGATGTGCCGGAAGCGCCGGTAGCGGACCAGCATCGTGGCCAGCGCGGCCATGATGGCCAGCTTGACCACCAGCGTGGTCAGCAGGAACTGGTCGGCGGAGAGAAACTTCGGGCCTTGTATCACGGGATGACACCTACGAACCGGACCGGCGGACGCCGCAGCTCCCGCGCAGGACCGGCGCAACGGCCGGACGCAGGCGTCCCCGGCAGACAGTCGACCCGATCGGAGGCCGGGGCCAGTCGGCATCTTAGCGGCCGCTTCGGCGGGGTGTCAAACGGGCGCGGGGTGAAAGTGTTATGATTGAAGGGCTTAGCGCACGGCGCGTCGGCGGCCCCTGGTCGCCGTTTGACAGCGATTGCCGGCTTCGGGTGAACTGTGGAGCGGGCGCGTCCGTCGAGCCGGCGCGCATGGGTGTCTTCTGACCGAACGAGGTGGCCGTTGGCGATCATCCGTCCCCTGATCATCGGGTTCGCAACGACGTTCAAGCACATGTTCAAGAAGCCGGTCACGGTGAACTATCCGGAGCAGAAAGTGCCGGTGTTCCCGAAGTACCGGGGGAAACAGGTGCTCATGCGGGACGAGAACGGCCTCGAGAAGTGCGTGGCCTGCGGCTTGTGCGCGGTGGCGTGTCCGGCCGACGCGATCTATCTGGAGGCGGCCGAAAACGACGGGTCGGTGGAGGCGGGCCCGCGCTACGCCTCCGTGTACCAGATTCACAAGACCCGCTGCATCTTCTGCGGGTACTGCGAGGAGGCCTGTCCGGTCGGCGCGATCTTCATGGGCAAGGACTACGAGCTCGCGGTCTACAGCAAGGACGATTTCATCTGGGACAAACAGGACCTGCTGGTGCCGGCCACGGTGGCGCAGCAGGCCTCCGCCTGACCGGCGCCTCGCGGCGCTGCCGCCATCGTGATCTTCGGCGCTCTCGGTGACATTCACGGCGACTTCGAGGCGGTCCGGGCGGTGATGATGCGTCACCCGGAGGTGCCGTTCTGGCTGTCGGTCGGCGACGTGGCGGCCAACGACGGCACCTATGCGTCGCCGCCGGCGCTGCTGTACTGGATCAAGGGGAACAACGAGGACTTCGACTTCATCCAGGATCAGCTGGAGGGCCGGGCGCCGCTCGAGCACCTCCACTACGTGCCGAACGGCGTGGTGCAGACCATCGGCGCGCTGCGCGTGGCCGGGCTCGGGGGGACGTTCGCGCCGACCTGGTTCGACGCGCGGGCGAGCGACCTGCCGCGGGCCCGCCGCACGCCGCGGCCGGGCGGGCCGCCGCGCAAGCTGGGGGCGGCGCGCGACGACAAGCGGCGGCACTTCGTGCGCAGCGAAGTCGAGGCCTGCCGGCACATGCGCGGCATCGACGTCTTTCTGACGCACGAGGCGCCGCGGCCGTTCATCGTCACCGACGACGACGGGCGGCGGCACCGGCACGTGCCGCGCGACGCCGGCAAGACGCCGATCAACGAGGTGCTGGCGGCGATGCGGCCGCGGCTGCACCTGTTCGGCCATCACCATCAGTTCGTCGCGCGCGTGGTCCACGGCGTGCCGTCCATCTGTCTGGACCTGGTGGGGAAGTCCTATCTGCTGGTCGACGCCGACACGTTCCATTACGAGAAGCGCGAGACATGATCGGCCTGCAGCGACCCTTCTGATGCGACCATTTCTGGATGCCGTCGACGCGCGGGTCCTCGTCTGCGACGGGGCGATGGGGACGATGCTGTACGCCAGGGGCGTCTTCATCAACCGGAGCTTCGACGCGCTCAACCTCGCGCAGCCGGACCTCGTGGCGGAGGTGCACCGCGAGTACGTCCGCGCGGGCGCCGATCTCCTCGAGACCAACACGTTCGGCGCCAACCGGATCAAGCTGGGGGCGTTCGGCCTGGCCGACCGGCTGCACGCGATCAACGCGCAGGGGGCGCGCATCGCGCGGCACGCCGCCCGCGACCAGGCGTACGTGGCCGGGGCGATCGGGCCGCTCGGCATCCGGATCGAGCCCTGGGGCCGGACGGGCCGGGACGAGGCGCAGGAGTATTTCCGCGAGCAGGCGGCCGCGCTGCTCGACGGCGGCGTCGACCTCTTCATCCTCGAGACGTTCCGCGATCTCGACGAGATCGGCGCGGCCATCGCGGCGGTGCGCAGCCTGTGCGACCTGCCGATCGTCGCCCAGATGACCACCGAGCAGGACGGCAACAGCCTCGACGGCACGCCGCCCGAGACCTTCGCGCCCGCGCTGCGGGCGCTGGGCGCCGACCTCATCGGCGTGAACTGCAGCGTCGGACCGGCGCCGATGCTCGAAACGGTCGAGCGGATGGCGGCGGTCACCGACGCCCGGCTCGCGGCGCAGCCCAACGCCGGCAAGCCGCGCGACGTCGAGGGGCGGAACATCTACCTCTGTTCGCCGGAGTACATGGCGTCCTACGCGCGCCGTTTCATCCTCCACGGCGTCCGGCTCGTGGGCGGCTGCTGCGGGACCACGCCGGAGCACATCCGCCAGATCCGGATGGCCGTGCGCGGCATGGCGCCGTCCGCGCGCGCGGCCGTGACGGTGCCGGCCCCCGCGGCCGCGGCGGAGCCGGCCGCCCAGCCGGTGCCGCGCGCGGAGAAGTCGCGGCTCGCCCACGCGCTGGCGCGGGGGCGGTTCGTCGTCGCCGTCGAGCTGGCGCCGCCCCGCGGCTACGAATGCGACGAGGTGATCGAGCAGGCCCGTGCGTTGAAGATCCGCGGCGTCGACGTCGTGCAGGTCCGCGACGGCCAGCCGGGCGGCGCGCGGCTGAGCGCCCTGTCGCTCGCCGTGCTGATCGAGCAGCAGGCCGGCATCGAGACCGTCCTGCACTATTCCTGCCGCGACCGGAACATCCTCGGGATGCAGTCAGACCTGCTCGGCGCGCACGCCATGGGGCTGCGCAACGTGCTGCTCGTGACCGGCGCGCCCGGCCGGATCGGCGGCTATCCCGACGCCACGGCCGTCTTCGACGTCGACTCGATCGGGTTCACGAACCTCGTCGCGCGGCTCAACCACGGGCTGGACGTCGGCGGCCAGCCGATCGGCCGGCCGACCGCCTGCCACATCGGCGTCGAGGTGAACGCGACGGCGCTCAACCTGGACCATGAAATCCGCCGGTTCGCCTACAAGGCGGACGCCGGCGCCGAGTTCGCCATCACGCAGCCGATTTTCGACGTGGCCGCGTTTCAGGCGTTCCTGGCGCGGATCGCGCCGGCGCGCATGCCGATCCTGGCGACCGTGCGGCCGTTCGAGAGCGTCCGCCACGCCGAGTTCATGGCCAACGAGGTGCCGGAGGTGCAGGTGCCCGACGCCCTGGTGGCCCGCATGCGGCGCGCCGCCGATCCGGCGGCTGAAGGGGTGGCGATCGCCCGTGAAATCGCCCTGGCGCTGAAGCCGATGGTGCAGGGACTGCAGCTGTCGACCGCCGCGGGCCGGATCGCGCCGGCGCTCGACGTCCTCGACGGGCTGCGCTGAGCCGGCCGGCGTGCCCCGAACGGTCCGGCTCCACGGGCCGCCGTGGGCCGCGCGGTCCGGCTTTGGACTTGTGCCGGCCCGGTCCGGAGAGATATATTCCGTTGGCGGTCGTGTTTTTCTGTCGGGATGCCGCCCCCGCCACGGGCGGCTGAACCGGAACGCCGGACTGCGCGCCCGGCGGGCAGACGACTGACGGTCGCGGCCGATGCGCCGCAGAGGCTCTTCATGCCGCTATTCGAGCGGAACAATTCTGAGACACCCGAGATCCTCGCGTCGAGTGACGTGGCGACCCGGGCGCTGTCGGTCACGGTGGTCGAAACCGATTTCGTGGCCGGCGTCTACAAGAAGCTCGCGCTCGTCTACGATCTGACGTTCGGGCCGACCCTGCACGCCGGCCGCCTCCAGGCGCTCGATCGGATGCACATCCGGCCGGGCGACCGGATCCTCGAAGTGGGCGTCGGCACCGGCATCAACGCGCCGCTGTATCCCAAAGACGTGCAGGTCGTCGGCGTCGACCTGTCGGCCTCCATGCTCGAGCGGGCGCGCGAGCGGATCGCGCGCAAGGGCGTCAAGAACGTCCGCGTGCTCGAGATGGACGCCACCGACCTCAGATTCCCGGACGACTCGTTCGATATCGTCTACGCGCCCTACGTCATCAGCGTCGTTCCGGATCCGGTCGCGGTCGCACGCGAGATGGTCCGGGTCTGCCGGCCCGGCGGACGCGTCATCATCCTGAACCACTTCCGCAGCCGGAACCGGGTGTTCGCCCGCATCGACCGGATCCTCTCGCCGTTCACCGTGCACATCGGCTTCAAGTCGGATCTCGATCTGCCGGCGTTTCTCGCGCAGGCCGATCTCGAGCCGGTGTCGATCGAGAAGGTGAACATTCCCCGCATCTGGTCGCTCGTGACCTGCGTCAAGGCGACCCCCGGCGCGACGGCGTAGCCATCGGGCCGCGCCGTCCCTGCGCCGGATCGCCCCACGTCAGCGGACCCGGTGCGACAGGCCCGGCCGGGGGCTCAGGGCCCGGCCTGTTCGATCAGCGCGTTCAGCCGCTCGTCCCCCAGCAGCACGCACAGCGCTTCGGCGTCGGCGAACGGCTCGCCCGCCTCGTCCACCAGGCGCGCCCGCGTGATCACCTTGCGCCCGTCGATCGACTCGACCCAGGCGTGAACGGTCGCGTCGGTGCCGAGCGGCACCATCCGGCGGAAGTCGGTCGTGAGCCGCGCGATCAGGATCCGGTGGCCGGCCAGCCAGGCGGCGCCGCCGGCTGCTTCGTCGAGGACGGCCGCCATGCTGCCGCCGTGCGCGTGTCCCGGCGGCCCCTGGGCGCCCTGGCCGAACCAGACCCGCGCGTGGAGCGTCGCATCGCCGGGCAGCCGGTAATACGCGAGGCGCAGGCGGCTCCCGCCCGGATCGCCCGAGACGAACGACCGCGTGCCGGCCAGCGCGGGGAACGGATCGACCGGGACGGCTCCCGGCGGCAGGATCACGGGGGGCGCGGCGGTTGACGGAGACATGGGCATGAACGGACTCGCGCCGACGGGTCAGAGCCGGTCGAGGATTTCCCGGGCGGCGATCCCGGCGCCGTTCGTCGGCGGACGGACCGCCGGCGCCGGCAGGTCCAGCAGGCGCTCGAGGTGCCCGGCCCAGTGGCCGGCCAGCAGGTCGCTGTTCGGGATGTACCGGCAGCGCGTCAGGCGGTGCATGGCCTCGACGAGCACATCGTACTCCACGAACCGCCCGCGCGACGTGTACAGGATGGACGTGCCGTTGGCAATCGCTTCGGCGACGATCCCGTAGCCCGGCTTGGTGACGACGACGTCGGCGGCGCCGACGAGATCCTCGTACCGCAGTCCGTCGCGGTACAGCGTCTGCGCGTCGATCTCGACGACGTTCGACGGCGGGCGGTCGCTGCGGGCGCCGGTCGTCAGGAACGTGAAGTCCTGGTGGCGGCCGAGCGGCGCCGGGTCGAAATCCTTCAAGCCGTGTCCGCCGAACGACACCAGCACGATCGGCCGGTCATCCGGCAGCGCCAGCCGCCGGCGGACGTCCGCCGGCGCCTGCCGCGCGTGCCGGGCCACGAGCGGGATGTCCTTCGTCACGCTCATCACCGGCGCGAACCCGCCCGACATCGGCAGCCGGAGCGCGCAGGCGGCGCCGGCATAGGCCTGGCGGACGATCGACAGCAGGTGCGGCGCCCCGGTCAGGCTGTCGGCGTAGCCCTCGTAGATCCAGTCCCAGGTGAAGTTGCCGATCAGGATCGCCGGCAGGCCGGCGGCGGCCGCCGCCGCGGACGCGAGCGGCGGAATGTCGCCGACGACGAGGTCCGCGCGGACGGCGCGCAGCGCCGCCACCTCGCGCGCGACGTGCGTCTCGAGCGCGTCGTAGAACCGGGCCGCGCGGCGCACGGTCTCCCCCTCGTCCAGCCGCAGGCTGTCGATCTGCACCACGCCGGTGTCGCAGGCGACCTCCTGGTACGCGATCGGGCCGTCGAGCGACGCCTCGAACAGCCAGCGCGCCGCGGTCGTCCTGACGGTCACGTGCAGGTCGGGCCGGGCCGCGTGCAGCGCGTTCAGAATTTCGATGTCCCGCGACGCATGTCCGAACCCGTGGCCGGACACGTAGAACACCAGCGAGGGCGACGACGGTCCGGGCGGCCGGGCGAAGGGCAGGACGCTCACGCGTGGGACGGCGGGACCGCCGGCGCCGGCAGCGCGACCTGCAGCACGTCGTCGAGCGTCCTGGCCAGCACGAACGTCATGCTCCCGCGCACCTCGGCCGGCATCTCCGCGATGTCCGGCTCGTTGAGCGCCGGGAGGATGAACGTCGTGATGCCGTAGCGGCGGGCGGCGAGGGCCTTCTCGCGGATGCCGCCGACCGGCAGGACCAGCCCGGTGAGCGTGATCTCGCCGGTCATCGCGACGTCGGGGCTGACCGGCTGCTTCCGGACGGCGGACAGGATGGCGGTCGCCATGGTGACGCCGGCCGACGGGCCGTCCTTCGGGATGGCGCCGGCCGGCACGTGGATGTGCAGGTCGTGGTGATCGAGGAAGTTGTCGGCGACGCCGAGCTCGGCGGCGTGGGCGCGGATGTGGCTGACGGCGGCGCGCGCCGATTCCTGCATGACGCTGCCGAGCTGGCCGGTCAGGATGATGTTCTGCGCGCCGCCCGGCAGCAGGCTCGCCTCGATGAACAGGACGTCGCCGCCGGTCTCGGTCCAGGCGACGCCGGTCGCGACGCCGGGACGCGACGTGCGGAAGACGGTCTCGCGGTGGAAGCGGGGCGGGCCGAGGTAGCCCGCGACGTCGGGCGCGTCGACGACGAGCGGCTGCGGGATCGGCGCGGCGTCGGCCGGCCGGGTGGCGACGCGGGCCGCGATCTTGCGCGCGATCGTGCCGATGCGGCGCTCCAGGCTCCGGACGCCCGCCTCGCGCGTGTACTCGGACACGACCAGGCGCAGCGCGTCGTCGCGGAGCTCGAGCGCGCCGGGCGGCAGGCCGTTCTCGGTCAGCTGCCGCGGCAGGAGGTAGCGGCGCGCGATGTGGAGCTTCTCCTCCCCGGTGTAGCCGGGCAGCTCGATGATTTCCATCCGGTCGAGCAGCGCCGGCTGCACGGGGCCGAGCTGGTTGGCCGTGGCGATGAACAGCACGCGGGACAGGTCGAACGGGATCTCGAGATAGTGATCGCGGAAGGCGTGGTTCTGCGCCGGGTCGAGCACCTCGAGCAGGGCGGCGGCCGGGTCCCCCTGGAAGCCGACGCTCAGCTTGTCGATCTCGTCGAGCATGAAGACCGGGTTGGCCGCGCCGACCTGCTTGAGGGCCTGGATGATCCGGCCCGGCATCGCGCCGATGTAGGTCCGGCGATGGCCGCGGATCTCCGCCTCGTCGCGCACGCCGCCGAGCGAGATCCGCATGAACTTGCGGTTCATCGCCCGCGCGATCGACTGCCCGAGCGACGTCTTGCCGACGCCCGGCGCGCCGACGAAGCAGAGGATCGGGCCCTTCAGGTCGCCTTTCAGCTTCCGCACGGCGAGGTATTCGACGATCCGCTCCTTGACCTTGTCGAGATCGTAGTGGTCGGCGTCGAGCACCCGCCGCGCCTCGATCGGGTCCAGCCGGTCTTCGGTCGTCGTCGTCCAGGGGACGTCGAGCACCCAGTCGACGTAGGTCCGCACCATCTGGTACTCGGGCGACATCGGCGACATCTGGTCGAGACGGTCGACCTCGTGCAGCACCGTCTGCGCGACCGCCTCCGGCAGGTGCGCGTCCTCGACCCGCTTGCGCAGGTCGCCGACGTCGCTCTTCTCGCCCTCGCCGAGCTCCTCCTGGATGGTCTTCAGCTGCTGCCGCAGGTAGTACTGGCGCTGCTGATCCGTCATCTGCTGCTGCGTCTGCGACTCGATCTTGTTCCGGATCTCCAGCAGCGCGATCTCGCGGGTGAGGGCGGCGGTGAGCTGCTCGAGCTTGTCGACGAGCCGCTCGGCCTCCAGCAGCTGCTGCTTCTGCTCCGCCTTGATGTCGAGCAGGCTGGCCAGCAGGTAGCAGAGCCGCAGCGGCTCATCGATGCCCATCACGACGTTCCGCAGCTCCTGCGACAGGCCGCTGGCGAGCGACAGCGCCCGGTCGACGAGATCGTGGATCCGGCGCATGTAGGCGTCGATCTCCAGCGAGCTCTCGACCCGGTCCGGCGACGGCGCCACCGTCGCCTGCATGATCTGCTCGGTGCGGCTCACGGCCAGGGCCCGCGCCCGGACGAGCCCTTCGACCAGGACCTGCACGCCGCCGCCCGGCACCTTGGCCATCTGGCGGATGATCCCGATCGTGCCGACCGTGTGGAGGTCGGCCGGTGAGGGATCCTCGGCGTCGGTCTTCTGCAGCAGCAGGAGCAGGAGCCGATCGCCGCCGAGCGCGCGGTTCACGGCGTCGATCGAGACCGGCCGGTTGACCGCCAGCGGCTGGAGCGTCAGGGGCAGCGCGACCGTCTGGCGCAGGGCCAGGACCGGCAGCTCGGACGGGTACACGTCGGTCCGCTCGGGCGGCGCCGGGGCGGTGGCGTGGGGAGGCAGCGACGGGTCAGCGGCGTGGTCGGTCATGGCGTCGGACAGGGGGGCGCCGCACGCGGGACCGTGAGCGCCGTCGTGCGCGACCGGGCGCGTTCTCTGCCAATGTGAATCAAATCGGCGCGCGAGTCAAACGGACGGCCGGACCGGCGCCGGGCGCCGGCACTGGTGGTATGATGCGCGCATGGCCCTCGACGAGCGGCAGTTCTTCACCGAAAAGTCGGAGACCCGCCCCGCGACGTTCACCTGTCCCCGGTGCCGGCGGGCCGGCGAGTACCAGGTCCGGTGGGTCATCCGGACGAAGAAGGACCGGCTGCCGGCCGGCGCGGACGAACGCGATCGTGCGCTGTACGCCAAGCTGCGCGACTACATGATCCGCGTCGACGACACCATCACCTGCCAGGCGTGCGGGCGGCGGTTCGACATCCCGTCGCAGCACTCGCTGGTGTTCCTGCAGCAGTCGTGACGACCCTCCGTCCCGACGACTTCCGCCGCGCCCGCGCCGTGATGGGCGACCGGGTGTATCGCACGCCGCTGCTCACGTCCCGGCTGCTCAGCGAGCGGACCGGGTTCGACGTGCGGCTGAAGGCGGAGCTGTTCCAGAAGACCGGCTCCTACAAGATCCGGGGGCCGCTCAACAAGTTCAGCCACCTGACCGACGAGCAGAAGCGGCGCGGCGTCGTCTGCTCGTCCGCCGGCAACCACGCGCAGGGCGTGGCGCTGGCGGCCGCGCTGAACGGCATGCACGCCGTCGTCGTGATGGCCGAGAACGCCACGCCGTCGAAGATCGCCGCGACCCGGGCGTACGGCG
>Ga0307373_10004520_pt1 | contig 23346 bp, 30 predicted proteins | sample OX2MG_FD_202534 | JGI IMG/M metagenome (GOLD analysis project Ga0307373, IMG submission 202534) | Soil microbial communities from Risofladan, Vaasa, Finland - OX-2 | ecosystem: Environmental > Terrestrial > Soil > Coastal area > Acid sulfate soil | place: Finland: Risofladan, Vaasa | collected... | reverse complement strand
GCAGGCCCACTTCGAGTTCCAGGCGCACCGTCACGGGCGCGACTTCGGGACTCACGTTGTTGGGGTTGTAAAGCGTGGTGATGAGCTGTGCCAGCAAACCCGGAAGCAACGTGTCCGAGACCATATGACCCAGGTAGCGTGGATTGAAGAACGGTACCGAGCGTTTGAGAGCGGCGGTAAGGGTGTTTAGTTCCGTGCGCATGCGGTCCATGAATTCGACGTAGGCTGGGTCGTGGGCGGCGAACATGGGGATGGGCGGCGGGTCCTCGGGATGGAAGTTGCGCCGCCAGTAAATATGGTCGCGCAGAAACTCCAGCAACACGCGCTCGAAGGCTTCGCTGTTCTCGCCGCTGGAGCCCAGGAAGCAGGGATTGGCGAACGCCAGGTCGGTTTCCTGCTTGGAGGGGTTGCGTTGGGGTTTTTGCCGTGGGGTCATGGCTGACTCGCGTAAGAGAACTCCCGAACAGCTTGGCTTAGTCCTGTGCCCCGGGCATTGACGCAGATCAAGCGTGCGCCGAACCTGCTGAGTTTTATACAGGCGCCAGCGGGATCTTCACCGTCAATTCCACGCATATTGTCGATGTGCACCTCGGGGTCGATGCTGCGTCTGAGCATGGCCCGGTCTTGGCGTCTCTCACAGTTGTCCCGACGACCAGTATTACTTTCACCGCGACTGTATGGTGGCGCGCGGCCTATGGGCGGGTACTGCCTGGGAAAATAACCAAGCGCGAGAGCCGCTCGTCCAAGGCCAGTAGAGCGATAACCATTGTGTATCGAAGCGCCTTGATCTAGATCAAGGCGCCACATTCTCACCGGTAACCACAATACAACTAAATTTATACTAAAATTATACTACCGCGCGGTAGGGGAGGCACAGTCGTGGATATCCAGGATCCAGGTTTCTGGCGGGCTGGGGCCATCAGCACCACTGCCGTGATGCTTGTAGTGCTGGTCTTTCTCACCATTAACAGCCTGCGAGTCATCAGGGCTGGCGGTGCCAACGTCCCTGAATACGACGTAATCAATCGCCAGATTAGCTATCAATACGACTGGACGCGTCGTATGGACGTGCCGGTCATCGGTGGTCAGCAGTTACTTTTCGGCAAGCTTTATACGGAAGATGAAGCCCGTGCCCTTATGGAAAAGGGCAAGCTCGTGATCCAGAGCCGGGCTTGCATGGACTGCCACACTTTCTTTGGCAATGGCGCCTATTACGCCCCGGATCTGACTAAAGCCTGGCTGGACCCCGCCTGGCAACAGATATGGATGCCCATGACCGGCGCCAAGACACGCGAGGAAGCCATGGTGATGTTCCTCATGCATCCGGAGCGCTATCCCACCTGGTCCCGCGAGATGCCCAATCTCCATCTGAATCAAACCGAAGCACAAGCCGTGGTGGCGTATCTTAAATGGATGTCGGCGGTGGATACCAACGGCTTCCCCGCGAATTTCGGTCATACCCAAAGCCAACAATAGGAGGCATGCGCATGTATCGCTCCCAGAAACTCGCCGTGCGCTATTTTGTGGCCGCCGTTACCCTGTTCGGGGTGATGACTATCGCTGGCCTTCTGTCCGCACTCTATTACCTGCACCCTTCGCTGCTATTCAATGTCTTCAACTTCAACATGGCGAAGATATTCCACATCGACACTCTTATCATCTGGCTGTTGATGGGTTTCATGGGCGCGGTGTACTGGTTCCTGCCTCAGGAATTGGGCCGTGAGGTGGAAGGTATCTGGTTGGCGGAGATACTTTTCTACGTGTTTTGCGCCGTTGTGGCAGTGGTTTCGGTCGTATTCATATTCGTTCAATATGGCAGCAGCAATGAGTTCAGCTTGTGGTTTATCAACCAGGGGCGCAAGTATGTGGAGGCACCGCGATGGGCGGCCATTGGCATTGTCATTGTAGTGCTTACATTCGTATACAACGTAGTGGCAACCTGCTTCAAGGCGCGTCGCATGACCGGCATTCTCTGGGTGTTGGTCCTGGACCTCATCCCTTTGACGTTGTTGTATTTGGATGCCTTTCCCGCGCTTACCAACATGTCTAAAGATCTGTATTGGTGGTGGTGGCTGGTGCATATGTGGGTGGAGGGCACGTGGGAAGTGCTCATCGGTTGCATCATGGCCTGGGCGCTCATGGATGTCATGGGCACTTCACGCCGTATCGTGGAGACCTGGCTTTACATAGAGGTGATGCTGGTACTCGGCGCCGGCATACTGGGTATTGGCCATCACTATTTCTGGATCGGTACCCCGCAATACTGGCTCAGCATCGGCGGCTTTTTCTCTGCCCTTGAGCCTTTACCGCTCTTGGGTATGGTAGTGCACGCCATTTACGATGCCGGTGCGCATCATATGAAGACCAATAATCGGCCGGCATTTTACTGGATATTGGCGGAGGCGTTCGGCAACTTCATCGGTGCCGGTGTGTTCGGCTTCATGATGACGCTACCGCAGATCAATCTGTTCTCGCATGGCACGCAGTGGACCGTTTCCCATGGCCACTTCGCCTTCTGGGGGGCCTATGCCTGTGGCGTCATCGCCGTCCTGTATCTCGCCAAGCAGAAGATCAGTGGTGTGGAGTTCCTGGATGGTCGTGCCTGGAAGTGGGGCTTCGGTCTGCTCAATTTTGGTATGATCGGCATGGTCGGTGGGTTGCTGATTGCGGGTATCGCCCAGGCCTTCTATGAACGTGCCATAGGAGGATCCACCATGATGGCTTACATGGCAGGTCAGGAAAATCCCTGGTTCGTATCCGGCATGTACGCACGCATGGGCTTCGGCCTGATATTTGCCGCTGGCTATATCGTGCTGGTGTATGACTTGCTGTCTTCGGGCAAGCGCGCACCGAAAGCCGTGGTCAAATCGCAAACTACATGACACCCTATGCACTCATCTATACAGCCGTGCTGCTGGGCCTGTTTGTACTGGCGGGCGGAGGTTATGGCGGTTTCTACAGTGTCGGCAGACTGTGGTCTAACACAGTGCTTATCCGAGCCGGTGTCGCCTGTTATCTTGTTGCCATACTCCTGGCCTTGGCCATCTGCCTGTTCACCCCGCTTGCCGCCCTGTGGAAAGTTGTTATTGTGCTGAGCGTCCTGATATATGCGGCCATCCCGCCAGTGACTTGGCGCTACCTTGCTAAGCTGCATCGTACCCCGGAGGAATCCAAATGATCCCCAACATCATCAACACGCTGCTAGGGCTGGTATTGGTGTATGCCGCGGTCCTCAATCCGGCGCTCATGACGGGTCGTTTCTATCCATTGCTGATCGCAGCAGCAGTAATTTTTATCATGGCGATCTGGGCCAGGCGTAGTGACAATCATCCGTGGCAAAGCAACGTCAATATCATCATGGCAATCCTTTTGGCGGCGTTGGCGCTACTGCCACTCCGGACTTTTCCAATAGTGACATTCTGGGGGGGGGTCTGGGTCGGCATCATTGTGGCGAACATGGCCCTATGGGCCTTGCTCTATCGACCAAGGGTTTCACAAACCACACATTGAAGCGGTACTCGCCCCCGGGCTGATAAATAGGCATCCAATGACACGGGAGAACGTAATTATGATCAAGCTCAGTGCACTAATAGGCCTAATATTTGTGGGCATGGCGGCCATACCAACCGCACACGCTGCAGATACGGCCGCCGGCAAGAAACTCTTTGATGCTACCTGTGCCGCCTGCCATGGGGAGAATGGTATTTCCATCGCTCCCATTTATCCCAATCTCGCCGGCCAGAAAGTGGACTATCTTATTGCTCAACTCAAGGCTTTTCGTGATGGCACACGCTCCAATCCAATCATGAATCCCATGGCCAAGGGACTGACAGATGCAAATATAGACAACCTGGCGACGTACCTCAGCACCTTAAAAAGCCCATAAGAATTCATTATCATGATCCTCGTATACCGCAATCCGGGCGGCGGATTAAAATCTAATTGTTAATCCTGAAAATGACAGGTCTGTCGCGACTATGTGTAATTTCAGCCGCAGTTCAGTTGCCAGGATACTCGCCCTCAGTCGTTCCAGATGGGTAACTGGCCACCAATCGGCACATCACCAACACGCAGCGGTTGCCTGCCGATGATCTAGCCGGTTGATGCGACCCGCAAGGGTCCCAAGAGCACCGGCAGGAATCTCACCAGATAAATAGCGAAGGCCAGCGCCCACAACAACGCCGCCAGTGACAACAGACCGGGGGCGACGATGCGCAACAGCGCCGCCACATTGACCAACAGGAACGCCACCGACATGGCGTAGCCGGCCTTGAGCGGTCGGCCGGTGTGGCCCAAGGCGACGCGCGTCATCATGCCGATGCCGAGGGACCCGAGTGCCCCGGCGGTAACGACATGCAATGCGGTAATCTCAGTCAGACTGCCGGTCAACAAAGCCACGCCGCGCAACGCAAGACCGGCCGCCAGCCACAGATAGCCAAGGTACAGCACCCATAGTATGGGTTCGGCAAGGCCGCGATACGGCTGCCAGGCGACAAGACGCATAAGCACCAAGAGCGCCACTGCTAGCGAGAGCACGGCTAGTGCTGAAGACGCGGGCCACAGTACGTCTACGACTAACAGTAACGCCGCACCAGCGTTGACACCCCAGTCGAGCCAGCGCCAGCGGCGTATGTGGATTTGCGGAAACCGCCGGCTGGTGAAAAATGGAATAACCCGCCCGCCCATGACCAGCATCAGCAAGGCCAGCAGATCAATCACCCAGACGAGTATACGCGTGGGCGGAACCGCGATGAGCCCACGCACCGCCAAATGAAACAGCAAGTCCATCACGGCAAATGCAAGCAACAGCGGGATGAGAAACAGATTGCGGCGGTTGTGCGTCGCAATGATGGGCAGGCCCATATATAAAGCCAGCAGCGGAAAGAACAGCACATCCAGCGTCGCCGGCAGCGCATAAGGAATTTCTCCGGGGTACAGGAAGGCGAGTCTTGCCAGCAGCCACACCGCTGCCAGCAACACGAGGGTTATGGGCCGGGTGATGCTGCGACCGGTCCAGTCGGCCACCGCCGTCAGCATGAATCCCGCCATGAGTGCGCCCGCGAAACCGAACAGCATTTCATGGCCATGCCAGTAGAGCGCCGGCAGAGCACCCGCTGGCAACAGTCCGAGGTGCAGGAACAGCGACCACATGAACATCCCCACACTGGCGAATAATGCCGCGCCCAGGAAAAACAACCGGAATGGCTGCATCAACCAAGGCAGACTCTCAGATGGATTTTGTTGCATACCACCAGCACCGATTAATCCTGTGTAAAGTAACAGAGTATTGGAATCTGCCGCTATAACCCTTGATATATATCAAGTTCATTTGTGGGTGGATAGCTTAATAATAACCAGAGGGCCATCACGGGGGCTGTATTCTCGCAGAGACCACCTGAAGAAGCTTTAGTGTAGAGAAAACAGGACTTACAGTATGGTTTATAAAACGCTACAAGGCCCAAATAATTCATATGCGAATATCTATATTATTTCGACACTCAGGAGCAATCATGGAACCACGGCTTGATTACCATATCATTGATCCCTCGGCTATTAAACCGTTGCAAGATCTGGAGATTCATCTGTGTAGCTGCGGCCTGGATCCATCATTGCTGGAATTGGTCAAGATTCGCGCATCGCAAATTAATGGCTGCGCCTACTGTCTTGACATGCACACCAAAGCTGCGCGCGCCAGAGGCGAAACTGAACAACGTATTTATACGCTGGATGCTTGGCGTGAGGTACCATTCTTTACGGAGCGGGAAAGGGCAGCACTGGACTGGGTCGAAACGGTTACACGAGTGTCCGAAACGCATGTGCCCGACGCGGTCTATGCGCATGTGAAGGAACATTTTAGCGATGGTGAGCTTCTCAATCTCACCATGGCGGTGGTAGCCATCAATTGCTGGAACCGCCTTGCTATCAGCTTTCGAAGTGTTCCGTCCAAATCCAAAACCACATAGAAGAATCTAAAAACCCAGAGTTGACCATGGCTAATGGGCCGTGAATGTCTCAAATTAGACGATTCAGTTTTGAATGAAAATCCCGGATCAGTTTTGGATGGATATCAGCAGCACTAAGGGAGAGATTCATGGTGGCATATCGTAATCCGCTGTCCAAATATCCTATGCCGGTGAATGATTAGCAAAATACCTCGCACTGTCGTAGTGTTAGTATGCATCTGCTATTCCGCGTACATGTTCGCAGGGAGAACCCGTGATGAGCAAACCCGTCTGTGTAGTCCTGGGCGTCGGACCCGGAAACGGCGCTGCCATCGTGCGGCGCTTCGTCCGCGAAGGTCATTCGGTTGCGCTTCTGGCACGTGCCAGGGAATTCACAGACAGCCTGGCGGCTGAGCTGGGAAATGCCCGCGCCTATACCTGCGATGCGACCGATCTAAATTCGCTTAAACGCACATTTACTCAAATCCGCCAGGAACTGGGCGAGATCGATGTGCTGGCATACAACGCCGGCTCCGGCACCTGGGGTAATGTGGAGGAAGTAAGCGCTGGCGACCTGGAAACTGCGTGGCGGGTTAATGTACTTGGTGCTTTCGCCGCCGCCCGCGAAGTGATTCCTCATATGAAACAGCACGCCGCGGGCAGCATCATCTTCATCGGCGCCACCGCCTCGCGCCGTGGGGCCGCCCGCACCGCCGCCTTCGCCCAGGCAAAGGCCGCACAGCGCGCACTGGCGGAGTCCATGGCGCGCCATCTGTGGCCCGCCGGTATCCACGTGGCTCTGGTAGTCATTGACGGCGTCGTGGACCTGCCGCGCACCCGCGAGCGTATACCCGACAAGCCGGATAGTTTCTTCGTGAAGGCTGAGGACGTGGCGGAAACCGTGTACTGGCTCACGCAACAACCACGTTCTGCCTGGTCCTTTGAAGTGGAAGCCAGGCCCTTCGGTGAAGTCTGGTAGCTAAATGCCTGGCGTCGATTTTCGCGGATGGATGGATACTGGTACAACGCTACCCAATTTGCGCTGGTCAAACACAGATACGAACCGCCATCGCATACAGATAATAAACTGGAGGTTACTGACCCTGGAATCAGTTGATCTCAGGCTGAGGGTGTAGCTTTCGAAGCAACAAGTGGAAGTAGATCATACCCACGTAAGGGTGCCAGGGAGCAAGAATCCGATGTAGGTGTTTCTGATCCGGGATATCTTTAATGTTCAACCATGCTTTGATGCCATTCAATGCACCGGAATCCTTGACTGGGAAAATGTCCAATCGCCCCAATCCGCGCAATAGCACATAGTCTGCAGTCCATGGACCGATTCCTGATACCTTACATAAGCGTTGATGGATAGCGGTATCATCCATAGTTTCAAAATCTTCCTGACACCATTGTCCCTCGATCACCAGGTGGCTGACCCTGATGATGGTACGCGCCTTCTGCGTGCTGAATCCCAGGGCACGCAAATCCGTTGGCTGCAACTGTGCCAGTGTCTCGGGCAGAGGAAAAGCCCGCGATAAAGTAGGGCAGTGTGACGCCGCAACCCCGTACCTTTCAGTGAGCCTGTTGAGGAATTGAATACTGAGTGGCAGGGAAATCTGCTGACAGGCTACGGCGCTGACTAGCGCCTCATTAAGCGTAGGGAAGCGTGATGGTCTCATCCCGATAAAGGGCCGTACCAGCGCGTGCAGGCGTGGATGGTGTTCCGCGAGCCGATAGAACGGCGCAAGGTTGAGCTGCAAGCCCAATGTGCGCCGTAATACAGAAGTGGCATTTTCCCGGGCAGTCGATGCGATGCGGGACGCGGAAACCTCTACGTCGAGGGTCGGTGTATCTGATGCCTGTTGCTGACTGACGCACACCTCATGTGGTTTGTTTCTGAAGATTAACAGGCGGCGATAATACCGCCCATCCCACCGGTCCAGCGCGTTTTGAGGCCGGCGCTGCAGCACCGCCACTGTGAAGTCAAGACGGAACGGAGCCGTTACTGGCAGTTCAAAATGAAGATGATCAGTCACATTCTACCCACCGAATGCACATTGGTCATCCACCGAACTTCCCAGCTGCTATTTTATAATCACGAAAGACTACCTCACCGAACTGTCACCTGCTCAACCCAGTATGCTGATGTGCAGGTTACCGGCGTGATGGTAGGTACTCATGCCACATTATCCTTGATATAGGTCAAGGCAGGCCACCACTCGGGATGCGACATTTGCTTATATGACAGGACTCGGTATCGCTATCGTCGTGCATGTATTGGCCGTGGTGTGGTGGATCGGCGGCCTGGCCTTCGTCACCACCGTATTCCTACCGGCGATACGTCACGGCCTGGGCAATGATCCGCACGTTGCTTTTTACAAAATTGAAAGCCGATTCGCACCGCAGGCCCGCATCGCGGTGATCTTAGTGGGTGTTTCGGGGCTGTATTTACTATGGCGGCTGAATGCCTGGTACTGGCTTGCGCACATAGCATTTTGGTGGCTGGACGCCATGATTCTGTACTGGGTGTTGTTTGCGTTGCTGTTATTCGTGCTGGAACCCGCGGGCGTCCTCAAGCGCGCCATGCGTGGGGCTGCCGACGAGGCCGGTGTATGGCGACGTATGCAGAGCTTGCATGCGCTTATGCTCGTAATTGCGTTAGTCATTATCGCCGGTGCCGCAGTCGGCAGTCACGGTTTCTGACATGTTAAGCAGCGATGATCCATTTACCATTCTCAAACGAGAGCATACGGCGCTTAATCGCCTGTTCCTGCTGCACCAGGAGATGCTGGTGAACCGTACCTGGGCACGGGCCACGCGGCTGCTGGAGTTATATCAACAGCGGCTTGCAGCGCACATTCACATTGAAGATAACTTGTTGCTGCCCTATTGTGTTGCGGATTCAACCGGCACGACGCGCTGGGAGGCACGGGTATATGCGGCCGAGCACCGACGGCTGGAAGAATTGGTGGACAAGGCGCGGGCACACCTGGCTGCAATTCGCCGTCGCGGCGTCAAGCCGGCCATGCTCGTTGGCCTGTTGGACCAGGAGAAAACCATTAAACACGTGCTTGAGCACCACCACGAGCGCGAGGAAAAGGGACTGTTTAATGAGTTACGCGGACGCTTGCCTGCGGAAGTGAGCCAACATCTCATGGCTGCATTGTTAGCGAATGCAGCACACGTTATCCAATGAATGTAATTTGGCCTTCATTCAACAATATGTGCAGCCGGGCCTGCGACCGGTGATACCCAGGCATTGCTGGCGATGCCGTAGTCATCAAACACACGTCGCATGGGTTCCACCGCTTCTTTTGCTTCCGATTCGGTTGCGAACCAGGCGAATACACTGGGGCCAGCGCCGGAAATGCCCACGCCGAGGGCATTGGCATTCAATGCGGTGTGTTTGATACGCTCAAATCCCAGTATCAACGGCGCGCGTCGCGGTTCAACTAGATGATCCGACAAACCCGCGCGGATCAGGCTCATATCGTTACGAAAGCATCCGGTTAACACCATTGCCAGGTTGGTGGTTTGCCGCACGATGTCAGTCAAAGGATAGGAAGCTTTCAGCAACTGACGCGTGTAACGTGTTTCGATCTCAAAGTCGGGGTGGACTAACACGCAATGGAGGGTCGGCGGGGTGGGTACCGGTATGACCCTGTCGAGGCTTGCGATAACCAGGCCGCCGTAAAGCATCGGACCCACGTTGTCGCCGTTACGGGCACCGCTCGCCAGTGATTCCCCATCAAGTGCAGACTGGTACAAAATCTCCCGCGTGACCGGCGTATCGAGCACAGCGTTGGCAGCCACCAATGTGGCGACGCAGGAGGCTGCCGAACCACCCATGCCCGATGCCAGTGGAATCCCTTTGTCGAGTTTGAGCTCGAAGCCGAAGGGCAGGGCGAGACTGCGGCGCAGCGAAATCAGCGCCGCACCGGCGGTGTTTTGTTCAGGTGACAGCGGAATAGTCCCGGCAATTCCACGTATCTCTTTGATGCGCACCACGGGTTCGATGATGCGTCTGACCGTGGCCCGGTCTTCCGGGCCGATGATAGTGTGCCCGAGGAAATCAAAGCCGACAGCAACATTGCCTACACACGCCGGTGCGGATGCCGTCGCCATTCGTACCGGATTATTCACAACAAGCTCTTGTGGAAATCCTGGATCATGGGTAAAAACGTTTCGAGCTGGGATTGCAGGGAGGGAGTCCGAGTCAAGCAGCATGATATCCGGCTTTTCGCCGTCCATCCCAAGCCCAATAAGATACCTCGCAGGCTGAAAACCCGCCGCGGGAGCCTGGCGCTCCCGCTTGCCGGTGTTCGACACGGATACTCAGACCCGGCCAATCTCCACCTGCCAGGTTTGCGGACCCTGCAATACGTACTTCCAGGAAAACTGGCCGTTATGTTCGGCCTCGAACTGATAGTAGAGTGGTTTTGGATCGTGGTCATTCACCAGCAGGAAACTCTCCCCGGGATTCAGATTCTCGTACGTTTCAAAAATAAGCCGGTGGCGTTCTGCGGGAATGAGCATGCGGACATCAAGCAGTTTTGGTTCGGACATGTATGTCTCCAAGGTGTGTAGGGTGGGTGGTGCGGGTTAATGCGTGCAACACGCCGTTCAGGCGTTCGGCCTCGCGCGGATGTTGTCGACGCAGTGTCGTCCAGCCGGCGGCTGCCAAGCGGCAAGCTTGTTCCAGCTCACCGGTATCGCCGAGTGCCAGCAGAGCCTGCATGAACAGCCGGTTGAGTGTCGCGAGTTTGTTGCCTGGGTTCGTAACATCATTCACGGCGTATCGTCCTCGATGTGAAAATAGGCCTTGGCGATGGGTGTCATCTTCTGCGGCGACCAGGGTGGTTCCCATACGAGATGGATATCCACGTCTCGCACCCCGGGAATCCGCCGTCCACATTCCATGACGCCCGACATGATGTAGTCCTGGGCGGGGCAGCCGGGCGTGGTCATGGTCATGATGACCTTGATGAGTTTGTCCTCGACTTCAAGGTCGTAGATCAAACCGATGTCCACGATGTTGTAGCCGAGTTCCGGGTCAATCACCTCGTGCAGGGCATCCAGCACGTAATCACGGCTCGGCGGGGCATGTGTGCCCATGCCTCAGGCCCCGCGGCGGATCAGCAGATGCACGCTGTCGCCATGCTTGTCGGTATGAATGGTCGCACCACGGGCTTCCAGTTCCGGATACAGGAACACCGGCTCGCGTTCGTTGATGGCTTCCAGCACTTCCCCCGGAGCGAGGTGTTCAAGCGAATCCAGGATGCGAACCATGGGTTCGGGTGGCTCCAGACCCCGGTTGTCCAGGAAGGCGCTGGGTGCGGGCCAGTCGTCGGGAGAAATCGTCGTGGGTTTTTGTGTCTTTTTACTTTTTGCTGCTTGCGGATCTGTGCTGCCCGGTGTGAACAGCACTTCCCAATCATCTACCCCGTGATGTGTGGCCTGATGGCCGAAACCCTTACGACCGAGCACCGCGTACAAGGGCAATGGCTCGAACGTGGCCAGCAAGCGCAGCGATTGACCGGGCGCAAGCTGTTGCACCGTTTCCATGATGCGTGGTAGCGGTTCACCGCCGCGGCGCAGCTCTTCGCGCACATCGAGCGTCAACGGTTCAGATGCAATCATGAGGTATGTCCTCCTTTAGTCAGGAATGGTGGAATCTCGGGCACTATGGGCTTAGCGCGTCCCACGTAGTGCCCACGCCAGGCACGCCAGTATTCGAATATCACTCCGAGCGTGGCGAGCAGGCTCAATGCCACACCCACGCGGCATATATATGCGGTACTGGTGAAAGCCGCGACCGTGGCAAGCGCTATACCGAAAAAATAAATGACGAACCAGGGTGAAGTGTGAGCTTCATCCACCAGGTCCTGGACCCGCGGCACCGCACCACGGCCGAGCTGATGGCCGTAGTGCATGATCCAGGTGAGGAACGGCACGATTTTGTAAAGCTGGGTGAGACCGAGGCCGGAGAGCCAGCCGAATAGTACGAGCAGCGTGAGTGCCGGCGCGTGTGTAGCGAGCTGGTGGCCAGCGACCAGAACGACGGCGATGACGAGTACCGCGGCCAGACTCAAAAAGGCACCAAAGGCGGCACGGTTGTGGAGTTCGATGCGCGCGCGTTTGCGCGTGCGGTACAGTCGCACTACGTCAATCAGATATGCCATCACGGCTACCGCAATCACGAACCAGCCGAGATATTGCACGGGGCTCAGAAACTCTGCGTGCGGCCACCACAGTTGCAGCAAGCCGGCACCCAGCGACAATACAAACCCGGCTATAGCGAATTGCAGCACGGTTGTACCCCACCAACCGCGCTCTTCCGGTGCCAGCATGAACATGGGCAATAGTTTGTAACTCACGCCCATGGCGGTGAGTGTGAACCAGCCTCCAAGACCCGCGAGTATGTGATAGCCAAGGCTACCGGCCAATAGCGGCAGCACATGCGGTGTAAAAGTCGGAATGCTTAACCCCAAGGTAAACACCAACCCCAGTAGAACAGTCGCCAGTAGAAAGGCCAGACCGGCTAGCACGAAGCGCCCTGGCAAGGGCAGTGGTTGCGTCTTCAGCAAGGGTGTTGCCACATTCACGATTGCGAACAGGCTGCCCGCCAGCACCAGGGTACCGCCGACCGGGAGACAGTCGGTGAGGCGTGGGTAGTTGTGATCCAGCGCCAGGAACCCGGCGAGCATACATATGAGACCCGCTTCCACGAGTATCAGGGTCGCCATCGACAGCCATTGACGGCGCAGCGGTTTACCAGTGATCACTGGCACGAACTGAAACAACGCGCCGAACATCAATAGCGTCAGCCAGCCGACGGTCATGAGATGCACTGCAACAAGCGTCGTACCACCGGTATACGGAACACTGGGCCAAGTGAAACCCGCCACGATCATCACCTGCGCCAGCAGGAAATTGATCAGTGCACAGGCGAAAATCAGCAAGGTCCAACGTGAGAGGCGGTCACTGACGACGGGCATGGCGTTCTCAGTTGCGGTCGTCGCGGACCTGAATCTCGCCGTCGTGCACCCGCGTCGGGAAGCTATGCACGTTCTCGTAGGCGGGACCCGCTAGCACCGCGCCAGTGCGGATGGAAAAGCGCGCAAGATGCCGTGGACAGACGGCCACGTCATCCTCCACCCAGCCGCCCGAGATGTCGCCGCCGTCGTGGTTGCAGCAATCCTCGATGGCGTAATAGCGGCCACCCAGGTTGTAGACTGCCACTTCGGTACCGTTCACCTCAATTACCCGGCTTTCGCGATCGGCGATGTCACCGGCTCGGCCGGCGGAAAACCAGTGAGCTATGGGCTGCTTCCTATCCAAATTATTAGCGCTCATGACGTGCTACCTGTCGCTGTGCGACCTTGATGGGATTTAGGCTGCGGGTCGTCAGGCAGCATGCGTGTAATGATCACCTCTGGATCATCGGCGTGGTTCAACAGCAGTGTCCACACTCGCGACTGCCACAGCTCGCGGAAATCCGTTTGCTTTGTCTCAGTTGCAGTACCGGCGAGGCACAGCGCCAGCAGTTCCCGCAGATGGGGATTTGAAGGTATATGGCCGGGATTCACCGAAACCCCCACCGCCGCACCGGTGTCGGTGCGCGTCAGCAGGATTTGCCCGTCAATATCGGCACCGGATCCCAGCAATCCGTCACGGTGGAAGCGCCCGTCAATACCTTTGAAACCACCGGGGCCAGCTGCACCCGTGATCAAACCCAGCACGTTGGCTACCACACCCGTCGTACCGTCCTGTTGTGCATCACGGAAATCAACCTGAATCTCGCCACGCACCGGCAGCTTGTCCGCATACAAGGCATGGAGCGCCACACGTGTCATCAGAAACGCGCAGGCCACGGTCGGACAGGAGTGTCCGGCCAGTCTGACCACATCGAGATACCGATATTCCATCACCCCGCCGTCTGCGGCTCCCAAAAACTCGGCTAGCGGGTCGTACAACGTAATGACCGGAGCATCGTCAAAAAAATCGGGATAGTGCATCATTGAAATTCGCTTACTGAAAGTCTGAAATATGCTAGTCATTCTTCACCCAACTCATAGGTACTGCCTTGACGAATATCAAGGCGGCGAACGGGCCGTGAGACTAGGCTGACTAGTAACCCCGTGGTGTTAAAACGTGCGTAAGTCATGGCCGGCATTGAAAAACACGCTGCGTTGAGTGGCGATAAATTCCAAACGGAGGAGGGTGTACACGCCGTTCGGCGAGGTCTGCGTCCGAATTCGAATGCCGAGCGCCCTGACGCGAATCATAAGCCGCCATGGTTGCGGGTACGCGTGCTTGCAGGTGAACGTTACCAAACGGTGCGCGATATCGTACACAGTCACAAACTGCACACGGTGTGTGCGGAATCCTTGTGTCCTAATATCGCGGAATGCTGGGGCCGCGGCACGGCCACACTTATGCTTATGGGTTCGGTATGTACGCGCGCTTGCAAGTTTTGCGCCGTGGACACTGGCAATCCCCACGGCCGGTTGGACATAGACGAGCCTGAGCATGTGGCCGAGGCAGTGGCCCTTATGAACCTCAAATATGTGGTACTCACCTCGGTGGATCGTGATGATCTGCCGGATGGCGGTGCGGCGCATTATGCCGCCTGCATCCGTGCCATCCATGGGCGCGTCCCGCAAACTGCGGTGGAGGCGCTGACACCGGATTTTGGTGGCAACTGGCACTCTGTGGCCACGGTGCTGGCGGCGGGTGTGGTGACTTACGCGCAGAATCTCGAAACTGTGGAGCGACTCACTCAATATGTCCGTGATCCGCGTGCCGGTTACCGCCAGACACTTGAGGTCCTGACTTTTGCTAAACGCGAGTACCCTAATGTGTTCACAAAGACCAGCCTCATGTTGGGGCTTGGGGAAACCGACGAGGAGATCGACCGCACGTTAACTGACATACGGGCAGCAGACGTGGATATTGTCACGCTCGGCCAGTATCTACGCCCAACACCCAACCATCTGCCGGTTGCCCGTTTTGTCACACCGCAGCAATTCAAAATTTATCGCGATCTTGCACTTGCCAAAGGGTTCTTCGAAGCAGTGGCCGGTCCCTTAGTGCGTTCCAGCTACCGCGCCGAGCGCGTACTGGAGCGCGATAATGTGGGTCTCAACGGATGACAACGGATGAAGTCATTATTGCAGGGCTTGTGCGAGTCCGCGGCCAGGATGCCGCACGTGCTTATGCGTACCAAACTCTGCGGGCGTATCGTCAGGCGGTTCTCAATCCACAACATTTCGCCTCCACTCCACAGTACCGGAAAGCCTTCATCATGTCCTATCTGTTTTATAAGCATTATTTGCACACATATATGACTCCCCCAGCTACAGCCGATACACGATCGATAGTTCATGGCTTGCAAGCAACGCACGCTGCTGTCAGCCAAGTTATCGATGAATGTGAAAAAATGATAGACATGGAGCTAGATGGAGCCTTTCCTGCCAGTGATCCACCGTCCTGGACCATGGGCGGTTCTGTAGTCAGCAAACGCCGTAGACAGCGAATCGAAGTTTAGTATGTCGGCACATTATCCTTACGTTTCTGGCAATATCCTCGATGCGATCGGTGATACACCGCTCGTGGAAGTCGATGGCATATTTGCCAAGCTCGAATTTCTTAATCCTTCCGGGTCCATCAAGGCACGCATTGCCAAGTACATGCTGGAGAAGGCCGAGCGCGAGGGCCTGTTGCACGCCGGTGACACCGTGGTGGAAGCTACCAGCGGCAACACCGGTAACGCGCTCACCTTGGTGGCGGCGGTCAAGGGCTACCGCATGCTGGTGGTGATGCCGGAAGGCATGTCCAGCGAACGTGTCGCGATATCCCGCGCCTATGGCGCCGAAGTATTGTTTTGCGGTCGCTTCCACGTAAACGATGCCCAGCAGAAAGCTCGCGAACTCGGTGCGCAACCGGGCTATTTCTGTCCACACCAGTTCGAATCCGAATGGAACGTGGAGGAAAACCGCCTGCTGCTGGGTCCGGAGATCCTCGCGCAACTGCCCCCGGGCGTGCTTCCAGATGCACTGGTGATGGGTGTGGGCACCGGCGGCACGCTGGTGGGCGTGGGCCAGGCGTTCCTCGCGGTGAATCCCGAAGTACAGCTGTTCGCCATGGAGCCTTCGGAATCCTGCACGTTGTTGTGCGGCGAGATCGCGCAGCACCAAATCGAGGGTATTTCCGACGGCTTCGTGCCGGGCATCTTCGCGCGCCACAAGGACCTGGTGGATCAGGTGCTCACGGTGTCGAGTGCAGAGGCGGTGCAGGCCATGCGCTACCTAGCGCAGCAGCACGGCCTGTTCTGTGGTCCGAGCTCCGGCGCGCACCTCCTAGCCGCGAAGCGGGTGCATGAAAATCATCCAGAATTGCGTACCGTGGTGACGCTGTTCTGCGACGAGGGTGAGAAATATCTAAATGAATACTTCATGCGTGCGGAGAGTGTTTCAGTGGATGCCTCTCATTTCGCCTGAGCGACATTCACGCTACACGTATTTATCAGGTATCGACAACTGGTAGATAAGGTGACTTTCATGAGAAATAGGCCGCTTAGAATCCTGCCACGTACAGTACATCTCCCCACACGTTCATTTGGTTTGCCTGAAGGTGCGCGCATTCGTAAGGGCAAGGAATGGTCCCGGCCGGATAACGCCACCCGGGCCAAGGCATTTCGGGTCTATCGTTATGATCCAGACAGCGGCGAGTCGCCGCGCATGGATACTTTTTATGTTGACTTGGATCGCTGCGGTCCGATGGTGCTTGATGCGTTAATCGAGATCAAGAATAAGATTGACAGTACCCTGACGTTCCGTCGCTCCTGCCGCGAAGGCATATGTGGCAGTTGCGCCATGAATATCGACGGAACCAACTGGCTCGCCTGCACCCGATACATCGAGGATATTCCGGGTACGGTTGAGATATATCCCCTCAACAGTATGCCGGTCATCAAGGATCTGGTGCCGGATCAGACGCATGCCTTTGCACAATACGCCTCCATCGAACTATGGCTGAAGACCAGCTCGCCGTCACCCGATCGCGAACGCCTGCAATCTCCGGAAGAACGCGCTGAGCTCGACGGCTATCATGAGTGCATCTTGTGTTTCTGCTGCACCAGCGGCTGCCCGAGCTGGTGGTGGAACGGCAATCGCTTTCTCGGACCGGCAATCCTGCTGCAGGCTTGGCGCTGGCTCGCGGACAGCCGTGACGAAGCCAAGGGCGAGCGCCTGGATTCCCTGCAGGACCCCTTCAAACTTTATCGATGCCACACCATCCTCAATTGCACGAACACCTGCCCCAAGGGGCTAAATCCCGGCCGGGCGATTGCGCTCATCAAGAAACAGATGGTGGAACGCGAGCACTGAATATTCGGTTGAACAGCCTAATTGGAGGCGCGTTATGACGACACTCAAACTGGAACGTGTATATCTGCCGGCCACGAGCCATGACGGTTATCGGGTATTGGTGGATCGTATATGGCCGCGTGGCTTGACTAAAATGAAGGCTGCGGTGGATTACTGGGACCGAGAGGTGGCGCCGAGTACCGGGCTGCGGCAGTGGTTCGGCCACGATCCAAACAGATGGCCTGAGTTCAAGCGCCGTTACACAGCCGAACTGCGCGCTAACAAGACGGCGGTCAAGGCCCTGCGGGAAATCCTGAGGGCGCATGCCAAGGTAACGCTCTTGTTCGGTGCACACGATGAGGAACATAACCAGGCGGTGGTGCTAGCCGCCTATCTGCGTCGCGGTTTGCGAAGCTGATGTTCATTCCTCTCAAAATTACATAAACAGCTACTGGAGGAGAATCATGACCCATCCGATATTTCCAGAATCATCCGCCGCCCTCTCGGCACGCCGCAAGGTGCTGGCGCCGAAACAACTGGAGGCCTTCCAGGCGTTTAGCAAGGCGACGTTCGCCGACGGGGCATTGCCGGAGAAGACCAAACAACTGATCGCCGTGGCGGTGGCCCACACCACCCAGTGTCCGTATTGTATTCGCGGCCACACCCGGGCCGCACGCCGTTGTGGCGCCACGCCCGAGGAAATCATGGAATCCATCTGGGTGGCGGCTGAGATGCGCGCCGGTGGCGCGTATGCGCATTCCGCCTTGGCCCTGGACGAACTGGAACACCTGGAGCATCCGGCCAGTGGCTGAATCAGTGCTGACTGGATGTAAGACCATACACCTGGCGCAGATAAGCGAGGTAGGCCGGGTCATCACACAGGGTCTTGTCCGGATCATCGCTCAGTTTGGCGACCGGCTGGCCGTTGCAACGCACCATCTTGATGACGATGTTGAGCGGGATGTAACCAAGATCATTGGTGAGATGTGTGCCGATACCGAAGGCAACCCTGGTGGCGTGCTTGAAACGTTCGAAAATTTCGATGGCACGCGAGATGTCGAGGCTGTCGCTGAATACCAGGGTCTTGGTGCACGGATCAATGTAGTTGGCGCGGTAATGGGTGATGACGCGCTCCGCCCAGGTGAAGGGATCGCCGGAATCCTGGCGCGCGCCGTCGAACAGCTTGCAGAAGTACAGATCAAAATCGTGTAGAAAGGCGTCAAGTCCATAATTATCGCTGAGGGCGATGCCAAGGTCGCCAAGGTATTCATTTGCCCAGGACTGGAATGCGAACCGCTGTGCCAGTGCGAGCCGTGGTCCCAGCACCTGGGCCGCCTGCATCCATTCATGCGCCATGGTGCCGATGGGCGTCAGCCCGAACTCGCGTGCCCACAAGAGATTACTGGTACCGCGCAAGCTATCCGGCAGTTCGTTGGCGAGTGTCATCAGCACTTCACGCTGCCAGGTACGGCTGAAGCGCCGACGTGTACCAAATTCTGCCAGCGAGAATTCGGCAGCGTCGGGTAGCGCACGGATGGTGGCAATCTTGTGCGCCAATCGGCGCCGACCTTCGTCCAGGTCCGGCTGCAGCACGGTATTACGGAAATACACCTCGTTGACGATGGCCAGCACCGGTACCTCGAACAGGGTCGTATGCAGCCAGGGGCCGTGGATGGTGATATCCAGCTGGCCCTTGGTATCGTCGACTTCGATGAAACGTTTCTGCAGATGGAAAAGACGCAGGAATTCAACGAACTCACTTTTCACGTAACGCAGGTTACCAAGCCACGAAAGTTCGTCCTCATGCAAGCACACGGTACAAAGCTGTGCTATCTCTGCGCGGATTTCGTGAGCGAACGGCTTGAGGTCCACCTCAGGACCGCGGCACTGAAAACGGTAGTCTACCTGAGCACCCGGAAACTGATGCAGGACCGCCTGCATCATGGTGAATTTGTAGAGATCGGTGTCGAGCAGCGATTCGATGATCATGGTGGAATGATACTACCGTACGGTCTCAATACTGTTCTCAGGAAAGTGCATGAATTCGAGCCGGATCATCCTGTGGCAGGATGAATGCAATCCATCATCATTGCGATGATTTCTAGTTATATGTAGATTGATCCGTGTATGCCAATATTATCATGCGCGATATCTGTCCACCACGTGGTGCGTGCTGCCGTATAAGCCAATACTCCCACATGTTCGGCCGAGGCTGCCGTCACTTAGTCCCAGAACGTCGAACCCGGCGGGTAGCAATCTGATCAGTATATGGACTGGCGCAACGCACCAACATCGGGAATATGCACCGCCTCATCGTGTACTTTGATAAGGCCTTCGTTGGCGAGCATGCGCAGCACCCGTGAGAAGGTTTCCGGTGTAACCGCGAGTTGTGCCGCGATCAGTATCTTGCGTGCCGGCAGGGTAACGGTAACGGTGCCGTATTGACCTTCCGGTATCAGGCTAAGCAGGTAGTGCACTACCCGGTAATGGCTGTTCTGCAGGGTCAATGCCTCGATTTCATCCCAGTGCGCCTGGATGCGCTGGGTCATCTGTGTCATGACCGCACGGCAGGTATCAAAAGATTCCCGCAGAATGGCGAGAAATGCGCCGCGCTCGATGGCTATGAGTGTGCCCGACTCGACGCCGGCACCATGGACGGGATAGCGTGGTTCATCCATAAACATCACGCTCTCAGCGAAGCTTTGGCCGGGGCGGATGAGGCGCATGATTTTCTCCTGGCCCTCGGGTGACATGCGATAGAGCTTCACTGCACCCGATTGCAGCAGAAAGAAGGTTTGGGCCGTACCGCCCTGGCTGAATAGCAATTCACCCGCTGCAAAGGTGCGCAGGTGCGTATGTCTCAGTATCTGCGCACGCTGTGGCTCATTAAGTGCCGCGAATAGGTAATGATGGCGCAGTCCGCGTGCTATGGCGCCATTCGTGTTCATGATAATCCCCCTGAAAACCACAACCAAGCTTAATCACAGGACACGGTACCCGCAAGCTTGATATGCATCAAGGCGCTGCCTGCATACGCTGGTGCAAACTGTTCTTGCGGCCGGAACCGGGCTGCAAGGAGCAATGAAATGACGCATGTAGTTACCGACAACTGTATCAAGTGCAAGTACACAGACTGCGTGGAAGTCTGTCCCGTGGACTGTTTTCACGCGGGCCCTAATTTCCTGGTGATTGATCCGGAGGAGTGCATAGACTGCACTCTGTGTGTGGCGGAATGCCCGGCCGAGGCGATTTTCGCGGAGGACGATGTACCCAATGGGCAAGAGCATTTCCTTGCCATCAATGCGGAGCTGGCGCCGAAGTGGCCGGTGTTGGCCACCAAGATTCCCGCACCACCGGATGCCAAGAAATGGGATGGTGTACCGGATAAGTTACCACTGCTGGAACGTTGAGGCTTTGTCTGGAGGAGAACCATGGACAGTGACCCAATAACCATTGGTCTCAAACCAGCTAATACGGATAAGGTCCAGTATGTCAGCTGGAAGGATTTACCCTTGTCCTGCCCGATGCCCGGCACCAGTCTGTGGAATTCCCACCAGCGCGTGTATTTACCTATCCAGGAAACGGGCCACGAGCAATGCCCATACTGTGGCACTGAATATGTGCTTCTCGATGAACATATAGCAGATGAGCATATTGCACAACCCAATATTGAGATCGAGAATCTTTACCATCAACGTGTGGAATATGGCTTCCAGTCACATTGGCGTAAATATTAATTTTTCTCGTTGTTACTGATGTGCTATTTGATGGTTGATTGCCGAAATCTTCTGACTCAATTTTCTTATTTCTGGCGGGTGCATTGAATTCATGAGCGAACCCTCAGATGACAAGCGAATTGGATAGTTAAGGGATAGGCCAAAGTCTGAGGGCTTTGGCAGCCTTGATTTTTATCCAATCAAATTGGAATGGCGTTCAACACTGTTGCTCGTTTGCCGGCGCCGAGCGGCAGGCTCCATTACCAGGGGATTTTCTTGCAGTCACGCCAGAAGTGACCGCTGTCAGTGGCTTCTGCGGCGGTGGCCAGCCACACGATGGTTTCCACGCCTTTTTCGACGGAGCGGCTGGCGCCCGGCCCGCCCATGTCGGTCTTCACCCATCCGGGGCACACGGAGTTTACTTGAATGCCGCGCTCCGCCAGCTCATGGGCGAACACGCGCGTCACCACGTTGAGGGCGGCCTTGGAGATCCGATACCCCAGATACCCGCCGCCCATATCGTTGAGCGCGCCCATGCCGGAAGACACGTTCACTATGCGCGCGCCTTCCTGCATGAGCGGCGCCAGCGCCTGTATGAGCCGCACCGCGCCCAGCGTATTGGTGTTAAAGATTTCCATCGCCGTTACCGGCGATACCTTGAGCGGCTCAGAGGATTTGGCGCCGGCCTCGCGGGTTGATTCCGGCAGGATGCCGGCGTTGTTCACCAGCACATCCACACGACCGTGCTGCTCGCGCAGATAACGCGCCAGCGCCTGGGCATCCTCGCTGGAATTTACGTCCAACTTGCGCAGCTCTACGTCGAGCTTTTGAGCCTGTAATTCCTGCAGTGGCTTGGCGCCAGCCTGTAGATTGCGGGTAGCCAACACCACGTGCATACCGTGTCGCGCCAGTTGCCGGGCGGTTTCCAGACCGAGGCCGCGGTTGGCGCCGGTGACCACAGCGATTTTCGGATCTGCCATAGGCTGTCTCCGGAGGTTACCAATGCCTGAAATGAAAGGCAGTATGATACGGTCTCTGTAGAGGCGCGAATCCAGCGCTCATCACCGCGAGAAAACAAACATGCTTGGTCTATCCGCTAAAACCAGGATGGTGCCCTCGGCCCAGGCCCTGCCGGGCCGGAGTATGCCGATGTCCGTGCCGGAGAAGCATTACGTCAACGGCCATCCCCTGAAGCCTCCCTTCCCCAAGGGAATGCAGGAGGCGGTGTTCGGTCTCGGCTGCTTCTGGGGCGCGGAGCGCAAGTTCTGGCAGCAAGCCGGCGTGTATGTAACTGCCTCGGGTTACGCCGGCGGCTACACGCCCAATCCCACTTATGAAGAAGTGTGCAGCAGCTGCACCGGCCACGCGGAAGTGGTGCGCGTGGTGTTTGATCCGGGGCAGATCAGTTACGCGCAATTACTGCAGTTGTTCTGGGAAGCCCATGATCCCACCCAGGGTATGCGTCAGGGCAACGATGTGGGCACCCAGTACCGCTCGTGCATCTATACCTTCGGTGCAGCGCAGCAGCAAGCCGCTGAAGCATCGCTACAAAGTTATCAGCAGGCGTTACTCGCAGCCGGCCACCCGGCCGTCACCACCGAGATCCAACCGGCCGGTGAGTTCTACTACGCCGAGGATTACCACCAGCAGTACCTCGCCAAGAATCCCAACGGTTACTGTGGTTTGAGTGGCACCGGCGTCACTTGTTCAATTGGCTGATATGACAGCGGCTTTGTTTTTAGTGCTTTACGGTAAGAACCACATGGATCCCTAATATGTGGACTCTACGCGAGTACGCCATCGTAGTGTTCTTCCTGTGGCTGTTTTTCGACGGCGCAGTGGTTTTCCGCCGCAAGTCCGCCAAGACCGAAAATCGCGATCGCTTTTCTTTTCGACTGCTCATGTTCAGTGGTTTAGTTGCCTATATCGCAGGTATCTATCTTGCATACACTCCTTACGGACATATCCTCACCACGGTGCCGATTCAGATCATGGGATTCATTATCATGGGTATTGGAATCTTGATACGCACAATTGCTATCATCCAGCTGGGTCGTTTCCACACACCCAATGTAGCTGTGCTCGTCGATCACCAGGTGGTGAACATCGGCCTCTATCATTACATACGTCATCCCAGCTATCTTGGTGCACTCATCGCGTACTTGGGTTGGAGTTTGGCCTTGGGCAACTGGATCAGTCTGCTCACCATCATGACGTTTCTCACTGTAGCGTATCTGTATCGCATTCACGAGGAAGAAGCGGCACTCAGCGCTGCATTAGGTGAGTCTTATGCAAGCTACCGACGCCGTACCAAGCGGC
>Ga0307373_10004517_pt1 | contig 23349 bp, 21 predicted proteins | sample OX2MG_FD_202534 | JGI IMG/M metagenome (GOLD analysis project Ga0307373, IMG submission 202534) | Soil microbial communities from Risofladan, Vaasa, Finland - OX-2 | ecosystem: Environmental > Terrestrial > Soil > Coastal area > Acid sulfate soil | place: Finland: Risofladan, Vaasa | collected... | reverse complement strand
GCGGTCGGCACAGGTCGCTGCAGGGCAATCCTTACCTCCCGCCTATCATCCATGGGTGAGGGAAACACCTCTGCGCATAGCCGTACCCGAAGTAGAGTCCCCGGACTGGACCCGGGCTGGGTTCATCCGGGCTCGAAACGCGTTGCTGGTTCCGGTCAAAGAGACAGGAGTGGTCTATCGCACGGGGATCGTCGTCCCCACGCTGGACCACTGCCCCCGCGCCGCGTGACAAATCGACTCAGACCCTTACTGAGTAACGAGCAGGGCGAACTGCGAGTCGCCTCCTCGGGGTGGGAGGGGCTCGGGCAGAGCGGCTGGCAGGATAAGCCGATCTCCAGCTGGGTACCACTGCCCGCAAAGGCGACGCTGATGCACCTACCCCAGCGAGGAGCTCTCGGCAAGAGGCGGGGATCTGGGCAAGTCGCGGCCATCGGCGCTGGGGCTCTCGCCGTGGCGGCCGTGCTGCCGGTGGGTTATCTAAGGCTTCTCTTCCCCGCCTATCGTCCGCTCGGCGAGTTGCCGCCGCCGACCCTCCCGCTCTACGGCTACGCCGCGGTCGCTGATCTCGACGGCGAGGTGGTGGTAGCGGCTTCTCGGAGCGACGAATTCTCACCTTGGACAGGGCACCGCCCCTCCCACGCCCGGCTCACCGCCGCCGTCGAGCGCGCTCAGCGCCTGATGCCCCGCAGCCGGGTCATTGCCCAGCTAACGGTCTGCGCCCTTCAGCACAACTGCCTGACCGCCCAGAACACCTTCCTGCGTTGCTACGAGGGAGCTCTGCCGACGTCGGCCGCGTGTAATGCCGACTGCCTTGGCTGCATCTCGCTGCAATCCGATTCGGGAGCGCCTACCCCGCAGCCCCGCATGTCCAGGGCGCCCAGCGCCGACGACCTCGTCGAAGTAGGCAGCTACCACCTGGCCGGGGCGCAAGAGCGGGGAGAGCCCGGCATGGTCAGCTTCGGCCAAGGTTGCGAGGGCGAGCCGCTGCTGCGCGAGAGGGCGCTCCGTCCGGTGGCGCGTGAGCTTCAGGGCAGGTTTCCCGCGGCCACAATCCATGTGAACACCAACGCCAGCCGTCCCGGTGCATTGGAGCGCTTGATCCGCGCCGGTGTCAACAGTGTCCGGATCAGCGTCTTCAGCTTTCGCCAGGATCTTTTCGCGACCTACTATCGACCGCGTGGCTACTCTATCGGCGAGGTACTGGAATGTGCCCGGATTGCGCGTCGCCTGGGTGCCCAGCTGACTATAAATTTGCTCACTTTTCCTGGGGTTTCTGATACTCCTGCGGAGATCACTCGAACGGTGCGCACCCTGCGCGAGCTGGCCGTCGAACAGGTCCAGCTACGCAGTCTCAACGCCGACCCTTTGTGGCTGATGGGTCGCTTGCCAAAGCTCGAGCCGGGCCAGGGTTTGGAGTTCCTGGTCGAAACGCTGCGCGGCGAACTGCCCTCGGTGAGGTTGGGAAACTTTACCCGGCCGTTGCCTGGACCGAGGGATACGCCAGCATTGCTGGCAACCAGCTGATCAGCATCCTAGCGTCGCGAACTCTTGGAATGGGCTCGGCCGTCCCCGCCACAGTGTGCGGAGCAAGGTTTAGCGTAGTTCAACCTCGCCTATGATCGATCCATGAGTTCGCCTCCCGAGGGTCGGGACGGCATCGGGTGGGTGGGAACAGCGCCTCCGGCTGTTCCCACCCAGCGGCCAGCCGGGCCAGGTCCCGTCGACCCAGGCGACCCGCACTTCTTATCCGCAAGCCCGGGGTCTTGGGGCAGCGGCTATTCGCCTTCGCCGGCAGGACCAGCCAAGCCGGGGCGCCGACGGGGGATCATCGGCACCATCCTGGCCGGCGGATACGCGGTGCTCAAGTGGGGCGTCCTGCTCCTCAAGCTGGGGGCGTTCAAGGGAACGCTGATCACCATGCTGATCAGCGTTGTCGTCTATTCCCTGTTCTTCGGCCCCATCTTTGCGATCGGTTTCGTGCTGCTCTTGCTGGTCCACGAGATGGGCCACTATCTGATGGCCCGGCGCCTGGGGCAGTCCGTCTCTGCGCCTGTCTTCATCCCCTTCCTGGGGGCGCTGATCAACATGCGCCGGCAGCCCGCCTCGGTCCAGCAGGAGGCAACCATGGCGCTGGCGGGGCCGACGGTTGGCACCGCCGCCTCCTGGCTCAGCCTGCTCATCGGCGCGAGCCTCCATTCCGAGTTCTGGGCGGCGCTCGGCTACCTCGGCTGCTTGCTCAACCTCTTCAACCTGATCCCGGCCACTCCTCTGGACGGAGGCCGGGTCACCGCAGCAATCTCCAAGTGGGCCAACCTGGTCGGCCTGGGCATCCTGGTCCTCTACGCGCTCTGGGCCTTCACTTCGGGAACGGCGGTGAGCCCGGTGATCGCGATCATCGTCTTGTTCGCCATCTTCGGGACCGTCTCGCGGTTCCGCCAGGCCAAGCGCATGCCCGAGTACCTCGCCGTCCCCGCCCGCGAGCGCTGGCTATTTCTGGGCTGTTACCTGGCCATCGTCCTCATCGCCGGTCTGGGAGTGGTCAAGGGCTACCCCTACCTCCATTACGTGCACACCGTGCATATCCATCTGCCGTTTAGCTTCTGACGGTGCCTGGTAGACTCAAGTCGTAGTCATGCAAGCAATTCATCCCGAGTACTTCCACGACACAGCGGTGAGCTGTTCCTGTGGGAACACGTTCACCACCGGTTCCACTCAGCAGACACTGCACACCGAGGTCTGCAGCGTCTGCCACCCCTTCTTCACGGGGCAGCAGCGGATCGTGGACACCGGTGGCCAGGTCGAGCGCTTCCGCCGCCGCGCCCAGCTCGCCCAGCAGCAGTAGCTCGACCCGCGGCTCAAGTCGCCCGGTCGGCGCCCCGGCAACGTCTGCGCCGCGATGCTCCCTGGAACCCGTATGAGCGTTCCGCATTCGATAAGGTGACGCGCGTGTCCGAGCCTCATCACGTAGATCTAGCCCACTGCTGCGGCTCATCCATGGCGCCAGCATCCGCGAGGCGCGCCTGATGCTGGCGCCGGGTTTGGAGGCCAGGCTGGAGGCGGTGCGGGAGCGATCAGAGGCCATCGCGGCGGAACTGCAGAACCCCGAGGTAAGTCGTGACCCGGGCCAGCTCGAGAGGCTAGGCAAAGAACAAGCAGAGCTCCGCCCCGTGGTGGAGGCCCTGGCCACCCTGCGCCAGGCTCAGGAGGCTGAAGCGGAGGCGCGAAAGCTGGCCGGCAGTGAGTCTGACCCTGAGATGCGCTCGTTCCTTGAGGCAGAGGCGCGAAGCGAGCAAGAGAGAGCAAATCAACGTTTGGCTGCCCTCAAGGTCTTGCTCCTACCCAGAGACCCCGACGATGCGCGCGATGCCGTGGTCGAGATCCGTTCCGGCACGGGGGGCGACGAGGCTGCTCTCTTCGCCGCCGACCTGATGCGCATGTACCTGCGCTTCGCCGAGAGGCGGCATTGGCGGACCGAGCTTCTCGACAGTTCCGCCACCGAGGGCGGGGGGTTCAAGGAAGTGTCCTTCGAGGTCCATGGAAAAGGGGCCTACGGAACCCTCAAGTTCGAGAGCGGAGTGCATCGGGTGCAGAGGGTCCCCAAGACCGAGTCTCAGGGTCGCATCCACACCTCGGCGGCGAGCGTGGTGGTCCTCCCCGAGGCGGACGATCTCGATGTCGAGATCAACGACGAGGATCTCCGCATCGACGTCTTTCGCTCCACCGGGCCGGGCGGCCAGAGTGTCAACACCACCGACTCGGCGGTACGGATAACCCACCTGCCCACGGGTCTGGTGGTGACCTGCCAAGACGAGAAGTCACAACACAAGAACCGGGCCAAGGCCCTGCGGGTGCTCCGCTCGCGCCTCTATGACCTCCGGCAAGGTGAGCGCGATGCCGAACTTCAGGAGACCAGACGGAGCATGGTCGGGCATGGCGACCGCAGTGAGAAGGTTCGCACCTACAACTTTGCCGAGGCTCGGGTGACCGACCATCGCATCGACCTCAAGATCTACCAGCTACCTCGGGTCTTGGAGGGTGAACTGGAGCTGCTGGTCGCGCCTCTCCAGGCGGCCGAGCAGGCTCGTCGCCTGGCCGGGGAGGAGTGAGAGCCGGCCCCTCGATAGAGGGCGGACTGCTCACCGCCCGCCCGAGTGTCGTCGGCCCTGGGCCGGACCGTGAGCCGTCGGAAGCCTAGGCGCCCTCCGGGTGCACCACTCCAGGTTCGACCGGCGGGCTTGGGGAAGTGGCCGCGGTGCCGGAGTGACTGCGCCGCCCCCGTCCGCCTCGTCTCCGGCGCCGGCCCGCCCGCTCGGTGCCGGCCTCAAGGCTGTTTGGGGCGTTCGGCGTCGGGCCAGACGCCGCCGCCGCCGGAGTCAGAGGCCGGCGTATCCGGGGTTTGGGCAAGATCCGAGGTGGTGGTGGCGTTCCCACCGAGATCAGGTCACCGAGGGTTTTCCAGCCGAACTCCTCCTGGCCCAGTCGTACCAAGCGGACGAAGCAATCGGCGGTGGCCTCGGCGTCGGCCAGGGCGTAGTGGGGCTGGCGGTGGGTCACCTCGAGGCGCTCGCAGAGTCGCTCCAACCCGATCGTGTCCTTGAGTTGGAAGAGGAACCCAGCCACTCGAGAGGTGTCGAGGTGGTGATTGTCGAGGGGACGTCCGAGCGCCTTGGCGACTAGTCGGGTGTCGAAGCCGTCCGCCGAGTGCTCAATCAGGACCGAACCCTGAGCCAGGTCGGCGAAGGCAGCCGCCACCTGGTGCAGAGTCGGCGCACCGCCCAACATCGAGCTGTTGATGCCGTGCACGCGGCGGGCGTAAGGGTTGATGTGGTCGGCGGTGTGCACCAGGCTTTCCAGGGAGATCCGTGGCTCTGGCGGCCGGTCGTCGGCGCCGAGAAAGAAGCGGACAGCTCCCAGCTCGACCATGCGGTGGGGGAAGTGTCCGGTTGTCTCGCAATCCAGAGCGACGAAACTGAAGTCCGCGAGTTGGGTGTCCTCGGCGGGTGGGCTCTGACCGACCGGTGCTAGGGCAGCAGGGTTGTGGAAAGGCGCGCTCTCAGGCGAGGCCGGTCCCAGTCGGGGTATGAGGTGTTCACCAGGTCCCGAAAAGCCGCGTTGACGCCCACGTCTTTGGCGCGGAGGGGAAGATGGCGCTGGGACGGGCACGTCGTTGCCGAGTTCCGGAAGTGGACGGTCCACGCCCCCATCCTATAGGGGTACCTGCTCCAGGGCCGGTCCGCCTTCCCGATCGGGGGCTCAAGCTGCCGAGGATATACTCGGATCTAATTTGCCGTTTCTCGCCACCGGGCTCAGCCACCATCTGGCACCCCTTCCGGTCCGCGAGCGGCTCCATCTCGACGAGTCTCAGATCGTGGAGTCGCTGCGGGCGCTGGTTGGCCATGCCGGTTTAACGGGCGCAGTGTGCCTCAGCACCTGCAACCGCACAGAGTTCTACATCACCACCCGGGATGACCGCCAAAGCGAGCAGGCGACCTCCCGCTTCTTCCACTACATCTCCCCGGCCCCGACAACTGAGCTGGTCTACAGCCACCCCGGTCGAGTCGGTCTGCGGCACACCTTCCGGGTCGCCAGCGGGCTCGACAGCGTGGTGTTGGGGGAGGCGCAGGTGCTGGCCCAGTTCAAGCGCGCCCACCGGCTGGCTCAGCAGGCAGGGACCATCGACGCCGAGTTGGATCTGGTCATGCGCCGGGCGGTCGAGACCGCCAAGCGGGTCCGCACCTCGACAGGCATCTCCCGTCAAGCGGTGGGATACGGGCAGGCGGCACTGGTGGTTGCCAAGGAGCGTCTCGGTGATCTTGAAGGGGTGGGAGCGGTGATCGTGGGCGCCGGCAGCGTGGGCAGTGCTACCGCCAGGTTGCTAAAGCGCGCCGGGGCGGCGCCGCTGTACGTGGCCCGTCGGGGCCACAAGGCGGAGATGCTAGCCCAGGCCATAGGCGCGGAACTCATCGATCTCGACCAGCTACCGGGGCTCGCGCCCAGGCTGCAAATGGTCGTGTCCAGTACCAGCAGCGAGGAGCGCGTCCTCAGCCGCAAGTTGATCAAGGCGGTACGGCTGGCTCAGAACCCCGACGATCGACTCCTAATACTCGACCTTGCGGTTCCTCGGGATGTCGAACCGGCCACCGACCAGGTGGACGGGGTTACCCTGCTCGACCTGGACAGGCTCGGCGAGGTGATCCAGCACAGCCTGAGCCAGCGCGAGCGGCACCGCCCGGCCGCTGAGGCTGTGGTCGAGGAGGCGGTGGATGAGCTCGAGCGGGAACTGGGGCGGCGGGCGGCGGTGCCCCTCATCACCGCTCTGGTTGACCGCGCTGAGCTGGTGCGTCAAGGCGAGCTGGCCCGCACCCTCTCGAGGATGAGGCCGCTCAGCGAGGAGGAGCGAGCCCACCTGGACCGTCTGACTCAGGCCATCGCCGCCAAGCTCCTGCATCACCCGATCGCGTTCCTGCGCCAACACGCCGAGGACCCCGAGCGCAGACAGCTTCTGGAGGAGGCCTTCGGCCTGGAGGGAGCGGGGGAGGAGTGATCGCGCTCGCCACCAGGGGGAGCGCTCTGGCGCGGGTCCAGGCCGAGCTGGCTCTGGCAGCCCTCAGGTACGCCTTTCCGGAGGAAGAGTTCACGACTGTGGTGGTGGACTCGGACGGGGACCTTAGTCCAGCTGCGGTGGCCCCCGACCAGCCCGGGGAGGGCTGGTTCACCTCTCGACTGGAGCGATCCTTGCGCACCGGTCAGGTGGACGGCGCGGTGCATAGTGCCAAGGACCTACCCACCCAGATCTCCGAGGACCTCGTCATCGCCGCCTTCCTGCCTCGCGCAGATCCGCGAGATGCCCTAGTGACGGCGGGAGACACTCAGCTGGCAGACCTACCCCAAGGGGCACGGATCGGCACATCTTCGCCCCGGCGTGCAGCCCAGCTGCTGGCTCTACGTCCTGACTTGGCCGTGGTTCCGATCAGGGGCAATGTCGATACCAGAGTCGGCAAGGTTCGGAGGGGCGAGTTCAGTGGCTGCCTCCTCGCCATGGCCGGACTACTCCGACTCGGTCGGGGCTTAGAGGGTCAAGCGCTCGACCCCGAGAACGAGTGCACTCCGGCTCCCGCCCAGGGTGCCATCGCCCTCCAGGCGCGCGCAGGCACCCGGCTCGCCGAAATGGCCGCCCACATCGATGACTCGAGGACACGGCGCTGCATTGAGGCGGAGCGACTGGTCCTGACCCAGATGGGCGGCGGGTGCCAGCTCCCGTTGGGAGCTCTGGCCACGCCCCTGGCCCCAGCCTGGGCCAGGCTCACCGTGGCCTGGGCGCCCGAGATGGGGGAGCCTGTCCGGCGGATAACCGGCGAGGCGTCGCTGACAGGCCTTTCCGGCCTGGCGATCGAACTGGCGGGTCAACTCCGCTGACCGCATCTTCCCTGGCCGGGCGACACATCCTGGTGACCCGAGCTGCTCATCAGGCGAAGGAGCTGACCGACCTGCTCCGCATGCGCGGCGCCGAGCCGGTTTCGGTACCGGTGATGCGGCTGGAGGCGTTACTCAACAAGGCCGCATTACGGGATTTGGGGGAGGGGATCAGCGCCGGAGGCTGGGACGATGTCGTCTTTACCAGCGCCAATGCCGTGCGTCTGGTCCTGCCCCGGTCGTCCGGGTCTTATCCCGCGCTGCGGATCTTCGCCATCGGTCCCGGCACGGCGGCCGCCGTGCGCGAGCTAGGGTGGCCGGTCGAGCCGTTGCCGGGCAGCTACGTTGCAGAGTCTCTGGCCGAGCACATGGTGGCTCAGGGGATGACTGGTCGCCGGATTCTCCTGCCTCGCGCCGCGGGTGCCCGCGAGGTTCTACCGGAGGCCCTCAGGGCGGCCGGTGCCAAGCTGGAAGAGGTGACTTTGTACCAGATGATTCCCGATGCCGGATCTCGATCGGCCCTGGACCGGGCCATGGCGGACCCGGCCCTGGACTGCGTCTTGTTCACGAGTGGCAGTTCGATCGAATGCTTCCGGGCGCTCTGGGGTCCGCGCCTCGTCCCGACGTCCGTTCTGATCGCCTGCATCGGGCCGGTCACTGCGGCAGCGGCTACTGCCTGGGGCCTGGCCCCTGACCTGATCGCCGAGGAGTACTCGCTGGAGGGGCTGGTCGGGGCGCTTGAGATGCGTCTCGGTCCTTTACCGGAGAATGATCACCGAGCATGAGCTTCCCTGAGGAACGGCCCCGGCGACTGCGGCGCAACCCCTTACTGCGTAGTTTGGCAAGCGAGTCGTCACTCAGCGCCAGTGACCTGATCCTACCCGTCTTCGTGAGCGAGGCCATCGAGGCTCGCCGCGAGGTCCCAACCATGCCCGGAGTCTTCCAGGAGACGGTCGAGTCAGTGGTCAAGGTGGCCGAGGAGGCCGTGACTCTGGGCATTCCGGGCCTGATCCTCTTCGGCATCCCCGCCCGCAAGGACGCCGAGGGTTCCTCCGCCTGGGATGACCAGGGTGTGATCCAGAGGGCGCTCCGCAGTTTGCGCACCGCGGTCGGGGAGAGCCTGCTCCTGATCGCCGACGACTGTCTTGATGAGTTCACCGATCACGGACACTGCGGCATCCTCACCGAGAAGGGAGAGATCGACAACGACGCCACCATCGCGCTCTACGCTAAGACCGCCGTCAGCCAGGCATCCGCCGGGGCCGACATCGTCGCTCCCTCGGGAATGATGGATGGCCAGGTGGCAGCCATCCGCTCCGCTTTGGATGAGGCTGGGCTCGAGCAGACTGCCATCCTCGCCTATGCCGCCAAGTACGCCTCTTCGTTCTACGGGCCGTTTCGAGACGCCGCCGAGTGCCGGCCCCAGTTCGGCGATCGGCGCAGCTACCAGATGGACCCCGCCAACCGCCGCGAGGCGATGCGGGAGATCGAGATGGATGTGCTGGAAGGGGCCGACCTGCTCATGATCAAGCCCGGACTTTCCTATCTGGACGTGGTCCTCGACGCCCGCCAGCACTTTGACCAGCCGCTCGGTGTTTTCAGTGTGAGCGGGGAGTACGCCATGCTGAGGGCCGGTGCGGCAGGCGGTGGCTTGGAGCTCAGGGACACTGTTATGGAGACCCATCTGGCCATGCGCCGGGCCGGAGCCGACTTCATCCTCACCTACTTCGCCCGCGAGATCTGCCACTGGCTGGGAGAGGCCGCATGAACCTCCCTCGGAGCGGCCGGATGGCGAGCGCGGTCCTGGCCGGGCTGCTCATCGCCGCCGTGGTCGGTGTGGGCGCCTACTTCATCAACGTCGCCGCCACTAGGAGGGTCTCCCCTGTGACCAGCGCAGACTGCTCGACGGCCAATTTCAGCGAACCGCTTAGGCCCCTGGATGAGCCCGCCTCGGTGCATCACTACGCCAAGGCCCCCGCGTTCACCATCGATTCCGAGCGCCTCTACCAGGCAACGATCGCCACCGCCCATGGCGACATCGTGATCTGCCTGGTCCCCGGATGGGCGCCGCACACGGTGAACAACTTCGTGACTCTGGTCCGCAACCACTTCTTCGACGGTTTGCGCTGGGGACGAGATCCATCGACCGCACCGGGCGGGCCGGTGATCCAGGGGGGAAGCCCCAACAACGACCTGACCGGCGGCCCAGGGTACAAGTTCGACGATGAGAAGGTGGTCAGTCCTCTCTACAAGAGCAGCGCCTACCAGCCGGGCTCGGTGGCCATGGCCAACGCCGGGCCCAACACCAATGGCAGCCAGTTCTTCGTAACCTTGTCTTCCTTCAGCCTGCCCGCCAGCTACAACCTCTTTGGCGAGGTCGTCTCCGGCCTCAACATTGCCGCCAAGGTGAAGAAGGGGGATGAGATGCACATCACCGTCCGGGAGCAGCTCCCCTGAGCGAGCCCCGGGGCTTTTCCCTGGAGCGCTCGGAGGCGGCGATGAGCCGGGCCCGGCGCTCCCTGCCTGGCGGGGTGAACAGTCCGGTGCGCTCGTTCCGGGGCGTCGGCGGCACCCCCCCCTTCTTCAACCGCGCTGAGGGCCAGTTCCTCTTCGACATCGATGGCAACCGCTATCTGGACATGGTGCTCGCCTACGGCCCTCTGATCCTGGGCCACCTGCACCCCGCCGTGGTGGAGGCCATCCGTAGGCAGCTGGAGCTGGGGGAGGCCTTCGGCGGCCCGACCGAGGCCGAGGTCGAGCTGGCCGAGCTGATCGGTCGGCGCATGCCCTCGCTGGAGATGCTGCGCCTGGTCAGCAGCGGCACCGAGGCGGCCATGAGCGCCATCCGCCTGGCCCGGGCGGCGACCGGCAGGGATGCGCTGGTGAAATTTGCCGGCTGCTACCACGGCCACTCCGACTCGCTGCTGGCGGCGGCCGGCTCCGGGGTCGCCACCCTCTCAATCCCGGGGTCGCCCGGGGTACCGGCCGGGACGGTGGCCGACACCTTGGTCCTCCCCTTCAACGACCGGCCCCGTGTGGAGGAGGTGTTCGCCCAGGTGGGAGACACGATCGCGGCGGTGATCGTGGAGCCGATCCCCGGGAACATGGGGGTGGTCCTGCCCGAGCCGGGATTCCTGAAGGCGCTCCGCGATCTCACGACCTCCCACGGCAGCCTGCTCATCTTCGATGAGGTGATCAGCGGCTTCCGGGTGGGGCCGGGAGGAGCGCAGGGGCTCTTCGGTATCTCGCCCGACCTGACCTGTCTGGGCAAGGTGATCGGTGGAGGCCTCCCGGTTGGGGCCTTCGGGGGCCGTCACGACCTCATGTCCCAGCTGGCCCCCGAGGGCGACGTCTACCAGGCAGGCACCCTCAGCGGTAACCCGCTCGCCGTGGCGGCAGGGACCGCTGTCCTCACCGAGCTGGAGGACCCACGCCACTACCAGCGCCTGGAGCGACTCGGGGCCCAGATGGAGGCGGGCATCTTGGCGGCCGGCAACAGCCACGACCGCGCTCTCCAGATCAATCGGCAGGGCTCCATGCTGACGGTGTACTTCTCGGCACTCCCCGTCAACGACTACGAATCCGCCCTGGCTTCCGACCGTCAGGCGTTCGCCAGGGTCCATGCCCAGCTTCTCCAGCGTGGAGTCTTCTGGCCCCCTTCAGCCTTTGAGTCGGTATTCCTCTCGGCTCGCCACGACGCCTCTGACGTGGACCTTGTGGTGAGGGCCTTCGACGCCGGACTGGTGGCCCTGGGCTCCTTCTGAGAGCCCTCTATTTCGAAGTCGGAGCGCCGGCGGAGCGACTTCAGGCCGCTGCTATACTCCGGGCACCTTCGATGGCTCCTCCTGAGGCAATTGCAGTGATCGCTCGCGACCATCGGGAGGAGCGTCCGGCTGGACCGTCTCCCCGACCTTCGCCGGTCGCTCGCTTCTAGCCTTGGCCGCGGATCAGGTCGCCGGACTGGGCCAGCGGGGACGGGCACAAGAGAACCCTCCCTCCTCCGACGAGCGCCAGCTGACTTTGATCGAGCATCTGGAGGAGCTCCGTCGGGTCCTTTTGATCAGCCTGGTGGCCTGGGTGGTTGCGACCGCCGTCGCCTTCGTGTTCAACCATCAGATGATCTGGATCTTGGAGCGACCCCTCCACATGGCCCTCCGACACACCCGATCGCCATTCGGCCAGAGCGTGGTGATCACCAGTCCCATAGAGGGCCTCTCGATCCCCTTCAAGATCGCCGCAGCTGCCGGGGTGATCCTCTCTCTGCCGATCACGGTGTGGCAGATCTGGACCTTCGTCAAGCCCGGCCTGCGCCGGAGCGAGCGCAATCTCGCCTTCCCCTTCATCTTCGGGACACTCTTCTTCTTCGCTCTGGGGGGACTCTTCGCCTATTTCATCCTTCCCATCGGGCTGACCTTCCTGGCGACCTTCCTAGGGGGGAACGCGGTGTACCTACCCGACCTCAACGCCTACCTGACTTTCCTGGCTCTCGTGGTTCTGGTCTTCGGAGTGACCTTCGAGATGCCGGTTGTCCTCTGCACCTTGGGCGCGGTTGGGATCCTCAGCAGCGCCAAGCTGAGGAGGTGGCGCAAGGCTGCCTACTTCATCATGGTCGGGGTGGCGCTCATCGTGACCCCCGGCGCCGACCCCTTCACGCCCACTTTTCTGTCGATCGCCCTGCTGCTGCTATATGAGGGCAGCATCCTAGTCATCGCCCACGCGCTCCATCGCTGATGGCACGTAGCGATGGACGAGCTCCCGATCAGCTGCGCCCGGTTCTGATCCACACCCAGGGGCGCAGCTGGGCCGAGGGATCCGCGGTGATCACCATGGGGGCGACCACCGTGCTCTGCTCCGCCACGGTGGAGGGAAGGGTACCCGCCCACCGCAGAGGTTCCCGGACCGGCTGGGTCACCGCCGAGTACGGAATGCTGCCCCGCTCAACCCACGAGCGCAGCCCCAGAGAGCGGGGAGGTCGGGTCGAGGGCCGGTCGCAGGAGATCCAGCGGTTGATCGCCCGCAGCCTGCGTGCCGCGGTCGACCTACGAGTCCTGGGAGAGCGCACGGTGATCATCGACTGCGACGTGATCCACGCCGATGGCGGTACCAGGACGGCGGCGATCAGCGGCGGGTACGTGGCCTTGGCTCTCGCCTGTCGTCGGCTCGAGGAGGCTGCGCTGGTGGCGTCGTCACCTCTCGTTCGCCAGGTGGCGGCGGTCAGCGTGGGCATCCTCGACGGTGTTCCGCTGCTCGACCTTGACTACCTGGAGGATTCGCAGGTGAGTACTGACGTCAACGTGGTGATGAGCGGCGACGGAGGAATCATCGAAGTTCAGGGCACCGCCGAGCGAGCACCCTTCAGCGAATCACAGCTGACGTCCTTGGTAACCCTAGCTAAGAGTGGCATCAGTGCCATCCTGGCCGAGCAGTCGTCGGCGCTGGGGTCATCTAGCTGAGCGACTTAGGCGGTCTTACCAACACGGACCGGTGGGCTGAACAACCCCTCCATGTGGTGGTGGCTAGCCACAACCCGGGCAAGGCGGCGGAATTGCGCCGGCTGCTGCGATCGGTCTCCTGGCGCCTCCTCGAACTCGACCAGGCTCCGGGCGGCCACGAGGTCGACTGGGAGGAGAGCGGAACCACATACCTTGCCAATGCCGAGATCAAGGCCCGTGCCGTGTGCGCCGGGACCGGACTTCCCGCAATGGCCGACGACAGTGGAATTGAAGTGGCTGCCCTGGATGGCTGGCCAGGAATCCACACCGCTCGGTGGATGGGCGAGGGGGCAACGCCGAAGCAGCTGCTGGTGGGGCTGACACAACGGGTCGGCGCACTTCCGGAGGATCGTCGCCGGGGGAGCTTCGTGTGTGCCCTGGCGCTGGCGGTTCCGGTGGCAGGGGGGAACGCAGAAGTGATTGTCACCGAGGCCCGTTTGGACGGCACGCTCCTCGCCGAACCGCGGGGTCGGGGAGGCTTCGGGTACGACCCCATCTTCGTTCCCCACGGGGAGCAGCGGACCATGGCGGAGATGAGTCGCGTCCACAAGGACGAGATCAGCCACCGGGCGATGGCGGCCCATCAACTGCTGGCCAAGCTTCCCTAGGTCGCCGCCCACCCGCCGGGGAGACACTTACTGAGAAGTGCAACCCGGCTCACGTTGTCGGTGCCTCGGGTCGGTACTCAGCTGGCAGACACTGGTGCTCGTCGCGTGACGGAAACGTGACCGTCTTCTCGCTGCCTTGGCCGGGGGCACTGGCTCGGCCGGGGAGTCGGGCCTGGTCGGGGCGGGCGGATTTGAACCGCCGACCTCCACTTCCCAAAAGTGGCGTGCTACCCCTGCACCACGCCCCGCGAGGCCCGTCGTCCGACTTCCATAATGCGGTCAACGCTACGCGTGGCTAAGGGTAACTGGTACCCGGTCACGGGCAATCGGCGCTCCGCGAGCTGGCCAGTTGCAGCAGTTGTCGGTGGTGGCGGCACTTCACTGGAAACGCACCCGGCCCGAGACGACGGTCGCCGTAGCTATGGTTCGGAGACTCGAGGACGGATCGCCGCCACCGATGTAGTACCTCGACTGGTTCAACTAGCGCCGGCTCCACGCCGAGCTGGTCAGGGTTGTCCCCGCTGAGTTCGAAGCCGCCCAATACGATGACGACCCGGTTCCCTGCTGGCTGTTTCACACTATCTGGAGTCTCGATAAAACCCGGGCCGGTTCAGGAGCGTTTCGAATGCAGTGCTATACTCGTTCGAGGTCTACCCTGGGAGGTATGGACATGCTCTCTCCGACACACATCGTCCTTTTTCTGCTTTTGATTTTGCTAGCTCTCGTCGTTTTTGGGCCAAAGCGCCTTCCTGAGTTGGGGAGCAGTGTCGGCAAGGCCCTCCAGGAATTCAAGAAGGCCTCAAATTCGACGATGGACGAAGTGCGTGCGGTGACGAATTCGGTAACTAGCACTCCAACCACCACCGAGACGAGAACGACCGAGACCGTAATCCCGGCCGCCGAGGTCAAGCAGCCCGAGTAGCCCCCCTGCGTGCGGCCTCTCGTCGATGCAATTTGGGGCCGAACTCTCAGGAGTCTCACAATGCCCGCGTGGGGCTAGTGGGCGACTACTGTTCGTGTCGTGGAAGAGACTAGTGGGGAAGTACTAAGTAGCGCCGCATGCCCGCGTTGCCATTGGGCTCGCGGGCCATGGCTCCAGCCCTATCACGATCTGGAGTGGGGCGTGCCGGTGCACTCGGACCGCCAGCACTTCGAACTTCTTGTCCTCGAAGGTGCGCAAGCAGGCCTCAGCTGGCTCACCGTCCTTAAACGGCGAGAAGCGTACAGGCGAGCTTTCGCTGACTTCGACCCTGTCGCGGTGGCTGCGTTCGACGCCAGCCGTCGCGAAGCGCTGCTTCTCGATTCGGGGATCGTTCGCCACCGTCAGAAGGTCGAGTCGGCGATCAGCAACGCGGTGGCGCTGATTCGCGTCGGGCTGGAGTTCGGCAGCTTTGACCACTACGTTTGGACGTTCGTGGACGGTGGCCCTTTGATCTCCGGGTGGTCCGTCCCAGAGCAGGTTCCCTCGACCACTCCGAATGCGGAGTCGCTGAGCGCGGATCTCCGCCGCCGAGGCTTTCGCTTTGTCGGCCCGACGATCTGCTACTCGTATATGCAGTCTGTCGGGCTAGTGAACGACCATATTCAAACGTGCTTCCGCTTTCGGGAACTCACAGCGGAACGGGATCGTTGGGCGCTAGCCCACCCGGCTCACTGACCCACTCCTCATTGTTCCGAGTCTCCGTCTCACCTGGGCGGGATGCGCGTCCACCCACGAGGCGAAAAACCCCGACAGGCTGTCCTTCTCTGCATCGTGCTTGAGCCGAGACGCGATACAGTGACTATGTGGACAAGGGAGCCGTGGTACCGGACTTTGAACTGCCAGACGAGAAGGGCGAGCCTCGGAGGCTGTCCCAACTCCTTGTAAACGGATGCGTTGTCCTCTTCTTCTATCCGTCAGCCGGCAGCCGGGGATGCAGTGTTGAGACTCGCCACTTCCAAGACCTCATAGGTGAGTTTGCCAAGTCGGGCGCTCAGGTGGTCGGGATCAGCAGAGATCAGATTTCCAAGCAGTTGGATTTTTCGGAGCGGTGTTCGCTGGACTTTCCGCTCCTTAGTGACAGCCGCGGGGTAGTCGCGGCCAGCCTCGGAGTCAAGCGTCGATTTGGCCCAATCGCAGTCAAGCGTTGGACCTTCGTGATCGACACAGGCCGACAGGTGTTCGCGGTGATCAAGAGCGAAACCCACATGTCGGCCCATGCAGACCGTGCTCTTGAAGCTGTGCGCCTGCTCAGGGCACCTGACGCTGACGGGGACACATCTTAGCGAATACCGGCGAATAGGTCCACTTCAGGAACAGGCTCGCCAGTCAGATCGATGGCCCGGATGTAGTATTCCTGGCCCAGAATGAGCGGAGCCACTTGGTCTGGTAGGTGCGCAAAAAAGGCGTTGTCCATCTGGCTGGCGTGCGCGCGCACCGAGGCTAGCTTGGCAGGTACATCCTCCGTCACATCAATCACCGTCGTGACCTGATCGTCGGCAACGCCAAAGGGAGGATTGTCGGGATCAAAATCTAGTTGCCCAAGGTCCCATGGGTCTATTCCCAGCTCCTTCATCTGGGTGATTACCCGCTGCGCCAGGGACTTCGGGAACACGGTGTAATAAAGCTTCTGGGGAATCCCTGTAGCCAGAACTGCCCCGCGCGTCACCGCGTTGGCCCGAATATGATCGGGATGGCCGTAGCCGCCATCCTCCGCATACGTGATCACCACTTGGGGACGGTACTTCTCCATGATTTGCGAAAGTTTGGCCACCTCCTCAGCCAGATCCACGGCCGCGAAGGCCCCCGGGGCATCTGCCTGATTCCAGTCGGCCATCCCTGAGTCGTGGTATCCCAGCAGTTCGATCTCCGAGATATGAAGAGCCCGGCGCGAAACCTCCAGTTCGCCGGCCCGCCATTGCCTCACGGCTTCCGGATCGTGGTCAGGTTGGTCGGGCTTGAGGCCGCCTGGACCATCACCGAGTTCGCCGCCAGTGCAGGTGACGAGGATGGTCCGAACTCCCTCTTTAGCGTACTTATGAAGAACTCCACCGGTTGAAACCGCCTCATCGTCGGGGTGGGCGTGGACCGCTAGCAAATTCACGTGATCTTGCGACCCACGTAAAGGGTTTGCTTGCCTAGCCACCACCACGCCAGCGGTAGACGCAAGTACCAGGCGACGAGTACTCTCCGCTGTGGCAAACGACCCAGGGTTGAATACGGCAGGAACCGCCTAACCAGGCGCTCAGTTTCGAAGCCGGCCAAGCCGGCGGCTTCTGTTAGGCTCCTGTCCGTTAGCGCGATATGGTGATCAATAAAGTCCCAGTAGCCACCGCCAACTAGCCTTATGTTGGGCTGTAGCACGATCACCCTACCGCCCACGCGCAGCAGACGGTGCGCAACAGTCAATTGCTGGACTACTTCAGAGCGGGAGAGTAGGTGTTCCAAGTAGTTGCTCATAAATACCACGTCGAAGTGGTCGTGAGGAAGTTCGCGATCCAACGCGAGGCCCGAAGACTGGACAAAATGAATGTCTTCAGGCAGCCATCGGCTCATATCGCGTAAGTCGCTTGCCCACCGCTCTCCGGCCGAAACGTGTCGTATAAATGCTCCTTGGTCGCATCCTATATCTAGTACACTTGCCTCATTAGGGATGAAGCGCTGAAGGTATCGGACGATTTCAAGCCAGACCGCGTTCTTGCGATCGCTGTCTGACCTATTGAACCGCCGTTCGTAAACGCTCTCTAGCTCGGCTGGCATGATCGTTCGATCGGAGTGCCCGAGCCCCACTCGATCGGGTTCCTCAGTCACGCCAGAGGTACGTTTTGTCTAGATCCAGCTGGCTTCGAACCCGATGACCGTCTGCCCCAGCTTTGCCGGCGTAGACGAACGGCTGGGCGAGGTTCACCCTTGACGCCGGTACACAGGCCCTGGACCGCTGTCGACGGTTGCGAGGCACCGGTTGATCGTAGGAGCTTGAGGCTGGTCTCGCAAGTCCTGCTTCCTCGGAGGTTGCGTCGATACCACCACGAGCCGGCGGTGCCATAGGCGGTACCCAATCGGGCAGACGGGCGAAACCTGCCTCGCCAGATGCTTCGGAGACTGACCAGACTCCCTGGAGTCGGCTAGGTGTGTCCTCGAAGGGCTGCGGCCATCTCTGGAGATGAGGAGACCCTGTCGATGGGTGCGAGTAGCCGGCCACCGGTGTGTCTGAAGGTTCTAGCTGAACAGGCAGAACCTTCATGTCTACTGCCCGTCCGGCTCCGAATCTCGACGGTGCCGTCGTGTGAGGGTCCGAAGGAATGCAGCAGACCAAGCCCCCTGCGGAGGGGAATACGCGTGCCGTGGATCATTCCGTCGTGGGCGACGGAATGATCTGGGTATCGCCCGGTCACCAGCACGTTGCTGGCTTTCGTGAACATCGCGCTCAGGGGCGAGGCAAAGCTGAGGGAGATCCGATCTCGATCCCTGAAAAGCAAAGAGGTCGGGTCCCACTCCAGTGCAGTGACAGTTCGCGAAACGCTACTGGCCAGTAGATGACAAACAGAGAGCGTCGAGCGTACCCGGGCACGGTGGCCGACGCGAGCGGCCGACTTACAGCGCCTCCGAACCGCGTCGCCACGGCCAGCGATACTCTCCCCCTCCCCGTGCGAGCTCCGACCAGCCGTACAATCCAGGCCCCTCCACGGGGAAGGGCCACATTAGTACGAGTCAAGGTGCCGCCAGCTCTAACGCACGCACCTGGCAAGCGATCTTCGTCTCGGAAGGTGGCGTGGACTACGGAGCCGTCACTACGGACGGCGTACATCTGCGGGCTGGAGGTCATGGACGGAACATTCAGATGCCACAGTCGTGTGACGCGAATCACACTTGTATATGGCCACTCAGAGGAGAACAAGATCGACGCCGGGACCTCCGTATCGTATATAGACCAGTCTTTGCCTGGGTGGGCCGACTCGACCGACCGAACACCCGAGATGAGCCGGGCCACATAAGCTCTCGCGGGAGCTCGAGACCATTGAAGTCCCACTGGCGGGTCAGAGTAGGCGAACCCTAGTAGAAAAGCGGCCGTGAATGCGAGAGTGAGACCAGTCGCGATCTGCTTGTCAAACCGGCTGAAGTGGCGCTGCGACCTTCGTCCCATCAGGGCGAAGGCGAGTCCCAACGACGCAGGTACGATGAGCGTCGCCTCATATCGGTAATCTTGCCCGAGCGCCGTGCCAAACTCAACGATCCGAGCCCAGCCGATGAGTCCCATGAGTGCAAGAAAAGGGAGGCCGATCATCGCCCAGCCGATGAGTGCCTTGCTGCCGTTGCGGCATACGGAATATGCGGCGAGGGCCAAAAGCGCTGTGGAACTAACGAAGATTAGCCATAGTTGCGCTGACCCACCCGCGCGAGGACCGACGTATGTCCAGGTCAGGGGTCCGCCGGCCAGACTGGGAACGAAGGCCCTGAACCACGCATTGCCTAAGAATTCCAGAAACTGCGTCGGGCTTGGCGTCGCTCCGACGCTCACGCCACCTTTGGCGAAGTCAACAGCTATAAATGACGTCGCAGCGACAGCGCACCAGAAAATAGGTACTGCGGCCCGGCGACAGTGGGTACTCCAGTCCTTGCCAGACTGGGCCTCGACAACCCAAGCAGCGAGGACCAAGATCAGTAGAGGAAGCGTGACCATCGTTCCCTCATAGAAGCACAGCCCGGCCGCGAAGAAGAGGGCGGTCAGGACGGTCCAGCGGAGTTCATTGCTCTGGAGGAATCGAACAAAAGCGTAAACGGTCAAACTGCATGCGAACAAGGACGGAACTACCGCGAGTGACGCAGCGAGCCATGGGACCGCCCCGACCCATCCGGGCCATAATCCGGTGAACATTATGACCACCGGAAGGGCCAGGGTCGGCGGAAGCAGCCGACGTAAGGTGACGAATATGGTCCACGAAGTGGCGGCGATCAGAGCTACCAGGATTGCCAGCACGACATTGTACTGGAGCCCAATGACGCGGTCAATCAGCCAATATTCAAACCGAACACCAGGTTGCAAGTGGACAAAGATGGGAGTCATGAGATAGTGCAGGTCGAGGGGGCTGTTAGCCGCCTGCTGGAGATTGAGAAAGTCATCCTGGAAGAAGAAGCCACTGGCCGCTAGCCAATAGAGGACGGGGGACTGCGCGCAGATCTGGATGCTGACGAGCAGGTCAAGGTGTAGACGAGCCCGTGAAGCCCACATAGCCCAACGGGGACTGGGAAGCATGACGGCTGGGGAGGGGGTCGGCTTCTTCAGTCTGGTGACCCCTTCAGATCTTTAGGGCCTGGAACAGATCTCGCTCGGCCAACTCAGCCTCCGTCGGGGAGAGCAATGCTTCGTTCTCACTGGCGGCCGCGGATCATTGGCGCACATCCAGTGGAACCGACAGTATACTGGGGCCTGTCCTTCACTCACATGACCTCGGAGTCGCGTTTGACCCGTGATCCTAGTAAAGACCGACGTGCGAACACGCAGCGATCTGTGCGGGCAGGCCGTTGGCTTGAGATGCCCTGGTCGCCTTGGTCTTCGGGCCACGACTTCCGGATGCCGGTTCCAGATGAGGCCCAGGGAAGCTAGGCCACTTTGAGCCGACGGCGTCCTGACACCGGGGCAGGCGTCCGGTGCTCGAGCCTACTGAATGACTCTTGGTCGGTAGACTAGCGAACCGTAACAGGACTGCTGCGGAGTTCATCTAATGTACGTAGCGTCACCACGATATCCTTGGTGGCGACGGCCAACTGCTGCCGGCTCACACCCCGAGACTCCCCTACGGAGGGTCCGTGTTCATTAGATTAAGGCGACTCGGAGTTCTCCTGTTGGGGGTGGCGCTACTGCTATCCGCAGCGAGCTGTGTTTTCCCTTCCCGGCACCACGACCCAACCGCCGCGGCCGCGGCGGGCGCCCAACCCGTGTCATCGGCGGCTGCTCTAGCGTCCCCAGTCGCCCTCGCCGCGAACTCGTCGCGGGTGCAATGTCTGGATCTACCGATCAGCAGCATGCTAATCATGCCTGACAGCTGTTGGCAGACCGGGCCGACTTCATTTCTGATCGCTGGCAGTGACCCGGCCGTACCGCTAGATGGGGCTGTCGCCGTGATACAGGGTCAAGCTCGACTGGTCACGGACATTCCATCGTCAGGTCCGCTGGAAGTGGTTGGCGCCAGCGGCGATGCTGGGTGTGTCGTCGACTCGACCGGTCAATTTCACGCCGTGAGCGTCGTCGATGGTGCGGTGTCCTTATCCCCTCAGAGGCATTGTCCAGATGGCACATCCTCGCCAGGGGAGCCGGGCGTCTCACCGTCGAGTAGCGCCGTCACGACTGGATCTCCGAAGGCGATCGTTACTGTCGCCACGTCGCCTGCAGTAACACCTTCCTACTATGAGTACGCTCAATACCTATCAGAGTGCCAAGATGGGACGACGACAAGCTGCCCCTTGTTTGAACAAGGTGCGCTGACTGCCACTCCCCAGGCCAGGGGAACGGTCGTTCTTGATTTCGGTTCACAGTGTTCGGTGCCAGGTAGCTCGCCCGTGATTTTTGGGGTGGAGATGTTCGGAAGTGAAAGCTCACCTGTGTGCACGCCGGACACGTCGCTGGCTAATCTAGTGCGAGCGTGGCTGCGCGGTTACGAGTCCGACCATGCTGGCGGAACCGTTCCGATCAACTTGGCTCCCGGCACAAGTAATAGCTATAACGGTGTCGACGCCAACAATCAGCCCGTGTCACTTGCTGGAGCCGGCGCCGCTTGGTACCAGGATGTGGTAAGTCCTTCTGCAGGGGCTTCGGGTACCGCCCCGGTGTCGCTCTGGGGCGCTGACGATATGGAGGAGGCGGGTGCTGACTCCGGTGTCTATGAGTGGTGGGATGGTGCCGACACGCTTTCTTGGGTGCAGGGATATACCACTGCGGCGACGTTGGCCGGGACATGCCTGAATGGTAGTGGCTTCCTTGCCGACTTCGGAGACTTCAACGAGTCCTTCGTGCAGGCGGGGGGGATCAGCCCAGGCGACACTTGGACCGAAGAGGACGTGTACCAAATAGCGGGTGGCCTGGCAGGTACGTGCGCCCTTCCCGAGATCTATTACAATGCCAACGCGGCTGAGTGGGAGTCGCTCAACCAGTGGGCAGTCGACCAGACTCCGGCGCTGGAACCCGTTAGCTTCATCGCCGCCATGTCGGAGGCCTCCGCGAGTTCCCCTTCTTGCCCACCGCCGGGCGGTGATACCAGTCTATGGCCGTCGTGCTCGTGGGCGGAATTGCAACAGGCCACCTCCCAGAACCCGTCGGTTCCCGGAGTCACGCAGATCGGGGAAGGGCTGCAAGGCCAACCTCCGCAGGTTTACTCCGTCAACCCGAGCGATGGTCCGGAGACGGGCGGGACCACAGTGGCAATCAGCGGAAGTAACCTGCTAGGCGCATCAGAAGTTCTATTCGGTGGGGTCTTGGCATCGCAATTCACTGTGAATTCGTCCAGCAGTATCACAGCCGTCAGCCCCTCTGGATCGACTGGTCTGTCTAGTGTCGTAGTTGAAACTGCGCTGGGCTCGAGTCCAACAGGGAACTCCGCCGGATGCGCCAACGATGGCTCGGGGGTCGTGGCTGGCTCCCCGTCAGACACTGTGAGCTACCCGGGCCAGGTGAACACTTTCTATGAAGGCGTCACCGGCGACCTGTGCTACAAGTGGGCGCCAGCTGGTACTTGGGAGGGGCCGGTAAGCTTGGGTTCAGGTCCTCTGGGCGGGCCCCCTGCTGCGGTGGGTCAGGCGGACGGCGTGATCGATGTGTTCTGGAAGGGGACGAACAGCGCGCTCTACCATGATTGGTACATAGGAGGTGCCTGGTACGGTCCGGTGTCGATGGGTGGCTCGCTTGGGTCCAATCCCAGCGCTGTCGCGACTGGAGGAGGAGGCCTGGCAGTATTTTGGGAGGGGACGGATGGACAGTTGTGGGATGTGCAGTACACATCCCAGGGCTGGTCCCAGGCAGGGCATGTCGGAAGTAGTGGTCAAATGGGTGGCGCGCCTCATGCGGTTGGACAACCAGACGGCGTGATCGATGTGTTCTGGAAGGGAACTAATGACGCGCTCTACCATGACTGGTACATAGGCGGCAATTGGTACGGCCCCGTGTCGATGGGTGGCCAACTCCAATCTGATCCATATCCTGTGAATCCGGATGGCGGAGTCATCGACGTGTACTGGGAAGGGTCAGACGGCAACCTATGGCACTGCTATTACATTGGCGGTCAATGGAACGGACCGCAGAGCTTGGGAAGTGGGCCTATGGGGTCGAGTCCATGGCCGACCGTATCTAGTTCGGGCGTAGTCGACGTCTTCTGGGAGGGAACCAACGGCTATGCCTGGTACGACGTATACGACAACGGGTGGAGTGGACCGTCTGAGCTGAACTCTGGTGCCATGGGCAGCCCTCCGGTAGCGGTAGGTCAACCCAACGGGGTAGTCGATCTATTCTGGAAGGGTACGGACTCCAACCTCTGGCATATGTGGCTCATCGGCTCCTGGTACGGGCCAACCAACATGAGCGGGGAACCTGCTGATGGCTTCATCTACGTAGCCGCAGGATCTCCGCCGCCCGACCCCGTCATCTCCACTCCGGCGACTTCGGTGAGCTCCCCGAATCGGGTCAACACATTCTATGAAGGGTCGGATGGCAATCTCTGGTATTCATATTACGACGCGCAGTGGGAGGGGCCGGTAAGCTTGGGTTCAGGTCCTCTGGGCGGGCCCCCTGCTGCGGTGGGTCAGGCGGACGGCGTGATCGATGTGTTCTGGAAGGGGACGAACAGCGCGCTCTACCATGATTGGTACA
>Ga0307373_10004516_pt1 | contig 23351 bp, 19 predicted proteins | sample OX2MG_FD_202534 | JGI IMG/M metagenome (GOLD analysis project Ga0307373, IMG submission 202534) | Soil microbial communities from Risofladan, Vaasa, Finland - OX-2 | ecosystem: Environmental > Terrestrial > Soil > Coastal area > Acid sulfate soil | place: Finland: Risofladan, Vaasa | collected... | reverse complement strand
GCTCAACTGGGTGATGGCCAAAGGGGTCGTCCCCATCCCGGGCGCAAAGAACCGGGGCCAGGCCGAGGAGAACGCCGGAGCCCTCGGCTGGCACATCGACGAGGACGACCTGGCCCGGCTCGACGAAGCCGCCCTTCCGGGAACCCGCACCCTCCAGGCCCGGATGTGGCAGCACGGTTGATCCGCGGAGGCCCCTCGACGACCCGGTCACCCGACGAAGGGGAATCCCGCCGAGCTGACCACTCCCGGCGCGCCGGTCGGCCCGCTGTCCTCTTCCACGTAGACCGGTCGGGAGGCCGACACCGAGAGCACGGAGAGCCCCCCGACCTGATGGGGGCCGAGGACGGCCAACCCGCCGGGGGCGATCATGACCACGGCGGTCGGACGTCTCCCACCCAGGAGTGAAACGGTGACCCGGGCGGCGTCGGGTCCCGGGTTGGCCACCGCCAGGCTGTCGATGGTGGCGCCGGCCGTCCCTGGAGCACCCGCCACCCCCGGCGCGGGGACCAGCCAGCGGTCGGCGACGGTGGCGGTCGCGGAGGACGAACCCCATACCGGTAGGGCGCCCCCGGTGGCCGCCTGCACCGACCGACCGACCACGATGGGCGCCGACGACGTGACGGTCACCGAGAAGGGAACGTCCTGGGGCACGTCTGCCGACCCGGACGCCGTGAACGCCGAGACGGAGAGCGGCCCGATGACCAGGTTCCGGGGCACGACCGAGCCCGACGAGAGCCCTAATCCGATGGTCGCCACGATCGGGTTGCCGGTCGGGTTGGCCAGATAAAAACTCGCATTGGATCCCGGCGTGATGGTGGTCTGGGCGAACCGCCAGGTCGTCGACAGCGCGGGTGCACCCAATCGGATGGACACTCCCGCAGTGGGGCCCGACGACCACTGCTGGAATTCGGTGCTGACCAGGTCACCCGACTGGGTGGTGACCAGCGTGGCGATGTCCGCCGCGTTCTGCACGAAATCGCCAACGTTCTCCACGACCATCTGTCCCGCCGGGATCGCCAACCCTTGATACGCCTGTGGGGTGATCAGTCCGGAGCTCGTGAGGAACGAGATGTTCACGGCGGCTTCCGAGGCGGTCGGATTGAAGAGGGAGAGGGCCAATGTGTTCCCGGCTGATGTGGATCCTCCGGCGAATGCCCACCGGGGAGACGCCTGCGACGCACAGGGCGCCGTGCTCCATCCGTTGGGCCCGGAGACGACCTGGCTGACAGCCATTCCCCCGCCCGCGAACACGAATGAGGTGGAGTTGCTGCCCGCAGGAAGCCCGGCCGACGGATCCACCGCGCCGGTGGCGAAGGGCGGCACATCCACACGGCGACGCACGGTCGGGACCACACCGCTGGTGCTTGCCGGCCCGATCGAGGTCATCACGCCGGTGACGGGGTCGGGTGTCGAATTGGTCAAATAGATCGTGCTGCCGGCCGCCGTCCCGGTCCCGACCGAGCAGAAGGCCGACGACGAGTACGCGTCGACCGGGGCCACCGGCACGCCGTCGCCCGGCCCCGGTCCGGGTGGCGCAGACGAGACCGGGAAGGCGGCGTCGATCAGTGCTGCCCCGATGACCACGACGGCCACCGAGAGGATGGCCGCCCATCGGCCGCGAACCGGTCGCAGGGCGCTGTGGCGGGACCTTCGGACCGCAGAGAGGGCGCTCCCGTCTGGAACGTCAGTCCCGGCGGTGCCGGGCACCGGCCCGCCTGCTCCGGTCATGAGTCCCGCTCCGGGACCGGGCTCCCGTCAGGGGGGGGCTCAGGCCCCGACCCGGAGGCACCGCCAGGTCCGCGGCCGCCGGCGCGGCGGCGCCCGTTCCGTCTCCGCTGCCAAGGGCGGCCCCAGCGGCCGGTGAGAAAGATGATCGCCGCCGTCCAGGCGGCGATCGAGAAGAGCAACGAGGCCGGCCCCACCACCCCGCCGTCGAAGTGCAGCGACCCGACTCCTGCGGTGGTCACCCGATACTTCGCCGCCCAACCGAACGACGGCGTCCGGCTCTCGGGCGTACCCTGCGGACCGGTCAGGGCCCACCGCCCGGCCGGGGCCAACGCCGAATGCACGGTGCCCACCGAGAGGCGGCCCGTGTAGGAACGGGATGCAGCCCGGCCCGGGAGCACGGGTGTGGCACCGGCCAGGATGCCGGATCCCGATGGACTGGCGAGGACCCCCGGGCCCGGCGGGGTGACGGCGGCGCCCTTCCCGCCGGCTACTTCTGCCCGGACCGGCACCCAGTCGGCATTGGCGTAGACGGTGATCCCGGTGCCGGAGACCACCGGGCTGAGGTCGAGCTGGCGGTCGAGGGCGGGGGCGAGATCGCCGGGCACCGGATAGACCTCGGGCGTCTGCTCGCCGACGATCTCCGGCGCCAGCGAGGTCAGAAGGGCCACATAGCGAACTCCGGCCGGGGCCAGCAGACGGCCCAGCTGATCGGTGCGGCCGGTCCGGGCCGAGGTGATGGCCCCGGCCAGGCCCACGGCCGGGCCGGGGCCAGCGGCGTTCCACAGCCACCTGGCATCCGGGGCACCGTCGTCAGATGTGGCGTAGGCCAGCCCCTCCCCCGCGCTCCACGAGCCCTGGTTCAGCGATCGCGTGTCCCCGAGCCACAGCACCCGGAACGAGCCGTTGGTCGCCTGCCCGCGCATCCAGGTCACCGACTGACGGAAGTCGTCAATGGGGAGTCCCCATCGACCGGGAAGGGCCGCGACCAGCGTCGGTGCCGCCCCCAGCACGACGGCACCGGTGGCGACGACGGTCACCAGCTGACGCCACCCGAAATCGGCCGCCCGCAGGTCCTCCTCGAAAGCGGCCACCCCCAGCCCGATGGCGGCGGCGACGGCAACCGCCGCCGGTCCCAGCAACACGAGCGGATCGATGGCCAGGCCGCCCGTCCAACCCCGGCCGGTGGCCCAGGCCGCGAGCCAGAAGACCAGTGCGATCGACCACAGCCGGCCCGCCCACCGGAACCGCTCCCCCCGGGCCAGGACCAAGGGCACGACGGCCGCCGCGGCAAACCCCCATGCCAGCGGCGAGTCCCCGATGGGGCCGACGGCGAAGCGGAGGAGGGATCCCCACGACGCCGCCTCGGAGACGGGCGTCGGGACACCGAAGACCGCCACCGCACCTCGGCCGGCTGACAGCACCCCGATGAGCCAGGGCAGACAGATCAGGGCGGCGACCAGCGTCGAACCGGCCGCCAGGGCGGCCGCCTTGCCGGTGGAACGCCAGTCGCCGTAGACGAGGGAGGACAGGGCGAGGGCCAGAGCGGCCAGCAGCACCACGACGGCGGCCGCCGGGACGAACGAGACGAGCACCGCCTCGAGCAGGCCGAGTGCCACCACGCTTCGGACCCTTCCATGGCGGACGGTCCAGGCGGAGAACCGCCGCAGCGCCGACGGCCGCCGGCCGGCCGGGTCGACGGCATCGAGGTCCGACGTGAGGATGCGCCCCGCTCCCGGCCCTATCCGGGCGAACGGGGCGGTGCCGGTGGCCCCGAACAACAGGGCCAGTACCCAGGGCCCGCCGGCGTAGACGACCAGGGCCCCCCACCGCCCCAGGGCGAGGGCGTTCCAGGGCAGGGCCGCGGCCAGATACGCAAGTCCGCCGACGAGGGAGGCGCGCTGGGAGCCGAAGGGTCGCAACAGCCGCACCAGCCCCCACACACCGAGGGGGACGCAGGCGAAGATCATCAGCTTCTGGGTGAGTCCCATGGCCCCCAGCACGAGGGTGCCGGCCAGTCCGGCCAGCCCGAGGGCGGGGGAGGCCGGCGCCGTCGTCCCGACTCCGGACGGACGCCACCCCGAGGCGAACATCGACAGTGTCGACGACCAGCTCGGGAACGGTGTGAACTGTCCGACGGCCGGGAGGTGCCCGGAGACGACACCTCTGCTCCCGATCAACGCGACCACTGCTGCCGACAGCCACACGGTCGCCCGCACCCTCGGGGTGACCCGACCCCGCCCGGATACCGCCTGGGCGGGTTCGCCTACTGCCCCCGGGGCCATGCCGCCGGCGACAGGCCGTCTCCAGCCCGACGACGTGCCCGTAGGGCCCGCTCCCGACGGGCGGGCACCTTCGGCCGCCGCCAGCTCGTCGGCGTGGGCACCGTGAAAACCGCTCTGGAACACCCGGCGCCCGTAGGTGGAGAGCCGGGCACTGCCCCCCACCTGGAGCAGCCGGATTTCCTTGTCGCTCAGCCGGCGATGCCCCTTCAGCTCCTTCCGTTGCCGACCGATCGCCGAAAGCCGGCCGAGGTTCCAGCGCCACGCCCGGACCACGGCACGGGCCCGGGCCCTGTTGCCGGCCACCCCGGCGACGATGACCTCACCGAGGGCCAGGATCGCGATCTGGGGCACCACCCGCACGAGGTGGAGGCGGCTGTAGCACTTGAACACGGCCAGGAGCTCATGGCGGCGCTGGAGCTCCTGGAGCGTGACCGGGTGCCTCGATGGGCGACCCGGACCGGCCGACACCAGCGCCGCATCCATTGGCCTGGACCCACCGGCCAGCACTTCCAGATGTCGGACCTGCGCGTCAGGCGCAACGATGATCCGGGCTCCCGCCACCTGGGCCCGCCAGCACAGGTCGAGGTCCTCACCCATGGCCACGATGTCGGTGTCAAAGCCCCCGAGCTCTTCGAACAGATCGGCTCTGATCAGCGTGGACCCGCCGGGAGCGACGAAGACATCGCGGACCGCGTCGTGCTGGCCGTGGTCGATCTCGTGGGCCTGCACGCGCTCCACCACCGAACCCCCCTTGTCCACCATCATCCCCACGTGGACCAGGCGCTCGGGGTCGTCCCAGCTGACCACCTTCGGGGAGACGATGCCGGCGTTCGAGCGGAATGCCTCTTCGACCATCAGGTGCACGGCATCGGACGAAAGGGCCACGTCGTCGTGGCACAACAGGAAGTAGTCCGCCCCGGCGACCATGGCCTGCACCTCGTTCACCGTGGCCCCGAAGCCTCGGTTCTTCTCGAAACGGCGCACGTAGGCCGTGGGCAACACGGCCGCGACCCGGGCGGTGAGGTCGTCACGACCGCCCGAGTCGAGGACCAGCACCGAGAGCTCCGCATAGTCCTGGGCTGCGAGAGAAGTCAGCGTCTCCTCGAACCACGGGCCTGGATCGTGGGCGACGACGACGGCGACAACCGGCGGTGCCAGCGTTTCCATCAAGGGTCAGAGGCTATCGGGCCGGGACGGCGAAATGGTGTCTCCCCTGTTCAGAGGCATAAATTGCCCGAGTTGCCGAGAGTGCTTGCAAATGTTTATCACTCCGTATACAGTTGTATCCATCACGAGAGGCGGGGCCGCAGGGCCATGATGCCCACGCCGGCGCCCCTCCGGTGCATTCCAACTCGCTTGGATGCCCTTCACCGATACGAGGAGAACACGATGCCAGAGATCAAGATGCCGGAGATCAACGCCGACTTCAGTCGGGCGGCCAAGGACGTCGCCGCCGTCGCCAAGGATGCCACCTACGTGGTCATCGGTGCGGGCGTGCTCGGCTTCCAGCAGGTGCAGGTGCAGCGTCAAGAGCTGCGCAAGCGCCTGGCCGACCCGAAGGTCGGGTTGGAGGACCGTTTCAACGCAGTGCGCAGCGACCTGAGCGGGGCCCTTCACAACGTCGACACCACGGTCGAGGGACTGATGGAGCGGTTCGAGGAGATCATCGAGCGGTTGGAGACGGCCGTCGCCCCCCTGGAGGACCGCCTTCCGGTGCAGGCTCGGGACCTGGCCAAGCAGGCCCATGTCCAGGCCAAGGAAGCCCGTACCCAGCTGCGTACCCTGATCCCGTCGGCCTGAGCATCACGCCCTGAGCATCACGGCCTGATCGATCACGGCCTGATCGATCACGGCCTGAGCATCTCGGCCTGAGTTCTACGAGCCAGAACGGCCCGCCCCTGGCGGGCCGTTCTGCTGTCGGCGAAATGGGTCACGGCACGCAACTCCCCGGGCGCCCGATCCGCCTACGGATCACCCGCTCCTTCCGGCCGGAGCACCGGTAGCTCAGTCGGGCCGCCCACGCCAGTAGGCCAGCACGTCGGCGAGGGTCTCGTCCAGCGGTATCTCCGGCTTCCAACCCGTCGCTTCGACCAGGCGGCCCGGATCGCCTCGCAGCACGGGGACCTCCACCGGCCTCATCAACGCCGCATCGGTCTCGAACGCCAGTGACGTGCCGGCCAGGCGGAGGAGCCCGTCGGCGATCTCCCGGATCGACACGTCGACCCCCGAGCAGACGTTGTACACGTCGCCGGGCTGGCCGACCTCGACCAGCAGGCGGTACGCCCTCACGACGTCCCGGACATCGGTGAAGTCCCGCCGAGCCGACAGGTTGCCCACCGGGATGGTCAGGGCGCCGCGCCGCTCGGCATCCACGATGCGCTTGGCCAGCGCGGGAACGGCAAAGCTCGGGGTCTGGCCCGGACCGATGTGGTTGAACGGTCGCACCGTGATCACGTGCTGGCCGTGCCCGCGCCCGGCCTGGGAGACGATGGCCTCCACGGCCAGCTTGCTCGCCGCGTAGGGAGTCAGCGGCGCGGTCGGCGACGTTTCGGTGAGGGGGAGGAGCGCCGGGTCGGTGACGGGTCCGTAGACTTCGGCCGAGCTGGTCACCAGAATTCGGGGATCGGTACCGCACTCCCTGGCCGCGGCCAGGAGGGCGGCCGTCCCGATGACATTTACCTCCAACACCCGCAGCGGTTCGTCCCACGACTCTCCGACGTGGGTCAGGGCCGCCAGGTGGTAGATGGCGTCGGGTCGGGCGTCGGACACCGCCGCCAACAGTGCCGATGGATCGGTGACGTCCACCTCCCGGTCGATGGCCACCACCTGGTCGCCGAGAGAGCGAAGGTGGTCGGCGAGCCAGTGGCCGACAAAGCCGGCACCACCGGTGATGAGGGATCGCACGACGGTGACCCTACTGGCTGGGGGCCGCCACGATCATCTCAGGGGGGCGCCGGCCGTCGGGCCGCGTGACGGTAGGCCTCGACGTGCCGGTCGGCGCTCATCTCCCAGCTGTGCCGGGCCACGATCTCCAGGCCACGTTGACGGCGCCCGGCGTCGGCCGGCCCGCTCCCCGCCCGACCGGACAATTCGGCGTCCAAGGCTTCTGCCAGTCCCGCGGCGTCCCCGGGAGCCACCAGCGTGGCAGCTCCCCCGGCCACCTCCTCCATCGCGGTGCCGGCCGTCGTCACCAGCGGCGCACCGCACGCCAGCGCTTCGAGCGCAGGCAGACCGAATCCTTCGTAGAGCGCCGGATACACCGCCGCGGCAGCCGAACGCAGCAGGGCCGGGACCGCATCGTCGGGCACGTACCCGGTGCGGACGATACGGGAAGTCACCCTTGACGCCTGGATCGCCTGGTCGATCTCGGACCCGCCCCATCCCGCCCCGCCGGCCAGCACCAACAGGGCGTCCGGCTGCCGATCGGCAATGCGGGCGAAGGCACGTACCAGGGTCGGCACGTCCTTGCGGGGCTCGAGGGTCCCCACGAACAGGAGGAAGGGGCGGTCGTCGGACAGGCGGGCGTCGATGAGGGCCAGGGACGCGCGGTCGGCCCCTTCGTGGGGCTCGTCGGTCCGGAACCGGCCGGTGTCCACCCCGTGGTGGGCGATGAAGACCTCGGCATCCACCCGGCACCAGCGATCCAGCTCCGCCGCGGTCACCCGGCTCGGGCACACCACGGCGGCGGCCCGCCGTGCCGCCAAGGCGATGGCCCGGCGGAAGAGGAGCACCTTGGATCGTTGGTGCCATTGCGGAGACTCGAAGAAGCTCAGGTCGTGGATGGTGACCACCGCTGGGATCGGCGAGCGCCCGGGCATCGTGTAGTGCGGGCCGTGGTGCACCGAGACCGACTTGCGGGCCAGAAGGCCGGGCAGCCGGGTCTGCTCCCAGGCGAGCCGCAGCGGGCGGGGGTCGGGTGCGGCGGCGACCACCTCGGCCCCTGGGGCCGCTGCGTGCCACCGGGGGTGATCCGACCGCCGGGTGAGAAGCACCAGGTCGATATCGGATCGGGCGGCCAGCGTGCGGACCAGTTGCAGCGTGTACTGGCCTGCGCCGACCGGGCGCTCCGGAACCGCAGTGACATCGACCGAGAGGCGGAGCCCACGGTCACCCACGCGACGGGTCCCGCGCCGGGTCGAGCGCCCCGTTCCAGACCGCGACATGTCGCCGGGCCACCGCCGACCAGGTCAACTCAGACGAGCGGTCCAGCCCCCGCGATTGCAGGCGGGACCGCTCGTCGTCATCGGTGGCCACCCGCAGCAGCCCCGCGGCGATCGATTCGACGTCATGGGGATCGACCTCGAAGGCGGCGCCGGCCGTGCTCGGTAATGGACTGGCCACCACCGGTGCGCCCAGCGCCATCGCCTCGACCGGGGGCAGGCCGAATCCCTCGATCAGCGGGACGTAGGCCAGGAGACGGGCCATGGAGTACAGCGCCGAAAGCTCCGGAGGCGAGACCGATCCGGCCAGCACCACGCCGGCCCTGGGCTTCACCTGGTGACCCCATCCGCTCGGCCCCACCATCACCAGCGGCCACGGCTCGGGGAGCCGGCCCCGCACGTGCTCGTAGGCCTCGATCAGTCGAGCCTGGTTTTTGCGGGGCTCGAGCGTGCCCACGCTCAGGAGAAAGGGCCCGTTCACCCCCAGGCGCGACAACAGGGTGCCGGCCGCGGCGAGGTCAGGGGGAGGTAGGTGATCGGACCCCATGGGGATGATCGTGATTGCGTCCCGCTGGACGCCGGCTTGTTGCAGGTCGTCGGCCACCGCTTCTGCCGGCACGATGAATCGATCGGCCCGCCGCAGGGCGCGGCGGAGCGCCGCCTCGTGCCAGGCCCGTCCTCGGTCCGGGTAGGCATCGGGAACCCGTCGCCACAGCAGATCGTGAACGGTGGCCACCAGGGCGGCCCGGCCGGGCTCGAGGGTCGAGAGCGAGGAGGCGTGGACCACGTCGAAACCCCGAGGAGCACGAAGGAGGCCGTGGTCCCAGGCGCGGGTCAACAGCGGCCCCGGAAGGGGTGGGCCGCGCAATGGATGGCCCAGGCCATCCAAGGGAGCCGGGTGGCGCCGAGCACCGGGGGGACGGCTGGCCAGGATCTCGAGGTCGGGCCGGTCCCCGGGCCCGAGGGTATCGATGCCCTTCAGCAGGCCGCGAACGTAGGTTCCGATTCCGCCCGGGGCCGGCCTGCGAAGCTGCTCGACCATGAGGAGCAGGTGGATGGACCTCATCTCCCTCGGCCGTCCCGGCTGCGCGCACCTGCGTCACGGACCCCGGCCGCATCCCGATAGAGGGCCGCCAGGCCTCTGGCGCACGCATCCCAGTTGAACGCCTGGCTGCGACGCAGCCCCCGGTCCACGAGTTGCTCGACATCGGTCCCCCCATCCAGGACGTGGCTGATGGCGCCCGCCAGCCCGTCACGGTCGCCGGGCTCGACCAGTAAGGCTCCGTCGCCGACCACTTCGGGCACTGCCCCGGCCGAGGTCGCCACCACCGGCACCCCCGCCGCCATGGCTTGAACGGGGGGGAAGCCGAAGCCTTCATAGAGCGAAGGAAAGGCGAGCACCGACGCCTGTCGCAGTGTCGCTCCCAGCAGCTGGTCGTCGAGGTATCCGAGCCGAACGATCCGCGACCGGGCCGGGGAGGACTCGACGGCGGCGAGGAACCGGTCGGCCCCCCAGCCGGCGCTGCCCACCACCACCAGGGCCACGTCGGGGTGGCCGGCGGCCACCGCGGCGAAGGCGGAGACCAAGAGGGGATAGTCCTTGCGGGGTTCGATGGTCCCGATGGCCAGCACATAGCGCCCGCACCCCTCGGGGAGCCGGACCGGCGTTCGCGCCTCGGAGCCGTCGCCGGCGGGAGCCAGAGGGATTCCGTGATGGACCGCCCGCACCCGCTCGGGGTCGACGGAGAGGTCGGCGACCACCTGGTCGGCCACGAATTGCGACGGGGTGTGGACCCAGGCCCCTTCGGCGACCGCCCGGCGGACCAGGCCCGGGAACTCCAGGGTGGGTGGATCGCAGAGCTCGGGGTAGAGCACCACGGTGAGGTCGTGGACGGTCACTACCCGGGCGGCATGGGTGGCCGGCGGCACTACGAAGTTGGAGCCGTGAACGACGTCGCGGCGACCGATGAACCACTCGATCGGTGGGAAGCGGGACCTCCCCCACGCGGCATGGAGGGGGCGCGCCGGCATGGCCCGCTGCCCGGTGCCGATCCCCGACGGGACCAGCCCTCGGATCCCCTTGCGGCGGCGCCAGCTGACGGCGAACGCCGAGGCGTCGATCTCCCGGAGTCCCGACAAGCCGGACAACGCGCCGGCGCAGAACGCCCCGACCCCGGTGGGCTGGCCGAGCAACGGGGTGGCATCGAACCCGACGGACAGTAGACCCTGGTCGGAGGGGGCTGTTCGCTCCGGCGGCACGCAGGGAGCCTTGCACATCATCCGGCGCGGCCGGAACCAGCTGAGGTGGTCCGGCAAGGGCAGGTACCCCGGTGTGGGCCAGGTAGCCTGCCCCCACGATGACCACCCCGAACTCACCCCCTCGGGCCCGAACCTCGTGATCGCGGCGTTGGCAGGTGGAGTCGGGGCGGCGCGGCTCCTGCGGGGGTTGGTCGAGGTGGTACCACCCTCCGAGATCACCGCAATTGTGAATACCGGCGATGACACGAACCTTCACGGCCTTCACATCGCGCCGGACCTGGACACAGTGATGTACACGCTGGCCGACGCCATCAACCCCGACACCGGGTGGGGCTTGTCCGGCGAGACCTTCCAGGTCATGGACTCATTGGAACGGCTCGGCGGAATCACCTGGTTCAGGCTCGGCGACCGGGATCTCGCCACCCACTGCTACCGGACCCAGCGCCTCGCGGAAGGCGCCACCCTGGGCGAGGTCACCTCGGAGCTGGCGCGGGCGTGGGGCGTGGACGTTCGGCTGGTCCCGGTGACCGATGACCGGCTCCGGACCCGTCTCCAGCTGGCCGACGGCCCGGAGGTCGGCTTCCAGGAGTACTTCGTCCGCCTGCGCCACGGCGTCCCGGTGTCCGGTGTTCGCTTCGAGGGCGCTGACCAGGCCCGTCCCGGTGCCGGCGTGCTCGATGCCCTGGCCGGAGCCGAGACCATCGTCGTATGCCCATCCAATCCGGTGGTCTCCATCGGCCCCCTGTTGGCCGTCCCGGGAGTGCTCGATCAACTGCGCCGTCGTCGCCTTCGAACCGTCGGTGTCTCCCCCATCATCGCCGGTGCTGCACTCAAGGGCCCTGCCGACCGGCTCATGAGAGAGATGGGGTACGAGTCATCGGTGGTCGGAGTGGCCAGGTGGTATGCGTCGTGGGTGGGCACACTGGTCATCGACGAGGCCGACGCCGGTTTGGCCCCGGCTGTCGAAGCCGAAGGCGTCCGCTGCATCGTCGCCCCCACCGTCATGTCGAATGTGGAACGATCGGCCCGGTTGTCGCTGGCGGTACTCGATGCCGTCGCCTGAACCGGGCCCTCTGCCCCACCCGGGTGACCCGGCAGGGATCAGGATCTTCCCCGTTTTGAGAATGGGCGAGGTGGCCCCCGACGACGACCTGGTCGACCTGCTGGCCGGGGCCATCGACGCCTCCCGATCGGATGGGGCGCTCCCGGGGGGACTGCTCGACGGCGACGTCTTGGTGGTGACCCAGAAGGTCGTCTCCAAGGCCGAGGGGCGGATCGTCGAAATCGATACTGCCGATCAGGAGGCAAAACAGGCACTGGTCGAGAGGGAGTCGGTGCGGATCCTCCGACGTCGCGACGATCTTCTGATCACCGAGACGCGCCATGGCTTCGTCTGCGCCAATGCCGGCGTCGATCTCTCCAATGTCGCTGCCGGAACGGCAGCATTGCTTCCGCTCGACCCCGACCGGTCGGCGCGCCGGATACGCGAGGGTCTCGAGCACCGCCACGGCGTGGCCGTCGGAGTGATCATCTCGGACACCTTCGGTCGCACGTGGCGACGGGGAGTCTGTGACGTGGCAATCGGTGTCGCCGGCATCGCCGGAATCGTGGATCTGCGGGGGAAGGCGGACGCCACCGGTCGGATCCTCGAGTCGACCGAGGTATGCGTGGCCGACGAGTTGGCCGGAGCGGCCGAACTGGTGATGGGCAAGGACCGCGCCATCCCCGCGGCCGTCCTGCGCGGGGTGGAGCCCGGCTGGCTCCGGACGGCGTCGGTCGCCACCGAGATCGTCCGGCCGGCCGGTGAGGACCTCTTCCGCTGATCGAGCCCGGTGGCGCTCCTGTGCGCTGCCCAGTCACCATCGGGACGACGGGGATCCTTGTTAGCCCACGTTGTGGAGGTCGACCACGAACACCAACGTCTCGTCGGGGGCGATGACCCCGCCTGCCCCCCGCTCCCCGTAGCCGAGATGCGGTGGGATGGTGATCCGGCGGCGCCCGCCCACTCTCATTCCGGCGACCCCTTGATCCCACCCGGCGATGACCTGTCCGGCCCCGAGCGGAAACCCGAAGAGCTGGCTGCGATTCCATGACGAGTCGAACTCCTCGCCTGTCGACCACGAGACCCCCACGTAATGAACGTCGACCGGCCTACCGGGTGAGGCCTCGGGTCCGTCGCCGATTTCGATGTCTTCGATCAGGAGCTCATCCGCAGGGGGACCATCGGGAATGGTGACGGTGGGTTTCGTGTCGGCTGCCATCGCCCGACTGTACGCCTCGGCCGGTGGGGTGGCGCGGTTCGTCCCTCTCCGGTCAGTGGGCTCGGCCAGAGCCTCCGGAGCCACCCGTGCTCCGTTTGGCCCCCACCGGACCGCCACGCCGTTGGCCGTGGGAACCCGGCTGTCCCGGGACGCCTTGGCCGCCGCCCCCGGAGCGTCCGCGACGGGAGCCCGGCGACGGAGCCCCAGGAGCACCGGGCCTGCCAGAGGTGCCGGGCCTGCCGTGCCGGACCGCCTTGCCGGGTTTGGCGGGCCGTCCGGGCCGTCCGGGCCGTCCGGGCTTCGCCGACCTCGCCGGTCCGGTGGGCTCCCCGGTCGCGCTGCCCTTCTCCCAGGCGGTGGCGCCGTTCCTCTTGCCGTTGCCCTGACTCTGGCCGTTGCCCTGACTCTGGCCGTTGCCCTGACTCTGGCCGTTGCCCTGACTCTGGCCGTTGCCCTGACTCTGGCCGTTGCCCTGACTCTGGCCGTTGCCCTGACTCTGGCCGTTGCCCTGACTCTGGCCGTTGCGACGCGCCCTCCATGGCTTGGTGGATCGCTGGGGCCGGTCGGAGCGACCGGGTTGGTGTCGCTCGGGCCGATCGGCGACAGCCCAGGCAGCGGCGCCGGGTCGCCGTCCCGGAGGGGCTCCGATCACCGCGGTGATCGAGGAAATGTCGGGCAGCTCCATCCCGATGGGTGCGCCGAGATCCCGTTGCAGCCGCTTCACCGCAGCAGACTTGTCCGGGGTCACGAAGCTGACCACGACCCCGGTGGCACCGGCACGGGCGGTCCGTCCAGAACGATGCACGTAGTCCTTGGCTTCCCCGGGAGGATCGAAGTGCACGACCGCGTTCACGCCGTCCACGTGGATCCCCCGCGCAGCCACGTCGGTCGCCACCAGGGCATCGACTGCGCCCCGGATGAACGAATCGAGTGCCTTGTCCCGCTGCTTCTGGGACCGGTCGCCGTGGATGGCGGCGGCCCGGACCCCGCGCTGGTCCAGCTGCCGTGCCACCCGGTCGGCAGCGTGCTTGGTGCGGCAGAAGACGATCGTCGGGCCCGATGCCAGAGCGACCTCTGCGGCCACCCCCACCCGGTCGCCCGCGGAGACCTTCCAGAAGAGATGGGTCGCGGCCTCAGCGTCCCCTTCGTCCCCTTCGAGCTCGTGCCGGGTCGGATTGCGCTGGTAGCGGCGGACCAGGACATCGACGTCGCCGTCGAGGGTCGCCGAAAACAGAAGGGTCTGGCGGTCGGAGGGCGTGAGGTCGAGCAGCCGCCGCACATCGGGGAGAAATCCCATGTCGGCCATGCGGTCGGCTTCGTCGAGCACCACGACCTCCACGGCGTCGAGGCGGATGCTTCCCCGCTCGATGAGGTCGCCGAGCCGGCCCGGGCACGCCACCGCCACGTCCACGCCGCGGGACAGGGCCTTCAGCTGCGGCCCGTACCCGACGCCTCCGTAGAACGAGCTGACCCGCAGATTGCGGGGCGTGGCCAGGACCTGGAGTTCGGTGGCCACCTGCGCGGCCAACTCACGGGTCGGCGTCAGAACCAGCACCCTCGGGCACTTCGGATGGGACGGCTTGCCGGTGATCCGGGCCACCGCGCCGATGCCGAAGGCCAGCGTCTTGCCCGATCCGGTCGGTGCCTTCCCGCACACGTCCCGGCCGGCGAGCGCATCGGGGATGGTGGCGGACTGGATGGGGAACGGCTCGGTGATGCCTTTGCGGCCGAGTGCAGCGACGATGTCAGAGGGCACGCCGAGGGAGGCGAAGGATGATGACAGGGGTGGCATGGGTGTGCTTTCGGGCGACAGGGGAGGGCACGGGATTGTGCCGACGGGATGGCCTGTCGCCAAGTCAGCGCACCAGGACAACCCCCAGGCTAGCGCTTCCGACGCCCCCTGCCTGCGCACCCTCCCCGGGGGCCACGGATCTGCTCCGGGGACCGGATGGTGGGGCTACTCGTATCCGCCGGTGGCCAGCCGTTGCCCGACGAACTCGAGCACCGCTGCCGTCCCGGGCCCGAGCTCCGTCCAGGGGTGCCAGCCGAGCTGGATGCCGGCCCGACTCGGGTCGAGGCTGACCCGCAGCAGTTCTCCGGGACGCAGCGGCTCGTAACTGGCCTTGGCCGTGACGCCGGCCCGGGCGACCATCTCAGCGAAGAGCTCGTTCACCGATGTCTCGCGGCCGGTGCCCACGTTGCACAACAGCCCGCCTCCCTTGGTCGACCCCCGCACGAAGGCGTCGACGACATCGTCGACGTAGACGAAGTCACGGGTCTGCCCGCCGTCACCGAAGATGGTGATGGGCCGTCCCCGCAGGAGTCGCTCGGCGAAGATCGCCACCACGCCGGCCTCACCGTGGGGGTCCTGGCGGGGACCGTACACATTGCCCAGCGCCAGCGCGCAGAACTCGAGCGAATGCAGCTCCCGATAGGCGACCAGGTAATCGATCGCCGCCTTCTTCGACACCCCGTAGGGGGACAGGGGTCGCTGGGGAAGTGACTCCTTCAGCGGAAGTTCCGACGGGTCCGGCTCGCCGTAGAGGGTTCCGCCGCTGGCGGCGAAGACCACCCGCTCGACCTGCGAGCCCCGTGCCCCTTCGAGCAGCCGGAGTGTCCCGAGCAGGTTCACGTCGGCGTCGAAGACCGGATCGGCCACCGAGACCCGCACGTCCGCCTGAGCCGCCAGATGGAAGACCACCTGGGGGCGGCGCCGACCCATCAGGTCGATCAGCTCAGTGGACCGGATGTCCATCTGGTGGACGGTCAACTGGTGGGCCGCCGAAGCCCGGGCTTCGGCGAGGTTGGCCAGGGATCCAGTCGAGAGGTTGTCGACCACGTCCACGGTGTGGCCCTCGGCCAGGAGGCGGTCTACCAGGTTCGAGCCGATGAACCCGGCACCGCCGGTGACCATCATGCGCACGGTCAGACCCCTGCCGCTACCCGTTCACCGTCGACCACGGTACCGGAGGCGGTGACCGCACCGGCTCCGACCACCGAGAGCGGATGGATCGCACAGCGTTGGCCGACGATGGCCCCGGGACCGATGACCGAGCCCTCGACCGTGGCCCTGGCAGCGACCCGGGCCTCGGGCAACAGGACCGACCCGATCACCGTTGCTCCCTCTTCGATCACCGCCCCGGCGCCGACCACCGACTCCTCGATCACCGCGCCGGGGGCGATCGACGCTCCCCGTCCGAACAGCGACCGCGCCACCGAAGTGCTCCGGACATCGACGTCGCCGATGCGCCATACCCCGAAACCGAGCGACGGGTCGAGCTCGGCGGCCGGTGCGGGGGGACCGGGGCGGCGGCCCAAGAGGAGGTCGCCATGGGCCCGGAGATAGGCATCCGGAGTGCCGGCGTCCAACCAGTACGCATCGGAACCCTGGGCAAAGAGGGTGCCGGCCCCGACCAGGGCAGGGAACGTGTCACGCTCGACGGACACGCGGCCGACCTCGGGGATCCGGTCCAACACCGAGGGCTCGAACACATAGGTGCCGGCGTTGATCAGATTGGTGGGGGCCTCGTCACGAGGAGGCTTCTCGATGAACGCCTCCACCCGGCCCTCGCCGTCGGTTGGCACCACCCCGAAGGCGCTTGGGTCCTCTACCGGCGTCAGGCTGATCGTGGCTTCCGCGCCGCTCCGGCGATGAAAGGCGACCAGCTCGGAGATGTCCAGATCGGTGAGCACGTCCCCGTTGACCACCACGAACGTCTCGTCGACGGCGGCGAGCCGGGCCGCGAACCTGATCGCTCCGGCGGTGTCCAAGGGGGTCGGCTCGACGGCATAGGACACCGCCACACCGGCGATCGTCCCCCCCGGGTAGGCGCTGATGAACGCGTCGGGCCGATATCCGAGCGAGAGCACGGCGCCTTCGACCCCGTGACAGGCCAGGTGACCGATGACCCGCTCGATCATCGGCTGCTCCACGATCGGAAGCATCTGCTTCGGGGTCGTGAGTGTCAGCGGCCGGAGGCGCGTTCCCTCGCCGCCCACCAGGACGACCGCTCTCATTGGTGGGCCGTGGTCGGGGTGGGCGAGGCCGGGGTGGTCGGTGTGGGGGTGGTCGGCGTGGGGGCGGTCGGTGTAGCGGTGGTCGCCGTGGGGGATGCTGACCCCTGGGTCACCGCGGTGATCAGGTTGGTGATCGCCCCGGCCGGGGGCTTCGGCACTGAAGAAGTGGCCGGGACGAAGGCCATGGTGATGAGCTGACCGTCAGCAAAGCGGAGGTTCTCGGGTGGTCCGCTGGTCTCGGTCCCCCGCCCCTTCGAGGTGAAGTTGGGCCAGCTGTCGACGATCACCACTCCTGGCTTGCCGGCATCAGGAGTTCCCTTGGCGCACACATCCCCGTTGGTCAGCGCCGGCTTCCCCGGGTACTGCAGGGTGGACGAGGTGAGCCCAAGGCCCTTGTAGCCGGAGACGAACCGGCCCAGGGTGGCGTTGCTCCCGGACTCGGAGCTGTTCTTCGGCGCGATGGTCAAAACACCGTTCCCATTGGCGAGGAACCCGGTCTGGGCGGCGTTGGTGCTGGCCGGGAGGTCGGGCTGCATGGTGCCACAGATGTCGATACCCAGCGCTGCGTGCCACTGCTGGGAGGTCGTCGGCCGGCCCGCCGACGATGCCGTCTGATGGGTGCGCTGGTACCGGCTGAACCCGATGAGCAGGAAACCGACGATGCAGATGACCGCCAGGCTGGCATACCAGTTCACCGGCATCTGGCCGCGGTACGTCCGCCCCCCGCCGGTGGTGGCGGCGCGCTCCACCCACTTTCCCGTCGCATTGCTGGCCATTGTCGGGTGACACCCTACAGCCTGTGATCAGGCATCCTCGTCGGGCGGGCCGGGGGCTGGGTGACCCGGGCCAGGCAGGCCAGGCCGGCCCGGGTGGCGATACCCAACGCCACCAGCGGCAGCAGGCCCTTGCGCCAGCCCACCGTCGATCGGAATGCGAACCGGAGGAGCGACCGGTGGTGCTCGAAGATCATCCGATAGGGATGGCGGTCGGTCGAGACGCCTTGGAGGTGGGTCACCTCGGCGGTCGGGGCGTAGGCCACCTGCCACCCGGACCGGCCCAGACGCCAGCACAGGTCGACATCCTCGGCGTACATGAAGTACGCCTCGTCGAAGCCGCCGACCTGCTCGAACGCCGACCGCCTGGTCATGAAGCACGCCCCCGACACCCAGTCGACCAGCACCAGGCTCGGCTCCGCTCCGGCCAGTTGGGCCTGCTGGTACGAGCGGGTGAACCGGTTGTCGGGTGCGAAGATTCCCAGCAGCGCGTGGCCGGCGGCGTCGATCAGTGACGGGAACCGGCGCGCCGAGGGATACCGCTCGCCGGTCGAGGTGCGGATCAGGGGCCCGACCAACCCGCACCCGGGCTCGCCCGCCAGCGCCTCGACCAGGGCGCCGACGGCCCCCGGTCGGACCTCCAGGTCGGAGTTGCTGACCAGTACCAGCTCGGACGCGGTCGCCGCCACCCCGCGGTTGGCGGCCGCCCCGTAGCCGAGGTTGCGACCGGGGACGACCACCCCCACCTCCGGAAAGCACCGCCGGATCTCGTCCAGCGAGCCGTCGACCGAGCCGTTGTCCACCACCACCAGCTCACCCACGCCCTCGGAACGCCATCCTTCGACGCAGCGGACCAGGACCGGGCCCGATTCGTAGTTCACGACGACCACGGCGACGCCGGTGTCACCCCTGTCGCGCCCGTCGGCGCGGGGACTCACGGGTCGAGCCGGGCGAACCGGTACTTGATCAGTGCCCTGATCGCGCCGAACCCGTCCTTCCAGGTGATCTTCTTGCCCTCATCCAGCTCCCGCCCCGCGTAGGAGATCGGGACTTCGTAGATGCGGTGCCCGCGGCGCAGCACCTTGGCGGTGATCTCGGGCTCGAAGTCGAACTTGTCGGATTGGATGGTGATCCCTTCGAGCACCCGGCGGTCGAAGAGCTTGTAGCAGGTCTCCATGTCCGAGAGGGTGGACGAGTAAAGAACGTTGGTGATCAGGGACAGGAACCGGTTGCCGATCCAGTGGAGCGGCATCATGTTCTTCCGCTCGCCGGTGAACCTGCTGCCGTAGACCACGCGGGCCTTGCCCCTGAGTAACGGATCCAGCAGCTTGGACCAGTCCTGAGGGTCATACTCGAGGTCTGCGTCCTGAATCAGCACGAGGTCGCCGCGGACCGCCCCCAGGCCGGTCCGGATGGCTGCACCCTTGCCGCGATTCCGAGGGTGGCTGATCACCCGGACCGTCGAGTCGCCCACCGCGGCGAGCACCTTGTCGCTCCCGTCCGACGAGCCGTCGTCGACCACGATCACCTCGACGTCGACCGGAACGTCGACCGCCCTGATCCGACGGATGACCTCGGCCACCGTGGCCCGCTCGTTGAAGACGGGAACGATCACCGACAGCAGGGTGTACCGGTCGGGGGACTCACCCGGCTGTAGGTCGACTCCGTCATCAGACATGGGATCGGTCTCCTCGATCGACCCCTCGGGGGCCGGCTCACTCGGGCTCACGCGCCGCTCACTCGGCTCCATTGTTGCCGCTCCGAATGCGTTCGACGGGCCGGGCGACCGGCGGGGCCACTCCGGCCTCGTCGGCCAGGAAGCGGGCCGTCCGGGCCAGGCCCTCCTCGAGGGCGGTGGTCGGCTCCCAGCCCAGCGCCGAGCGGGCCAGCGAGATGTCCGGCCGGCGGCGGGTCGGGTCGTCCACGGGCAGCGGCCGGTGGGCGATCGGGGACGACGATCCGAGCAGGTCGACCACGGTGCGGGCCAGCTGCAGAACCGTGTACTCGTCGGGGTTGCCGATGTTGACCGGTCCGGTCAGGTCGGAGTCGAACAGGGCGATCAGGCCCCGCACCTCGTCGTCGACGTAGCAGAGGCTCCTGGTCTGGCTCCCGTCGCCGTAGACGGTCACCGGCTCACCCCGCATCGCCTGGAGCAGGAAGTTGGAAACGACCCGTCCGTCGTCGGGACGGAGCCGGGGCCCGTAGGTGTTGAAGATGCGGGCGATGGCCACGTCGGTGCCGATGGCCCGGAGGTGGGCCATCGTCAGGGCCTCTGCGAACCGCTTGGCCTCGTCGTAGACGCTGCGCGGGCCCACCGGGTTCACGTTTCCCCGGTAGGACTCCGGCTGCGGGTGTACCTCGGGGTCGCCGTAGACCTCGCTGGTCGAGGCCAGGAGGAAGCGGGCGCCGTGACCGTGGGCCAGCTCGAGGCCCCTCCGGGTGCCCTCGCTTCCGACGGCCAGGGTCTGCAGGGGAAGGGCCAGGTAGTCGGGAGGGGACGCCGGGCTGGCCAGGTTCAACACCCCGTCGACGGGGCCCGCCACCGGGAACGGATCGCAGATGTCGGCCTCGATCAGGCTGAATCGGGGATGCACCCCGAGGTGGGCGACGTTGGACCGTCGCCCGGTGGAGAAATCATCGACGCAGACGACCTCGTCCCCCCGGGCCAGGAGCTGATCGCAGAGGTGAGAGCCCAGGAAACCTGCGCCGCCCAGCACCACCAGGCGGTGGCTCACCGGCGGCCGATTCCGGTGTATTCGAAGCCGAGCCGACGGAGCTGGGCCGGGTCGAGGAGGTTGCGGGCGTCGACGACCACCGGCGAGGCCATGGCGGCTCTGACCTGGGCAAAGTCGAGCCACCGGAACTCATCCCACTCGGTGAGCACCACCGTGGCACCGGCCCCCTGGCAGGCGGCATAGGCATCGGGGAACACCCGCACCAGGTTGGCCAGTCCCAACCCGTCCCCGTCGGCGCCGAAGGCCGACAACCGGTCGGCGGGCCCGGACTTCTGTCCTTCCGGCACCGGTACCGTCGGATCGAAGGCCTGCACGATGGCTCCGCCCTCCACCAGGCGCCGCACCACCTCCACCGCCGGTGAGTTGCGCAGGTCATCCGTGCCGGCTTTGAAGGTGAGCCCCCACACCGCGATGACCGCACCCTCGAGGTCATCGCCCACCGCGGCCCGCACCTTGGCCACCACCCGGACGAACTGCTCGGCGTTGGTGGCGATCGCCCCCTTGAGGAAGGCGAAGTCATACCCTGCCTGGTCGGCGATGGTCACCAGCGCCCGGGTGTCCTTGGGCAGGCAACTGCCACCCCACCCCGGCCCGGGACGCAGGTACTCGAAGCCGATGCGCTTGTCGTACCCCAGCCCCAAGATGACGTCGCGAACGTCCGCTCCGACGGCCTCGCACAGGCCGGCGACCGCATTGACGAAGCTGAGCTTGGTGGCCAGAAATGCATTGGATGCGTACTTGATGGTCTCCGCGGTTGCCGCGTCGGTTATCAGCAGCGGTGCGTGGGTGCCGGCGAACAGGTCACCGACGGTCGCGGCCGCGGCCTGGTCATCGGCACCGACGACGATCCGCTCGGGGTGGAGGCTGTCCGCAACCGCCGTCCCCTCCCGCAGAAACTCGGGATTGGACACGACCGTCACGTCGTGTCGGCCCAGGACCCGCTCGACCACCAGCGTCGAGCCCACGGGCACCGTGGATTTGTTGACGATCACCGTCCCCGGCAGGAGTTGCGGGCCGATCTCCTCGGCGACCGCCTCGACATAGGAGAGGTCGGCGGAACCGTCTTCCGCCTGGGGAGTCGGCACGCAAAGGAAGACGAACTCGGCACCTTCGAGCGCGGCGCCCGCCCCGACCACGAAGCGGAGCCGGCCTGCGGCTTGCCCCTCCCGCACCAGGTCCTCGAGGTGGTCCTCGAAGATCGGGACGCTGCCCTTCTCGAGCATGGCCACTTTGTCCGGATCGGTGTCGCCGCAGGTCACCCGGTGACCGAGGTGGGCCAGGGTGGCTGCGGTGGGGAGCCCCACGTAGCCCGCCCCGATGACCGCCACGGTGTGCCCGCGTCCGTGAGGAAGGACCCGCACCGCGGCACCACCGTGGCCGAAATAGGCACCGGCCGGGCCCGCCTCCCCGCCGGTCAGGACCCGGGGACCGGCCGGGTTGCTTGAGCCTCCGAACATACCTGCGCTCCCTGGCATCACCCATCGACCCCCGTCATCTCCGCGCCGACCTCGGAGCCGTCGGCGCCCTCCCGTATCGGCTCATTCTGGACCGTACTGAAAGCCTCTGTGCGCACCGGTCACAGCGCGGTCTCAGCCGGCCGGCGACAGGGCGCTGACGAGCCGGGCCAACGAGTCGGTCCACACGGGCAGCATCGGGAGTCCGGAGAGTCGGAGGGCGGCGTTGTCGAGCCGCGAGTTCGCCGGGCGCTCGGCGGGTCGGGCGGGGCTGAGCTCGGAGGTGGCAATCGGCTCGACCCGGTCCGGATCGGCACCGGCCGCCTCCAGCACGGCCCGGGCAAATCCGTACCAGGTCGTCTCCCCCTGGTTGGTGACATGGAAGGTGCCCGGACGGCGATCGAGGGCCAGGCGGACCACCGCCCGAGCCAGGTCGGCGGTGAAGGTGGGGCACCCGTGCTGGTCGTTGACGAAGCGGAGGGGCCCGTCCGGTTGGCCCGCGGCCAGGCGGAGCACCGTCTTGACCATGTTGGCCCCGTGGGCGCCGCTCACCCAGGCGGTCCGGACCACGGTGGCGGACGGGCCGGCGACGGTATGGGTCTCGAGCTCACCGGCCAGCTTGCTCCGCCCGTAGACCGAACGCGGATTGGGAGGGTCCCATTCGAGATAGGGACGGTCCGCCGTGCCGTCGAAGACGTAGTCGGTCGAGATGTACACCAGGTGGGCCCCAATGCCGGCGGCCGCCTCGGCGACGTTGCGGGTACCCAGGGCGTTCACCGCGAAGGCGGTGTCCGGCTCGGACTCGCACGCGTCCACTGCGGTGTAGGCCCCCCCGTGGAGGACGATGTCGGGCCGGAAGGCGTCGGCGGCGGCCTTCACCGCGCTCCGATCGACGATGTCCAGCGTGTCGATGTCGGTGGACACCACCTCGAACGTCCCCTCGGCCACCGGGGGGAGTATCCCGTTCGCCCCCGGCCCCCGTGGATCGAGCCCGCCGGCGGGGACGTCCCCGGCGAGGACATCGCGGAGATCGCGGCCCAGCTGGCCGTTGCCGCCGGTGACCAGCACCCGCAGGGGCGGGATCACGGCTTCAGGGGAGAACCGGGTGGAGCATCGGCGCCCGACCACGCACCTTCGACCACCGGGGCCCGGTCGCGCAGCGGCTCCCACCACGTCCGGTTGGCCGAGTACCACCCGACGGTCTCGGCGAGTCCCCGCTCGAACGGTACGGTGGGCTCCCAGCCCAGGGCCCGCCGGATCTTCGATGAGTCGAGGAGGTACCGGCGATCGTGGCTGGGCCGGTCGGGGACGATCTCCTTCAGGCTGTGCGGCTTGCCTGCTGCGTCGAGGACGGCGTCGGCGATCTCTTCGATGCTGGCCTCGATCCCGCTGCCAACGTTGTACGTCTCGCCCACTTCACCGTGCTGCAGCACCAGTTCGATGGCGCGACAGTGATCGTCGACGTGAAGCCACTCCCTACGGTTCTGCGTGGAGGCATAGAGCGGGAGGGGTTGGTCGTCGAGGGCCTTGGCGGTGAACAGCGGGATCACCTTTTCGGGAAATTGATAGGGCCCGTAGTTGTTGCAGCAGTTGGTGATGGTGGCCGGCAGGCCGAAGGTCTCGGCATAGGCACGCACGGCGTGGTCGGCCCCCGCCTTGGAGGCGTTGTAGGGAGTCCGTGG
>Ga0307373_10004515_pt1 | contig 23351 bp, 25 predicted proteins | sample OX2MG_FD_202534 | JGI IMG/M metagenome (GOLD analysis project Ga0307373, IMG submission 202534) | Soil microbial communities from Risofladan, Vaasa, Finland - OX-2 | ecosystem: Environmental > Terrestrial > Soil > Coastal area > Acid sulfate soil | place: Finland: Risofladan, Vaasa | collected... | reverse complement strand
CCTTCTTTTTGGTTGATTTGGTTGTTCGAAGACTCCAATTCTACCTGATAGGGACACCTTTTTCGCGTATGGTCAGACCCTCAACTCGCCACCCCGGCGGTGGATGCAGGCTTAAGTTCCGTTTCGCTCGGTTAATTCTAATGCCGACGGCGTTTTCGCTGATCTCCAACTCGAGGGCAATCTCGCGATATGTCAACTCCTCCCAGTACACCAACCTCAAAAGCTCTTGATCGTTTGGCTTCAAGTGACCAAAAGCGTGCGACAGAGCTTCGATGTCTAGTTCGTCCGAATCAAAGCCGTCAAAGGCACCCACCCTTTCCATTGCGAGGCGAACGTGAAGTCGATCTCGACGGTCACGCGATCGCCGACTATTGGAGAGCACTCGATAGGCAATGCCGTACAGCCAGGGCAACTCCCGATCAGGATCGGGGCGATCGTCCCAACGCCGCCACGCAATCAGGAACGTCTCGTCCACCACTTCCTGGCAACTCGAATGGTCGTTAAGCCGCCTCAGCGTGTAGCGCAGCAGTGCGGTCTTATGGGTCACGACGAGGAGGGTGAACGCGGTCCACCGCTCCTCGTCGATCATCAGTTCAACCCCCGTGCCGGAACCGCAATGGAACCTTCAACCTATGAAAGGTACACGGACTGCAGCCGGTCGTTCCACGCAGTGCCAATCCACGAGACATTCGAGCCAGGCGACGTGGCGCCGGGATAGATCGTTCCCGAGCCATTCGTCCCATCGGTCATCGTGACGGCGCACGTACCAACTTTGTAGGAGGACACAACGTTGGCAAATGAGTAGGCAGAGAGATTGATCCAGATGGATGGTGTTGTCAGAATCAATTCGTTGCCACCGTAGCTAATGTCCTGAAACAACTGCAATCCCGTCGAGCAACTGGTCGCTGGCGTTACGGCCATCGACGAGAGTTGCGGTTGTGAAGATGCCCAGCTCTGGTAGCCGCTCTGGTTCGTGAAGCAATTGGTACCAGTTGAACTCACCGCGCACACCGTCGCGCTCCCCCAACCTTGGGTCAGATCAATCGTTTCCCCGTTGTACGATGCCAGCACGTCCGTAGAAGAAGATGTCGCAGCGGACGCCACTCCCGCGCCGCTCAACACACTCAGCAACGCCGCACACGACGTAAGCGCCACGACCGTTTTCATGCGTCCAACTCTGTTCATCACTGTCCTTTCCAAAACAATAGATAATGCCTCGTCGATTTAGTTTCCAGTTCCGCAAAATACTTTCGTAGAATTCCGAGTTCTTGAATCGGATCACTCTATTCCCACACTTGCTGGAAAGACCTCATTTGAAATCATTCCGTGACACCGGAAACAAATGCGGTTGAAGGTCCTGTGAAACTCCCCGGCACTTCAGTTCGGTGACCTTCTTGGAGGAGATTTGGTGAATAATCGGTATGAAATCAACAAGTTCATCGAATTGAGCAACGAACTAAGAGTGAGAGATCCCGTTGATCAGCGAAATTTGGGTGTATTGGTTCGCGCTGGAACCTTGAGGCATGAACTCACGAAAGAACTGGGCCGAACTCAAACTCGGACAGTCCCCGTCTCTCTTCATCTCGCTGACTCCACGGCTTTCAATGTTGGGCGGATATTGGCCGACATCGATATCGAACTACGACGTGCGGGCTCGTACTTAACCACCGGTTCGCTCCGACCTCTACGAAGCAGTGGTCTCGTCGAGGTCTCTTCCGCTGAACAGGCGTCCTCCATTGACGTCACTCTTCTGGCGTCCCAGATCCTCTCCAACCTTCTCACGTCACGGCCCTTCGACTTTCTCTTAACTCTTTCGTGGCTTTGGGAACATCGTCTCAGCAGAACTCGCGCTCGCGTCGCTCGAGATGGGACTGACCACTTGCAGATCTTGAATCAAGTTGCCCGGAGTTCATCAGAATGCCTTGCCAAGAACGAGCCGGTGATGACCACGTTGAACATCGAAACGGACGGCTCAACAAGATTTGAATTTCTGTCTCCTGACATGCCTTCCGCGTGAGAACGATGCACAGAGTGAAAGGTTTCCTCCATTGGTGGACACAAACCCAATGGGAAAGAGAACTGGGTTCGCTTTGTTCAACAGATGGGGATCGGGTGACCGGACTCGTCCTACTAAGGAGAGAGTATGAAGCTTACGCTTGACTCTGCGAAATTCTTGAGTTCCAAAGAGCAGGCTCATCTTGCCAAGACTCTCGGCTGGGCTCCACCAGAAGTCTCCAACAAATTAACGGGGATCTTGAAGGCGGCCTTCTCTGATTACACCGAGATGCTCCTCGGCTCACCTCTCCCGAGCAGAGCTGACGAGATTAGGGAGAAACGCCTTCTGCATCTCCTCCGTCACTATGCGAAGGCGGGAGAACTTCTCACAGAAATCCAGATATGCGCGATGTTTCAGCTCAATGAGAGTGAGGCGAGACGACTCTTGCGCGGTGTTCGAAGTCGCTTCAGATCAGAACTCGACGACCGCGTTGCAACTTCCGTAGTAGCCCTCTTGCAGTCTGCCAAGAAACAGAACGACGGCAACTTCCGAGTGCAGCTCACATCCGACAACTTGCTTGATGCGCTGAAAATGGCCGTTACAGTGAACGCTCCACAACTTGATCAGATTATTAGGGTCAGGGGCGCTGCGGGCCTTTACGATATTCCACCCGATACTTACGGAGAGTTGTGCAAAGAATTCAATGCAACACCGGTTCCGTAAACCCTGATGATTCTCGCCACTCTTCAGGCACAAGCCCTCGACGCTTTTCAAGCACTGACTCTCTTCGTGGCATTCGTCACTGTCTTGTTTGGAGTTCGCTACTCCAGCATCGCCAGCGCTGGGTACGCGGATCTCCCCGGACGGGAGAAGCCGGAAGCCCGCAAGATTGAACAGGCAAAGAGACATTCCATCTTCTGGGCTCAATGTGTTCCGCTGGTCTGTCTTACCGCCATGCCAATATACGTGTTCCTGCCCCTCGCGTTCAGAATCGTAAGCCACGGCCTATTTCGATGGTGGGGCTTCGATGTCGTCACCCAGTCGTTTGTTCTCCTCACTGCGTATCTACTGCTTTTCTTCTCCTGGACGGTGGTCCTTGGGGTAAGAGTTGCTGCCAGGGCCTACGAGCACTAGCCGGAGTCAGGCATGGATTTACTTACCGAGATCAAGAAGGTGCCGTCGGAGAGGAGAGTCGCAGATGTCTCAAGGACCCTCGCCTGCAAGAACAGTCAAGAGACAACCACTTCTACGAGGTAGCCACGTGTCGCAATGCGAGCCTCTTCCCGGAATAGAACTCGCCAACCCTATCCTCACTACAATTATGGAATTACAAGTGGCCTACGAATTGGGCATGGTCAGACTGGTCAAGTCTCATTCACGATCGTTTGCTGATCGGGACCAGCACAAACTTCGCTCTGGTAGTACTGTCACGACTTATCCCAGGGCGGGGGTGAACGCATGAACGCAGATTCGGCCGGCACGTTCAGTGAGCCGATGGCGCGGTTCCCATACGTTCGTGCGGCGCCAATTGAAGGAGGTCCGCTCAAGCGCCTCCGCCGTCTGGTGGGCCAGATCCTGAATAAGCCAGAGTCTGAAGAGCGGCGTGAGGAAGTTCAGGCGATACATGCGCACCTCCAAGTTGAACCAGACGGTGTTGGGATCTCTCTGTCGGGTGGCGGCATCCGGGCCGCGTCATTCGGCCTTGGTGCGTTGCAGGGTCTCGGACGGCACGGCCTTCTCTACGGACCGAAAAAGGCCAAGTACCTCACCGCCGTCTCGGGCGGCTCCTACATCGCGACGGCGTTCGCCATGATTTCGAAGGACTACTTCTCGTCTCGACGGCTGCTGCCCGAGTACGAGCCGTTCGCACACGGCAGCCCCGAGGAGCAGCACCTTCGCGACCACACGCAGTACCTCACGCACGGTCGCTTCGGCGTGGCCGCAGTGATCTGGCGCCTGTTCATCGGGATCGTCTTCAACCTCTCGATGTTCATCGTGGGCCTCTCTTTTCTCGGGATGCCCCTGGGCTACCTCTACCGCCGGATCTGGCCCTCACTGCAGGCCGGTTGTCCCACCAACTGTCCAAGCCACGCGCGCTTCGCCATTTCGGGCGGTCTCGTACGTGGCGTCCTCACGGCGGTCGCGATCGCTTTGGTGCTGGGGATCGCGTGGTTGGTCCGCACCTACAAGCGCGAGTGGACGCGCAACCTCATGGGACTGGCCTCGGGATTCTTCCTGGTCGGGGCCGGGGTCGTGGCGCTGCTTTTCATCGGGTTCCCGACCGTCATTCACCTGGCGCGGCCCGTCATCATCCGCACGGTCCCGGGCACCGCGCGCGACACCAAGGTCGCCACCAGCGTCGTAGGCCTTGCCGGACTCTTCGGGGTCGTGCTCGCGTGGATCACCACGGCTCGGAGGGTGCTCACCTCACAGAGTCCCGTCACGTCCGGAGTGGTGGGTCGATTGCGCACCTTCGTCGCCAAACATAAGATCCTGCTCGTCAACATCGTGGCCACGATCGCTGGACCGATCCTCGTCCTCGTCATCCTCTTCTACTTGACTTACTGGGCGTCGGCCTACTCCCCGTTCAGCAACGGCGTCGGTCACGCCATCTTCTGGAGTTGGCTCGTCGCGTTGGGCCTCTTCGTCGCGCTCTGGTTGCGCGCCGACGTGACGGCGTGGTCGCTCTTCCCCTTCTACCGCCGACGGCTCTCGGCGTCGTTCATCCTCGAGCGGGACCCAGCCAATCAAGATGGTCCACCCTCGGCCTCGCGGGTCCAGGGGGTTGACGCCAGCGAACGCGACTACGCGACGCCTTACCTGCTGTCGGCGTTCCAGTCGGACCAGATTCCCGAGGTCATCATCTGTGCCGCCGCCAACGTCAGCGGCTACGGCGCTACGCCAACCGGCAGCAACGTCACGAGCTTCACCTTCAGCTCCGAGCAGATCGGGGGACCGCTCGTTCAGGCCGTTCCCACTGCGGCCTACGAGCAGGCGCTCATGCCGAGGGCGGCCTGGCGGTTTTGGCGGCGTTGGAAGTTCTGGAAGATCACGCCCTCCGAACCCCAGGCCCGGTTCGTGACCTTTCCCTCGGTGATGGCAATCTCGGGGGCAGCGTTCTCGCCCTCGATGGGCAAGATGACCAGGGGGCCGTTCAGGCTCTTCATCGCGCTGCTCAATCTGCGCCTGGGTGTCTGGGTTCCCAATCCGCGGTACCTGGATCACTTCAAGAACCGCTCCGCTCACCCGCTCCTGCCCCGCCCGCAGTACTTCGTGCGAGAGTTGCTGGGCATCAACCACATCAACGCCCCGTTCCTCTACGTCACCGACGGAGGCCACTACGACAACCTGGGACTAGTGGAACTCCTGCGTCGGCGGTGCAAGCAGATCTGGTGCATAGACGCCTCGGGCGACCAGATCGATTCCTTCGACACGCTGGGTGGCGCGTTGCGCCAGGCCGAATCGGAACTCCAGGTGCACGTTGACATTCACCCGTTTCGAGATATGGCCCCGTCCACCACGAAGCCCGGTCCTGATGGCGTGCGCTACGTCAAGGCCCCCTACTGCAAGGGGGTCATTCACTACTCCGGTTCCAGCGACGACACGACAGGCGAGTTCATCGGCACGCTCTACTACGTCAAACTGGGCGTTCCGAATAATGCGCCGTGGAGCATCAAGTCTTTCGCAGCAGCGAATCCATCCTTCCCCTGCGATCCGACGCTCGACCAACTCTTTGACGCCGACCGATTCGAGGCGTATCGCGAACTCGGGGCCTTCGCAGTCGAAGAGGCGATGACGAAGATCTGGGAGTAGGTGTCTGAACCAACCCTGGGCACTCCTCGAATGAAAGGAGGACGCGTACTGAACACATGGTGTTTCTGATGGCAAGTTCATTGCTCTTCTTGGTAGCAGGCGCCCACGGGCACTTAGGTTTTCCAGGTCAAGGAGTCAACTGATGACGACACCCCGACACATCTCTTTTCCCATCCACCTGCCATCACTCATGCCGCTCGTTGCCACTGAATCTCCAGCCATTCTTGCCCTACTCCTCAACCTCCTACCTCTCACTCAACTCTCATTCTCCCGGCTTCAGTTCCCCCCTGCCCTTCGTTGACCCACTTTCAATGGCCTTTCGTTCGCTTCACAAGGTTGGCTCACACGTCTGTCTTGATTTAATCAACAAACCCTTCATTTGAGGGTTACCCTAAGCCATCATTTCGTCTTCGAGGCTGTCCACTTTCCAGTTGCTCGTGACCTTGAGCACGATCGAATGCTTGATAAATTCCAACAACTTAGTAACACCATCTCGAAGTTTTACTTCCGGTACACAACCACCTGCGAGGGACGAAGCGACTGGAGCCTGGTCCAGCATGCTCGCTCCATCTTGCTGTAATGCGAGCCAGAGCGAGCGTGGTTTTCGTTAGCGATTATCCGAACGATCTTGGACTTCCCATCTGAACTCCCTGATAGCCCAGGGCTTGCTGCCGAGAATCACAGGAACTCCAACGTGGCGCGACGTGACGGCATACTTGTTACGTGACGAGTACTGAGTTGACATGCGCCTGGTGCGGAGCAGCATTTCAGCGGCCCAACGCCAAGGGACCCGCCCCTTCGTACTGTTCACGTAGCCACCGGCAACGTGCCCATGAAGGTCGGCAACTGGCTCGGATGGCTGGCGTCGCCAAAGTGATCGAGATGGCCCAACTGCCTTCGGCCATCTCAAACATGAACAGGACCGTCGAAGGGCTTCGGCTCGCAGGCAACTCCCGAATGGTCGATCTGGTCACGGAGACTTCACGCTCATTGGATTCCAGCGGTGCGTTTGCTTTTTTGCGTACCCCTGAATTTCAAGACATATTCAAGAACATCGCTGCAAATGCGTTAAGCCCGGTTGTGAGGGACGCTCTAAAAGGTATGTCGGTCATCAAGGTGGCGCCGGACATCTTTGACCTCACAAATCCAAAGATTGCAGAAATGTTTGATCAAGCTATAGGCGACCAGTTCAGTGCCATCTTGAAAGCGAATTCATCGACTGTCGCAAGCCAGATAACCGAGCCTGCACGTCAGCACAACATCCTGGCTGCCGTAGGTGCCTTTCAATCAGCAGCCATAGTGAAGAATCTGGTGCCAGCGGGAGAGTGGATCAAGGCATACGGAGCCTCAAGCACGGCAAATTCGATTCTTGCCGAATCAGTTTCAGGACTCCCCTCTCTTGCATCAGAGATTGCTCGCTCGGTAGCCGCGCTGTCCAAGGCTCCCCGGCCCATGAGCAAGTGGCTCGAAAGTGTCGATCTTGGTATCGATGCTTGGAGCACCTTGGTGAGTGTCATGCCGCCGCAGCCTTCTCCCCGCCAACTGGGAAGTCTGTCCTATGTGGGAACTGGATCTCTGGCGATCGCAGAGGCTGGGCTCATACTTGCTGAGACAGGTTTTGAAGTCGAGGAGTCGGATCCTGACCGTTACGTTCTGCTGAGGGAGCGCTTCCGTGCCAACTTGAGGGAGTTGGGAACTGACTTGGTCCTTCGGTTGGATGGTGCGTGGGAGCGAGTCGGTCGCCCCGGCCCCGACGCCGCGTCTCAGGCGGCGCACTCGCTAGTGGAGTTCATCGATTGGACTCTTCGGTTGGCCGCGCCAGACGACGACGCCCTAGGCTGGCATAGAGATAACCAGCGCCCAAGTGATGAACTAAGTCAAAGCGGAAGCGCTACTCGAGCCCTTAGAGCCCGTTACCTCATGAGGGATCGCGTTGACGAAGCTGACTCAGCTGAGGTGTATATACGAAGCCTTAATGGCCTAATGAAGAGTCTTCAGAAGAGGAAGCACGCCAAAGGCGATATGGAGCGTCAGGCCGTCGAAAGGCTCATCCCGGGAGTTGAGGCGATACTTCTGTTCATATTGCCGTAGATCCTCCTGGTATCTGCAGCTCAGTTGAGCGTCACGTGTGGCTATGGGCTGTGATCGAAGATGGCCAGTCGTGTCACTTGGAGGCGGGGTTCTGTGTTTCTGGAGAACCCCTCCGCCTAGTCCCACAATTGACCTAGGAATGGCAAGAAGCCATCCACCATCGAACACATGTTCGCGTCCATACTGGAGATCTCGGAACCACGATTGCTGAATCAGCTTGAAGGAGACAGCCATGCCTGCCAACCAACGCCACGTCGTCCCCAACCCCAAAGGCGGCTGGGACGTAGAAGCGCCGAACTCGGAACGTGCGAGTTCCCACCACGCCACCCAGGCCGAGGCGATTGTTCGTGCCCGCCAGATCGTACACAACTCAGGTGGTGGCGAAATGGTCATCCACGGCCGAGATGGTCGAATCCGTGACTCGGACACGATTGCCCCTGGTCACGATCCCTTCCCGCCGAGAGACAAGGACTAGGGGCTGCGATTGTCTCGAACTTTCTGACCTTGGTCCCTACCCCACTTCTTCAAACAACCTGACCTCAGGGATCAAGTGCGTTTAGAAATCAACTGCGTCGGAGGTCCGACGTGAACCTGCACGCTGTACCATTTCATTTGCATTACTGATAAGCGAATCAATCCGACGAGTGTCAGCGTTTCCGTCAGCAAATATTTTGAACTGACACGGTTCCGAGTGAACGCGCATGAACCAAAAGCCCTGCAAATTTGGACTTCATGAACTCGTGCGAATGCGTCTGAACCCAACGGAGTGGCATGGCATGCACGGGGTCAGGGGTTGTCACATTGTGGAAAGCATCGAAATTGCAGTCCACCGGTAGAAAGTCGTCTGTACGTTCCAACCGTCGATCGGCGTCTCAAGAGGAAGATGCGAGTCCCATCTTCCTCAGACACACCAGGCCGTCGCCGGGAACGGACCATCGCCCTCTACAAATTCGAAATTGGGGCAATTAGGTTTCGAATCCGGACGACTACTGCGACCCCGTCGCCGCTCAATTCAAGGGACGTCGGCCCGTATCGGTGAATCGCGTCGAGTGAAGTCAGAGAAGTTCGGACAGGATCGGCTCTTGACACCAGACGGCTTGGGGATCGTAGGGCGTCGTGCCGAGCGCCAAAGTCCGTAATCGTTAGGATTCCCGATGCAGCGATCACCACAAGTTCCTCATACTTAATGGCGTCGACAGCGACTGTGGTTTGCGGCGTGACGGGATCGATCGCGAGGACGGCGGTCGTCAAATGTCTACGCGTCATGATGTTGATGTCACGTGTTGGCCCGCCGATCAGCCGTGCCATTGTACCTACGTCACCAGAAAAGTTGAACGGCTGCATCGTTTCTAAAATGTGCTCGACTCCGTCGACGCCAAGGACCAGACCGGCGCCTTCAATGACCACGATGATGCGGTCGACACCCTCGAATTCGGAGAATGGGCCGTCATGGGTTATATCGGCAATACTGACCCGCCACGAGAAGTCCGACAAAGAGGCGCCTTCCGGTGCACTAGCTACTTCGGCGGTCGTACCACCACCATTTTTCCATGGGGTGCTCCTGCGATTTTTGTGGCTCAGGACGTTGGTCATCGGTTTCAGATTCCGGCTCGGCTCGGCGATAAATGAAAGGTGCTCACAAGAGGCGCGCCGGGGCGGTAAGCCAGGTGCAGATAGCTGGGAGCATCGATAACAGCCAAGTCGGCCCGACGGCCAGGAGACAGCACCCCGATGTCATCTCGACGCAACGCAGCCGACCCTCCAGCGGTGGCCGCCCAGAGGGCTTCAGCGGTAGTCATCCCCATCTCCCGGACGGCCAGGGCAATCATTAGCGGCATGGAAGAAGTAGCGCACGTTCCCGGGTTGAAGTCGGTGGCAAGAGCGATGGTGACACCCGCATCGATCATACGGCGGGCGTTGGGATAAGGCGAACGAGTCGACCACTCGACGCCGGGCAGCAGAGTGGCCACCGTGGTCCCGCCAGCAAGGGCATCGATGTCGACCGCGGTCAGCCAGGTGCAGTGGTCAACGCTGGCGGCCCCCAGTTCGACGGCCAAGCGAACTCCAGGGCCGTGCGCTAGCTGATTGCCGTGGACCCGCAGCCCGAGTCCGGCCGCAGCGCCAGCGGTCAAGACTTCTCGAGCCTCGTCACCGTCGAAGGCGTGGGGGCTGGCTGGCTCGCAAAACACGTCGATCCATCGTGCAAAGGGGGCGCAGGCAGCAAGCATGGCGCCGGTGACTAGACGGATGTAGTCGTCCCTGGCCATTCCGGCGGGGACAACGTGAGCACCGAGGAAAGTGCTCTCGGTAGTGAACTCGCCGGCGAGGCGTAAAGCGAGCTCCTCGCCGGCGACGCTCAGCCCGTAGCCACTCTTGATCTCCACGGTGGTAGTGCCCTGGGCCCGGAGTTCCGCAATCCGATCGGCAAGCAGGGTTCGCAGTGTCGTCTCGGAGGCGGCGGCGGTAGCGGCGACGGTGGTGGTGATTCCGCCGCCGTCGTACGGTGTCCCAGACATCCGCGCTGCGAACTCGTTCGCCCGATCCCCAGCGAAAACGAGGTGGGTGTGCGAGTCGACAAAGCCGGGGATTACGACCCGGCCCGCGACATCGACACACTCGTCTGCAGCGGGTGCCTCCGCGGCCGAGCCCAGCCAGGCCAACATGCCATCACTGTCGACGACGAGAGCAGCGTTGCGCAATATCCCCAACGAAGAACCGTCGCCCACGGTCGGGTCATTTGTGACCAACTCCCCGATTCCGGTGACCAACACAGAGGCAACCTCGCGAGTTGGTCTCAGGGTTAGCGCCATAAAGATTCGATGGAAGACTGAAGAAGACCCCCGACGTCGCCGAGCACGTGGCGGCCGCCTTCGACGACAGTCCTGCCGTCAACGATCACGGTGTCGACATCGGCGGCACTCGCAGACATGACTATCTGCGCGGTAGAGGAGCCGGCGGTTCTAGGCGAGTCCATCCTGACGGCCACCAGGTCGGCCCGGGCCCCCACTTTTAGCTCGCCAGCGTCGGCCCAGCCGATGCTTCGTTGGCCATTTACGGTAAGGGCCTTGACTAGTTGGGACAGTTTGATTCGTCCCCGCTCACCGCTAGCAAGTCGTTCGTCCATCTCAAGCGCACGGGCCTCTTCAAGCAAGTCGGTAACTGCGTGTTGGTCGGAGCCCAGGCACAGAGGGACGCCAGCATCAAGTAGTCGTCGGGCTGGACCAATGCCGTCGGCCAGGTCCCGTTCAGTGGTGGGACAAAAGCACACTCTGGTACCGGATGCGCCAAGCAATGAGATATCGTCGCCGGTCAGATGGGTGGCGTGGACCGCAGTGGTATTCGGCCCGAGTGCCCCCGCCGCGTGAAGAAGGGCTGTAGGACTGACGCCGTAGTAGGACAGGCAGGCGCCATTCTCCGATGGTTGCTCCGACAGATGGACGTGCAGTGGCCGACCTCTGGCAGCGTCGACCACGATCGGGATATCCTCCACCGCCACCGCCCTGACGGAGTGAATTGCGGCACCGACACGGACCGACCCTGGTCCACTCGGGGACGGGTCAAACGTGTCAGCCAGGAGGGTGAAGCGCCGAAACCATCCAGCAACGTCTCCGTCGCTGAAGCGTTGTTGCACCGGATCGAGCGGGAGGTGACCACCTGGACCAAGCCCCCCGGCCAGGTAGCACGTGTCGAGCAGGGTCAACCGGATCCCTGCAGCACTGGCGGCCTCGACTAGTACCTGGCCCATGGAGTTGGGCTCGTATGGCACACCACCCGGACCATGGTGAAGGTAGTGGAACTCGCCCACCGCTGTCACCCCCGCCAGAGCCATCTCGGCGTAAGTCGCAGTAGCCAACGCCCGATAGGTTTCAAGATCAAGTCGGGCAGCTAGGGCGTACATGCCTTCTCTCCAGGTCCAGAATGACCCTCCCTCTCCGTGGGTCCGCCCACGGAGAGCCCGATGGAATGCGTGGCTGTGAGCGTTGGCGAACCCCGGTAGCACCACCCCGAGAAGTTCGACAATCGGCTCCCCGAGTGACTCGGCCGAATCGGTGCGGTCGCCGACTGTGATCGAGGTGAATCGCCCGGCCTCTGCCACTAGCGTCACGTCCTCGGCCAAGCCGTCAGGTAACCAGGCTTGGGCGGCATGCCAAGTTGTCGTGGTCACAGGCGATCAGGGCCGGCAAGGTCGGCGATCACCTTGGACAAGGCGTCGACCCCGGCCAGGCAGTCGGCCCGTTCGGCGTGCTCGGCTGGGGAATGCGACACCCCGGTCGGGTTACGGACGAAGAGCATGGCGGTGGGTATCCCAGCTGCGGCCAGGATACCGGCGTCGTGCCCAGCCCCGGTGGCCAGCATCGGCACCCCGCCCAGCACGCTGACCAAACGGTCCCGCAGGTCAGGGTCGAACGCCGTGGAGTTGGTCCAAGACTCCTCACTCACCCCGCCGCTAGCGGTCGCCACCTCGGCCACCACGGCTCGGACCCCGGACTCATCGGGCCCTCGTGCGTCCAGCCAGGCAGTGACACGTGAGGGGATGGCATTGACCGCATTAGGCGCCACCGTCACCTTGCCGATCGTGGCCACGCAGCTATGTTCGTGGGCCGCGTGGCGGGCCGTGGTAATGACCTCAGCCAGGGCCAACATGGGGTCCCTCCGGTCGTCCAGACGTGTAGTCCCAGCGTGGTTGGCCTCCCCTTCGAGGTCCAGGCGCCACCGGCCGTGGGGCCAGATGGACGAGGCCACCGCCACCGCCTGCTCGGCGTCGACCAGCCCCCGGCCCTGCTCGACGTGCAGTTCCACGAAGGCCCCGATCCGGCGCAGAGCCTCGGGATCGGGACCTAAATGGTCCGTCCGACGGCCAGCCCTGGCCAGGGCCTCGGCCATCGACACGCCGTCGCCGTCGATCAGGGACAGGGCACGGGTGGCGTCTAGAACTCCAGTGAGCAGGCGGGACCCACTGCAGGCGACGCCGAATCGGGCCCCCTCCTCGTCGATGAAGTTGACCACCGCGACCGGTCGGTCGGGGACGAAACCCGCCGCCCGTAGGGTGTCGACGGCGGCAAAGGCAGAGATGACCCCGAGCGGGCCGTCGAAGGCGCCGCCGTCGGGCACCGAGTCCAGGTGGGAGCCAACCACCACCCCCGCTCGGCCAGCTTCGGCCGCCGCGTCGGGGTCACCCCACCAGGCCCACTGATTGCCAACTCGGTCCTCCACGAGGTCAAGGCCCCGGGCCGCTGCCTCTCCGGTGAACCACTCCCGCAGAATGGCATCCTCCTCGGTCCAGGCGTAGCGGCGGTAGCCGCCGGAACCGGGGTGGCGGCCCACCTGCTCTAGGGTCGCCCACATCGAGTCGAAACTCATGGGATCAGCCCTCGGCCATCGGGACGCGCACGCCGCGCTCGCGCGCGACATCGTCGGCCAGGTCGTAACCGGCGTCCACGTGCCGGATCACGCCCATGCCCGGGTCGTTACGCAACACCCGCGCGAGTTTCTGGGCCGCGAGCGGTGTGCCGTCGGCGACGCACACCTGTCCCGCGTGGATGGAGCGCCCGATCCCGACGCCACCACCGTGGTGGATCGAGACCCAGGTCGCGCCCGAGGACGTGTTGAGCATCGCGTTCAGCAAAGGCCAGTCCGCAATGGCGTCCGAACCGTCGAGCATCGACTCGGTCTCGCGGTAGGGCGACGCCACTGAGCCGCTGTCGAGATGGTCACGTCCGATGACCAGCGGTGCCGACACCTCGCCCGAGGCCACGAGATCGTTGAAGGCCAGTCCGGCCTTGTCGCGCTCGCCGTAACCCAGCCAGCAGATCCGGGCCGGCAGTCCCTCGAAGGCGACCTTGTCGCGGGCCTTGGTGATCCAGCGATGCAGTCCCTCGTTGTCGGGGAAGAGATCGAGCACGGCCTGGTCGGTGCGCGCGATGTCCTTGGGGTCGCCCGAGAGCGCGGCCCAGCGAAACGGTCCCTTGCCCTCACAGAAGAGCGGGCGGATGTAGGCGGGCACGAAGCCCGGGAACTCAAAGGCCCGACCGTAGCCACCCAATTTCGCTTCGCCGCGGATGGAGTTGCCGTAGTCGAAGACCTCGGCCCCCTCGTCCATGAAGCCCACCATGGCCTCGACCTGCTTGGCCATTGACTGACGAGCGCGGTCGGTGAACTCCTCGGGCTTCTTGTCCGCGTAGTCGTGCCAGTCGTTGAGGTCGATGCCCTCGGGCAAGTAACTGAGCGGATCGTGCGCCGAAGTCTGGTCGGTCACGATGTCGACCTCTACCCCGCGGGCCAGCAGCTCGGCAAAGATCGTGGCGGCGTTTCCGAGCAGTCCCACGCTGAGCGCGACGCGATCGCGCCTGGCGGCGAGCACCCGCGCGACAGCATCGTCGAGGTCGCTCGTCCATTCATCCAGGTAGCGGTGCTCGACCCGGCGTTGCAGGCGAGACGGATCAACGTCGACGCAGAGGCACACGCCGTCGTTCATCGTCACCGCGAGCGGCTGGGCGCCGCCCATGCCGCCGGCTCCCCCGGTCAGGGTGAGCGTCCCGGCGAGCGAGCCGCCGAAGCGCTTCTTCGCCACGGCCGCGAAAGTCTCGTAGGTTCCTTGAAGGATTCCCTGGGTGCCGATGTAGATCCACGAACCCGCGGTCATCTGGCCGTACATCGTGAGCCCCAGTGCCTCGAGGCGCCGGAACTCGGGCCAGTTGGCCCAGTCGGGCACCAGGTTCGAGTTCGCGATCAGTACCCGCGGCGCCCACTCGTGGGTCTGGAAGACCCCCACGGGCCGGCCCGACTGGACCAGCATCGTCTCGTCGCCCTTCAGGGTCTTGAGCGTGCGCACCAGCGCATCGAAGCTGCGCCAGTCGCGCGCCGCGCGCCCGGTGCCGCCGTAGACGACGAGGTCGTCGGGTCGTTCGGCCACTTCGGGGTCGAGGTTGTTCTGCAGCATGCGCAACGCGCCCTCTTGCTGCCAGCCGAGCGTCGAGAGCGTCGTACCTCGCGCCGCACGTACCGATCGTGCTCCGTCCATGGGATTGCCTCCCTTTGCGTTCATCTTTGCCACGGTTTTGTAGAAACTCTCTATCCGAATTGCCCGGACAGCGTCGGCAGGGTTATTCTTCAACCCCACCGACGGTCAGCGGACGTGTTCAGGCCGTCGCCTCCAACGATGCGATTTCTTCCTTCGCGAGGCGCCCCTGCTTGCCGTACTTCGCGCTGACGTAGTACGCCACGGCGGCGAAGATGAAGCCGATGATCCAGGCGATGTCCGCCCCACCCATTCGCTTGGCCACCCAGCCCTCGTACAGCAGGCTGTTGACGAAGGGGAGCTCGACGAGCAACGTGACGACGAAGATTCCGACCGCCGTCCAGTTGACCAATCCCCATCGACCGTTCACCATGAAGAACTGCTTCACGTCGTAGCGGCCGTGGTGGATCAGGTAGAAGTCGGTGAGGTTAATCGCCGTCCACGGAATCAACAGGTAGAGCAAGAAGACGATGAAGTTCGTCAGGTTCACCGAGAAGTTCGCGCTCAGGTTCACCGCGACAATGGTCGCCACCACCGCCATGACCGAGGTGGAGATCATCCGGCCCTTGGCGCCCTGGGAACTCTCACCGGACGGCGAGATGCTCGTGAAGAACGTAAGGAATGCTCCGTAGAGGTTCTCCATGTTGATCGACACCACGCCGCCCGCGATGATCAAGAGGAACAACCACTTCATCGACGGGAAGAGACTGGCCAGGTACGCCGGGGCGTCCGCGGACATCGCGTTGAACGCGGTCAGCGAGGCGAGCGCCCCCGCGATCATGACGAACGACGCACCGACGGCCGAGCCGATGTAGGTGTACCAGAAGGTCTTCATCGGCGGTGTATTCTCCGGCAAGTACCGTGAATAGTCCGAGACGTACGGTGCCCAGGTCAACTGCCACGACACGATGATCGAGATGACCAGTAACACCGTGCCGTAGCTCACCGAGCCCTTGGGCAGGTGCGTCGGCATGTGACCGAGCAGGTGGATAATCATCGCGAGGAAGATGCCCAGCGAGAGCACCGCCATCACCCGGTTGTAGGCGTGGATCCAGTTATGTCCGAACCACGTCCCCACGAGCACGATGACGTTCGTGATGATGATTCCCTCATTGGTCGTCACGTGCAGCAGGTTCGAGAGGGCCTGACCCCCGAGGTAACTGCTGAGGACGAAGAACCCCAGGTACATGATGATGACGATGATCAACGGCAGTGACGTCCCGTACATGCCAAACTGCGCGCGGCTCTGAATCATCTGTGGGACACCGAGCCGCGGTCCCTGCGCCGAGTGGGTCGCCATGTACAGTCCGCCGATGAAGTTGCCGATGAGGATCGACAGAATCGCCCACGTCAGGTTCAGTCCCAGCACGACGGCCAGCGCACCGGTCGCGAGCGTCGTGATCTGCACGTTGCCCGCAAACCACAGCGTCAGGAGCCGGTAGGGCTTCCCGAAGCGATGCTCCGGCGGGATGTAGTCGATGCCGTGTTGCTCGACGTCGAGCGCCCTCCGTTTGGCCGAGATTTCCTTGCCGTTATTGTTCATTCCCCCTGCTCTCCCCCCCCGCGACTGCTCGCGAAGACTGTTGACACTCGGTGGCGCTGTGTGTTCACAACGCCCCCACCGTTCGCAGCTCGGCGACTTCGCCGACCGAGAGGCCGAGCACGTCCGCCAGGACGTCATCGGTGTCGTGACCCAACGCTGGACTGGCCTTACAGGCCTGCGGCGCCTGGGATGAGAATCGTACGGGCTGACCGACGAACGGCACCGCTCCGAGAACCGGATGGTGCAGCGTGGATACCGCGCCGCGCGCGACCAGCTGCTCACTCGACATCGCCTCGCCGAAATCGACGATCGCCGACGAAGGCACCCCGAGCTCGCGGGCTCGATCCACGACGTCGCGCACCGTGCGCGCCATCGTCCACGTCTCGATTGCGTGACGCACGTCCGCCTCGTGCTGGATCCTCGAATCGTCACTGGCGAACCGCGGGTCGTTCACCATGTCGATTCGCTCGATCATGGAGGCCACGCGAGCGAAGACGTCGTCGTTGGCCGCCGCGATGACGACGTGGCCGTCACGGGCCTGATAGGTCCCAAAGGGCGTGCTCATCGGGTGGCGGTTGCCGACGCGACGAGGCGAGATACCCGACGCGGCCAGCTGGCTCTGTGCGGTCACCTCGAGCGACACCAGGCACTCCAACATCGAGACGTCGAGGTAGTCGCCCCGGCCCGTTCGTTCGACGCTACGCAGCGCCGTCGCGATCGCGAACGCGGCGTACAGGCCCGCGACCAGGTCGCCGATTGATTCTCCAACCTTCATGGGTTCACCGTCGGGGTCGCCGGTCAGACTCATCAGCCCCGACGCCGCTTGAATGACGAGATCGTAGGCCGGCAACTGCGACATCGGGCCGCTCTGTCCGAATCCCGAGATACTGGCGTAGACCAGCCGTGGGTTGCGCGCCATCACGGCCTCGTGACCGATACCGAGCCGGTCGGCGACGCCGGGACGGAAGTTCTCGATGACGACGTCGGCGCGTTGGGCGAGGTCGAGCAGCACCGCTTGGGCTTCGCTGCGCTTCAGGTTGAGCGTCACGCTCTTCTTGCCCCGATTCAAGATGGAGAAATAGACGCTCTCGCCGTCGCGGAACGGTCCCAGGTTGCGCGCGTCGTCGCCCGTGTGCGGCGACTCGATCTTGATGACCTCGGCGCCCAGGTCGGCGAGCATCGCGGTGCAGAAGGGACCTGCCAGCACGCGGGTGAGATCTAGCACGCGCACCCCGGCCAGTGGACCCGTCGGCGCACCGCCCGCGACGCTGCCAGTCACGCCGCCACCTCGGACGTCGTGTCGAAGGTCCCCGCGAGCACCCCGGCGATGGTGAGCAGCTGGATCTGGGACGTGCCCTCGAAGATCCGCAGGATGCGTGAGTCGCGATAGAGGCGTTCGATCTCGGACTCGCGCATGAATCCCGCCCCGCCGTGGATCTGCACGGCCATGTCGACGATCTGGAAACAGTGCTCCGTGGCCGTCCACTTGGTGATCGAGCCCGCCCTGCGCAGGTCCGCCCCGTTGTCCTTCTCCGCGGCGGCCCACGACGCGGTCACCCGAGCGGCCTCTAGGCGCGCGTCCATCTCGCCCAGCATCAGCTGGATGGCCTGGAAATCGCGAAGCGGCGTATCGAACTGGCGACGACTCGTCGCGAACGCCATCGCGAGCTGCAGCGCCCGGGCCGCGATGCCATTCGCCATCGCGGCGACATCGATGCGTGCACGGTTGAGCGCCGACAGGGCCAATTTCCCACCCGTTCCGATCGCGCCGATCACGTCAGCGGCGCCCACCGCAACGTCGTCGAAGTAGACGCTGTACGTACCCGCGGACCGGATGCCACACTTATCCTGCGGTGACGAGAACGAGAGTCCGGGACTCCCCCGATGAACGAGAAATCCACTGATGCCACGGAAGCCGGCTGCGGGGTCGGACTTGGCGAACACGACGAGCAGGTCGGCCTCGGCCCCGTTACTAATGTAGGTCTTCTCACCGCGCAGGACCCAGCCGTCGCCGTCGCGTCGCGCGGACGTCGTCATCGAGGCGATGTCCGAACCGGCGCCCGGCTCGGTGAGTGCGAACGCGGCGAGAAGTGACCCCGACGCCAGCGCGGGAAGGTATCGTACGCGTTGATCGGCGGTGGCCGACAGGGTCAGCACCTCGAGCGCGAGGAGGTGCGCGGTGTAGATCGACGCGAGGGCGGCGTCGGCCGCGGCGATCTCCTCGATCGCGAGCAACTGGGTCATCGTGTCCAGACCCAATCCCCCATCCTCGACGGGGACCGTGATACCCATCGCGTCCAACGCGCCGAGGCGCCGTACCAGTTCCAGGGGGAAGACGCCACTCTCATCGCGATCGCGTGCCCCCGGCGCAACTTCGCGACGGGCAAAGTCACGGATGACGTCGCGAATCGACCGCTGCGTATCAGTCAGCTCGAACGGCACCTCACCACCCCCAATTCCCCATCGCCAGCAGTGCAGCCCAGGGACTGAGGGTCATGATATCCATCGCCCCTCGACTGTTCTCGGCCGATTCTCACCGCGTGAGAATCGGGAGGATGACGTCCCAGCCGACGAAGTTCCTCGAACGGCACGGCGAGGACTACGCGTTCGCGAGTAGTTCGCTGAGCTCGAGGGACGTCTTGGCCAGGGCGTTGGCCGCCGTTCGGACCCACTCGTCGGTACAGCGCTCGTGAGGACCGGCCACTCCGACCGAACAGACGAAGCTGCGGTGCACGAAAACCGGAACTCCGACCGCCACGACGCCGGGCAGGTATTCGCCCCGAGACACCGCGACCCGACGTTGTCGGATCAGCGCGAGACTGTCGAGCAGTCTCGGTACGTTCGGTGTGGTCACGGTGTAGCTCGGAAGACCACTATCGATGACGGCGTCGATCAGTGATAGTGGCGCGAAGGCCAACAGCACTCGGTGTTCGGCTCCTGCGTGCAGTTTCATCGGCTGGCCGATCGGAAGACGAGGCCCCTCCCCGAACTGCGACTGGACCTCGTGCACACAGAATGCGCTGAGCCCCGAACGCACCAACAGATTGGAAGTTTCGCCCGTCTCTTTGGACAACGTCTCGAGCGCTGGACGGGCGGAGGTATTCAACACTTCGTTGTTCAACCGGATGGTTGCGACGTTGGCGAAGGTGCGACTCACGCGGTACTCGTTGTCGCGCTCGGTGATCAAGCCGATCTCCTTGAGCGTGCGAACGAGCCGATAGACGGTGCTTTGCGGGATTTCGAGCTCCGAGGCGATTGTGGCCACGTTCGTGGAGCCGCTCTCGGCGATCGCCCGAAAGACGCGAAGCCCACGCACCAAGACGCCGTCGTTGGCCAACGCCGAGATCGCCTCGTATCCGTCGGGTCCGGACGATCCACCTCTCATGGCTCGACTCTAGACCGCGCTCGGCGTGGGCGCTCAGACGGTCACGCGCCTGTTTGGCACTTTCAACCTGTTCGAACAGCAGAGAGCGCAGTGGTCAATCGTCCATCGCACGAAACGGGGCTTCGCGCTCGTCGAATGGTCATGTGGCGCGGTGCGCCACCACCCAGATGATTCTCGATCAAGCCGGCAATCTCCTACGAACCGGTCGCCAGGTGCGCAGTGATCTCGTGTACCTGAATCGGCTGGGTTTCCCGGGGACCCCAGGAAACCCAGGACCGGGTTGACGCCGCCCACCACGCGATGTGGACAAATCCTGGGAAAGGCACCCGCAGGGGGCCAACCGATTCATGAGTCACGCACCACGCAGCAGACGACGTCAACTCTGCCGCAGCCAGCCCCAGGCCAGCCGGCACAAGACTTACAGCCGATTCAGTGGTATCCGCTGGTCGAGGTAACCGTGAACAGCTGCGGGGACGGCCCCGGTGGGCAGCGGTACTCGACCGATTCAATTGAACAAAACGCCGCAGGACACAATGACAAGAGTCAGGCATACTCAGTCACACGGAGGACTGGGTGAACGTCATGGTCGAAGATCATCAATCGGTAATCCCAGCACAACCTCAGCACAACAATGGTGACGAATCGTCGTGAATTGTGGGGTATAACTGGGAATCCTACAGACCCGCGAAATCGACCACGTACACCTGAAATCTCTTCTCCGAGGAGAGAGTGGTCAGGAACTTTGAAAGGCTCCCCATTACCACCTCCACTGTCGAAGTCTGGCTTTGGGGAACGCTTTCGTTCATTTCTTCCTCGCATTGCTTGGCACTCTTGACGACGTATCGGGAATCGTTACTCCTCCCTTACATGCCCCGACTTCAAGAAAGTTGTCCCAACAAGGTCGGGTCAAGACTGATCTAAATCCAAGGCTCATCGGATATCCACGGGCTGTAGCGCACGCCAGCAACGTGCGAGTAAACGCCCACGTTCAATTCACACAGTGCAGACGGTGCACGGAGCGATATAGGTTCTCATCGTGAGCGAATACATGAAAAGAATCATGAATGAAATGAACGAGAAATTCGGTCCCCCTCCTGAGTCATGGACCTACGGAGATGGAATCGACTGGTCGAGCCCACTTCTTGAAACAATTATGGATGTCGAACTGCCCTTCTGGCTGATGATGCCTGAAGGTGAAGTCACTGTCAACTGGTCGGGGATTGAATTTGACATCACGGTCAATCAATTGCGAATGGAATGCTTCCTCGATTTCTTCACTGATTCTCGTCAAACAATGATCTTCCAAGGTCCACTCAATCCCAATCTCATAATGCATCCTGATCGCCTTGCCAAGAATTCAGCAGAACAAGGACATCCCGTGGTGGTTCGACCATGCAAGACGGTCTTGGGTCTAAAGGCCTTTGCTCATACAGACGCGTTCCGCGAATTGACGGACACCGACAGACCCGGAGTAGCCCGCGAGCATGGGACCTATTGGGCGTCCCTCTGCGAAGCACACATTCCAATTGTTAACGAACTTATCCAGCGATACCGCTTCAGAACCTACGATCACTTCCCGTACGAAGTAAGCGCCTGGGACGTGCCCGTCTGGTACCTAAAACAGAGTGAACGACAAGAGAGGGCTCTCCTCATTACCTACAAAGGGTGGGATATGCGACCAGTGATCGTCGAGGATGGTGATTCGCCCGGCGGCGACCCTAAACTCACTCAATTTGAATGGACCAGTCCTTCCGAAATTGAGTCTGTATCAAGCGAGGATGCATCACCAGGAGAATTCGATTTACTCGACGCCCGCTCCCTCATGGAACGCGGCGACTACACCGGAGCCGTCAGACGAACGGTGACTGCAATCGAAGCCCTTGTCGCGGGGAGGCTGCTCGCCGAACTTCAAGAGACCAATTCGCTAGAAGATGCTGAACAGAAGCTTAAAAAGACGGCCAACAACTTCCCGCGCCGGCTCAGCCAATGGCAGAGTCTCTCAAACACGAAACTGCCGGAGCCTCTGAAAGCCTCATTCTTCGAAACTCGAAGAATGAGGCACGAAATCGTGCATCGAGGTCGTCGCCTTACCATTGCAGAACGTGGTCGCGCGCAGCGCGCCGTAGACACTGGCCGTTGGCTATACAACCGGGTTGAAGCGCGTCCGGACCGCGTGGACGTAAGGGAGAAGGGGACTCTCAAGTCCGCTGGTCGTGTGACTATCGACGTACGATTTCCTGCCACCATTGGACCCCAAGGCATAACACTTGGTCCGCTGGGCAGCTGATCGACAATAGTGCTGATTGATCCAACCACTCCGATGCCGTACCAACGCTCGCACAAAAAAACTCACACACCAGAAAGACCGGCAAGACAGAACCGACTTGGCTGGACACATTTTCGTCCAATTACTGGGCGAGATGGACCACAAAGACGCAAACAGCGAGTTGCATAGTTCTTTTAATCCCAAGGTGCCGGGATCGAGACCCGGGCGGCCCACGAAATAGAATTTTTGCAGTCCCTGACTGCGTTTTCGCCATACTGGACAAGGGTTTTGGCGCATCCGGTTCGATTGTGCCACTGCCGGTAATTACCGGCTTTTCAGGGCTCGAGCCGAGGTTTTGTGTGCGCATCGTGTGCGCGGGTCTAATCCTCGATGAGTTCACGATCGGAATCTACCCGGTCAGCGTGACATCTGGCGGGCCTGCTGATGAAGATGATCGCCACCCGCGCGGGGTCCTCAACGGTTCACGGTGACAGCCCTCCAAGATCGGAGACGTCGATGATCGCCACCCACTCGCAGAACGAACGCGAGGTCGACCGCCGCAGACCACTTCGAAACCGTGCTCGCCGCGCCGCCGCTACTGAGCCTGGGGGCCGCCGCGTCGCCTGCGGATTCGGCCGGGCCTGAATAAGTGGTTGATTGCGCCGGTCGAGACGTTGCGGACCGTACTGATGGCACCATCCCACTGAGCCCAAGGAGCATCGCATGAATTTTCACAACCCACACGACCTGGCGTTCACCGTCGGACTCAGTCCCAGCGAGTTGTTGCCGTCGACGATGTTGCTGATGCAGAAGATCATCGACGGCGTCATAATATCGCCAAATCCTGAGTACGGGTCGACCACGATGGATCTCACCAACGAACTGACACCCACCGACGCCGAGAGCCTTTGGTGTCTCTGCCGTCAGTTCGATAGGTTCCGGATGCGAAGACTCGACCCCGACCGGTGCACCACGGAAGAAGTGAGAGAAGCCGTACTCGACGCGATCTACGAGATGGCGGACTGTGTTCAGGAGAAGTATCTGGAGCAGTTCAAGGTTAAGTCCCAACAAGTGGTGTAAGAGTTCGTGGGCGTCGACGTTCGCCGTGCCAACCTCTTCGTCGTGAACTCTATGCCGCGGTGAGATCGATGGCAACCTCCTTGACGAGTGTGGCGTTGATCGCTGGTCTCGGATCCTCGAGCGACAGTTCGATGATGGCGGGTTGACTGAGTGATTCGA
>Ga0307373_10004513_pt1 | contig 23372 bp, 19 predicted proteins | sample OX2MG_FD_202534 | JGI IMG/M metagenome (GOLD analysis project Ga0307373, IMG submission 202534) | Soil microbial communities from Risofladan, Vaasa, Finland - OX-2 | ecosystem: Environmental > Terrestrial > Soil > Coastal area > Acid sulfate soil | place: Finland: Risofladan, Vaasa | collected... | reverse complement strand
AGATTCGGCACGTATACTTTCCCAACGATTGCTTCGTCTCCATGCTGACTACCGTGGACGGCGGCCGGGCTGCGGAAGTCGGCCTCATCGGCTCCGAAGGCATGATCGGCGTTCCCATGGCGCTGGGCGTCGCCGTCTCGCCTTTTCGGGCCGTGGTACAAGGCGGCGGCATGGCATTGCGGCTGAAGACGGGCGCCTTCCGCCGTAAATTCAGCGAGAGCACCGCGTTGAAGCGAGAGGTGTTCCTCTTCACCCATTTGCTGATGATCCAGATCGCGCAGACGGCGGCGTGCAACCGCTTCCACATAGTGACGCAGCGCATGGCTCGCTGGATGTTGATGACCTGCGACCGCGTCAACTCCGACGAGTTTCGCATTACGCAAGAATTCCTCGCGCTCATGCTGGGCGTGCGGCGAGTCGGCGTCAGCGCGGCGATGAGCCGGCTGCGGGAACGCGAACTCATCGCCTATCGGCGCGGCACCGTCACCATTCTCGACCGTGAAGGCCTCGTCGCAGTCGCCTGCGGGTGCTACAAAACCGTCAAAGACGCCTATATCAAAGCACAAACGCGGGACGGCGATTCCTGATACTTCGCCGCTTCCGACGCGAGCGATGAATACCTTATCGCCGCCCCGGCGATCACGAGCCGCGGCGAATTAGCCGGCCAACTTAACAGACCTTAACGGTTTATCCGCCTCCGAAAGGCCTGCGCGGCGGTAAGATACGCGGGTTCCACACACTCCGTACGCGCAGCATGAACAGATGATGGCAAAAGGACCGGGTGATGCGTTGCGTCGCAGCCTGCGGCTCGCATTATGTACTCTCGCCGGCGGTGCTCTCGCGGCCTGCAGCCTTGGACCTACGTATCGGCAGCCGGCGAATCCCGCACCTTCGGCCTGGGTGATGCCCGTCGCGCCGGCCGGTCGCGGCGAGTCCGCAGCGGGCGCGTCGACGGCAAATTGGCCCAAGCCCGGCTGGTGGCACGGCTTCGGCTCGGCGCAGCTCGATGCCTACATCGGCGAAGCGCAGGCGCATAACGACGATATTGCGGTGGCGATCGCGCAAGTGCGCGAGGCCGACGCCGAGGCGCGTATCGCCGGAGCGCCGTTGCTGCCGTCGCTCGCGTTGCAGGCGAATGCGAATCGGCAGAAGTCGTTCTCACCGTTCTCCGGTGCGTCCGGGGCGCTGCACGATGAGTACACTCCGACGCTGACGGCGAGCTACGAGCTGGACTTTTGGGGAGAGAATCGCGCGGCTCACGCCGCGGCGCTGGCGGCCGCGCGGGCGAGCCGCTACGACCGCGATACGGTCGCGCTGACCGTGGTGAGCGGCGTCGCGCTGACCTATTTCGAGGCACTGGAGCTGCACGATCGGCTGCGGGTGGCGCAGGGTAACTTGTCGAATGCCCGAAGCATCCTCAGCGGACTTGAGTTCGAGGCCCGCGTCGGCACCGCGACCGCGCTCGATGTGGCGCAGCAGGCCGCGACGGTGGCCGCTCTGAATGCCGCGATACCGCCCCTGCGGCAGCAGCTTCGCGTAGCGAACGATGCGCTCGCGATCCTGATCGGCCGCTCGCCGGAAACCGTAAATGTCGCCGGCGGCTCGCTCGCCGACCTCTCTGAGCCTGCGGTCTATCCGGGGCTGCCTTCTGCGCTGCTCGCGCGTCGACCGGATGTCGCGCAGGCCGAGGAGCAGCTGCGCGCCGCCAATGCGAATATTGCGGTCGCGCGAGCCGCGATTTTCCCCAGCGTGAGCTTGACGGCGAACGGCGGCTACGCGAGCAGCGCCATCTCGACCGTACTGTCGCCGGCGAGCCAAGTGTATGGACTGACGGCGGCGCTCGCGCAGGACATATTCGAGGGAGGAAAGTTGCGCGGCGCCTATGAATACAACAAGGCGAGATACAGCGAGTTGCTGGCCGACTATCGCAAGACCGTATTGACGGCATTTTCCAATGTCGAGGATGCGCTCGTCAGCCTGCGGCAGACGGCGGAGCAACAGCGACGTGAGCAGACGGCGGTCGATACGGCGCGCCGGGCTTTCGACTTCGCTCAGCGGCAGATGCACGCCGGCGTCGCCAACGTGCTGACCGTGCTGAATACCGAGACCGCCTTGTTCGCGGCGCAGGACACGCTGGTGCAGATCAAGTACGCGCACCTGCAGGCGCTGGTCGAGCTGTACCAGGCCCTTGGCGGCGGCTGGTCGCGTTCGGCGCCGGCAGCCTTTCCGGCGCCCGGAAAACGCTCATGAGCGCGCGGCACTGGCGCCCCAAGCGCGCGCAGCTCGGACTCGCTGCCGCCGTCGGGGTGGCGGCGCTTCTCTGGCTGCATTTCACGCGCTCGCCGTCCGCAACCGAGGGCAGCCGGGCGCCGTCGGCGGTCGCCGTCTACGCCGCGCCGGCACGACGCATGAACGTTCCGGTCTACCTCGACGGGCTCGGGACCGTGCAGGCATTCTATACGGCCAACATCACCGCGCGGATCGACGGCGAGCTGCGTAGCGCCGACTTCGTCGAAGGGCAGATGGTCAAGAAGGGTGAGCTGCTCGCGCAAATTGATCCGCGGCCGAGCCAGGCGGCGCTCGAGGGAGCGATTGCGGTCAAGTCGAAGGACAGTGCTCAGCTGGCCGATGCGCAGGATGTGCTGAAGCAGTACCAGCAGCTGGCGCCGCAGAACTTGATCAGCAAGCAGTCGCTCGATGCGCAGCGCGCCCTCGTGCAGCAGTTCGCGGCGCAGATCCAGGCCGACCAGGCCGCAATCGACAATGCGCGTACCCAGCTCGCCTACACGCGTATCACTTCGCCGATCTCGGGCCGAACCGGCATGCGCATGATCGATCCCGGCAACATCGTGCATGCCACCGGCACCAATCCCATTGTCGTCGTCACCCAGGTCCAGCCGATCTCGGTGGTATTTACGCTGCCGGAGCGATATCTGGCCGAGGTCCGGCAGGCGCTGGGCGAAGGCGCCGTGCACGTCACCGCGATCGCACGCGATGGCGAGGGCGGGCAGCTCGATCGGGGCACCGTGACGCTGATCGACAACCAGATCGATCAAACGACCGGAACGATGCGCGTCAAGGCGGCCTTTCCGAACCTGAAGAATTCGTTATGGCCGGGGCAGTTCGTCGGGGTACGGATGCTCTTGCGGACCGAGCAGGACGTGATCGCCATTCCGTCGAACGCCCTGCAGCGCGGACCCGACGGCCTGTTTACCTACGTGATCATGGCGGATTCAACCGTAGAGCCGCGGCCGCTGACCATCGATCAAGACGCCAACGGTGTCGGCGGGATGAGCGTGGTCGACGGCGGCCTGCAAGCCGGCGAGCGTGTCGTCACGAGCAACCAGCTGCGACTGAGCCCCGGCGCGCAGGTGCGCGTGATCCCGCCTGCCGCGGACTCGGGGCATTCGGCGCCCTCGACGGCGGCCAAGCGCCCGCCATGAACATCTCCGAGCCCTTCGTCCGGCGGCCGATCGCCACGTCGCTGCTGATGGCTGGCGTTCTGCTCGTCGGCATAGTGGCCTGGCCGCTGCTGCCGGTCGCGCCGCTGCCGCAAGTGGATTTTCCGACCATCGAGGTCAGCGCGCAACTGCCCGGCGCGAGTCCGCAGACGATGGCTGCAGCGGTGGCGACGCCCCTCGAGCACCAGTTCGCGCAGATCGCCGGCCTCACGCAGATGACCTCGTCGAGTACGCTTGGATCGACGAACGTCACGCTGCAGTTCGATCTGAACCGCAACATCGATGCTGCCGCGCAGGACGTGCAATCGGCGATCTCGGCGGCAGCAGGCCAGCTGCCGCGCAACATGCCGGCACCGCCGAGCTACCGCAAGGTCAATCCGGCCGATGCGCCTATCCTGGTGCTGGCGCTGCACTCCGCCGTTCTGCCGCTGACCACGGTCGATGACTACGCCGAGGACGTGGTCGCGCAGCAGATTTCCCAGATTGACGGCGTCTCCCAGGTCAACATCGGTGGGCAACATAAACAAGCGGTGCGCATCCAGGTCGATCCGATCAAGCTCGCCGCGCTCGGACTGCAGCTACCGGACATCGCCAATGTCGTCGGCATCGCCTCGGTGAACTCGCCTAAAGGCGCCATCAACGGCCCGCAGCACAGCTTCGCGATCTACGACAACGACCAGCTGGACAGCGCAGCGCCCTGGAACGACGTGATCGTCGCCTATAGGAACGGCGCGCCGGTGCGCATTCGCGACATCGGCACGGCGATCGACGGGCCGCAGAACACCCAGTCCGCGGCCTGGCAGGACGGCAAACCCGGCATCTTTCTGCTGATCTATAAGCAGCCGGGCGCCAACGTCATTCAAACGGTCGACCGGATCGATGCGCTGCTGCCGAAGATCATGGCCTCCGTGCCGCGTTCGCTCACGGTCACGCCCGTCCACGATCGCACCACGACCATCAAGGCCTCGGTGAATGATGTCGAATTCACGCTGTCGCTGACGATCACACTGGTCGTCCTCGTGATCTTCATGTTCCTGCGCGGCGTTCGCACGACGCTCATTCCCGCCATTACCGTGCCGCTCTCCCTGGCCGGCACCGCGGGGCTGATGTACCTGGTCGGCTTCAGCCTGGACAACCTCTCGCTGATGGCGCTGACCATCGCCGTGACCTTCGTGGTCGATGACGCCATCGTGATGCTCGAGAACATCTATCGCCATATCGAGGCGGGGCTGTCGCCGATGGATGCGACGCTCAAGGGCGCTCGTGAGATCGGCTTCACCATCCTGTCGATGAGCATCTCGCTGATGGCGGTGTTCATTCCGCTGCTGCTCATGGGTGGGGTCATCGGCCGGTTGTTCCGCGAGTTTGCCCTCACGGTGGTCATGACCATCGCGATGTCCGCCTTCGTTGCGCTGACGCTCTCGCCGGTGATGTGCTCGCGCTTCCTATACGATGAAAAGAACGTCGAGCACGGCCGGCTGTACCGGTTGTTCGAGGCCGGATTCGACCGGCTGTTGAACGGCTACAGGCGCGGACTGGATGTCGTTCTGCGCCACCAGGCTGCGACGCTGGCGGTATTCGCGGCAACGGCCGTGGCGAGCGTGGCGCTCTACATCCTCATACCGAAGGGCTTCTTCCCGCAGGAGGACACCGGAGTGATCATGGCGGTCCCGCAAGCCGCGCAGGACGTGTCGTTCGGCCAGATGGTGAGGCTGGAGCACTCGGTCACGGACATCGTCGCGCGGGACCCGGCCGTGGAGCACTACGCGACAGCGATGGGTCTTGGCGGACGGCCGCTGAACAGCGCCTTTCTGATCATCAGCCTGAAGCCGCGCGACCAGCGCAAGTCAAACGCCGATCAGATCATCCGGCGCCTGGAGCGCAAGATCAATGGCTTGCAAGGCATCAAGGTGCACATGCAGTCCCAGCAGGACATCAATGTCGGCGGCCGCACCGCGTCGGCTCAATACCAATATACGCTGACCGATACCAATCTCGACGAGCTCAACGCCTGGGCGCCGCGCGCCGAGGATGCGATGCGCGCGCTGCCCGAACTGAGCGACGTGGCGAGCGACCAGCAAACGGGCAGCGGCATGCTGTCGATGAGGATCAACCGCGATCAGGCGGCGAGATACGGCATTCAGCCGGCCCAGATCGACGATACCCTCGACGATGCGTTCGGCCAGGCACAGGTGGGCCAGTACTTCACGCAGACCGATACCTATCCCATCATCCTGGAGGTGACGCCCGCGCTGCAGCGCAGCCCGCAGACGCTGAACATGCTGTACCTGCGCTCGCCGCTCACGGCTCAGATGGTGCCGCTATCGACGCTCGTCAGATACGACACCAAGCACGCCACTTACCTGTCGGTCGCCCACCAGGGCGAGTTCCCCGCCGTGACGCTCTCCTTCAACCTGGCGCCGGGGGTGGCGCTCGGCAACGCCCTCACCGCGATCCAGAAGGCGGTAGCGAAGCTGCACATGCCCGCAAGTCTTTCGCGCAGCTTCCAGGGTACGGCGCAAGTGTTTCAATCCTCGCTCGAGAGCGGGGTTTATCTCATTCTGGCGGCGATAGCGGTGGTGTACATCGTTCTTGGCATGCTGTACGAGAGCTATGTCCATCCGCTCACGATTCTCTCGACGCTGCCGTCCGCCGGCACCGGCGCGCTGCTGGTGCTGATGCTGTTTCATTTCGACCTGTCGGTGATCGCGCTGATCGGCATCATCCTGCTGATCGGCCTGGTCAAGAAGAATGGCATCATGATCGTGGACTTCGCCATCACGGCCGAGCGCGAACAGCATTTGCCGCCGGAGGCCGCGATTCGCCAGGCCTGCCTGCTGCGCTTCCGCCCGATCATGATGACGACGATGGCGGCTCTGCTCGGCGCGGTTCCCTTGATGCTCAGCCACGGCACCGGCTCCGAGTTGCGCCAGCCGCTCGGCTATACGATGGTCGGCGGACTGCTGGTGAGCCAGTCGCTGACGCTGTTCACGACGCCGGTGGTCTACCTGTATCTGGCTCGGCTGACGACGGCGCTGCGGCGCGCTAGGACTCCCGCAACGCCGTCGCCACCGGCAGTCGCGCGGCACGCACGGCCGGAAACAGGCCGCCGATGAAGCCGATGGCGAGCGCCCATTTGAGCCCGTTCCATAGCAAGGCGCGCGTCACCCTGAACTCGAAGCTCAGCTTGCCGACTGCGCCGGCGGCAAGCGTGGACGCGGAGTAGCCGTTGAACAACAACCAGGCGAGCGCGCCGCCGAGCAGCCCGCCGCACAACGCCAGCAGCATCGTTTCCAACATGACCCCGACCACCACCGGCAGCCCGCGAAAGCCGATCGCCCGCAGCGTCGCGATCTCGCGGGCGCGCGCCGCCACCGCAGCGAACATGCAATTCAGCGCGCCGAAGATTGCGCCGATCGCCATGATCGCGCCCACCGTGATGCCGATGACCTTGATCATCTTGGCGGTGACCTGCGACTGCTTGCTGAAGTAGTCGAGCGTCGTGGTGACGTCGACCTTCAGCCGCGGGTCGGCTTGCAACCCCGCCTTGAACGCATCGAACGCGCGCGGATTGGTCAGGCGCACCGTCACGGAAGCGCGACTGCCTCCGCGCCGATAGGCATCGGCCACGACGTTGGCATCGGCCCAGATCTCCGAATCCAGCGCATCGCCGGAGGCGAACACCCCGACGACGCTCCAGGGTTGACTGCCGAGCATGACCTGCCGTCCTACCTCGAGCCCGGCGAACTGGCGTTGCGCGCCCTGCCCGACCATCAGCTCATACATGCCGGGACGGATCTTGCGACCGGCGATCACCTTGACTTTCGGGCGCACGGCCCAAGCCTGCGCGCCGATGCCACGCAGCTGCACGCTGCCGACATCGTCGGGACCTCCGCCCTTGACAGGCAGGTTCGCGGCAACGACGAGTTCAGGCGAGGCTATCGGCTTGCCCTGCGCATCGCTGGCGATGCCCTTGGCCTGCTGGATCACCACCACGGCGCCGCGTTCGAGCACCGAGGTCACCTCCGAATCCGACCCACCGCGCAGAACGATCGCGGTGTCGGCGCTGCCGGTCTTGCGCAAGGTCTCGCTGTAGCCCTCGCCCATCGCCAGCAGTGCGACCAGCACGCCGACAACGCCGGCGATGCCGATCACGATCACCGCCGATGAGCCGAGACGTTGCCGCAGCGTGCTGACCCCCACTGCCGTCACCGACGCCGCTTGGCGCCCGCGACGGCTGAGGATCATCCACAGCGCGAACAGCGCGGCGGCAGCCACGGCGCCGTACCAGGGTAGCTTGACCCAGACCAGCAGCGTCGCGGCGAGGCCGATCACCAGTGCGACATTCAACAGGAAATTCCTCCATTTGCTCATGCGGCTATTCCCTCAGCGTCCGGCCAACGCATCGACGATGTTCAGACGCATCGCGCGCAGCGCGGGCAACGTTCCCACCAACACGCCGATCCCCAGCATCAGTGCGACGCCGAGCAGCCAGCTGCCGGCATCGACCGGCGGCAAGTTGAGCGCACCGCCGCTGCCGGCGCTGACCACCGGCAGCAGCACCGTCGCCAAACCCAGTCCAACGAGACCGCCGATCAGCAGCAACAACACCGACTCGGCCAGCACCATAAGGAGCACGCTTCGGTTCGAAAACCCGATCGTCTTCAGCACGGCGAGTTCCGACGTCCGCTCGCGCACGGCCTGCATCATCGTGTTCCCCGCGAGCAGCATCAGCGTGAAGAACACCGCTCCCATGATCGAGCCGACGATCAGGCCTATGTCCGCGAACTGCTTGATCCAATTCGCGGTCGCGGCCTGCTCGGTCTGCGTGCGCGTCTCGTGATCGGAATTCGCTGAGATCGCGTCGATTGCCTTGGCGATCCGGTCGGACTGGTTCACGTCGGCCACGCGGCTGACGTACCAACCGACGGTACCGCTGTTGTATGGGGTGCTGTCATCGAAATATTTCCAGTGCATCAGGATAATCTGGCCAAACATGCGCCCACCGGTATCCCTCGGGCGCATGATGCCGACGATGTCGAAGCTCCAGTTCTTGCTGCCGTCGTGGTTCGGAAAGATCGTCGACTGCAGCGGCAGCTTGTCGCCGACCTTCCAGTGGTATTTCCTCGCCAATTGCGCGCCGACCAGCACGCCTGTGCGCGTCTCTGCGAACGACTTGCGCGCCGCGGCGCCGACCTCGACCTCCGGATACAAGTCGAGGTAGTTCGGGCTGACGGCAAAGCTGAAGATCTGGTTATGCGGATCTTGATAGGCGCCGCCGAACCAGTTCGCGTACGCCACCGCCTTGACGCCCGGCACCCGGCCGATCGCCGCCTCCAGCGATTGCGGCAACGTCTGGATGAACGACAACTTCGAACCGGTCTGCAGCCGTTCCGCGCCGTTGGCGCTCTTGCCGGCCTGATCGAACGACGTGCGCACGGCATCGAGCATGCCGAACAACAGGAACGCAGCGATGATCGACAGCACCGTCAGAATGGTGCGGGTCTTGCGCCGAAACAGGGCGGCCCAAATCAGAGGCAGGTATTTCATCGTCGTGTCCTCAGGCCGCGGCTTGCTCGACCAGGGTGCCTTTGTCAAGGTGCAGGGTCTGCCTTGCGTATTCGGCCGCCTTGGGATCGTGGGTCACGACCACGACGGTCTTGCCGTGCTCACGGTTGAGCTGCTGCAGCAAGCCGAGCACCTCGGCGGCAGACTGGCGATCCAGATCGCCGGTCGGCTCATCGCAGACCAGCAATGTCGGATCGGAGACGATCGCACGGGCGATGGCGACTCGCTGCTGCTGGCCGCCGGAAAGCTCTCCCGGCTTGTGCCCGGCGCGATCGGCGAGACCTACGAGTTGCAGCGCAATGGACGCATTCTTGCGCCGCTGCGCCGAGGACAAGCGTGTCAGCAACAGGGGCAGTTCAACGTTGCGCTGCGCCGTCAGCATCGGCATCAGATTGTAGAACTGGAACACGAAGCCGACGGTCGAGGCGCGCCATTTCGCCAATGCTCCGCCGCCCAGCCGGTCGATGCGCTGACCACCCACCGAGATGCTGCCTGCGGTCGGCGCGTCCAGTCCGCCGATCAGATTGAGCAGTGTCGTCTTGCCGGAACCGGACGGACCCATCAGGGCCAAAAACTCTCCTGCGGCGACCGCCAGGTTGATGTTATGCAGAACTTCGATCTTCTGCCTGCCGCGAACGTATGTCTTGGCAAGGTCGTGGATATCGATCAACGTGGCCATGCAGCTCTCCTGACGCCTACGGCGATGGGGTTGTCGTCTGGACGGTCGAACCGTCGCGCAAATTTTCCGGGGGCGAGATCACAACGCGGTCGCCCGCATTCACCGCCGTCGGCACCAGGCGTAAATCTCCGTAGGCTTGCGCCGCCGGATTCACGGTGCGCTCTCGCACCCGGTCTCCGTCAAGTACAAACACGACGCGCCGCGCGGCGCGCTCGACGATCGCCGTGGCCGGCACCAGTGCGCCCTGCAGCGCCGGCGTCGACGGTTCTTCGGCCTTCGTCTCGAGAAATGATACCCGCACGCCCATGTCCGGGACGATGCGCACGTCCTTGCGCTCGAGACCGACCCGCACCTTGATGGTAGCCTTGCCGCGATCGGCGGTAGGCACGATCGCGATCACGTGTGCCGGAATCTTCCAGTCTGGATACGCATCCAACACCGCGTCGGCCGGCATCTGCGGGCGGACCCGGCCAATGTACGTCTCGTTGACGTCGACATCGACTTCCAGCGAATCCATATCGACAATCGTGCAAATGCCCGTACGGGTGAAGCCGCCGCCCGCGGAAAACGGCGAGACGATCTCGCCGATCTGCGCGTCCTTGGTGGTGACGACGCCGCTGAACGGCGCGCGCACCACGGTGTAATTGAAATTGACCTGTGCTTGCTTGACCGCGGCGTCGGCCGCGGTCACCTGTTTGCGCTGCGAAAAAAGCTGGGCGCGCGCAGTCTCGACCAGCGTGCGCGATTGCTCGGCCGCCTGCTTGGACACCAATCCTTGCGCCGCGAGCGTCTGTTCGCGGGCGGCGTCGCGCGTATCTTGCGCGAGTTGCGCGAGAAATTGCGCCACCAACGCGTGCGCGGACGCGGCCTGCGCGTTCGCCATGTTCAATGCCGCCCGGTAGCCTCTGTCGTCCAGTCGCGCCAGAACCTGGTCCCGCCGGACATGATCGCCCTCTTCGATCAGCACCGCGGTCAATGTGCCGGTGATCTGTGCCGACACCGTCGCCTGGCGCCGCGCGGTAACATAGCCGGTGGCTTGCAGCACCGCCCCGGCATCGCTGTTGGCCCCCGGCGATACGGCCACCGCCGTTTGCACCGCGATCGCCTGATGATTCCACATCATCCAGCCGGCGGCGCCAAGCAAGGCGACGAGCGCCGCGGCGACGATCCACCACCAGCGGCTGGCTCCGCCGCCGCGATCGTCGCGTTGGTCGCGCTCTATCCGCAGTTCCTGCAACAGACCGGCGTTGTCCACGCTTCCCCCTGAAATGCGGCCGACGATCGACGTTCCCTATCGCGACGCAGGCGGGAGCGCCTGCATCTCGAGCTTCGGCATCGGCGTAGGATTTTGCAGCAATACCGCAATCCGTTTGAGGTCGCCGGGAGCCAGGATACCGGCTGCCTGCTTGAGTTGCAGCAGGCTGGTCAAATAGGAGTCGCGGCTTTGAACGTAGCTCGTTTGCGCGGCCACCAAGTTCTGGCGCGCCAGCGAGACATCCACGATCGTGCGGGTGCCGACCTGCATGCTCGCTTCCATGAGCCGTAGCGAGATTTCGTTGGATTTCACCGATTGACGCAGTGCCCTTACTTGCGAAATGCCCGTCAACACACTCAAATATGCCGTTCGCGCTTGCTGCACCGTCTGCCTCCTCTGCAACTGCACTTGATCCACGGCAGCGTCATATTGGCGCCGCGCCTGGGTCACCTGCGCGCTCACCGCGCCGCCGGAAAAGATCGGCACGTTCAATTGCAACATGATGGCATTGCCGGTGAGACCCTGAAACTGGCTGATTTGCAGTCCTTGAATCGCCGAATATTGGTCATTGTTGCTGTGATTGTGACTGAACACGAGGCTGAGCGTGGGGTAATGGCCGCTGCGCTTGATCAGCACGTTGCGCGCGGCGACATCCGCCGCCGCCTGCGCGGCCATCAGATTGGGGTTTTGTTCGAGCGCCCTGTTCACCCAACTCTCGGCATTGTCCGGATCGGGCGCGCGCAGCGGCATGTCGGTGATCGGTTCCTGCAGGAGACCTACGGTCTCGCCGGTAATTGCACGTAAGCTCTCTTCTGCGTTGATGATCTGCTGCTGGGCGGCGATCTCGGTTGCCACGGATTGATCGTAGGCGGCCCGCGCATTTTGCACATCCGTGACCGTGCCCGTGCCTGCCTGATTCTTGGCCTTGGCTTGATCCAATTCCTTGCCATTGGCCTCGGTGGCGGCGTGGTCCGCCGCCAGGGTATCGCGCGCGGTGATCACGTTGAAATAGCCGATCGCGGTGCGCGCGATCAACTCCTGTTGCGCGGCGACGTATTGCGCCTGCGCCTGCGCGACCGTCGCGTCTGCCTGGCGGATCGTTTGCCAAGCCGACCAGTTGAACAGGGGTTGCGTCAGCTGCGCGGTGTAACTCGTCGTGTAGGAACGAAACCGGCCGTTGCTTTCGATGTAAGTATTCGTCGTAGGGTCGAAAGCCAAGGGGATCTGGCCGCTCGATTTATTGATCTGCCGCTGTCCCGACAGGTTGACGTTAGGAAGATAGCCGGCGCGCGCGATGGGCTTGTTCTCGAGAGCCACTTCGTAGTTTGCTCGTGCGGTAGCGAAGCTGGGGTCATTTTTGATCGCTAGCGCGTAGATGTCCCAAAGATCGGCGCCACGGGCCGACGCGGCAAACATCAGGCCCGATGCCGCGAGCGCGAATAACGGATTGCGCAAAGTGTTCACGCTGGCTCCCCGGCGGACGGGTTAACTCGGATTTTCGCCGGCAACGGCGAGTGTGCCGCCTCTGCCGTCACCCGTTCCGTGGTGCCCGCTGTCGCTTGACCATGCATCGACCGCAATAGATCCCGCCGTCCGATGATACCGTCACGGACGTACGCCGTCAGCAAATGTTCCGTGATGCGCCGGAAATCTCATGGCGATCAACCGTACATAAAGCCGCCTACAGCAGGCGCTTGCCCTGCGCGACCGCCCGCTGCAGCGTGCTCTCCCCTACGCTCGCCTGACGCTCGAGGCGATCGAACGCCGCCACCTGCGCCGCGTTCGGCGGTACGTAAGCGAGACCGACGTCGGCCTGAAGGTACGCCAGGAAGCTGCGCAGCCGCATCTCGTGCATCACGTCGCCTTCGCTCGAACGGACATCGAGCTGAACCACGCGATCGATCGCATCGTGGAGGGCCGTGAGCGCGGCTTGCGCCTTCGACTCCGCGAGTCGACGCCGCGCGACCGCCTGCATCAGTTCGTGGCGAACGTCGATCGCCTGATTGATGTTGCGATCGAGTTTGTCCACCGCGCCGTGGATACGCAGTTCCAGCGCCAGGCGCTGCTGCAGCGTCGTGGCCGTCGCGGCCAGGCGCGGATCGAGGGCCACGTCGAAGCTCTGTCGGATTTTGCGGCTGTTGAAGTCGAGCACGGCGGTATAGCGTCCCGGGTTCACGAGCGGACCGCGCACGTCGGCAACGAGGCCGTCGGTCTCTTCGGGCGGCTCGAAGCCGATCACGTCGGTCGCATCGGCGTAGCGCAGATCCCACTGCAGCCGGTTCATGCCCGGCGAGATCGCCGTGAGCTTCTCCAAGGCCACGCGTTTCGCCTCCGATGGCATGAGATTGTCGCGGATCGCAGCGCTGACCTTTGGCTTTTTAACCTTCAAATGCAGCGCGAAGCGGCGCAGGAGCTGGCCGTGCGCGTCGAGGAATGAGAGGCTCACCGGCACCTTGCCGTCATAGCTTGCCGGAAGGCGGAAGAAGACCGTCGCGCCGAACGGCGGATTGGTGCCGACCGGTCCCCGATACTTGGCGTGATCATCCTGCCCATAAGCATTGCTGAGCCAAGCCGTTTCGGGCGCGTACAAGCGGGTCGGATCCGCCGGGGCCGCTGATTCATGCGAAAGCTGTTCCAGCAGCGCGAGATTGTCGAGAATCCAGAACGAGCGCCCATGAGTCGCGATCACGACGTCTCCCTGCCGCACGTTGATCAGGAGATCGCGCACCTGGACATGAGGCAGGTTGAACGCGAGGGACCGCCAATGCACGCCGGCGTCGAAGCTGACGTAGACGGTATTCTTCGTGCCGAGGAACAATAGATCGTCGTCGGTCGGATCCTGACGCACGACAAACGCGTACTGGTCGTCGGGCAATCCCGTCGTCAGCGGCACCCAGTGGCGTCCGAAATCGCTCGTCATGAACACGTAAGGATGGAAGTCGTCCCACATGTAGCGCGAGGCGGTGAGAAAGGCGGTGCCGGCGGCGACGTGCGAGGGCTCGATCGAGGTGATTTCCGCCCATTTCGTCAGCAACAAAGGTGTCACTGCCTGCCAATGCACGCCCGCATCCGTCGTGACATGCACCAGTCCGTCCTGGGAGCCGGCCCAGATCACGCGCGAGTCGACCGGTGAGACCGCGAGCGCCGAGATGTCCGGGAAAATCTCCGCGCCGGTCTGATCGAGATCGACCGGGCCGCCGCTCGGCTTCTCGGTTTTTGGATCGTTACGCGTCAGGTCGGGGCTGATGCGCGCCCAGGTGCGGCCGCCGTCGGTGCTCTTCATCACGTACTGCGACCCAAGCAACAATTCCTTGGGGTCATCGGGGGAGAAAAGAATCGGATGCGTCCAGCCGAGACGATACTTCAATTCCGCCGAGGAAACGCCGTCCAGGTATTCGGGCCACGGACTGACCGAACGCCGGTCTCCGGTCGTCATGTCGTAGCGCTGCATGATCGTGTAGTAATCGCTGCCGTAGGTGACGTCGGCATCCCCCGGTTTCGGCGCGACGAAGGTGCTCTCGCCGAGTGCGACGGTATGCCAGGCGCCCGGCAGGATCGCACCGTCCGGCATCGCGCTCGGGCCCTCGTAAGACCCTTCGTCCTGTTGCGCGCCGTAGACGTGGAACGGGAACTGATCGTCGAGCGCGACGTGATAGAACTGACCGGTCGGCTGGTTGTGCTCGTCGCTCCAGGTCGCACCGCCGTCGGTGGACACCGTCGCGCCGCCGTCGTTGCCCTCGAGCAGGATCTTCGGGTCGTTCGGGTTGATCCAGACGATGTGATTGTCGCCGTGGCGCGTGTGCAGCTTGACGAACGTCTTGCCGCCGTCATGCGAGGCCCACAACGAGTCCACCTCGGGCACGTAGACAGTCTCGGCGTCGGTCGGATCGACGTAGATGCTCATGTAATAGAATCCGCGCTGGCGCAAGCTCCAGTTCGCGTTCACCCGCTTCCAAGTGGCGCCGCCGTCGGCGGAGCGGAACACTCCGCCGCCTTTCGCCTGCACGATGCTGTAGACGACGCTCGGCTTGTTGGCGGCGACGCCGACGCCGATGCGCCCGAGCACGCCGCGAGGCAGTCCCGGATTGCGCGAAATATTGGTCCAATGAGCGCCGCCGTCGGTGCTTTTGTAGAGGCCGCTGCCCGGACCACCGTCGTCGAGAGACCAGGGCGTGCGATCGGCCTGCCACATCGCGGCGTACAAGACTTGCGGATTGGCCGCGTCCATGACCAGATCGATCGCGCCCGTCTTGTCGTCGACGTAGAGAATCCTGCTCCACGTCTTGCCGCCGTCGACCGACTTGAATACGCCGCGCTCGGCGTTCGGCTTGAACACGTGGCCCATCGAGGAGGCGTAGACGACGTCGGGATTACGGGGATCGACGATAATCGCGCTGATCGTGTGCGTATCGCGCAGTCCCGCGTACGACCAGGTCTTGCCGGCGTCCGTCGACTTGAACACGCCGTCGCCGGTGATCATGTCGCCGCGGATGTCGCTCTCGCCGGTGCCGGCGTACAGGACCTTGGGATTCGACGGCGCGACCGCGATCGCGCCGATGCTGTCGCTCGCCGACGGCAGCTTGCCGTCGGTGATGTTGTGCCATGTGACGCCGTAGTCGGCGCTTTTCCAAACGCCGCCGTCGACGGCCCCCATGTAGAAAAGATCGCGCTGTCCCGGGACGCCGGCCACGGCGACGACGCGGCCGCCGATGTCGGGTCCGATGCTGCGCCACGCGAGCTTTCCGCCGAGGTACGGCGCAGCGGACGTGGCCGCGAATGTCGCGGCCGATGCGCCGAGAAAGGCCGCGAGCGCAACGATCGAACACTTGGCGCGGACGGTCAAGCTATCGGCAACTCTTTTCATCAACCGAGCTCCTGATAAACACCGCCGTCAGCGGCGATGGCGCCGGTACGGCGCTAAGATGAGGATAGATCGCATTTCAGTGCGGACGCAATGATTGCTATAGTACTGCACGACTAGCTGGCCGCGTGAAGCACAGGCAACTTGGAAGCCGATATTTCCTGCGTGCCGGCGCCCGTTCTGGGGCCGCTCGGTTGCTTGCAATCGCTGCCGTTCCGTGTCGTGGGTCTGACCTTCGAGTGGGTGTTTGCGATGTCCGATCCATCCCAATTACCAGTCACCAAGAAGTGGCCGGCGCGGCATCCAGACCGGATTCAGCTGTATTCGTTGCCCACGCCGAACGGCATCAAGGTGTCGGTCATGCTCGAGGAGACGGGTTTGGCGTACGAGCCGCACTTCGTGAGTCTCGAAGGGGACGAACAGAAGTCGCCGGAATTCTTGTCGCTCAATCCGTACGGGAAGATCCCGGCCATCGTCGATCCGCAGGGTCCTGGCGACAAGCCGTTGCCACTGTTCGAGTCCGGGGCGATCTTGCTCTATCTGGCAGAAAAGACGGGCAGGTTCTTGCCGAAAGAGGGCGCCGGTCGGTACGAGACGATTCAGTGGTTGATGTTTCAGATGGCGGGCGTCGGCCCAATGTTTGGGCAACTCGGGTTCTTCCAGAAATTTGCCGGCAAGGATTACGAAGACAAGCGGCCGAGGGACCGGTACGTTGCGGAATCAAAGCGGCTATTGGGCGTGCTGGAACGCCGGCTCGTCGACCGCATGTGGATCATGGGTGACGCATACAGCATCGCCGATATGGCCATATGGCCGTGGATTCGCAATTTGATTGGCTTCTATGACGCGGGGAGCCTCGTCGGCATCGCAAGCTTTCCTCACGTCACGCGAACGCTGGAAAACTTCCTCGCCCGTCCGGCTGTCGTACGAGGCATTGGAATCCCCAGCCGGGAAAGCCAATCGTCGAACAGAGTGCGGTAATCGCTCGCCGCTCATGCCGCGTTCGCACCGTCATATCGCCGGTCCCGCGTGCCAGCCGCCCCATACGATGATGCTCATGCCCGCGAGTATCACCGCGGCGCCGGTGATGTCCCAGCGGGTGGGGGCGATGCCTTCCACCTTCCACAGCCAGCCGATCGCCACCATTACATAGACGCCACCGTAGGCCGCATACACGCGGCCCGCTGCAGCGGGGTGCAGGGTCAGCAACCAAGCGAACAAGGCCAGACTGACGCAGGCCGGAAGGATCAGCCACGGCGAACCGCTTTGTCGAAGCCATAGATACGGAAAATAGCAGCCGACGATTTCCGCGACCGCCGTGATGGCGAAGAGTGCGAGTGCTTTTAGTATTGGCATGCGGTACCTAAGGCTCGAGGCGGCAAAGTGACTACGCTGATATACCATGAGGGACGAAAAAGTGGAGGGTCGAATGATACCTGTACTCGGAGCGCGCCGCGCCGGCGCCAAGCACCATGGGTTGCGGAACCTTCTCGTTGAATTCACAACCAGCGATTCAGCGGACACCATGGATTCCAGCGTTCTGTCCAACAGTCGCCCACTGATCGAAACGTACCCGTCTAAATCGACGTGACCTTCATGGAGTACTGATGATTCATATCGCACCCTTGAGACTCCCGGAGCGCGCGCGCTGGGCTCAGCTGTGGTCCGAGTATCAACTCTTTTACCGCGTCGAACTCCCAGCAGCCGTTTCTGAGAGTACCTGGCAACGCCTTCACAACGGACGTGTGCACGGCTTGGGTGCGCGCAATTCCGATGATTATCTAGTCGGCATCGTCCACTTTCTATTTCACGAGGATACGTGGTCGGCGGCGCCCGCCTGCTACCTGCAGGATCTCTATGTAGATTCGACGGCACGCGGGACCGGCTGCGGCCGAATGTTGATCGAGGCCGTTGCCAAGTCGGCTCGGAAAGCCGGAGCAAATAGCCCCTATTGGTTGACCCATGAGAACAATGCCGTGGCACGGCGCTTGTATGACCGATTGGGTCGAAACCAGGGCTTCATTCAATATACTTACGTGACGCACGCAGACGCCGAGCACGCCCGTTGATCGATCGCCTGCGCGGCCCCATGAATCAATCAGCGAATTAACGAGAGCCCCGCCGATGCGCATCACTCGATCAGCTGCCGCCGTGTCCAAAACGGCTACCTACCGGCAACTGCACGACCAGCTGAACGCATTGTTCGTCGGTGAGCGCAATGGTCTGGCCAATACGGCCAATATGGCGGCGCTGCTGTACGCGACATTGCCCCGTCTGAATTGGGCGGGATTCTATTTCTTACAGGAGCGCGAACTGGTGTTAGGCCCTTTTCAAGGCAAGGTTGCCTGTGTTCGGATTGCGCTGGGTCGAGGCGTCTGCGGCACGGCCGCCGAGCGTAGGGAGCCTGTCATCGTTGCCGATGTACGCGCATTCCCCGGGCATATTGCCTGCGATGCCGCGTCGCGTTCCGAAATCGTCGTTCCATTGGTCCAAGATGGGCGGCTGCTGGGCGTCCTCGATCTTGATAGCCCTCAGTTGTCGCGATTTGATCATGAGGACCGTAGCGGACTCGTTGCCGCAGTAGATCTATTACTGCTGCACACGGACTTCACGCGAATTGCAGATGCTCGCCCATTTAACGCCGGCTAATGCCGGTTGCGAACGGGCGGCCAATATCGGCACCGGCCTGCCGCGCCGCACTGCCGCCTGCACCGCGCGCTGAATCGACTTTTCATGCTGATGATGCCGCACGATCACTTCGCCCCGGTGCAGGCTTAAATCCTTGACCCGCATCCGCAGCGCCTCCAACAAGCGCAAGTCCGCTCCCATACAGCACACTCGCGATAAGCCACGGCGTACCGGTAAGTTCCGCGATAAGTACAGCCACGCCTGAATCGCCTGGTTCTGCGTCGACGCGCCGACCTTACGACTGACCTCCAGATCGGTCAAGAAACGCTCGAAGAGGCCGGGCCGGTCCTTCATATACACTACCGTCCCGGGTGCTACACGACACCATCGCACCATCGACGCAATGGAAGCAAAGGACTGCCTGGAGATCGGGCATGATATCCGCCGCATTCGTCGTATTATGTCGTCGCCGAAATTTTTTTAGAGGACAAATGGGCCTCAATTCACGAGCGAGTTGGATCGTGGTGGCTTCGGTTTACGACATGAGTACCGCGAATAGCCTGGCGGCGTTGCTCAATGCGCAACTTGTTCCCGCGGAGGTGATCGCTGGTTCCCAAGTGATCGGCGAGGCGCGCGTCTGGGAGGTCAGGGTTTCGTCGGCGATGTCGGAGCGTGCGCGCCTCTTACTGGCGCCATCGCTTCTGTCCGACGCGCAACTCAACTATCTGGCGACGGGCGCTTCAACAGGTAATGATGCGGCCAATTGATCGCTCCGCGAGCCATGGAGGGGGTCGATGATCGGGATAAACTGCCGTCGTTTCCAGTCGGCGCATACCCGCGTCGCTCAACCTCATCGTTAGGGCCGCAGGAGACACGCCATGAGGCGCATGTGGACGATCATTGGCGTTGCCGATGTGCCTGGCAGCTTCAAGTGGTACCAATCGCTACTTGGCCTGCCGGAGACGGCTCCGGCCCATGACGACTTCGGTCAAATCCGCGACTCGGATGGAACGGTGTTGCTCTGCCTTCACGAGTGGGGTGCTCATGAGCATCCCTCCTTGATGAGCCCCGATCACGCGCAGCCTGGCAACGGCCTCCTCTTGTTTTTCCGTGTCGATGATTTCGCCATGGCGCTGCCAAGGGCACGCACTCTCGTCGCTCGACTCGAGGCGGAGCCCCATATGAATCCGAACACTGGAACTCCGGAATTCTCACTCCGAGATCCGGACGGGTATTACGTGACGATCAGTGCGCTCTCCGCGGCCTAACAATCGTTGCGGGGGCCGTGAAACTCGGTTCAGCTACTGGAGGCTCCGCTATTGCCCGAGCAGTGTCCGAGATCGAACAGGAGATGCGCGCTCTTTCAGATGCGGAAAAGGAGCGCTGGTTGCGAGCCCTTCTTGAGGAACTGGATGGGCCCCCAGATGCTGGCGACGAACTGGCTTGGCTCGAATGCCCCATCGCGCCGGTCGTCCACTCGGCCGTGACAACTCGCCGGGATTGCCGATTTTGCCGAGCAGCGGCTGTCGGCGCGCGTGAATTGCAACGGCAAATTCCTGCTGCGCACTGGATCCGGCGGGACTAAAATAGTGCGCAGCCTGTAGGTGCGCGCAATTTCCGGGGAGAGGCCGTGGCAGCATACGCACTGGTTAATGTTGAAATCACCGATTCTGTCGGATTCGCCGAATACCGGAATTCGGTCCCCGCGACGATTGCGGCGTTCGGAGGCCGCTTTCTCACGCGGGGCGGAGCAACGGAAGTGCTCGAAGGTGGCTGGAAACTGAATCGTTTGGTCGTCCTCGAATTTCCTGATGTTGCAACAATCAAGGCCTGGTACCACTCGCCCGAGTATCAGCGACTCTTGGCGGTGCGTAAGCGAAGCGCCAGATCGGATTTCGTCATCATTGAGGGCGTTTGATGACTTACTCAAGCGCAGATCGGCTAAGCGCTCGCGCCGCAGTTACCGATCCCGGACCGTATCAGTTCGGCGGATCGTTCGCCTCGAGGAAATCGACGGTGGTCTTCAACATCTCCAGGCGCGTCGCGCCGCGCGACAGCCAATGATCCTCGTGCCGTAGCTTGACCAAGCGGACGCTCTTGCCGGCGCGCTCGAGCGCCTTCGCCATCCGCCCGCTCTGCTCGAACGGCACGACAGTGTCGTCCTTGCCGTGGATCAACAGGATCGGTGCGGCGACCGCGGCGATGTGCTCGATCGGCGAGATCGCCCGCAATGCCGGATCGGCCGGGCCGGTCACTCCGAGAAATCGATCCAAATAGCGCTGCGACAGATTCGCTCTGGATTGCATCCGATCGTTCGTCCACTGAAGGAAGCGGTGCAGATCGGCAATCCCCGCTACCGCGACCGCGCAGCGGTAGATGCCGCTCTGCAGCGTCACGCCGGCGAGTGCTGCGTAGCCGCCGTAACTGGCTCCATCGATGCACACCCGCTGCGGATCGACGATGCCCTGGCTCGCGAGATATTGCACGCCGTCCGAAAGGTCCGTCTGCATCTTGCGGCCCCATTCGCCGAATCCTGCGCGCAGGAGCTTCTCCGTCGCGTTCGAACCGCGGTAGTTCACCTGCAGTACCGCATAGCCGCGGGAGGCAAGCGCTTGCGCCCACCAATCGAAGCCGCCGTCGTCGCTCGCCGCCGGGCCGCCGTGCGGCAGCACGATCAGGGCAAGGTTCTTCGGCGCCTTGCCGGGCGGTAGCGTCAAAAACCCCGTCAGCGCCAGGCCGTCGCTCGCCGCATAGTGTATTTCCCGGACTGGCGCGATCGTGGAGACTTTGGGGTAGATGTCGCCGATGCGCAGCGCATCGACGGTCCGCCAGTCGATCAGCAAGTACTCATAACCATGCTGTGGGCCGAACACCCGCACCACGACCTTCGAAAAGTCGTCGCTATGCGAGATAAGCTCGATCTGATCGTCCCCGAAGGCTTGCTCGATCACCGTCCAGCGCCGTTGCAGGCGCGGATCGAAGAACACGCCGCGCGGTCGCACCTTGCCGATGATGCCGCCGATGATCCGGCCGGAGCGGCGGTCCGTGATTGGCTCGTCGAACTCGGCGCCCTCCGCGAGCGGCGCGTCCCAGACCCCATCCGGTAGATGCACCGGTTTCCACACCCGCGCGCCGTTCTGCATGAACGAGACGATCAGCGATTGGCCGTCTGCGCTGAAGCCGACGAGGTACGGGATGTCGATCGCCGCCGTGCCGCTTGCGATCGATTTCATGTCGCCGGCCTTGTTGATCCGCAGCGTCCAGATCTGCTTGCGCGCCTGATAGCTCAATCTGGCGGCGATCACGCCCGCCTGGTCGATCGCCCAGGTCGTGTACATCGTTGAACCGCGGGCGATCAGGCTGGGGGTCAAGGTACGAACGTCGACCTTGAACAGCGCCGGCAAGGAAATGGACTCGACGTAGTAGCCGCGCAGGTACATCGTGGTGCGCCCATCGATCGTGCGCACCGTGGGGAAGGCCGCGAGCGCATTGAGGGTCCTCGTGTCCGGCGCGGTCAGCTCAACCGGCCGCACCCTCTTGGCATCGATGTCGTAGGTCGCGAGCAGATACCACTCCGACAACGGCCCGAAGAATCCGAACGGCGGTAGCGAAGTTCTCGATATCAGGGTCGCCAGATGATCCTCATCCAGCCAGATTACTGCCCGGAGCTTGATATCGCCGAAGTTGAGCCCGCCAAGGGTCGCACCATCCGCGAGCCGTCTGACAAAGAGAATATGCTTGGCGCCGCGGGTCAGCATGAACGAAAGGCGCGTGCCGTCGGGCGACAGCGCCACGTCCTCGATGGCCGGCAGACGGCCGAAGGCTGCGAGCGGGATGGATCCGCCGTCCGCGAATGCGCTGTCGCCCACGCATAGCACGGCGAATAGGGCGAGCCACCACCCAGGGTGCAGACACTTTCGGTTTATGATCTCGCTCCCTCGACGGGCCGGCCGTCAGCCGCAGCGAGTCCGGCCGCCGTGTGCGCATCCCAGATCTGCTCCATGGAAGCCTACGGTGGCTCCGCGTCGACGCCGTGCTCGGCGAGCGGCACGAGCAGAGCGGCCCGCACATGCCGAGCGCCAGGCCACGAGGTTGCGCCTCCTCAGAGAAACCAATAGGTCGCGCCGACGGTGAGCAGGCTGGGGTTGGCGCCGGCGGCGCTGAAACGTTCATATTCGCCGCGCAGCGCCCACGATCCGATTTTTAGTTGCACGCCGGCTCCGGCCGCGAATCCCGTATTGGTCAGCTTGAGCCCTTCGGTGTTGCAGGTATCGATCGCGCAATAGGAGGCGTTGACCCGGCTGTCGAGCCGCGCAGCGCCGGCTTTCACGTACACATCCAATACCGGCACCGGTATCGGCAGGTACAGCATGCCGTAGGCGGCGACACCGTTCGTGGCGACGTCCGCCGAGCCAAATCCCAGCGACGACGACGACCAGTGCGGATGTCCGAGATCGACGTATTCGATTTCCACGCCGAACAGAGAAACCGCTCGCATGCCGAGCATCAGCTTGTAGGCCGAGTGATTCTCGCGGAAATTGCCGTACACCCCTGAACTGAAAAAGCCCGACGTGCCGGCTTCCACGCGCGCCTGACCGACCGCGCCGCCCATGTAAAAGCCGAGCAAATTGCCGGCGCGCGCGCTTTGCAGTGGCGAGAGCGTCAGCAGAAGCGCGGCGGCGACCGCCGCGGTGCAGCCTTTCCACGCTCGAACCGAGGTCCAATCGTTCATGACAGCTCCATTATTGGTTGGGATAGGAAGGCAATCAATCCGACGATGCCCGCGGGCGGCACCCACTGCGCCGCGCCGATCCGGCCTGCGCCTGCAATACCAAGACCTGATCGGGCTCCACGGAGTTCATTGATCATGAGGTGCCGGTTTCAGCAGCGCGAGACTGGCAAATACGACGGCGCGGCTCC
>Ga0307373_10004511_pt1 | contig 23376 bp, 16 predicted proteins | sample OX2MG_FD_202534 | JGI IMG/M metagenome (GOLD analysis project Ga0307373, IMG submission 202534) | Soil microbial communities from Risofladan, Vaasa, Finland - OX-2 | ecosystem: Environmental > Terrestrial > Soil > Coastal area > Acid sulfate soil | place: Finland: Risofladan, Vaasa | collected... | reverse complement strand
CGAAAGAGGAAAAGGCTTACAAGGCCTTCTACGATATCCCAACGGGCCAGCCGAAGGACGTAGTTTCTTCCGGGCAGGATTTCCTGAAAAAGTTCCCCACGAGCCGCTACGCCGGGTCGGTCTATGGGCGCCTCGCGGTTGCCTATGAAACCCTGGGAGATCCGGATCAGATGATGGACGCCGGTCAAAAGGCGCTTCAGCTCAACCCCGACGACGTCGATGTGCTTTCGCTTTTGGCGTATTCGATTCCCCGGCGAATCAATCCGGACAACATCGACAGCGGAGAGAAGCTGCAAGAGGCGACCCAATACGCCATGCGCGCCCTGGAACTGCTTCCGAAGGTTCAGAAGCCGGCCGCCATGCCCCAGGACCAGTTCACGAGCGCGATCAATGCCGAAGCGGCGTCCTGCCACAGCGGCCTCGGTCTGATCGCTTATTACCAGCACGACCCCACCGCCATGGTCACGCAGCTCGAACAGGCGGTTAAACTCAATCCCACGCCCGATCCGAGCGATCAATATTTGCTCGGTATCGCCTACATCGAGTCCGGCCGCGCGGCCGACGCCGAGGACATCCTGCAAAAGTGCGTTGCCGAGCCCGGGCCGCTGGCGGCGGGATGCAAGCGTTCCCTGGAGCAGGCCCAGAAACTCGCCGCGTCGCAGCAGAAGAAGTAATGAGAGAATGACCGAAGAAGAGCGCAAACGGATCGAAGCAGCCGTCGGCCTGCATTTCCATCAGCCCGAGTTGCTCGAATGTGCGCTCACCCATCGGTCGTTCCGTGTTCACGACAGCTCGTCCGCTCACAACGAGCTGCTGGAGTTCCTGGGCGACGCGGTGTTGGGCTTGATTCTGGGGGAGTTTCTGGTTCGCCAGTTTCCCGGCTGGACCGAAGGGAACCTGAGCAAGGCGCGGGCCCGTCTGGCCAGCGCCCACTCCCTCTATGAGGCCAGCCGCCGGCTGGGGCTCGGGAAATTCCTTCGTCTGGGGCCGAGCGAGGAGAAAACCGGCGGCCGCGAAAAGCGCACGCTTCTCGCGAACGCTTTCGAGGCGATGACCGCGGCCGTATACCTGGACCAGGGTCTCGAAGCGGCAGCCGGATTCGTGAAAAATGCCCTGATCCGGCCGGTGATCGAACGGCCGTCGGACGCGCTGGCCGCTTCCGATCACAAATCGGCGCTGCAGGAATGGCTCCAGGCGCGCGGCTTGCGCTTGGCGGAATACCGCGTGGTGGGCGAGAGCGGCCCGGACCACGCCAAGAGCTTTTTGATCGAGGTGGAAGCCGGCGGCCGCGTTCTGGCTCAGTGCGAGGGCAGAACCAAGAAGGAGGCCGAGCAGGAAGCGGCCGCTCAAGCCCTCGGACGGCTGCATCAGGAAGCTGGAACGGAGGCCCCGACTCGTGGCTGAAACTGCGACCGAAGCGCCGGCAGCCGGCGCGAAGAAACCGGCCGCGCCAACCCGGCCGGGCTGGCGCGAATCGGTTGAATCTCTGCTCATTACGATCATCCTGGCCCTGTTCGCCACCTGTTTTGTGGTGCAGGCTTTCAAGATCCCCTCGGAATCGATGGAGCCGACGCTGCTGGTCGGTGACCATCTGCTGGTGAACAAGTTCATCTTCGAATCGAGCGGCGCCTGGTACGACCGGTTCCTTCCATATCGCGCCATTCGCCGGGGCGATGTGGTGGTCTTCAAATTCCCCTATCAGGATCATCCGTTTTACGTAAAGAGGGTCATTGGCCTGCCGGGCGATCACATCAAGATCGTGAACTCGGTCGTGTATGTGAACGGCCAGCGGATGAATGAGCCCTATGTCGAACACGATCCTGCCGCCTACGATCCCTTCGCGGAAAATTTTCCGCCGGCCTCGGTGGATTATTTCGATGCCGCCGTTCTTCCGCAATGGGCGGTCGAATTGCCTAAATACGTTCAGGACGGGCAGCTCGTCGTGCCGCCCGGGCGCTATTTTGTGATGGGCGACAATCGCGATCACAGTTGGGACAGCCGCTACTGGGGCTTCGTGCCCAAAGACGCCGTCATGGGCCGCCCCTTTGTCATCTACTGGTCGCTCAAGGAACCCGAGCAGAGCGACCTTGATGTCTCTACTTCGTCCCGGAAGGGGATATTGGGCATGCTCGATTCGCTGATGCGCCTCCCGTTCGATACCCGCTGGCATCGGATGTTCAAGGGAGTGCACTGACCCCGCCTTTCCTTCACCGGAGGCTTCTGTCAGAATTCCTTCTTCATGAGTCGGTTCCGTCGATGGGTTGCCGGGATTGCCGTCGCATTCGCGCTGCCGGTCGCGGCTAATTTCGCTATGTCGAAGCTGGTCGACAGCAAACGGGTGAGCCACCTGCTCACCGCGCGCCTGGAATCCTCCTTTGGCCGTCCGGTGCAGGTGGGCCGCTACCGTTTCAGCTTCTGGAGCGGGCCACAGGTCGAGGCCGATTCGGTGACCGTCGGCGAAGATCCCCGCTTTGGCCATGAATATTTCCTCCGCGCGGGACAGCTTGGCGCCAGGCTGTCTTTGGGCTCGCTGTTGCTTGGCCGCGTGAACTTCAGCAGTTTCTCGCTCTCCGACGCCAGCCTGAATATTGTGACCGTGCATGGCCGCTGGAACCTGGCCGGCTGGCTCCCGCCGGCGCCCTCGGCCGGGCGGGGCGGGAAGGCCGCAGCGGCGCGTCTGTACCGGATCGAAGTCGACAACGGCCGGATCAATTTCAAGCGCGGAACCGTGAAATTGCCTTTCGCGCTGGTCGATGTGAACGGCAGCGTGGATGAGACCGCGCCGGGCCAATGGTCGCTTTCGCTCGAAGCGCAGCCGCTGCGGGCCGCCGTTACGCTGCAAGACGCCGGCACGCTCCAATTGACCGGCCAGGTGGGTGGAACCTCGACGCGCCTCCGCCCGGCGCGCCTTTTTTTTCGCTGGCAGGACGCTTCCATCTCCGACGTGCTGCGCCTGTTCTTCGGCTATGACTACGGCATTCGTGGCCGCCAGGACCTGAGCCTTCAGACCAGCAGCACCGGAGAGAGGTGGCAGTTCAAGCTCGACGCCCGCGACAGCGGCCTGCACCGCTGGGATTTGGCCGCCCGGCAGGGCAATCCGGGCTTGAGCGTTCTCCTGGCCGGCTCCTGGTTGCCGGGGGAAGGGAAGCTGACGCTCGCGCGGGGCGATATCGAAGGCCCCTCCACGTCGATTGCCCTGGCTGGCGGGTTGAATTGGCCGGTAGCGGCTTCGAACCAGGGCCAGAACCCGCCACCCTCTCCTCAATTTCACTTGCATCTATCGACCGCGGGAATCGGCGCGGAGGATCTTCTTTCCTGGTACCGTTCGTTTCATCATGCGATTCCCGCCAGCATGCGCGCGGCGGGCTGGCTGCAAGGCTCGGCCGACATTGACGGCTGGCCGCCGCGCCTCCACGAGGTCTCGATTTCGGCCCTGGGGCTGAGCGCCAAGGGCGGCGCGCTCGCGGCGCCGGTGAGGCTGCGCGCGGCGAATCTGCAGGCGTCCGGAAGAAAAGTGACCGTGTCTCTTTCGGGTCTCGATTTTGGCCCTCGGCTCGGCCAGTTCAATATCGCCGGCCGCGCCCGCCGCCAGGGACGCTGGGATTACCGCGTGGAAGCCGCCGGCGACTCGCGGCAAGTGGGCGATCTCATGGCCGCGGTCGAGGCCCTGGGCGTACGCGCGCCCGCCTACTGGAGCCAGTTCAGCGGCGGGGCGAAAATCAAGATCGATTGGACGGGAACGATCCCGTTTTCCCGGCAGACCGTGCTCGCCAAGGTCGATTTGCGCAACGCCGTGTGGCAGGAACCTTCACTGCCGGCGCGCGTGCGCTTGAATAGCGCGCGCATTGACGCCTCCAGCGACCGCCTCCGCTTCGATATCGGTTCGGCCGACGCCCTGGGCGCTTCCTGGCACGGCTGGTTGGAACGCCCCCGGCCCTCGGGCGCCTGGCGGTTTTCCCTGGCGGCGAACGAGCTTAACGCGCGCGCCGTTGTCGCGCGGCTCCGGCCCCAGGCGCAGCATCCGAACCTGCTCGAAAGGATTTTCGGTTTCGGCCACGCCGCCGGTTTACCGCCGCTATGGCCCGCGTCGCTCGATGCGACGGGAACGATGCAAGTGAAGCGGCTCCAGCTGGCCCCATTGGCGCTTGATGGCCTGACCGGCCAGGTCGCCATTCATCATGGCTCGCTCGAGTTGTCGCCGGCGCGGGCGCGATTCTACGGAGGCCACGCCGGGGGCGCATTTTTCTTCTCGGTGGACAATGGGGTTCCGGTCTGGAGGCTGGAGAGCCGCCTGAACGGCGTAAACCTTGCGAAACTGTCGCGGGCCTTTGCGGAATCGAAGACCCGGTTCTCGGGACTGGCCGCGGGTAGTTTGCGGATTTCCGCTCGCGGCGTCACCGCCCGCTCGCTGCTCGATTCGCTTGAGGGCCAGGCGGGGATTCAGGTCCTTGGCGCGCGCGATCGAAGTTTCGATTGGCTTGCCACCCTGGAAGCCGGTCACGCTGTTTCGGGCGGCAGCGCTTTCGAGAGATGTTCGGCCCAGGTTCGTTTGAAAGCCGGAAAGCTGACCGTAGAAGACCTTTCGGCCGTTTCCCGGCGCGGCCGCGTCGAGGCAACCGGAGGCATCGATCTGGCCGGCGGCGGGACGCTCGCCATCGAAGCCCGCTTTTTCCCGGCAACCGGTTATGGACGGCCTGGCTCGCAGCTCGATGCGCGTACCTATGATGTCACCGGCAAAGCCGTCGATCCCCTCATTCGGTTCCTGCCCTCGGCTGAAAAGTTGAAGCCGTCGACTCCCTCCCGCTAACGGCCCCCGAGCGGCGATGCAGCGGCCATGACGAGGCGCGGCGGCCAAGGGCCGGGCGTTTGCCGCGAGCCAAAGAGCGTGTTAGCGTCGAGGGTGTTGGCTTCTTTTGCCACCAAGACGAAAGCGCTCGGCTGGATGGCGGCGCTTCTTCTTTCCCCCGCCGTTATCCTTGGGGGCTCGCGCCGCGCCGGGCCGTCCTTTCCCACGCTCGTTCCCGGCGAAACCCTCCTCTACGTGCTCGAGTACCGGAGCAGCATCCAATCGCAAAGCGCCGGGCCGATTTATACGGCCGCGGAGGCGCACGGACTCGATATATCGGTCGGCTCGCGGATTCGGCTCGATGTACTCGGGGTGAGAAACGATCCCGGGCAAGGGCGTCTCACGCGCCTGCGCGTTACCTACGAAACCTGCGATGCGAGGGTGCACAGCGATGCCTACGATCCCGGCGCGGAAACGCTCCAGAAAGAATATGGCGACCTGCGGGGCCGCTGGTTTGAATTCACGATCGACGAGCAAGGCCGCGTCCGCGATGTGGTCGGCCTCGACAAGCTGGAACCGGATGAAAACGCGCGAAACGCCATTCGCCAATGGCTCTCGACCATCACCGTGCCGATGGGTCTTTGGAAGCCCGGCCTGAAACCGGGGAAGAAATGGTCGAGTGAAATTCCGCTCGCCGGCATTCCGCTCGCGGGCCTGGCCTGGCGCACTGTGTCTTCCTATCGCGACAACGAGCCGTGTCCGCCGCCGATTGGCGCAAAACCGAAATTCCCCCGCCAGTCGTGCGCCGTCATCACAACCCGGCTGGAAACCGTGCGGAAGGGCCCGCGCGGCGACCCGACGCCGCTCGCCTATCTCCGGCAAGGACTGAAAACCAGCGGGCGATGGACGGGTAGCGGCCAGAGCCTGAGTTACATTTCTCTCTCGAACGGCCTGGTCTTCAGCAGTACGGCAACGGAAAACGACATGGTCGACCTGACTGTCGCCTCCACGCTTTCAGGTTCCCGGCTTCGTTACGCCGCGCGGACCGAAAGCCGTTCGCAAATCGCCCTGATCTCCATCACCCTCCCCGGCGGATCTTCTCATGCGAAGCATGCGATTGGTCCCGCTCCCGGGGGCGAGCAGCGGCATCGCTGAGCGCCCGCATTGGCTTTGGCAAGCGCGCGCAGGACGACCGGGGCCAGGGAAAGGGATATTTTCTTCGGGGATGCTCTGTGATAGTTTCTCCGCATGGCTGAGCAACCAGCTGGCCCGCCAGAATATGCGGATTGGATCGGCCGGACGGAAACGAGCGCCGATCTGGTAACGGCGGTTCCGGCCGCGGCGCTCGCCGCGACCCTCGATCGTGAAGATCCGTTTCCGCAAACGGGAGACCCGCTGCCACCGCTATGGCACTGGCTCTATTTCCATTCCTTGATTCGGCAATCGGAACTTGGCCCGGACGGTCATGCCAGGGGAGGAGGGTTTCTTCCGCCGTTTCCGCTTCCGAAGAGGATGTGGGCGGGCAGCCGGTTGGAATTCCGGGCGCCGCTTCGCGTCGGCGACTCCGCCACGCGCAGCTCGCGCATCCTGAAGGTTCAGTTCAAAAAGGGCCGCACCGGACCGCTCTATTTCGTGACCGTTTCCCATACCATCGGCGGCGGCGCAGGCATTTCGATCGTGGAAGAGAGCGACATTGTGTACAGGGATTACCCCAAGGCGGGCCAGCCGACGGCCGAACCCCCCGCGGCCCCCGGTGAGCGGAGTTGGGAGAGGACGGTGCGGCCGGACGAAGTGCTGTTGTTCCGGTATTCGGCGCTCACGTTCAATAGCCATCGCATCCATTACGACTGGCGTTATTGCGCCGCGGTGGAATCCTACCCCGGCTTGGTCGTGCACGGCCCGTTGATGGCGACCCTCCTGGCGGACCTGGTGCGACGGAATTTGCCGCAATCCCGCGTGACAGGATTGTCGTTCCGGGCCGTTTCCCCGCTTTTTGTGAACGCCCCGTTCCGGGTGTGCGGACAGCCAGGGAAGGATGGAAAATCCGCGCACTTGTGGGCGCAAAACGATGCGGGCCAACTGGCGATGGATGCCACAGCGACCCTTTTCTAGAGCTTGCGCGTCCGGCCCTTATCGCTTCCCCGGGTTCTGCCGTAAAATTGAGAGACGGCCCGTGCTCCCGTGCGGGAGCCTTTCGCGACTGCCCCGGTAATCCGGCAAGGATAATTTGGCGATGACGATCCACGGCGAAACAGTGGTGATCGCAGGGGAAGACATCGTTCAGAGCGTGGCCGATGCCCTTCAATACATCGCCTGCTACCACCCGGTCGACTACATCCGCTCTCTCCGCGCGGCCTACGAGCGGGAAGAGGGCCCCGCGGCGAAGGAAGCGATCGCGCAAATCCTGATCAACTCGCGAATGGCGGCGATGGGGAAGCGTCCGGTCTGCCAGGACACGGGAATGGTGGTTGCGTTTGCCAGAGTCGGGCAGGATGTGCGCATCGCATCGGCCCTCAGCCTCGAAGACCTGGTCAACGAAGGCGTGCGCCAGGCTTGGCGGAGCCGGACGAACCCGCTGCGAGGGTCGATCGTGGCCGACCCTCTCTTTACCCGGAAGAACACCGGCGATAACACGCCGGCTGTTCTCCATACGTCGCTTGTTCCGGGAAAGACGCTTGAGATTGCGCTGGCCGCCAAGGGCGGAGGCTCCGAGAACAAGGCGCGCTTCACCGTCCTCACTCCCTCGGATTCGGTGGCCGATTGGGTGCTGAAAACCATCCCGACGCTCGGCGCCGGCTGGTGTCCGCCGGGCCTGATGGCGATCGGCGTCGGAGGCACCGCGGAAAAAGCCATGTTGCTCGCCAAGGAGGCCATCTTCGAGCCGATCGATATGAGCGAACTCCTGGCGCGTGGACCGGCAACGCCCGTCGAAAAGCTGCGGGTGGAACTGTATGAAAAAATAAACGCTCTGGGAATCGGCGCCCAGGGTTTGGGCGGGATAACCACCGTCGTTGACGTGAAGATTTCGACGTTTCCGACCCACGCCGCCTCGATGCCCGTGGCCTTGCTTCCGCAATGCGCCGCCAATCGTCACGCCACGATTGTCCTGGACGGGAGCGGCCCGGTGAAGCTGGAGCCGCCCGACCTTTCGGATTGGCCCGCGGGCATTCTCGAGAGAACGGCGGCCGAGGCCAGGCGCGTGAATCTCGATACGCTGACGCGCGCGGAGATGACAAGCTGGCGCCCGGGCGAAACCCTGCTGCTTTCCGGCCACCTATTGACGGGGCGGGATGCCGCCCACAAGAGAATTGCCGATGAGATCGCCCGTGGGGAAGAGCTTCCGGTCAATTTTGAGGGCCGGACGATCTACTACGTCGGCCCGGTCGATCCGGCTCCCGGCGAGGTGGTCGGTCCCGCCGGGCCGACGACTTCGACTCGAATGGACAAGTTCACGGACATGATGCTGGATCTGGGGCTACTGTGCATGATCGGCAAGGCAGAGCGGGGCCCGGAAGCGGTGAGATCCATCGCGCGGCATGGGGCGACGTACCTCATTGCGGTCGGGGGAGCGGGCTTGCTGGTTTCCAAGGCCATCCGGGCGGCGCGCGTCGTCGCCTTCGAGGATCTCGGCATGGAGGCGATCCACGAATTCGAAGTGGAAGATATGCCCGTCACCGTAGCTGTGGACACGAGAGGGCAATCCATTCACAATATCGGCCCTGCTTACTGGTCGCGGCAGATCGCGGCGCGCGGCGGGCTGGTGTCCTTAAAGTAAGCTGGGCCAATCCGGCGCCCGAACTTTGAGGTTGTTCATGAGCGACATCAATCCACGAAGCGGCAGTTTTGAGGAGTACCGGCGCGGCGTGCGCGAGCTGTGCGCGCGATTCGACAGCCAATATTGGCAAAAGCTCGAAGCGAGCGCTTCTTACCCCGAAGAATTCGTCGCCGCGTTGACGGAGGCCGGCTGGCTCGCCGCTTTGATCCCGGAGGAATACGGCGGAGGAGGGCTGGGCGTCACGGAAGCCTCGGTGATCCTCGAGGAGATCAACCGGAGCGGCGGGAAGGGCGGGGCGTGTCACGCGCAGATGTACGTAATGGGCACGCTGCTGCGCCACGGGTCGGAAGCGCAAAAGCGCAAGTATCTTCCCGCGGTCGCTTCCGGCCGGCTGCGCTTTCAGTCGTTCGCGGTAACCGAGCCGACCTCCGGAACGGACACGACAAAGATCACGACCTTCGCGGAGAAACGGGGCGACCGTTATATCGTAAACGGGCAAAAGGTATGGATCTCGCGCATGCAGCATTCCGATCTGATGCTGCTGCTCGCCCGCACCACGCCGCTGGCCGAGGTCAAGCGGAAAACGGAGGGCCTCTCGGTGTTCCTGGTCGACCTGCGCGAGGCGAAGGGCCTGACCGTTCGGCCGATCCCCAACATGGTGAATCATGAAACCAACGAGGTCTTTTTCTCCGATGTCGAGGTGCCCGCGGAAAATCGGATCGGGGAAGAAGGCAAGGGGTTTCGCTACATTCTGGACGGGATGAACGCGGAGCGCATTCTGGTCGCTGCGGAATGCATCGGCGACGGCTACTGGTTCATCGACAAGGCTCGGACGTACTCGGCATCGCGCATCGTGTTTGATCGTCCCATCGGGCAGAATCAGGGCATTCAGTTTCCCATCGCGCGCGCCTACGCGAATATCTGCGCGGCGGACCTGATGCGATACGAAGGCGCGAGCCTGTTCGATGCCGGAGAGGCGTGCGGGGCCCAGGCCAACATGGCCAAGCTGCTGGCCGCGGACGCGTCCTGGGAGGCCGCGAACGTTTGCCTGCAAACCTACGGCGGCTTCGGTTTCGCCGAGGAATACGACGTCGAGAGAAAATTCCGGGAAACGAAACTCCATCAGGTGGCGCCGGTTTCGACCAACATGATCCTCTCCTACATCGGGGAACACGTGCTCGGCATGCCCAGGTCCTTTTGAATATGACGGACAGCCAAAATGAACCCCTTCCCTTGGAAGGCCTGCGGGTCGTCGCGCTGGAGCAGGCCGTCTCCGCGCCGTTTTGCTCGCGTCAACTGGCCGACATGGGGGCTGACGTCATCAAAATCGAACGGCCGGGAGAAGGCGACCTGGCGCGCGGCTACGATAGCGTGGTCCATGGCGAATCGGCCTATTTCGCCTGGCTGAATCGAGGCAAACGAAGCCTGGTCGCGGACCTCAAACAGGAACGGGACCACCGTATCGTTGCGGAGTTGATCGCCCGGGCGGACGTTTTGATCCACAATCTGGCGCCCGGCGCGGTCGAGCGCCTGGGCTTCGGTTACGACGAATTGTCCGCCAGGCATCCGCGCCTGATCTGGTGCGGAATGTCGGGCTACGGTCCCGACGGGCCCTATCGCGACAAGAAGGCCTACGACATGCTCGTGCAAGCGGAATCGGGAATCGTGAGCCTGACGGGGACCGAGCAAAATCCCGCCAAGGTCGGCATATCGATCACGGACATCGGCTCGGGCCTGTACGCCTATTCCTCGATCCTGGCGGCCCTGATTCAGCGCGGCAAAACCGGCCGCGGCGAGCGCATCGACATCTCCATGTTCGAATGCATGACCGAATGGGTGATGCCGCCGCTCTACGTCTGGTATGGGACAAAAAAAGTCCCCATTCGGGCCGGCGTGCGGCACAACATGGTTGTCCCCTACGGCGCCTATCGCTGCGCCGACGGCCTGGTCATGTTCGCCGTGCAGAACTCGCGCGAGTGGCGCCGCTTGTGCGAGCTGGTTCTGCGGATGCCGGAACTGGCCGACGATGCGCGTTTCGCGACCAACCAGGCGCGGCTCGAGAATCGCGCCGTGCTCGAGGCCCTGATCGACGAGACCTTCGGCCGGCACAGCCGCGCCGAGGTCCTGGCGCTGCTGGAAAAGGCGGACCTGCCGACGAGCGACGTGAACGACGTCCCGGCGGTAGAAGTCCATCCGCAATTGAAAGCTCGCAAGCGTTGGACCATCGTCGATTCGCCCAGCGGGACGATTCCCGCCCTGATCCCTCCACACAATCTTGCCCACGTCGCCCCGCGAATGGGCCGGATTCCGGCGCTCGGAGAGCATACCCGGGAGATTCTCGAAGAGATCGGCTTTGCGGAGGCGGAAACGTGATTGAACGGAGCATGTTGTATGTCCCCGCGTCCAAACCGGCGATGATCGAAAAGGCCGCGCGCAGCCTGGCCGACGCGGTCTGCATCGATCTGGAAGACGCGGTCGCCGTCGAAGAGAAGGCTGCCGCGCGGGCCAATGTCGTGCGAGCGTTTCGGGAAATCGATTTCGGCGGCCGCGTGCGCATGTTCCGGATGAACGCTCTCGATACCCACTTCGCCTATCGGGACCTGGTCGAAGTGGTCGAAGGGGCGGGGGATCATATCGACATGGTGATGCTGCCCAAGGGTGGCTCGCCCGATGACGTTCGCTTTGTGGATCGGCTGCTCACCCAGATCGAAGCCGGCCGCGGCTTTACGCGTCCCATCGGAATCGAGGTTCTGATCGAAACCGCCGCGGGATTTCTGTTTGCCCGCGAAATTGCCCAGGCGTCGCCGCGAATCCAGTCGATCGTTTTCGGTCCGGGCGACTATTCGGCATCCATGCGCATGCCCATGACCGCCATCGGCGAGCCGGACGAGAACGACGACTTGTATCCCGGTCATCGCTGGAACGCCGTCATGCATACGATCGTCGCTGCCGGGCGGGCCAATGGCTTGCGCTGCCTCGACGGGGTATACGCCGGATACAAGGATAAGGACATGGCCGGATTCGAGCGTTCCTGCCGCATCGCCCGGTCCATGGGTTTCGACGGGAAGCAGTGCATCCACCCGAATCAGCTGGCGATTGCGAACGCGATTTTCAGCCCCACGCGGGACGAGATGGAGAAGGCGGAGCGAATCGTCCGGGCCGCCAAATCCGGAGCGGCGGCCAGCTTGGACGGGAAAATGATCGATGCGGCGAACCTGCGCATGTCCCAGGTGGTTCTCGACCAATGGGAGCGGATCCAGGACAAGGAAAACAGGCCGTGAGCCGCCGGCGCGCTCCTCTGGCCGGAGACCAATAGCCGTTTTTCGCCACAAAGCGCTGCATTCCGGGGAACTTCCTTTGCGCCGGGCTATCGCCCGAAAAAGCCCGAAAAATTCCCGCCGGGATTTCGGTACGCACAAAGTCCCACTCATGAGGCTCTATAATCCCTTATGGGGGGAATAACGCCCTCGCGCATCCTCGACAGATATTGGCTCGACGGATCTTGGCCCGACAGATCCTGGCCCGACGGTCTTGGCGATGAACTTCGAACTTTCCAGCCACTTTCAGCCCTGCGGCGACCAGCCCGAGGCGATCGAACAATTGGTTGCCGGTGTGCGCGCGGGCGGCAAGCATCAGGTATTGCTCGGCGTGACGGGTTCGGGAAAGACCTTCACCATGGCCAAGGTGATGGAGCGAATCAACCGGCCCGCTTTGGTGCTGGCTCACAACAAAACACTCGCCGCCCAGCTCTTTCACGAGTTTCGCTCGTTTTTCCCTCGCAACGCGGTGGAATATTTCGTCAGCTACTACGACTACTACCAGCCCGAGGCCTATATTCCCGCCTCCGACACCTACATCGAGAAGGAATCGACGATCAACGACGAGCTGGACAAGCTTCGCCTGGGCGCCACGCGCTCCCTTTTCGAGCGCCGTGACGTTATCGTTGTCGCCTCGGTGTCCTGCATCTACGCGCTGGGCGCGCCGGAAGAGTATTACTCCATGCTGTTCCCGATCGAGACGGGCCAGTCGTTCCCGCGCGAGGCCCTGCTTCGCAAACTCGTCGACATCCAGTACGCCCGCTCGGAGGAGCTGCGCCGCGGCACCTTCCGCGTGCGCGGCGACCGGGTGGAAATTTATCCCTCCTACGAAGACGCCGCCTATCGCATCGAACTGTGGGGCGACGAGATCGAGCGGATTCTGCCGATCGATCCGCTGACCGGCGAGGCTCTGGGCTCGTCTGCTCTGGCGCGGCTGACGCTGTATCCCAAATCCCACTACGTCATGCCGCCCGACCGGCGCGAGCGCGCGATCACCTCGATTCTGAAGGAACTCGATTGGTGGAAGGCTGAACTCGATCGGCAGGGAAAGGTGATCGAGGCGCAGAGGGTGTGGCAGCGCACGCGCTTCGACATCGAGATGATCCGTACGGTGGGCTACTGCCACGGCATCGAGAACTATGCCCGTCACATGTCCGGGCGCCTGCCCGGCGAAGCCCCGGCCACCCTTTTCGATTATTTCCCGTCCGATTTTTTGCTGTTCCTCGACGAATCGCACCAGACCGTGCCGCAACTCCACGCGATGTATCACGGCGACCGCTCGCGGAAGGAAACCCTGGTGGAATACGGCTTCCGTTTGCCCTCGGCGCTGGACAACCGGCCGCTGACCTTCGAGGAGTTCGAGCACCGCGTCGACCAGGCGATTTATGTGTCGGCGACGCCCGGGCCCTACGAGCTGGAAAAGGCCGGTGGGGTGGTGGCCGAGCAGGTGGTCCGGCCAACGGGCCTGCTGGACCCGGAAATTGAGATTCGCCCCGTTCACGGCCAGGTGGACGACCTGCTGGAGGAGATCCGCCTTCGCGCTGGCTGCGGCGAGCGCGTTCTCGTCACTACGCTCACCAAGCGCATGTCCGAGGATCTGGCTGAATATTTCGCCGAGGTCGGCGTTCGCTGCCGCTACCTGCATTCGGAAATCGATACGCTCGAGCGGGTGCGCATTCTGCGCGATCTCCGCCGGGGCGTCTTCGACGTCCTCATCGGGATCAATCTCCTCCGCGAGGGCCTCGACCTGCCCGAGGTTTCCCTGGTGGCCATCCTCGACGCCGATAAGGAAGGCTATCTGCGCAGCGCCACGGCCCTGATTCAGACGATGGGCCGGTGCGCGCGGCACCTGCACGCCCGCGCCATCCTCTACGCCGACCGGATCACCCGCTCCATGCGGCAGGCGATCGACGAAACCGAACGCCGGCGCGCCAAGCAGCTCGCCTACAACCAGGAGCGCGGCATCACGCCGCAATCGATCGTCAAGCCGGTGGACATGGAACTGGCCGCGATTGTGGAAGCCGATTACGTTCAGATTCCGGCCGAGGACTCCCTGCTAGACGAGTACGCGACCGAGGAGCAATTGCGCCAGGCCATCGCGGACCTGGAAACGAAAATGCGCGATGCGGCGAAGAAGTTTGAATTCGAGCAGGCGGCGCAGTTTCGCGATCGCCTCCGCGCCCTCAAGCAGCGCCAACTCGATTATTTCGCCGCGCCCGCTGGAATCCCCGCTGGAGTTATTGCCGAGGCGCCTGCTGTCGCCGCCGGAGAGACCGGCTCGCCGGGCGCTCACGAATCGGATTCGCCCCGGCCCGCGGCGCCGGGCGCGGCGAAGGGTCCATCCGGGAAGCGCCGAAAGAGCCGGAGAGATTCCGCGCCGCCACGCTAAGAGCGGGGCTTCCCGGAATGGCGGAGTGGCGGAGGGGGGCCGGTCGGGTTTGTCTCGCGCTTTATTCCTGATCGGCGCTTTGATCCAGCGTGCTGCGAACCTTCAGCGCCAGGTTTTGCCAGGTGAACGGCTTCTCGATGAACGGAACGTCGGGCTGGGAGGAGCCACGCTCGGCGAGAATCGAGTCCGCATAGCCCGAGGTGTACAACACCTTCAGTCCGGGCCTCGTCGGGAGCAGCTGTTCGGCAAGCTCCTGGCCGTTCATTCCCGGCATGGCCAGGTCCGTCAACAATAGATCGATGTTCGCGCCGTATTCCGTGGAGATGGCCAGGGCGTGCGGGCCGTTCTCGGCGGCGAGGACGGTATATCCGATGCGTTCGAGAAATTCCCGGGTGACGCGCCGAAGCAGGCCGGCATCCTCGACCAGGAGGACCGTTTCGCTGCCTTGGGGCAATTCCTCTTTGGTTTGGGATTCCGCGGCTTCCGTGTCGGCATCGTCGATGCGCGGCAGGAAGATATGGAATGTCGCGCCTTTCCCCGGCTCGCTGTGAGCCCAGATGGAGCCGCCAAACTGCTCGATGATCCCGTAGGCGGTCGCGAGGCCCATCCCCGCGCCCTGCCCGCCTTCCTTCGTCGTGAAAAACGGCTCGAAAATACGGGCCAAGGTGTCCCGGTCCATGCCAGGGCCGTTGTCCGTAACGGAAATCTGCACGTAAGGGCCGGGTAGGATGCCGGGATTGGACGCGGCGAACGCCGAGCCGAGGGTGACGTTCGTGCACTCGATCCGCACGCTGCCGCCCTGCGGCATCGCATCGCGGGCGTTCACGACGAGGTTCATCATCACTTGCAGGAGCTGGTTCGGTTCGACGCGAACCGCTCCCAAATCCGGGGCGAGAACGAGTTCGAGCGCGATGTGCTCCCCGGCCAGTCTTTGAAGCATGTTTTTGAAGCCGGAGAGAATGGGCTCCAAATTGAGAATCCGGGTTTGCAGCATCTGCTGGCGGCTGAACGCCAACAGATGGCGTGTCAGGGTCGCGGCCCGTTCCCCGGCTTCCTTGATTTCTTCGATCTGCTTCCGGGCCGGGCCGCCGATGCGGCCGTCGGCGAGCAGAAGCTCGCTATCGCCTAGGATCACGCCGAGCAGGTTGTTGAAATCGTGCGCAATCCCGCCGGCCAGGCGCCCGATCGCCTCCATTTTATGGGCCTGCCGCAATTGCTGTTCGAGCTTTAAGCGCCCGGTAATGTCGCGGGCGACGGTGGCGCAGGCGATCGGTTTCCCCTGGTCGTCGAGCACGGGTGAAGCTGTCATCGAAATGTTGACGCGGCGGCCGCCCTTGGTCACGTGGACCGTCTCCATGCCGTGGATATGCTCGCCCCGCTTCAGCTTCCTGAGAATTTCGGGGACCGCCTTGGCGTTCTCGGGCGGCATCAGCATGGTGACCGGCTGTCCGATCGCCTCGCTGGCGGAATAGCCGTAGAGTTTTTCGGCGGCCGCGTTCCAGCTCACGATGGTGCCGTCCAGAGTCCCGCTGATAATCGCCTCTTCCGACGATTCCACAATGGCCGCCAGTCTTTTCATCGCCTCTTGCGATCGCCGCTGCTCAGTGATGTCTTCGCCGGAACTGAGCGTTCCCACAATATTGCCGGCTACGTCGCGCAGGATGGTGTTGTGCCAGGCGACGAGTCTTTCTTCTCCCGCCTTTGTGACGACCGGCAGCTCCATGTACTCGAGCGGCTGTCCGTTGAGGAACCGGCTGAAAATCCGTCTGGCCTCGTCCCGGCGCTGCCTGGGCATACATGTCGCGAACCAATCCTGGCCGACCAATTCCTTTTCGCCATAGCCAAGGATCCGCAGTCCCTTCAGGTTGATCCGCGTAATGGTTCCCGACCGGTCCAGGGCGAGCAGGGCGACTTCGGCGACGTCCAGATAGCGCTTGGCGCGGTCGCGTTCCCGGGCGAGGGCTTGCTCGGCCTGCTGGTGTTGCTCGACCTCGGTCTTCAGGTCGCGGATGGCCGCTGCCAGCTCCGCCGTCCGTTCCTGAACGCGGGACTCCAGTTCATTGCGGGCCTGCCGCATCTCCTCTTCGGTCCGCTTCGCGCGCGTGACGTCCCGGATCGTGCTGAAGATACGCAGGCCGGCGGGACCTTGCATGGGGCTCAGGCTGATTTCCACGGGGAATTCGGTGCCGTCCTTGCGGACGCCGTGCAGATCGAGAGTGACTCCCATCGGGCGCACCCGTGGGCGTTTGGCATATTGGGCGCGGTGGAGGATATGGCCTGAGCGGTGGCGGGCGGGAATCAGCATCTCCACCGGCCGGCCCAACAGTTCTTCGCGGGAATAGCCGAAAAGCTTCTCTGTCTGGCGATTGACGATGGTGATCTGTCCCTGCGCATCGACGATCACCGCGGCGTCGGGAGCCGATTCGAGGAACGCCTGGATCTCTTCGTCCGCGCCGGAGCGGGCGGCTGTTTCCCGGCTCATCTGCTTTCCATGGGGAGGCAGGGACATTTGCAGTTTCCCCTAGGGTGCATTTCCGGACAAAACCCTATGATGCTTGTCTCGTGCGGACGGTTTCAATGGGTGATTTACGTCCACCGACTCAAAGGAGGCCGGCCCTCATACCGCGCCCCGGCGCAACTGGTCGAGCGGATAAAATGTGTCGCGCCAAACGATTCCGCCGCGCCACAGCGTGACCACCATTGAGCGAAGAGCGATCCACGAAAAAGCGGCCGCGCCGAGCGGGTGCGCGAGGGCGTAGAGGGGCGATTCCGTTTCGAGGTTGGCGAGTACGACGGCGTTGAACAATACGGCGCCCGTCGACGCGGCGATGGCCAGAAAGAGCGCCGGGCCTCGGGTGAAGGTGAGCGCGAGGAAGGGAAGCACGCTTATGAGCAACACAGCGGTTAAGGCGCCGATCGCTTTCCAGACGCAAAAGCCCATTCCGGCAAACATGTTCTTGGTCAGGCCGCGCGTGATATTCCCGAGTCCCTCGTGCCAGCGGACCTTCACGTAGCCGTCGGCGATGGCGACGCCGGACCGAAACCCGCTGGTCTTCATCACCTTACCGAGTTTCATGTCGTCCACCACTTCCATCGCCAGACGCCGGTGCCCGCCGGCCGCTTCGTAGGCGCTTCGCCGGACCAGTTGGAAGGCGCCGACGCCCATGTAGCTGCCGGCCCCCTGCTTGTCCACGCGCCAGGGGCGGATACCCAGCAAAAAGGCCAGGGCAAAATAGCTGATCGCGACGTGCTCCCAGAAGCCGTGCATTTCGAGCGAGGCCAGCAGCGACAGATGATCCAGGTTGCGCTCCCGCGCCATCCGGAGGGCGCGCGAGATCGCATCCTGGTTGAAATGGACATCGGCGTCGGTAAAAAGGAGCCATTCCCCGTTCGAGATTTCGTAGGCCGCCTGGAGGGCGTACACCTTCCCCAGCCAGCCCGGCGGCAGCTCGCGGATATGGAGCGCGCGCATGCGCGGGGAGCGATTGGCAAAATCGTCCAGAATCGACCCGGTCGCATCCCGGGAACGGTCGTCAACGGCGATGATTTCGAGGTTGGGGTGATTGAGCGCCAGCAAGGTCGGCAGGGCATGGGGCAGGCTGCGGGCCTCGTCGCGGGCGGCCATCAGCACGGAAACACGGGAGTTATCGTCGGTGGGGTCGGGCGGGAAAGCGGCTAGACTGGGAATGCGCCATGTCTGCAAAAGGCAATGCCCGCCGTAGAAGATCCAAAAAACGGCGGCCGCCCCTAAAAGGATGCTCAAGAATGAATGCACGCGCGGTTTCGAATGAGTACGAAGAAGATTATGCTACCACAGCGGGAGCCAAGCCGCTGGCAAGGATTCGCCCGGCCCGCCTGTTCGCACCGGAATTGTCGGGCTGATACACTGCTCTGATCACCCAGGAGGAAGAGTTGGCCGCACTGAAAATCCCGGTATCCACGGCTCGTTTGGGAAACGGGCTGCAGGTGGTTGTTTCTCCCGAACGGACCGCGCCGGTGGCGACGGTGGGAGTCTATTACCGCATCGGTTTCCGGCTCGAACCGGAAGGCCGCAGCGGTTTCGCCCATCTGTTTGAGCACATGATGTTTCAGGGTTCGGCGCATGCCGGAAAAATGATGCACATTCGCCTGGTGAACGCTTCGGGCGGCCTACTGAACGGATCGACCGCCTACGATTACACCAATTATTACGAGGTTGTGCCCTCGAACGCGCTCGATCGGGTGCTCTGGCTGGAGGCCGACCGCATGGCCGCGCTCCAGGTGAATGAAGAAAATTTGCGGAATCAGCGCGATGTGGTCAAGGAAGAGGTCCGCGTCAACGTCCTCAACCAGCCCTACGGCGGCTTCCCCTGGCTCGATATGCCCCCCGTCGCCTACCGGCGCTGGCCCAACGCGCATAATTTCTACGGCGATTTCGAAGATCTGGACGCCGCCAGCCTCGACGATGTCCGGGAATTCTTTAGGACCTACTACACGCCCAGAAATGCCGTGCTGGTCGTCGTCGGCGACGTCGATTCGGCCGAGGTGTTGGCCATGGCCGAGCGGCATTTCGGCCGGATTCCGAGCGGCCCATTGCCGCCGCTCGCCTCGGCGGACGAAGACCCTCCCAGCCAGGAGCGGCGCGGCGTCGTCGAGGAGAAATTCGGGAGCCTGCGCGGCCTGGCCGTCGGTTATTACGCACCGAAGAGGCGCACCGAGGACTGGTACGCCTTCGCCCTGGCCGATCGGGTGCTGCATGGCGGCCGCGCCGGACGCGTATACCGGGAACTGGTGCTCGAAAAGCAGGCCGCCGTCGATGCGGAAGGCGCCCTGCATTTCCCCTCCGGGGACCTGTTCGACTACGACGGTCCCATGCTGATGACCACCCGCATCCTGCATCGGCCCGAGACGACCCCGGAGGAGACGCTCGCGGCCTACGATCAGGTGATAGAGCTGCTGCGCAGCCACGGGCCGGAGGCCGACGAAATGGAGCAGGTGAAGGCGAAGTTGAAATCGGATTACTACTCGATGCTCGAGGGCGGCAGCTACCTTCCCTGGTTCGGGCGAATGCATTATCTGGCCTGCTTCACCCTGTTCGACGGGGATGCGGGGCTGGTCAACACGATCCTTGACGATTTTGCGGACATCTCCCCGGCGCGCGTCCGCGATGCCGCCGAGCATTATCTGTCTCCGGCGAGCCGCGCCATTGTGGAGCGGCGGCCGGTGAATCGAGGTGGCCAGTGAGCGCCGGAGCGGCTGTGACCGGAACGACGGCGCCGGCCCTGGGGCCCGAGCGGCCGGTGGTTTGGCCGCCGCGGTCGGTCCGGCGGCTGGCGAGTGGCCTGGAAGTGGTGTTGGTGGAAGCCCGCGGCGTGCCCCGGCTCATCGTTGAATTGATCTTGCGCAGCGGGAATGCCGCGACGGCCCTCACCAGCCCTGGGCTAGCCGAAATGGTGGCCGCGACCGTCCGCACGGGAACGGCCCGCCGGACGCGGCGTCAAATCGAAGAGGATCTCCGGCGAATGGGCGGGGATCTGGCGACCAGCGCCGGGGCCGATTCGAGCAGCATCCTGGTGGACGGCCTGGCGGAAGCGGCCGGGCCGCTGGTGAAACTTGTGGCCGAGCTGGCTCGTGAGGCGACGTTTCCCGCCGACGAGTTCGAGCGCGAGCGCCGCCAGCGAATCGACGCGCTGCGAATCGAACGGGTAACGCCGGGATTCCTTGCGAACGAGCGCGTGCGGAGCGAACTTTTCGACGGCCATCCCTACGGCGTATTCTCACCGACCGAAGCTCAGGTGGCCGCCTACGGACTCGACGATTTGCGCGCTTTTTATAGCCGCCATTACTCGGCGTCCAACGCCCTGCTGATCGCCGTCGGGGATTTTTCCGCCGGCCGCATGATGGAGGAAATCGAGCGGGCATTCGGCCCGTGGCAATCGGGCGAGGCGCCTGTGATGGTCGATCCGCCGCTCGACGCGTGGCATGGGCGGAGGATTCGCGTCGTTCACCTGCCGGGGACCTCCCAGGCCCGCATCGTGGTTGCCAATCGGGCGATCACGCGCCAGCATCCGGACTGGACGCGGCTGTCGGTGACGAACGCGATCTACGGCGGCGCGTTCCATTCCCGGCTGGTCGCCAACATCCGCGAACAGAAGGGCTACACCTACAGTCCCGGCAGCCAGGCGCATTCGCTTCGCCGCCATGGGTGGTTTACCACGCAAGCGGCCGTTCGCAACGAGGTGGTGGCGGCGACGCTCGCCGAAATGTTCTACGAGATGGACCGGATGCGCGCCCTGCCGGTCGAAACCGAGGAACTCGCCGAAATCCAGAACTACCTGAGCGGTGTCTTCTCGCTGGGCGTCGCCACGCAGGCGGGCCTTCGCGGGCAGGTGGCCAACGTCTATCTCAACGAGCTTCCCGAAGACTATCTGGAAACCTACCGCGAACGGGTACGGGCGGTAACCCGGGAACAGGTTCTGGAATCCGCGCGACAGTGGATCGATTCGCCGAACGCGCTGGTTGTCGTCGTGGGCGACCGGGAACAGGTGGCTGGGCAGGCGGCCCTGTTCGGGGACGTCCAATACTGGAACGCGGCCGGGCAGCGGATATAACCCGGAGAGGCTGGCGCGCGGCGTTGGGAGGGAATAGCCCGGCGATGCGGGTAAAACTCCGAAGGCGAATGGCCGCGGAAAGACTCGCCGTGATCCTGGCGGCCATGGTCTTTTGCGCCGGCGCGTCGGCCCGGCGCCGGAAGGTCCTGCCATCGCACCCGATCGATCTGAACCATTCCACGCTTGACCAACTCGAAGAGTTGCCGGACGTCGGGCCGTCGATGGCGCACTCGATTCTCCGGTTTCGCCGGTTGAGCGGTCCCTTCGAGCGGGTGGAGGATCTGCTGGCCATACGGGGAATCAGCCGCCGCCGCTTCGATAAGATCCGCCCATACGTCTTCGTTGGAAAGAGCCCGAGCCAGAGCCGGGGCCGGCGGTCCTCTCCCGCCCCTCCCCCCAAGGGAAAAACGATTGCCCAGCCTGCTTCGCGCGGATGAGGCCCCGCGTGTGCCCGGATGTTGAACCGGTGGATGATGCGGTGCCCGCGTGTAATTTCAATGAAAAATGGCGGCCGGCCGTGTTCCTTGTGTTTTGAGGGGTGTGATGATTAGCGCGAGCGCGGGCCGCTTTGGCCTTGCCCAAAGCGGGCCGGCGGAATTAGACTGCCCCCCGGGCCCATTCGCAAAGGCCGCGGAAACGTATCCTTGGAGCAGGGGATTGCGTACCAGTCCTGGCGGCCCGCCTCGTGGGCGGAGATGAGGTGATTGTGCCGGAAACATCCGAAGCTCTTTCTCGGTCTGAATTCACCGTTGTCATGTCTCTGCTGGTGGCCTCCGATGAGGATTCGGCCCGCGAATTCGTGCGGAGCGAGGCGACGCGCGCTGGAATGCGCGCCAGGGTGGCCACGAGCGCCTCGCAGGCGCTGGCGGCGCTCGAGAGGGAAGCGATCGACCTTGTGGTTCTCGATTTGGCGACCCCGTCGTTCGGCGGCGCGGAATTCATCAAGCGCCTGCGCCAGGAGCATCCCGAGTCCACCGTTGTCGTGCTGACCGAGTATGGCCACGGCGCGGCCGGAGCCGAAGCCATCGAAGCGGGCGCGGCCGAAGTCGTCGCGCGGCCGTTTGATGAGGCCGAGCTGCGCGCGAAGCTGGAACATCTGGCGCGGACGCTGTCGCTCGACCGCGAAAACCGCGTTCTCCGCGAGCAGGTGGCGTCGCGGCCGGGGTTCGGCGTGCTAGTCGGCTTTTCTCCCAAAATGCAGAACGTCTACCGGATGATCGAAAAGGTCGGCCGGAGCCAATCGCCCGTGCTGATCCTGGGAGAGACGGGAACGGGCAAGGAATTGGTGGCTCGCGCGATTCATTTCCACGGTGCCCGGAAAAATGGCCCATTCGTTCCCATCGATTGCACTGGCCTCGTGCCGACGTTGGTCGAATCGGAGCTGTTCGGGCACATGAAGGGGGCCTTCACCGGGGCCGTGCAATCGAAAAGGGGCCTGATCGAGTCCGCTTCCGGCGGCACGCTGTTCCTGGACGAGATCGGCGAATTTCCCCTCGAAATGCAGGTCAAGCTGCTCCGCATCCTGCAGGAGCGAGAGGTGCGGCCGGTCGGAGGGACGGCGGCTGTCCCGGTCGATATCCGCGTGATTGCCGCGACGAACCGCAATCTCCAGCGGGAGGTCGAGCAGGGCCGTTTCCGCCAGGATTTGTTCTACCGGCTGAACGTTGTTCCGATCCGCGTTCCCCCGCTGCGCGAGCGCAAGAGCGACATTCCCTTGATCGCCAATCATTTCCTGGAACGCTGGAGCCGCGACGAGCGGCCCACGCCGGTTCTTTCCGAGGACGCGATGGCACGCCTGGTGGCCTACGACTGGCCGGGAAATGTCCGCGAGCTCGAAAACGCCGTTTCCCGGGCGGCCGAGCTCAACTCGGGCCCTCTGCTCAGCGTGGCTGATCTGCCAACCAACCTTCAGTCTCTTGCGCCGGCCCGCCTTCCGCTCGACGACGAGCAGATTACCCTGGCCGAACTGGAGCGCCGCGCCATCTTCCGCGCCTTGCAGAAAACCCGTGGCGACAAAATGGCCGCCGCGCGCCTGCTCGGCATTGGGAAGACGACCCTCTACCGCAAGCTCAAACAGTACGGCGAAGACGTGCCTGACGAATCGCCATCCTCCGATTCCTGAGAAATGTCCGGATCGTCCCCTGCGTTGTCATCGTGATCCCGGTTGTGCCTTTACAGGGACTGGTTCTGAACGTAGGGAAGGGACTCGGGGTGAACCCCAAAAGAAATTGGCTTGTTCTGGCTTTTTTCGGGTGGTGGTGGGCCGTTCTAGCGGCGCCAGTGAGACAGCTCTTCGAGGAAGGCCTCGAAAATCGGCCAGAGTATCGCCGCCGCGACGAGAATCCCCGCCAGCCGCCGGACCCACGTCCAGGGGCTGGCGTGGATGGCATCGGCGTCATGGAGGGCGCAGAAACCGTTTTCGAGCGCCGGGCGGTCGCAGCGCTGGCCTCGCGGCCCGAGGTAAAGGCAGGGACCGTGGGTCACGGCGCGGCTGCCGAACGGCCGGAACCCGTCTCCGC
>Ga0307373_10004506_pt1 | contig 23391 bp, 18 predicted proteins | sample OX2MG_FD_202534 | JGI IMG/M metagenome (GOLD analysis project Ga0307373, IMG submission 202534) | Soil microbial communities from Risofladan, Vaasa, Finland - OX-2 | ecosystem: Environmental > Terrestrial > Soil > Coastal area > Acid sulfate soil | place: Finland: Risofladan, Vaasa | collected... | reverse complement strand
GAAGTCACACTCGAACTGATCAAGCTGCATGCCGGCGGCTGGTGAAGCTCTGCAAAAACCCCCTGTGTCACCCTGAGCAGTCCGAAAAATCGGGTCGAGACTGTTGGGCTGCGCGCAGTAAAGAATCCCGGGATTCTTCACTGCGCGGACTCCGTTCAGAATGACAACCTGACTCGCGCGGAGGTTCCCTGGCGATCGGTGCGCGGTCCTCGATCGCGCGAGATAAAGCGCTTCGCGATTGGAGCGGGGCGGCGCTATAGTCTCGGCCATGTCCGGGCACGAATTGGATCACGCCGGCGCCGCGCTTGCCAATTCGTCCAGGGCGCGCGGGGCTTCCGCCTCCGCGGCGGTACGCTGGGAGCGCGATTCGCCGCATGCGTGGCGAATGGTCGCGGCGGGATTTCTCGCGACCTTCACGCTGTTCGGCGTAGCCTACAGCTTCGGCGCGTTCTTCAAGCCGATGGCGGCAGAGTTCGGCGCGAGCAGCTCCGCCATCTCGGCGATCTTCTCGATCACCGCGTTCATCTATTTCCTGCTCGGTCCGCTGACCGGCCATCTGGCCGACCGCTTCGGTCCGCGCCCGGTGGCCGCGTTCGGCGCGATCGCGATCGGCACGGGGCTCGTCCTCACGGCCCGGATCGATCGCCTGCCGCTGGCCTACCTGACCTACGGCCTGGGCGTGGGGATCGGCGTGGCGTGCTGCTACGTGCCGCTGGTCGCCGCCGTCAGCGGATGGTTCCTCAAGCGGCGCAGCACGGCGCTGGGCGTGGCAGTGTCGGGAATCGGTGCGGGCACGCTGACCATCGCGCCGCTGGCCGCCGCACTAATCAAACATTGGGGATGGCGCGAGGCTTACGTCTTCATGGGGCTGGGCGCGGCGGCGAGCCTGATGGTCTGCGCGTACCTGGCGGAGCCGCCGCCGATCGAGCTCGACACGCCGAAGGTCTCGATCGCGCGCGTTCTGCGCACGCCCGATTTCAAGCTGCTCTACATCGCGTGCCTGCTGTTCACGGTGGCGACGGCGATCCCGTTTATCTTTCTGCCGCCGTTCGCGCAGAGCATCGGGATCAAACCGATCGCGGCAGCAACGCTGGTCGGCTGGATCGGCCTGGCCAGCACGGCGGGGCGCCTGGGGCTCGGCACACTCGCCGACCGCTTCGGCATGATGCGCGTGTACCAGGGCTGTATCCTCGCGCTCGGCCTGTCGTTCGGACTGTGGCTGGTGGCGGAATCGTACGCGATGCTGACGCTGTTCGCGCTGGCGATGGGACTCAGCTACGGCGGCGCGGTCGCATTGACACCGGCGGTGGTGGCGCGGATGTTCGGCACCAACGGCCTTGGCGTGATCCTGGGTACGCTCTATACCGGCAGCGCGTTCGGCACGCTGATGGGGCCGCCGCTATGCGGCATGATAATCGACCGCACGGGAGGCTACCGGCTGGCGGTGGCCTTCACGATGGCCTGCACGATCGTGGCGTTTATCGTACTACTGCCGCTGAGCCATCTCGACGAGCCGATCGAAGACTGAAGCGCGCGCCACCGCACGCCACGGCAAGCGACGACGGGGGCAACGCCGCCGAGACCACGCGGCGCGCGCCCCCAGCTCCGGACGCACCGTCATGGCGTCCGCACGATCGCTCCTGGAGCCGCCGCGTGGGGCCTGCGCCCCGCCCCGCTATCGCCACTTTGCGGGCGCGGCGCGAATCAATCCGACGGCTTGCGCAGGAAGGCCGGGATGTCCAGCTTATCCTCGTTCTCGATCGTGTCGTGCTGGCCGAGCCGAGTCGGACCGCCGCGCTGCTCCACTCCACCGTTGCGCCGCTTAAAGGCCGGGATGTCGAGGCTGCTCTCGTCGACGATCATGCCCAGCCGGCGGATCGGCTTGCCGCCGAACGTGGTGGCGTGCGGCGGAATCGCCGACGGCCCCGGTAGCGGTGCGATCAGCGACGGCTGCACGCTCTCGATCGGACGGGTCGCGGCCGACTGCACCGGCGCGGTGATCGCCGCGGGCGGCGGCGCATAGCGCGGCGCGTAGCGCGTCTCGAGGTCGCGGTCGCCAAAGCCGGTGGCGATCACGGTGACGTGGATCTCGTCGGAGATCTTGTCGTCGATGACCGCGCCGAAAATGATATTGGCGTCCTCGTGCGCCTCCTCCTGGATCAGGCTGGCGGCTTCGTTGACCTCGTACAGCGACATGTCGGGGCCGCCGGTTACGTTGATCAGCAAGCCGCGCGCACCCTTGATCGAGACGTCCTCGAGCAGCGGACTCGAGATCGCGCGCTGGGCCGCTTCGACCGCGCGGTTCTCACCCGCGGCCCGCGCCGCACCCATCATCGCCATGCCCATCTCGGCCATGATCGATCGCACGTCGGCGAAGTCGAGGTTGATCAGGCCGTGTACCGTGACCAGCTCGGCGATGCCGCGCACCGCCTGCAGCAGCACGTCGTCGGCCTTCTGGAAGGCCTCCTTGAGCGAGGTCGTGCGGCTGGCGATCGAGAGCAGCCGCTGATTGGGAATCGTGATCAGCGTGTCGACCGCGTTCTTGAGTTCGCGCAAGCCCTCTTCGGCCTGGCCCATGCGCTTGCGCCCCTCGAACTGAAACGGCTTGGTGACCACGCCGACGGTCAGCGCACCGCTCTCGCGCGCGATGCGCGCGATCACCGGTGCGGAGCCGGTGCCGGTGCCGCCGCCCATTCCGGCCGTGACGAAGACCATCTCGGCGTCGCCAATCAGCTCGCGCAAGCGCTCTTCGTCTTCGAGCGCGGCCTTGCGGCCGATCTCCGGATTGCCTCCGGTGCCGCGGCCGCGCGTGAGCATCTGGCCCATCTGGATACGCAGCGGCGCGTTGTTGCTTTGCAGCGCCTGAGTATCGGTATTGACCGCGACGAAATCGACGTTGCGCAGTCCCGCCGCGATCATGTGATTGACCGCATTGCCACCGCATCCGCCCGCGCCGATTACTTTGATCCGCGCGCCCGGATCGATATTTTCCACCAGCTCGATCATCGTACTTCCTCCTCCACCCCTCTCGCGCGAATTGCCGCGCGCACCGCCAGAACCCAACACTTCCGTAATCCGTTTCAAAAGAAATCCCTCACCCAATCGCTCACCCGCGTGCGCAGCCACCCGATCCGGCCGTTGCGCGCGAGGCCGTTATGCGGCGCGTGGCCGTTGCCCGCATGCATCAGCAGGCCGGCCGCCGTGGTGTACATCGGTTTCATCAATTCCTCGGGCAGCCCCTTCAAATTTATCGGCAGGCCGCGCCGCACCGGCAGGTTGAAGATGCGCTCGGCGAGTTCCTGGGTGCCCTCGAGCAGCGAGGTGCCGCCGACTAGCACAACGCCCGAGGCGAGGCTGTCGGCCACGCCCGATCGAATCAGCTCGCGCTGCGCCAGGGCGAAGATCTCTTCCATGCGCGGCTCGAGAATTTCGCCGAGCAGCCTGCGCGCGATCACCCGCGGTTCGCGTCCGCCGACGCCCGGCACCTGGACCATCTCATCGCGCCCGACGATCAGGTTGGTCGCCACGCCGTGGCTGATCTTGAGCCGCTCGGCGTCGCTGATCGGCGTGCGCAGGCCGGCCGCGACATCGCCGGTCAGATGATTGCCGCCGATCGGCAGCACCGCGGTATGCATCACGGCGCCGTTCAGAAAGACGATCACGTCGGTGGTGCCGCCGCCGATATCGATCAGCGCGGCGCCCAATTCGCGCTCCTCGGGAAACAGCGCGGCGTCGGCCGAGGCCAGCGGCTCGAACATCAGCTCGCTCGGCGTGACTCCCGCGCGCTCGCAGCATTTGTTGAGGTTCTGGCCGTAGCTCTGAGCGGCAGTGACGATATGGATGCGCGCCTCGAGACGCACCCCGGCCATCCCGATCGGATCGCGCACGCCCTCCTGATCGTCGACCGCGAACTGCTGCGGCAGGATATGCAGAACCTGGCGATCGAGCGGAATCGCGACCGCGCGCGCCGCGTCGATCACCCGTTCGACGTCGCGCGTGCCGACTTCACCGCCGCGCACCGCGACGATACCGTGGCTGTTGAGCCCGCGGATATGCGCCCCGGCCACGCCGACCGAGGCCGCGCCCATCCGCACGCCCGCCGCCTTTTCGGCCTCGTCCACCGCCGCGCGAATCGCCTCGACCGTCGCCTCGATATTGACCACGACGCCCTTGCGCAATCCGGCGCACGGCACCACGCCGTGGCCGATCACGGCGATCGTTCCGTCGGCGGCCGCCTCGGCCATCAGCACGCAGACCTTGCTGGTCCCGACGTCGAGTCCTGCGAGCACGTTTCTCATCGGCGATCGCTCTCCACCTGCACGTAACGGATTCCGCGCGCGGCCGGCGCATAGGCGGTCCGGCGCAATGCGGCAGCGGGCCGCGCGATCGCCCCCGCGTCGGGTTTGAGCCGCACCACCACCTCGCCCGCCGTGGTCAGATCGATCGAAGCGATCATCGTTTCATGGCCGCGCCAGATACCGAGCACGCGGACCGCGCGAACAAGCTCCGCGCCGGCGCGATCGAGGTCGAAGACGATTTCGATGCGCGGGCGGACCAGGAACATCGTCGCCGTGCCGTCCTCGCCCAGGCGCATCTCGGAGACCATCGCACCGAGATTGGCCTCGGCGCGCACCAGCACGCCGGCACATTCGACGAGGCTGGCGGCGTTGGCGCTCGCGGCGCCCGCGCCGCTTAAAATTGGCATGTCGCCGGCCGCCGCGGGCGCCACCGGGCCGGTCAGGTCGCCGTCGCTATCGAGCGCATAGAAGCCGTCGCCGCGCCGCACCAGCGCCACCGCGCCGCCATGCGCATGCGGGCGGACGATCGGTTCGATCACCGTACCGCCGAAGAACGCCGCTGGAATAATCGCCGAATGGCCGACCTGCGGCCACAGACTCAGCAGCGTTCTGCAGCGCTGCGCGATCGTGCGTCCGGGCCGGCTCAAGCCGGTCATCACGCCGAGCACGAAGAACGCACACAGCACGATACCGGCGAGGCGAAAGCCCCATCCGCTGCTGGTCGTCTTGCGCTTTTTACGTTTTGCCGCCACCACCGCCACCGCTTCCACGTCCTCTCAGCTACATCGCGCCGCTTGCCTTACCCGCGGCGCCCATCCACCGCGCATTCACCATTCGCCGATCATGCGGACCTCAGGCTCGAGCGCCACGCCGCTCAGCGCCATCACTTTGCCGCGCGCCAGATCGATCAACGCGCGGACCTCGGCGGCGCGCGCACCGCCCAGGTTGACGATAAAATTCGCATGCTGGCCCGAGAACGCCGCACCACCCATCCGCTCGCCCTTGAGGCCCGCGCTTTCGAGCAGGCGTCCGGCATAACCGCCGGGAGGATTCTTGAAGACCGACCCCGCGTTGGGCAAGCCGCGCGGCTGGCGCGACGCGCGCCTGGTGCGCAGCTCGGCGACGCGGCCGCGCAGCGCCTCGCGATCGCCCGGGGCGAGCACGAAATCGACCCGCGTGATAATAAAGCGCGGCGGTAAATCCGTCCGCCGGTAGGCAAACTTGACGTCGTCTTTGTCCAGCGCGCGCGTCTCGCCGGCGACCGTTACGCCATGGACCAGCGTCACCACGCGCGCCATCTCGCCGCCAAAAGCGCCCGCGTTCATCACCAGCCCGCCGCCGACGGTGCCTGGAATACCCTCGCCAAATTCAAGACCGGCAAGCCCGCGATCGACCACCGCCTCGACCAGCGCACCGAACTGCATCGCGGCGCCGGCAATGACGCTCGCGCCGTCGATTACGATACGCGCCAGGCCAGCGCCCAGTTTCACCACCAGGCCGCGCACCCCGCGATCGCTCACCAGCAGGTTGGTTCCCGCGCCCAGGCACATCGCCGTGGCGCCATGGCGATCGGCCGCCGCCATCACCGCCATCAGCTCGTCCTCGCTTTCGGCGGTGATGAACAGATCGGCCGGCCCGCCAATCTGAAAGGAGGTGAGATCGGCCAGCGGCCGATTCGCCTCGAGGCGCGCGCCGAAGCGCGACCGCAATTCGTGCTCAAGCGCGTTCATCGATTTTCGCCGTGTCGCCGAGCACCGCGAGCATCCGCTCGCCCAGTTGATAGACGTCGCCCGCGCCGAGCGTAACGATCAGATCGCCGGCCGCCGATTCGCCGGCGACCTTGACCGCCGCGTCGATCGCCGCGCCGCGCTCGTCACCGACGTAGCGCACGTCGAGATGGCCGCGTGCGCGCAGCGCCTCGTAGAGCCGGCGCGAGTTCGCTTCGGCAATCGGCTCTTCACCCGCGCCGTACACGTCCATCAGGTAGAGCACGTCGGTGTCGTCGAAGGCGGTGACGAAGTCGTCGAACAGATCGCGCAGGCGGCTGTAGCGATGCGGCTGAAAGATCGTCACGATGCGACGGCTGAACGCCGCACGCGCCGCCGCCAGCGTCGCGCGCACTTCCACCGGATGATGCGCGTAGTCGTCAAGCACGATACGCCCGGCCGCCTCGCCCTTGATCTCGAAACGCCGCGAGATACCCGAGAAGCCGGCCAGGGCGCGCGCCGCGGTCTCGAACGCGATCCCGAGTTCGAGCGCAACCGCGATCGCGCCGAGCGCGTTGATCGCCAGGTGATGTCCCGGCGACGGAATCTCGACCGTGCCGAGGATCGCGCCGCCACGCACGACGTCGAAGCGCGTCGAGAGGCCGTCGATCGTTATCCGTTCCGCGCGCAGGTCGGCCTCGGCCGCGACGCCGTACGTCACGATCGGCTTGCGCACCATCGGCAGCAGGCCGCGCACGTTGACGCTGTCGAGGCCCAGCACCGCCGCGCCATAAAAGGGCACGCGGTTGATGAAGTTCAGATAGGCTTCGAGCACCCGGTCCATCGTGCCGTAATGGTCGAGATGCTCGGGGTCGATATTGGTCACCAGCGCGATCGTCGGCATCAGGAGCAGAAAGGAGGCGTCGCTCTCGTCGGCTTCGGCGACCATGAAATCGCCGCGCCCCAGGCGCACGTTGGTGCCGCGCGCGCGCAGATTGCCGCCAATCGCGACCGTCGGATCGAGTCCCGCCTCTTCCATGATCAGCCCGACCAGCGAGGTCGTGGTGGTCTTGCCGTGCGTGCCCCCGATCGCGACGCCCAGCCGCGCCATCCGCAGCAGCTCGCCGAGCATCTCGGCCCGCGCGATCACCGGAATCTTGAGCGCGCGCGCCGCGACAATTTCGGGATTGGAAAATTTCACCGCCGACGAAATGATCACCGCGTCGAGATTGGCGCGCAGATGGCTCGGATGATGGCCGTGCTCGAGCGTGATACCGAGTGCGGCCAGGCGCGCGGTGGTTGCGCTGTCGCGCAGGTCGCAGCCGCTGACCTCGAAGCCCAGGCGCTGGCACAACTCCGCGATACCGCTCATGCCGGCGCCGCCGACGCCGACGAAATGCAACCGGCGCGGCCGCGTCAGCAATCCGGTGGGCATGCCCGCGCGCAGGATCTTGCGGTCGGCGTCGCTCGCGATTTTCGGATCGCTTACGCTCATGGCATTCCGATCGGTTTCGCTATTGGTTTTCTGATCACTCACGCTTATGCCGCCGCGCGTTCAGCGCCCGCGATTGCAAAACAGACGCGCGCGATTCGCGCCGCCGCGTCGGGCATCGCGGCCTCATGCGCCTTGCGACCCATCTCGATCAGCCGTGCCGGATCGCGAATCAGATCGTCAAGTGCGGCCGCAAGATTTTCGCCTAGATGGTCATCGTCGTTGATTATGATTGCACCGCCGCGCCGCTCGATCACGCGCGCGTTTAACTCCTGCTGGCGATCGCGATGAAACGGGTAAGGCACGAAAATCGCCGGGCGTCCGGCCAGCGCGATTTCCGACACGGTCATCGCGCCGGCGCGCGCCACAATCAGGTCGGCGCGGTCGAGTGCGCTCGCCATATCGTCGAGAAAGGCGACGACTCGGGCGGCGTCGCCGAGCCCGCGGTAGGCGTCGCTCACCAACCCCACATCCGCCTCGCCAGCTTGATGGATCACTGCCAATTTTATAACAGCTTTCTCAAGAATAATCAAAGCATTTACGACGCCTAAATTGAGACGATGCGCCCCGGTCGACCCACCTAAAACAAGGATTTGAATTGGATCGGCGACTTTCCGAAGTGCTCCCGGGACGAAGCGCAGGCGCACCGGATTGCCCGTCACCTCGACCCGCGCATCGTCGAAGGCCGCCGCGGTCTCGGCAAAGCCGACGCAAACTTTGCGCGCGAACCGCCAGAGCATCCGGTTCGCGAGGCCGGGGCACGTGTTCTGCTCCATCAGGACCAGCGGCACGCGGCCGATGATCGCCGCCACCGCCATCGGCGCGCAGGCATAGCCGCCCGCACTGACCACCAGGTTGGCGTCGAAGCGCGCGAGCAGCGCGCGGGCGTGGCGAATCGCGGCGAAGAACTCGCCGATCGCGCGGAGGCGTGTCAGCGGACCCTTGCCGCGCAAGCCGCGCACCGCGAACAGTTCGTAGGGCAGGCCGCTGGCCGGGAGCCATTTCGCTTCCAGACCGTTGCTGCTGCCGACGTGGAGCACCGCGCCCGCCGGATCGGCGCGGCGCAACTCCTCGCCCAGCGCGACGGCTGGGAACAGATGCCCGCCGGTGCCGCCGCCCGCAATTATGACTTTCATCGCACCGCCGGGCGCCGCGCCAGCGCAATCAGCGCGCCAAGCGCCGCCATCGCCATTACGATCGACGTGCCGCCATAGCTCAGAAACGGCAGCGGCAGACCCTTGGTCGGAACCAGCCCGATCACGACCGCGATATTGATCAACGCCTGCAACGAGATCATCGAGGTGAGCCCGACCGCGAGCAGGCTGGCAAACGGGTCGGGTTCCTCGTGCGCGATGCGCATGCCGCGAAACAGGATCACGCAAAACAGCACGAACACGATCAGTGCGCCGATCAGGCCGAACTCCTCGGCGACCACGGCGAAGACGAAATCGGTATGCGCCTGCGGCAGGTAAAACATCTTCTGGCGGCCGGCGCCCAGCCCGGTGCCCCATTTGCCGCCTTCGCCCAGCGCAATAAACGACTGCACCAGTTGAAAGCCGGCGCCGCGCGCGGTCCGCCACGGATCGAAGAAGGTCGCCAGCCGCCTCATTCGGTAGGGTTTTGCTACCGCCTGAAGCGCCAGGACGCCGGCCGCCGCCGCGCCTGCGGCGCCCAAATGGGCCGTGCGCGCGCCCGCCGCAAAGAGCATCGCGAACAGGATCACCGCGAGCATCACGGTGGTGCCGAAGTCGGGCTGCTTGAGCACCAGGATCGCGATCGGCGCGACGATCAGCAAGGCCGGCAGCGGCCCGCGCTCGAAGTTCGCCATCAGGTCCTGGCGCTTGGCGAGAAAATCCGCGAGGAAAAAGACCACCGCCAGCTTGACCAGCTCCGAGGGCTCCGCCAGCACCGGGCCCAGCCGCACCCAGCGCCGCGCGCCGCCGCGCACCACGCCCAGGCCGGGAATCCAGACCATCACCAGCAGCGCCACCGCGACGATCATCAGCGGCATGACCAGCCGGCGCATCCCGGCCAGCGAGAACTGCGCCAGGATCGCGAGCACCGCCAGGCCCGCCGCAATATGGACCAGATGGAGCTTGAAAAAATGGAATGCGTCGCCGGTCTTCTCCTGGCCGAGGAAATAGGTCGTGTTGAGCACCATCAGCAGGCCGAGCGCGATCAGCGCCGCCGCCGGGAGGCACAGCCACGGGTCGGGTCGCCGATAGGCGACGGCCTCAAAGCGCCCGAACCAGCTCCTGAAATACGCGCCCACGTTCCGCATAATCCTTGAATTGATCAAAGCTCGAACAGGCGGGCGACAACAGCACCGTATCGCCCGGCCGCGCGTTGCCCGCCGCAATCTTGACCGCCTCGGCCATCGCCGGCGCCAGTTCGAGCGCCGCCGCCCCGTCGAGCGCCGCGCGCATCTGGTCGCGCGCCGCGCCAATCAGAATCACCAACCGCACCTTATTCGCGAGCGCCGTGCGCAACGGTCCATAGTCGCCACCCTTGTCGACGCCGCCGGCGATCAGGATCACCGGCCCGCGCATCGCGGCCAAAGCCTCGACCACCGCGCCGACATTGGTGCCCTTGGAATCGTCGATATATTTCACCCCGCCGCGCGTCCCGACCAGCTCCAGGCGATGCGGCAGGCCTTTGCATTGACCGAGCGCGCGCTCGATCACCCGCGGCTCAACGTCAAGCGCGAGCGCGGCGGCCGCCGCGGCCATCGCATTGGCCAGGTTATGCTGCCCCGGCAGCGTGAAATCATCGAGACCGATTTGGCCGCGCCGGGTTTCGTCGGCGAACACCAGCCCGCCGTCCTCGCACCAGATCGCGCACGGCCGCCGCGCCGCATCGCGCGCGCCGATTTCGCGGGCCGGACGCGCATGCCCGAAACTGAAGACCCGCGATCGCACGGTCGGCGCGAGCGCCCAGACATGCGCATCCTCGCGATTGAGAATCGCCCAGTCGTCGGCGTCCTGATTCTCGAACAGCCGCGCCTTGGCCCGGCCGTATTCCGCGAGGTCGCGATAGCGGTCGAGATGGTCGTCGGTGAGATTGAGATATACGCCGACGCGCGGCTTGAAGGTCTCGATCAATTCCAGTTGGTAGCTCGACACTTCGATCACCGCCGCGTCAAACTCGGCGCCGGCGGCGTCGGTCAGCGGCGTGCCGAGATTTCCGCCGACGAAAGTGCGGTGCCCCGCCGCCCGCAGTATCTCGCCGAGGATTACCGTGACCGTGCTCTTGCCGTTGGTCCCGGTGATCGCCGCGATCGGTACGCTCGGAGTGCCCGGCGCACCGAGCAAGCGGCTGCCCAGCTCGAGTTCGCCGATTATCCGCACCCGGGCGGCCCGCGCCGCGCGCATCAATACCGATGCGGGCGGCACGCCGGGACTCGCCACCACCAGGTCGACGCCGTCGAGCCATGCCGGATCCTCGGCACCCAGGCGCACCAAGCCAGGCGGCAAGCCGGCGCGATCGAGGTCGGCGCGCAGATCGGTCATCACCAGGTGCGCGCCGCGCGCGGCGAGAACGCGGGCCGCCGCGCGTCCGCTGACGCCCAGCCCGATAACCATTACGCGCTTGCCCGCGAGTTGCATTGCGGAACCTGCCATTACCTGAGCTTCAGCGTGCTGACCGCGACCAGCGCACAGACGATTGAGATGATCCAGAAGCGCGTCACGACCACCGTTTCGGGCCATCCGCCAAGCTCGAAATGGTGATGGATCGGGGCCATGCGGAAAATCCGCCGATGCGTCATTTTGTAGTAATAACGCTGCATGATGACGGAGACCGCCTCGATCACGAAGACCCCGCCGGCGATCGGCAGCACCATCTCCTGCTTGGCCAGCAGCGCGACCATGCCCAGCGCCGCGCCCAGCGAGAGCGCGCCGACGTCGCCCATCATCATCGACGCCGGATAGGCGTTGTACCACAGAAAGCCCATCGACGCGGCGATCAGCGCCGCGCAGAAGATTGCGACTTCGCCTGCGCCCTCGACGTGCGGAACGTCCAGGTAGGTGGCGAACTTCAGGTTGCCGGCGACGTAGGTGAAGAGCCAGTAGCAGAAGCCGGTCGTCATCACCGGGCCGATCGCGAGGCCGTCGAGTCCGTCGGTCAGGTTGACCGCGTTCGAGCAGCCGACGATCACGAACATCGCGATCGGCACGTAGAGCCACCACGGCAGTTCGGGCCGCAGCCGCTTGAGAAACGGAAACGTGAGATGCGTGTCGAAGTGGAAAACCCCGAACAGCACCACCGCCGCGGCGAACGCGCACAGGAACTGCCAGAACAGTTTCTGCGGTCCGCTAAGCCCCATGCCGCGTCCGCGCTTGAGCTTCAGATAGTCGTCGCTGAAACCGATCGCGCCGAACGAGACCATCACGAACACCGCAATCCAGACGTACGGATCGCGCGGGTCGGCGAGCAGGATCGTCGCGGCCAGGCACGACGCCAGGATCAGCAATCCGCCCATGGTCGGCGTGCCGGCCTTCTTCTGATGGGTCTGCGGCACGTCCTCGCGAATCGTCTGGCCGATATGCGCCGCGCGAAAGCGCTGGATCAGCAGCGGTCCCAGCGCCAGCGACAGCGCCATCGCGGTCAGTCCCGCGAGCACCGAGCGGAAGGTCTCGTAGCGCAGGACGTTGAGCGCCGGGTAGCGCGTATGCATTGAAAACAAGGCCAAATAGAGCATCGTGCCGCTAGATTCTCCGCTGGCGATTGATGGCGCAAGTTGCCCAGTTGCGCGGCCGACCGAGTTGCGCGGCCGACGGAAATGGAAAATCGCGCACTCGCGATCGATCAAATTTCCGCGCAAGGCACTTTGCGATCGTTAATCCGCCTGGCGCGCCGCGCGCCTCACTCCTGCATCGCGACCGCGCGTGATACCGCCGACTTCCCGAGGCAAGCCTGCCATCGTCCACCACGACCCCGCATCATCCGCCGAACCCTACGCACATCGCGATGCGCGTATCCCGATGCGAAGGCTTCCCTGAAGAAGTCGTTCCTCGCGCGTGTCTCCCTCACCGTCCGGAAATCTGGCGCCGCGTGCGCGCGCGCTCCGCCTCGCTCCCCCGAGCCTGGGCGCCGGCCCGCGGCCATTGCCCACGGCCCTTACCCATGACGCGAATCCAATCCGCGCCCACGCGTCCGCCCCGCGATGCCGATCCGCATCGCATCCCTAGATCGCTCGCCGGCGTTCCGGCGCTCCTCATTGCCAGCCGCGGCACGTCGTCAATTGCCCGGCGCGCGCCGCGCTCCACCCATCTCCGCCATCTCACCGACGATCTCGCGCACCACCACGCGGTCGTCGAAATCGAGCCGGCGGCCCGCCACCAACTGGTAATCCTCGTGGCCCTTGCCAGCGATCACCACGATGTCGCCGGCCGCCGCGATACGCAGCGCCAGCGCGATCGCCGCGCGCCGATCCGGTTCGACCAGGTAGCCGGCCGTGCCCAGCGCCGCGTCGCCCTCGTCGATCCGGCTCAGACCGCATTGCATCAACCCGGCCTCGACTTCGGCGATAATCCGGATCGGATCTTCGCTGCGCGGATTATCCGAAGTGAGGATCGCCGTATGCGCCAGCCGCCCGGCGATCTCGCCCATGATCGGACGCTTGCCGCGATCGCGATCGCCGCCGCATCCGAAGACGCAGATCAGCCGCCGCGGCCCGATCGCGCCGAGCGCCGCGAGCACCCCCGCGAGCGCCTCGGGCTTGTGCGCGTAATCGACCAGCACCTTCACGTCCGGTGGACCCACGACCGGCTCCAGCCTGCCGGGGGCCCCTGGGCATCGCCGCACCCCGTCCACCACCGCATCCGTTTCGATGCCCAGGGCCACCGACAAAGCGGAGGCACCCAGGATATTGAGCAGGTTGATCTCGCCGAGCATCGGCGATTGCACATCGAACACGCGATCGGGCGTGCGCACCCGCGCGCGGATGCCATCGACGCTCGCCACCGAGTTCTCGGCATGCACATCGAGCGTGCGATCGAGTCCGAAACTGAGCTTGCGTCCGCCGATCGTATCGAGCATGCGGCGGCCCCACGGGTCGTCGCCGCGGACCACCGCGACCGCGTCGGCGTGCGTGCTGCGCGGCAAGATCTCGCTGAACAGGCGCAGCTTGGCGGTGAAATAATTCTCCGCCGTGCCATGGTAATCCAGATGGTCGCGGCCGAGATTGGTGAACAGGCAGGCACGGAAGTCGAGTTCGTCGACGCGCCGCTCGGCCAGTCCGATCGACGAGATCTCGGCCGCCGCCGCGCGCTCGCCCGCCCGCTCCATCGCCGCCAGCGCGCCCTCGAAGTCGATCGATTCGGGCGTCGTAAGGCCGCTATACAGCTTGCGTCCCCCGGCGAAAATTCCAATCGTGCCGATCATTCCGCAGGGAATTCCGGCCGCCGCGAAGATCGCCGCGAGCAGATAGGTCGTGGTGGTCTTGCCGCTGGTCCCGGTCACGCCGATCAGATCCAGCCGCCGGCTCGGCGCACCGAAAAATCGTGACGCCGCCACGCCCATCAGCGCGCGCGGATGCTCGCTCGCAATCAAAGTAAACGCGGGGCGCGCCGCATCATCACCACCCCTCACCACCGCCGCGCGCGCCCCGCGCCGTAATGCTTCCTCCAGATGCGCACGATTACTCACCGCATCGCGCGCCGTCGAAAAGAACAGATCGCCCGGCTTGACCGTGCGCGAGTCGTAGCTCAGGCCGCCGATCTCGACCTCGGCGTCGCCGATTACGCGGCTGGCATTGCCGCCCGCGATCAATTCGTTGAGCTTCACCGCCGCCTCCGCGGATGCGCGACGGCGCGCGCCGCCGATGCGCGCCAGAGGTGCGCCGCCGATCGATGGCGGCTCCGTCGTTCCGCCGATGCGGACGGCATACCGGTCGCCGGAAGATCGGCGAGCGTCAACGCGATTGGCGCACTGGTGATCGGCGCGCCGGGCGGCGGTTTCTGCCCGACCACATAGCCGTCGCCGCTCACGTCGATCGCCAGGCCGCGGCCACGTGCGATCGCAAAAGCGCTGCGCAGGCTCTCACCGCGAAAATCCGGTGCCCGGCCGGTCGCCATATCCGGTGCCGCGCCGCCGCTCGACGGCCCGACGCTATACTCGGCCGGACTACCCTCGCCCGGTTCATCCGACCCGCGCCGCTCGACGCCGTCCACCGCATCGGGCGCCGAACCGCCGCTGCCGCCACCGAACGGAATCATGCTTGCGGTGTCGTACGAAGCTGGCGCCTCCGCTGGCGCGATATCCAGCCGGGCCAGTGCCGCCGAGGCGATCTGGCTGAAGACCGGCGCCGCGAACAGGCCCCCAAAATGGCCATGCGAGACGTCGTAGAGCACAACGAGAATCACCAGCCGCGGATCGTCGGCCGGCACGAAACCGACGAATGACGCGACCAGCCGCGTCTGGAAGTAGCCGCCGGTTGCCGGATTCACCATCTGCGCGGTCCCGGTCTTGCCCGCGACCGTGAAGTCGGCGACGCGCGCCAGATGGCCGGTGCCGTCGGGACCGTTGACCACATTGCGCAGCAGCAGGTTGATCTGATGCGCCACGTCGGGTGCAACCACGCGGCGCAGCACCTGCGGCGTATGCCGCAACAGCTCGTGCCCGCCGGCGTCGTAAGCCGCCCGCACCACGTATGGACGCATCACCACGCCGCCGTTGGCGATCGCCGCATAGGCCACCGCAAGCTGCATCGGGGTGACCGCGACGCCCTGGCCGAAGCCGTGGTCCGCCAGCTCGATCGTGCGCCATTTATCCGGTGCGCGCAGCAGGCCCGAGGCCTCGCCCGGCAGATCGATCCCGGTGCGCCGTCCGAGGCCAAAGGCGGTCAGTCCGTCGTAGAAGCGATCGGCGCCCAGGGCCAGCGCGATTTTCGCCGCGCCGATATTCGACGAGACCTCGATGATCCCGCCCAGATCGAGCCATCCGTGCCGATCGTCGTCATGGATCGTGCGGCCCGCCAGATGCCATTCGCCGTTCTCGCAAAAAATTTGCCGGTCCGGCGCAATCGCATGGTCCTGGATCGCGATCGCCCCGAGCAGCCCCTTCATCGTCGATCCCGGCTCAAACGCGTCCTGCACCGCCGTGTCGTGCAGCCGATCGTCGGTGACGCCGCGCGCCGCCGCGCCGTCGACGTTGGCCAGCGCCAGCACCTCGCCGGTAAACGGATCGAGCACCACCGCCGCGCCGCGCCGCGCACCGCTCTGGACAACCTCGCCGGCCAGGTAGTTCTCGGCCGCCGACTGGATCGACGCGTCGATGGTCAACTCCAGGCGCGCGCCCGGCTCGGCATTTTTGAGCGCGAGCGGCGAGTCGAGAATCTGATGGCCCAGTGCATCATGATAGATCTGCAACTCGACCGGCGCGCCGCGCACCATCCGATCGTACTGTAACTCTACGCCGGAGAGCCCCTGGCCATCCGTCCCCGCCAGCCCCACCACCGATCCGGCCAGGTTGCTCTCCGGGTAGAAACGCTTGTATTCGCTCACCGCGCCGACGCTCTCGAGACCGAGATCTTCGGCCGCATGCGCCTGCTCCGGCGCCAGATGGCGCCCCAGCCAGACGAACGGCGCGGGCCGCGCCAGGCGCGCCTCGAGTTCGCCCGGCGTAATTCCGACCGCCGCGGCCAGCGGCGCGCGCTCCGCAGCCGTGCTCGATTCGAGCAGCCGACGCGGCCGCGCAAAGACCGATCGCGCCTGCGCCGACAGCGCCAGCGGCTCGCCGTTGCGATCGACGATTGGCCCGCGCACCGGCGCCAGCGTGATCGTCTCGGTATGCTCGGTGCGCGCGATCGAGGCCAGCCGCGGACCGTCGATCAACGCGACGATCGCCAGCCGGATCGCCGCCAGCACAAACAGCCCGGCCAGCGCCAGCGTGAGCATTCCGATACGCGCGCGGCGTTTCTTGAACGGCTCATTCACGGCATCACCACGACGTGGCCCGGAGCCGGCGGCCCCAGTCCATATTTCGCCGCCAGCGCACGCAGCCGCTGATGCGATTCGAGTTCGGCCGCCGCGAGCTTGAGCCGCTGATTCGAGTTATCCAGGTTGCGGATTTCAATTTTGAGCGCCGAGAGCCGATAGCCCTCCTGCGTAACTTCTAGCCGCACCATCAGGATGGCGAAGCCGGCCGCGACAATCGCGATCGCGAGCATCGCCGGAATAATCTTCGACGGCGGCGCCGCCGGACGTGCGCGGCGCGTCATGACCTGCTCCGTTCGATACAGCGCAGGCGTGCGCTGCGGGCGCGCCGATTGCGCGCCGCTTCGTCGTCGCCCGGACGCTGCGCCTTGCGCGTCACGGCGTTGTACCCGCCCTCGCGCACCAGTTCGCGAAAGCGCTCCTTGACCGGCCGATCTTCCAGCGAATGGTACGCCAGCACGACCATCCGGCCGCCCCTGCCGAGCCGCGCCGGACCCCGCTCGAGCAGCGCCGCCAGGCTCTCCATCTCGTGGTTCACCGCGATCCGCAAAGCCTGAAAAGTGCGCGTCGCCGGATGGATCCCGCCGCGCCGCAAGCGCCCAATCGCGCCCTCGACCAGCCCGCGCAACTCGCCCGTGGTCTCGAGCGGACGCCGCCGCCGCGCCGCCACGATCGCCCGCGCGATACGCCGTGAGCCGCGCTCCTCGCCGTATTCGTAAATGATCCGCGCGATCTCTTCCTCGCTCTCTTCGTTGACGATGTCGTAGGCGCGCAGCGTCTGCCCGCGATCCATCCGCATGTCCAGCGGACCGTCGAGCCGGAAGCTGAAGCCGCGCTCGGCGTCGTCGAGCGCAAAGCTGCTCATCCCGAGGTCGGCGACGATTGCTCCGACGCACGGAATCCCGCACTGATCGAGCACCTCATCCAGGCCGGCGAAGTCGGCCTGCCGGAGCGTCACCCGCGAGCCGAACTCGGCCAGGTTGGCCGCCGCCGTGCGCAGCGCCGCCGCGTCGCGATCGATTCCGATCAGATGGGCGTCGGTCGCACGCAACAACGCCGCCGCATGGCCGCCCAGGCCCACCGTCACGTCGACGATCGTCAAAGGGTTCAGAGCGCGGACGAGCCCCACCACCTCATCCACCATCACCGCCGCATGCTGGCGGCCCGCCGCGCTCTGCCCTTTTTCTTCCGCCAGGCGCATAGCACCTCGACACTAGATATCGATCTTCGCGAGCAAGTCCGGGTCGGCGAGAAATTGCTCCTCGGCGGATTTCACAATCCGATCGAGTTTCGCGCGATCCCACAATTGAAACCGATTGTGCCGCGCCGAGAACGTGACCTCATGATCGAGTCCGGCAAATTCGCGCAGCTTCGGCGGTATCAGGATGCGCCCCTGCCGGTCGACCTGCACCTCGTGCGCGCCGCCGATATAAAAGGTCTCGAACAATTGCGCCGTGCGATCCCCGCCCGTGCGATGGCCGAACTTTTCCACCACCCGCTCCCACTCCGCCGGGGGATAGAGATCGAGGCATTTCTCGCGCTCGAAAATAAAATTCGTGATATACAGGCGTTCATGGTTCTGGCGTTCCAAGACATCGCGGAAGCGCGCGGGAATACTCACCCGGCCTTTCTCGTCGATTGCATGGTCGTATCGACCGCTGAACACTGTAATCTTCCTCGATTCCCCACATCATCCCACCTCGCCCCACATCAGTCAAGTAAACGCACGAGATGGAATTGACAACTCCACCTAGCGCCCGTAGGCGAAATAAAGGCGAAGCGATGAGGCGTGGCCCGCGCGCTTGCGGCGGCGCGCCGCGACCAATATCGTGGGTAAGGCTAATATGGAATCGCAAACACAAACTGACACGCCGGTTCATCCGGCAGATCAACCGTTCGAAGTTGAGCGACTATCGCGCGGCGGCGCGCTGCTCTACGTATTTCACGGCATCGGCGTGACGCTCGGGATGGGCATCCTCTGGATGCTCGAAGTGGTGCGCAACAGCTATTTCCGTCTGCTCGATCGGACGAACGTCAAGGCGCGCACCCGTCCGGCGAGCGCTTTTCCGCCGGGCCGTCCGCGTCGCCGTCCGATCGCCGACGCGCCTCACCCCTGACCGCTATCGCGAAGTTCGCCGGGCAACGCGCGCTGCTCCGACCGCGCGGATCGCAGGGTAGCCAGCGACGCATAGCGCCGGCAACCTATTCACCTGAAATAATCGCTGCGAGAGCCGCCCAACCCTAATGGCCGTCAAAGGCCGTCGGGCGGCAGCTTGACCGTGCGTCCGCCGCGGCCGCCGAGCTTGGCGCGGCGCAAGCGCTGCACGCGGATCGGCTGCACGGCCGGGCGCTGCGCGACGTTGTCGACGGCGCCATCGCCGGCGTTGAGATTTTCGTCTAGCAGCCGCGCCAGGTAGCGCGCCAACTGGTCGTCGAGCACGCGAATCAGCGCGTCGGTCTGCGCGGCCTGCGTAATCTTGAGAAAGCCCTCGAGCCGATGGTTGCGATCATGCTGCGCAATCAGCCGCGCGATCGCGCTGTGCGACAGCGCGCCGAGTTTTACCTCGAGCCTCCGGCGCGCCTGCTCGAACAGATCCTTCAACTCCTCGCGCGGCGAGACCGTGCCGAGCACGAAGCCGCAGCGCGGACAGCACGGCGTGATCTCGGGTGAGAGCGGCGCGTCGAGATCGCAGCGCACCAGGCGCCCCTCGATCTGGGTCATCGATGCGGCCAGGCTCGCGCCTTCGGGCGCACCGAGCGCGGCGATCGCGTTGAGCCGGCCGAGCGCCTGCAGATGGCGCCGCGTGTCGTCGGCGATCGGCGCAAGCCGCTCGAGTTCGAGCCGCCACTGCGCGTGCGCCGTGCGATAGAACTGCACGTAGGTCCATTTGAATTTCTGGAAGCGCGCCTCGAGCGCGTCGAGATTGCGCCCGGCGCCCGCCAGCACCGCCGGGTTCACCGCGACGGTCAGCAGTTGCGATTCGAGTTCGAGCGCCGCGAGCCGCCGGTCGCGTAACGGATCGTCGTCGTCGAACGGATTCAGCCGCGTTGCGGCCAGATACTCGCGCATCAGCTTGAGCCGCGGCACCGCCCCCGCGACGATCCCCAGCGCCTCGTAGTCGGCGACGATCGCGAGCGCCGCTTCGCGCCGCGGCTCGTCAGCGCCCCGTTCGACCAGCAGGTCGGCACCGCCCTCGGCCAATTCGATAAAGTCGGCGAAGGCCTTTTGCTGTACGGGTAGCAGCACCGCGCCACTCTCGCGCAGCGCTGCGGCGAGCACCTCGCGATTGCGGTAGGCGCCTTCAAGCGCGCTCGCGATCGCGTCGCCCAGGCGCTTGAGCTTGGCGTTGAGTTCGGGCCGCTCGTGCGCCGGCGTCAGCGTCGCGTCGAAACGGCGGCTCAGCGTCAGCGCCGCGTTGAAGGCGGCCACTTCGGGCGCGCCCGCGCCGCGCGGATTGAAGGCAGCCGTACGCGCCGCGGCGGCATAGGCGATAATCCCGCCGGCGCGCGCCGCGATCGCCGCAAGCAGATCGCCCATCGCCATCGCGCCGCCGCGCGCACTCTCGCCGATCGCCGGGCCCATGCGCGTGCGCAACTCGCCCAGGCCGAGCGCGCCGGCCGGCCGCGCGGTAACAAAATCCAGGACCAGGATTTCGACCACTGCGCGCGCCGTCTCGCGGCCCTCGCCGATCGCGGCCGCGGCGGCCGCCGCGTAAGCGATTTTGAGCGCTGCGCGCCCACTGTCGCCGAGCCGCGCGCTCACCGCCCCGCTGATCGCCGCCGACTTCATCATCGCCGCGGGCATCACCAGCCGGTTAAATGTGCGCGCCTCTCGCCACCGCCCGATCAGCTCGCGCATCATCGCGGCCAGCGGACCGACCGCGCCGTCGGTGGGCGCCAGCGCGGCTACCGTCGCGGCCGACGCCGGATGGAGCGGGTAAATCGTGCGCGGCTCCCACAGCTCGCAATCGAGGTTGCGATAGAGCGCCTCAACGGCCTGCAAGCCCGCGTCGTCGAGCCGCCGCGCACGGCCCATCGCGACCGCGATCACCTCGTTCGGCACCGCCGCCACGTTAAACGCCCGGGCAGCAGCCGGCGCGTCCCCGCGGCCCGCCGCCACCACCACCAGCCGCAGATGCTTCAGCGCACGCGCGACCTGCGCAATCGCGGTCAGATTATCCAGCGCTGCTTCGGTGCCGTGCAGGCCGAGGTCGATCGCGATCGTGATGCCGCGCACACCGTGGCGCCGCGCGGCCGCGAAGGCAATCGTCAGCGCCTCGGCACCGCGCATCTCGCGCCACAACGCCGCCGCATGGTTCTCGCCAGCCAGCGTATACGCGATCAACTCGAGGATGCGCCGGTCGATTTCCGCCGGCCTCACCATTTGCGCCGCATCGACGGCGAGCGTCAGGTAGCGGCCGCTATCGGCCGGCATTGCGCCGGCGCGGGTGCTCAAGGCGATTATGTAATTAAGAAAATGGGTCTTGCCGGCGCCTGCCGGACCGCCGATCCAGAACAGCGCGCCTTGCGGCTGATCCAATTGCGCATTGATTGCGTCCCACGCCCGGCTCGCTCCGCCGGTCAAGCCGAAGCCGGCCACCGTCGCCGCGTCCGGCTCCTCTGCCAGAGTCATGCGTTCGGCCACCTCGGGTCCAAGCTCGACGAACTCGCGCGGCGCCGCATCGGCGATTCCTCTTTGCATCCGCATACGAGATTTCATATAGCGTTCGGACCTGGCAAACCAGACCGACGTATCAACTCTGTTAAGGCTGCGGCGCGCTAATCCACGCAGTGCACAATTCGCGCGTCAGCGGCCACGATGACACACGATCCAATAGCTATTTGGCGTCCAGTTGAGCAAACACCACACATTACTGACTATCTATGCACAATCAATTCTCAATGAATAGTGTACAAGCCAATATATCCCGCCGCGGCAAAGCTCAAACGATTCCCTCGCTGCGCAATTTCGCCAGCTCCGCACCGTCGATTCCGATCGCCGCCAGCACTTGCGCCGTATGCTCGCCGAGCATCGGCGGTGGCGCCACCGGCCGCGCCACATCGTCGGCCGCGGAGAGCTTGAGCGGCGTGCCCATCACCTTGATCTTTCCGCGCGTGGGAAATTCGCTATCGATCAGCATCCGCCGCCGCGTGAGTTCCGGATCGGCCGTCACCTCGCCGACCGATCGCACGGGGGCGCAGGGAATGCCCTGTTCGATCAGCAGTTCGACTATATCGTCGCGGCGTATTTGCCTGGTCCACGCACTGACAATCCCGTCAACCTCATCGGCGATAGCGTAGCGGCTCGCATGATCCTGGTAGCCTGGCAGACTAATCAGATCGGCGCGGCGCATCAGCCGCGCGAGCGTGCGCCAATGCGCTTCGGTCAAGCAAAAGATGAGAATTTCGCCGTCGATTGCCGGATATATATTCGATGGACAAGCGTTGCGATGGCGATTACCCAGTCGGCCATAGCTCTTGCCCTCGAGTTCGTTGGCAACCAGCCCCGTCATCGCGGGCACGCACATGTCGTACATCGAGACTTCGACGCGCTGCCCGCGGCCAGTGCGTCCGCGCTGGATCAAGGCGGCGAGAATCGCGCTCACCAGATGGCTGCCAGTGCCCATGTCGATAAAGGTCGCGGGCGTGCGCGTGCCCGGACCGTCGGACTGGCCGGTGACGCTGATCAGTCCGCACGCCGCCTGCAGCGTGCTGTCCATCGCGCCGAGGCGGGCCCACGGCCCGTCTGAGCCGTAGCCCTTGACGGACGCATAGATGAGGCGCGGAAAGCGATCGCGGAGCGCGTCGTAGCCTATGCCCAGCGACTCCATCGCGCCGGCGGAATAGTTCTCGGCAATCACGTCGGCGCCTTCGAGCAGCTTGAGCAGGAGATCGCGTCCGCGCGGATCCTTGAGATTGAGCGAGACCGACTTTTTGTTGGGATTAAGCATCAAAAAGGCGTAATTGACGCCGCCCGGCGACGCGCCCGGACGCCGCAGATGCTCGCCGGTGCCGGGCGGTTCGATCTTGATCACTTCGGCGCCCAGGTAGGCGAGTTGCAGGGTGCAATAGGGCACGGCAAAGATCTGGCCGAGATCGATCACGCGAAGCCCTTCGAGCGGACGGTCCATAGTCACACTTTCCTTTCTTTCGTCATTGCGATCGATCACGGCCGCGGCGATTCGATGCGGCGACCTCCCAACGATCGCGCCAGCGGCGGCGCGCTAGCGCAACAGGTTGCGCGCGATAACCATGCGATGGACCTCCGACGGACCCTCGCCGATGCGCCGGATACGCGCCTCGCGGTACCAGCGCTCGAGCGGAAACTCCTTGCTCACGCCGTAGCCGCCATGAATCTGCACGGCGCGATCGACCACGCGGCCCAGAACCTCGCTCGAGTAGAGCTTGGCGATCGACGCCTCCATCCGCGCGTCCTCCTTGCGCCCCGACTTCCACGCGCCCTCCCAGATGAGCCAGCGCGCCGCGCGCAATTCAACTTCCGAATCCGCGATCATCCATTGGATCGCCTGGCGGCGCGCCAGCAGTTCGCCAAAGGTCTTGCGCTGGCGCGCATGCGCGATAGCCATTTTGAGCGCGGCGACGCCGATGCCGACGTTACACGCCGAGTAGGGAAAGCGCAGGCCCGTGAGCAGGTCCATGCACAGCGTCAGGCCGCCACCCTCCGGACCCAGGCGCTGCGCCACCGGCACCCGGCAGTCCTCGAAATGCACCACGTTGGGCAACGCCGACGTGCGCAGCGTCTTGAACGGTTTGGCGGTGAAGCCGGGCGTGCCCTTTTCGATTATGAATGCAGTGATCCCGCCGCGGCCCGCGCTGGCGTCGGTGCGGGTGAAGACCACGCCCCATTCGGCCTCATGCGCGCGCGAGATGAAAATCTTCTGGCCGTTGAGCACGTAATGGTCGCCGTCACGCACCGCGCGGCATTGGATCGCGCCGGC
>Ga0307373_10004503_pt1 | contig 23412 bp, 24 predicted proteins | sample OX2MG_FD_202534 | JGI IMG/M metagenome (GOLD analysis project Ga0307373, IMG submission 202534) | Soil microbial communities from Risofladan, Vaasa, Finland - OX-2 | ecosystem: Environmental > Terrestrial > Soil > Coastal area > Acid sulfate soil | place: Finland: Risofladan, Vaasa | collected... | reverse complement strand
CGATGCCGATCACGGCCAGCGAGAGGATGATGGCCCGCACGGTGTCGTTGGTGGCGACGGCCGGGAACAACGGCACGGCGAGCCGCAGGAACCCGAAGGTGCCCAGCTTGAGCATGATGCTGGCCAGCACCACCGATCCGGCGGTGGGGGCCTCGACGTGCGCATCGGGCAGCCAGGTGTGGAACGGGAACATCGGCACCTTGACCGCGAACGCGAGGAAGAAGGCGCCGAAGAGCCAGAACGCGGTCGACGGCGGAATCTTGGCCGTCTGCATGATCACGTCGTAGCTGAAGTTCGGGATGCCGGTCATCGGCGACCGCGCCGCGATCCCGAGATACACGATGGCGACCAGCATCAGCATCGAGCCGATCATCGTGTAGAGGAAGAACTTGAGGCTGGCGTAGATGCGCCGCTCCCCGCCCCATACGCCGATGATGAAGTACATCGGCACGAGCATCACTTCCCACATCACGTAGAACAGGAAGAGATCGAGCGCCATGAAGACGCCGAGCATGCCCGTGGTGAGGAGGAGCAACAAGGCGTAGTACGTGTGCGTCCGCTTGCGCACGCTCGTCCAACTGCCGAGGACGGCCAGGAACATCGTCCCCGTGGTGAGCAGGATCATCATCAGCGAGATGCCGTCGATGCCCACCGTGAACCGGATGCCCCAGGCGCCGATCCACGGGCGGTCGAACACCGCCTGCCATCCCGCCGAGGCGGCGTCGAACGACCACCAGAGGCCGGCCGACACGACGAATTCGATGCCGAAGGTGATGAGGGCCATCACCCGCGGGACGGACGCGGCGCCCGACGCGACGTCGTCGTCGCCGGGAAGTCCGCCCGGGGCGCCCTGGATCCAGATGGCCACCGCGCCGAGCACGGGGAGCAGTAGCAGCACCGGAAGCACCCAGTGCATGTACCCGATCGAGGTCAGGAATGCGTTCATGGCAGCACCGCGTGGTGGAAGGCGCCGAGGACGAGGAGTACGCCGAGCACCAGGACCCACGCGTATGTGCCAAGCTGTCCGGACTGCAGTTGCGACCCGATCCAGCCCGCGAATCGCGCTGCCCACGCGGTGCCGTTGACCATGAGCCCGTCGATCAGGCCCACATCGATGCCGCGCCAGAGGAGGTTGCGGGCCGTGCCGTACGTGCCCTTCACGACGGTCGCGTCGTAGATCTCGTCCACGTAGTACTTGTTGGCGAGCACCCGGGCAAACCCTTCTTCGGGCTTGGCCTGCGCCTTGGGGACGAGCGCTGCCGGCTTGAGCTTCACCACGGCGATCGCGATGCCGGCCACCGCCACGGCGACGGCCACCGCGATCAGCAACGCCTCGGTGCCGGGCGCGGCCTGCGCGGGACCGGTCCCGATGACCTCGGCCGTGCTCCGCCCCACCACGGGGTCGAGCCAGCGCTCCAGGCTGCCGGTGGGACCGAGCGGGAGGTAGTGGGTGACCACTTCGGGGAGGTTGAACCAGCCGCCGACCGCGCTCAGGATGGCGAGGACGATGAGCGGCCCGGTCATGATCCACGGCGCCTCGTGCAGATGCTCGCGCTCGTGCTCGCCGGTCCGGTTGGGCCCATGGAAGGTGTACAGCATCATCCGGGTCATGTAGACCGCGGTCAGGAGCGCCGCCGCGAGGCCAACCGTGTAGGCCGCGTAGAGCACCACCGTGCCGGGAATGCCGAGCCAGTGCGCCTGGGCGAGCGTGCTGCCGTTGGCGCGGGCGAACACGGTGCCGAGGATCTCATCCTTGGAGAAGAATCCGGCAAACGGCGGAATGCCGCAGATGGCCAGGGTGGCAATCCACATGACCACCCAGGTGGCCTTCATGTGGTGCCGGAGCCCGCCCATGTTCCGCATGTCCTGCGCGTCGTCATGATTGTTGGTGTGGTGATAGGCCCGGTGCATGGCATAGATCACCGAGCCGGATCCCAGGAACAGCAGCGCCTTGAAGAACGCGTGCGTCATCAGGTGGAAGATGCCTGCCACGTAGGCCCCTGCGCCCACGCCCACGAACATGTAGCCGAGCTGCGAGACGGTGGAGTATGCGAGGACCTTCTTGATGTCCCACTGCTTGAGGCCGATCGTGGCCGCGAACAGCGCCGTGGCGGCGCCCACCACGACCACCGTGAGGCCGGCCACCGGGGCCGCCGCGAACACGAAGTTGCTGCGGGCGATGAGATACACGCCGGCCGTGACCATCGTCGCGGCATGGATCAGCGCCGAGACGGGCGTCGGACCGGCCATCGCGTCGGGGAGCCAGATGTACAACGGAATCTGGGCGCTCTTGCCGGCGCAGCCGAGGAAGAAGAAGAGCGCGATCGTCGTGATCAGCGCCCCGCCGAACACGAACTGCCCGGACATCGCCTGCAGGCGGCTGAAGTCCAGCGTGCCGAAGTTCGCGAACAGCAGGAACATCGCGATCAGGAAGCCGAAGTCGCCGATGCGGTTGACGATGAACGCCTTCTTGCCGGCGTCGGCGTTGGCCTTCTCGCTGAACCAGAATCCGATCAGCAGGTAGGAGCAGAGGCCCACGCCCTCCCATCCGATGAACAGGATCGGGTAGTTGGCGCCGAGCACCAGCACCAGCATGAAGAAGACGAACAGGTTGAGGTACGCGAAGTAGCGCGGGTACCCCGGATCGTCCTGCATGTAGCCGACGCTGAACAGGTGGATGAGCATGCCGACGCCGGTCACCACCAGCACCATGACCATCGACAGCTGGTCGAGCCGGAACGCGACGTCGATCGTGAGTTGGCCCACCGGCATCCAGGCGAAGTACCGCTGGATGAACGGCTCGGCCATCTCGCCGAGGCCCTGCATGCGGACGAAGATCGCGAGCGCGAGCAGGAACGTCGCGACGAGGACGCCCGGCCCGACGATGCTCGTGACGGCCGCGAACCGATGCCGGGTGGGAGCGTGCGCGTCGTGGCCGGCGGGATGGTCGGACGCCTCGGCGTCGTGCGATCCGGCGCCGGGGTCGGCGGGCCCGAAGTGGGCCACGGCCTTGAGCGACAGGGCGCCGTTGATCAGGAACCCGAGTAAGGGCAACAGGGGGATGGCCCACAACCAGTCGGCAACGGTGCCGGCAAGCGGATGGCCCCCCGTGGATGCTACGGATTGCAGGAGCATCAGCCCTTCAGGAGGTTGATGTTCTGAAGATTGACCGTGTGCCGATGGCGGAAGAGCGCGATGATGATCGCGAGGCCAACGGCGGCCTCGGCGGCCGCGACGGTCATGACGAGGAACACGAACACCTGGCCGCCGGCGCCGTACACGCGCGAGAAGGCCACGAACGTCAGGTTGACGGCGTTGAGCATGAGCTCGACGCACATGAACAGGATGATGGCGTTGCGGCGCGTGAGCACGCCGACGACGCCGATCGAGAATAGGACGGCGGAAAAGAACAGCGCCTCAGCGAGCATCGGTCCTCCGCTTGCCGAGGACCACGGCGCCGACGATCGCGGCCAGCAGCACCATGCTCGTGATCTCGAATGCCAGCAGGTATTGGTGGAACAACGGCCCGGCGATCGGGGCGATCGCACCCTGGGCGGCCACCTGCTCGGCCGCGTATCCGGCCGGCAGTGCGAACGGCTGGGCGGCGGTGCCGTGGACCAGCGTGAACAGCTCGGCCAGCAACCCGAGGCCCACCGCGCCGGCGGCGAGCTTCCAGCCCAGCGACCTGGCATCGGCGATCGCCGCCGGCTCCCCGAGGTTGAGGAGCATGATCACGAACAGGAACACGACCATGATCGCGCCCGCATACACGATCACCTGGATGGCCCCGATGAACTGGGCGTCGAGCAGCACGTAGAGCGCCGCCAGGCAGAACATCGTCACCACGAGCCAGAGCGCCGCCGCGACCGGACTCTTCCGGGTGACGAAGACGAGGGCGGACGCGATCGCGATGAGGCCGAACAGGTAGAAATGGAATTCGTAGAAGAGCGAGATCTGCCCTGGCATCACTCCCCCTTGGGGTCGGCGGGATCCCACATCTCGCACACCGGGTGGGTCTGCGCCGTCAGCCGTTCGAGGTCGTAGACAAAGCCCTGGCGGCTGTATTCCGCGTTCTCGTAGTGGCGGCCGACGTGGATCGCCTCCTCGGGGCACACTTCCTGGCAGTAGCCGCAGAAGATGCAGCGGAACTCGTCGATCTCGAACACCAGCGGATAGCGGTTGCCCTTCTCGTCCTCGCCCGGCACGAGCTTGATGCAGTTGGCCGGACAGACGGTGGGACAGAGCCCGCAGGCGACGCACTTGGCCTTGCCGTCCTCGGTGGTCAGCATCCGGTGCGTACCGCGCCAGCGGGGCGAGAGCGACTTCTTCTGCTCGGGATACTGGGTGGTCACCTTCTGGGGATTGAGCAGGTGCTTGGCGGTGAGGACCATGCCCTTGAGCGTGGCACGCACGTAGCTGCTCTGGTCGATCGGGCGGTCCAGCACCTTGATGCCGATTGCCATCAGTCGCGCCCCTCCCTCATCAGTGACGACTCAGCCGCCGCGGCGCGGAGCGTGTCGAGATTGCGTTTGTCGAGCCGGGAATAGGCCGGGCTGATCAGCCGGCCGCGGTCGATGAACAAGAACAGGATCGCGACGAGGACCACGTTGAGCGCCAGCAACGACAGGCCGAACGCCCACGACCCGCGGGCCACGCCGGCGGCGTCGAGTCCGAGGATCGCGCTCGCCATCACCACGATGTAGCTCAGCGACAGCGGCAGCATGAACTTCCATCCCAGCGCCATCAACTGATCGTAGCGGAACCGCGGCAGAGTCCAGCGGATCCACATGTAGAAGAACAGGAAGAACAGCACCTTGAACAGGAAGAACCCGCCGGTGGCGAAGGTCTTGAGGACGCTCCACGGCGCCACGTCCCACTGCCCCGGGATGTCCCAGCCGCCGAAGAACAGCGTCACCATCAGCGCGCTGGCGGTGACCATGTTCGCGTATTCGGCGATGAAGAACATCGAGAACTTCATGGCGCTGTATTCCGAGTGGTAACCGGCCACGAGCTCGGATTCGGCTTCGGGCATGTCGAACGGCAGCCGGTTGGTCTCGGCGAACGCCGCCACGAGGAAGATGAAGAACGCCACGGTGAGCCCGAGCACGTTCCACAGGCCGTGCGCCTGCTGGAGCACGATGTCGTTGAGGGCGACGTTGCCGGCCAGCAGCAGCACCGGGATCGTCGCCATCCCCATGGCGATCTCGTACGACACCATCTGCGCGCTCGCCCGGAGGCCTCCCAGCAGCGCGTACTTGTTGTTGGAGCTCCACCCGGCGAGGACGATGCCGTACACCCCCAGCGAGGAGATCGCGAGGATGAACAGGTAGCCGATCGGCAGCGGCGCGATGACCATGTCGATGAGGCCCCAGCGCGTGGGCAACGGCGCGGCGAACGGGATCACGCACCACGTGAGCATGGCCGGCACGAATGCCATTATCGGCGCGAGCACGAACAGCGGGATGTTCGCCGCGTCGGGGTACGTCTCCTCCTTCATGATGTTCTTGAGCCCATCGGCCGCCGGCTGGAGGAGGCCGCCGGGCCCCACGCGGTTGGGGCCGTGCCGATCCTGGATCCACGCCGAGACCTTGCGTTCGGCCAGCGTGAGCAAGGCCACGCCCACCATGTAGAGCGAGAACAGCACCACGATCTTGATCACCGTCGCCACGAAGAAGACGACGTTGGACGGCGGCGGCAGTTGCGGACTCGCGATCTGGAGCAGCGCGTTGCCGAGGATCGTCATGCGACGGCCCCCGCGCCCGCGCTCGGGACGACGGCGCCGGAGAGTCCGAGCGTGTCATACGACATCCCGGCGAACTCCGGATGCGCCGCGGCGAGCGCGGCGAACACTTCGTTGGCGAGCATGTAGGGCGCGGCGTCCCCCACCGCGGTGAGGAGATCGGCCAGCACGAGCCAACTCGGGCGGGCGAAGCCGGGCCCCGCCTTGGCCTGCCGGAACCGCTGCACGCGCCCGCGGAGGTTGGTGAACGTGCCCTCCTCCTCGGCCATGTTGTTGATCGGCAGCACCACCGCGGCCAGGTGGCGCGCCCAGCCGGGCAACGTGGTGCCGATGACGATGATCGCGCCCGCCTTGGCCACGTCGGGCGCGTCGACCCCGGCCAACTCCTCGTCGGCCACGATCAGCACGTCGCCGGCCTGCAGCTTGGCGAGCGGCGCGGAGTCACGCGCCAGGCCCATCAGCTCGGCGCCGCGCCCGTTGGCGGCCCGATCGGCCCGCCGCGCGAGGTCGGCGACTCCGGGCAGCGGCGCTTCGGACCCCTGGCGCACGCGGAACGCGCCGACGCCACCCGTCTTCTTCACGAGCCGGGAGATCAGATAGAGCGCTTCGTTCGGCAGGTTGGGCGAGGCGAGCACGAACGTTCGCTTGCCGGCCACCAGCGCGGCGGCGGCGGACACGGCGGCCTCCCACTCGGCGGTCGCCAGCGCTTCGCCCTGCCGGACCATCGGGTATTCCACGCGATCCTGGCGATTCATCCAGCGGTAGTCCAGCCGGCCCTCGTCGCACAGGAAGTACTGGTTCACGGCATCGTTGGCGCGCGGGCGGAGGCGCACGACCATGTTGTCGCGCGTCTCGATGATCATGTTGCATCCCTGCGAACAGCCCGGGCAGATGGACGCGGTGCGATCGACTTCCCACGCCCGCACCTTGTTGAGCGAATCCTTGGACAGGAGGGCGCCGACCGGACAGAGGTCGATGACGTTGCCGGCCCACGGGTGCGTGAGATCCTTGCCCTCGAACTTGCCGATGAGCGCGCGGTCGCCGCGTTCGCTCACGTTGAGGGCGGCGTCCTGGGCCACATCGCCCATGAACCGCACGCAGCGCGTGCAGAGAATGCAGCGATTGGCCACGTACATCACGTCGCCGCCGAAGTCCTCAACGGGATTGAACCGCTTGGGCTCGCGCAGCCGCCCCTCGGACCGGCCTTCCTGGAACGTGTAGTCCTGGAGCTCGCACTCGCCGGCCTGGTCGCAGATCGGACAGTCGAGCGGGTGGTTGATGAGCAGCATCTCGAGCACGCCCTTGCGCGCCTCGAGCGCCTTGGGGGAATGCACGTGCACCACCTGGCCCTCGCCCACCGTCGTGGCGCAGGAGGGGGCCAGCTTGGGCATCTTCTCGACCTCGACCAGGCACATGCGGCACACGCCGGCCACCGGGAGCCCCGGGTGGTAGCAGTAGTGCGGCACGAGCACGCCCGCCGCCTTGGCCGCTTCGAGAATCGACGTGCCCTCGGGGACGGAGACCGCCCGCCCTTCGATCGTCAGGTTGACCAACTTCGCATCGGGCATTTACACCACCGCCGGGACGTGATGGACCGTCTTCTTCTTGATGAGCGCCTCGAAGTCGCCGCGGAACTTCTTGATGCCCGACACCACGGGCACGGCGCACGAGTCGCTGAGCACGCAGATCGTCTTTCCGGTCATGTTGTCGGCGATGTCGAGCAGGGTGTCGAGGTCCTCGGCCGTACCGTCGCCGGCCACGATCCGATCGAGGATGCGCGTGGTCCACGCCGTGCCTTCGCGGCACTGCGTGCACTGGGCGCAACTCTCGTGGGCGAAGAAGCGCGCCGCCCGCGCGATCTGCTTGACCAGGTTCTGCGCGTCGTCGATCACGATCACGCCCCCCGAGCCGAGCATCGTGCCCTGGTCCACGAACCCCTCGTAGTCCATGAGGCTCGCCTCGGCTTCCTCCACCGTCTGGATGGGCACGGAGATGCCGCCGGGGATGATCGCCTTGAACCGGCGTCCCGGCCGCGGACCACCGCACAGATCGTAGAGGAAATCCTTGAACGGGAAGCCGAGCGTCACTTCGTAGTTGCCCGGCCGCTGCACGTTGCCACAGACCGAGAACAGCTTGGTGCCCGTGCTCTTGGGATTGTCGGCGCGCCCGAACTGCTTGTACCACGCGCCGCCGTGGTTGAGGATGTGGGGGATGGCGGCCAGCGTCTCGACGTTGTTGATCGTGGTCGGCTGCGCGAACACGCCCGACACCGCCGGGAAGGGCGGCTTGATGCGCGGATTGCCGCGCCGCCCCTCGATGGAGTTCATGAGCGCCGTCTCCTCACCGCAGATGTAGGCGCCCGCCCCCTTGTGCACGTAGACGTTGACCGTCTTGCCGGTGCCCATCGCGTTCTTGCCGAGGATGCCGGCGGCGTACGCTTCGACGAGCGCCGCTTCCATGCGGACGATGGGCTCGGTGAATTCGCCGCGGATGTAGATGTAGCAGGTCTCGGCGCCGATCGCGTAGGCGCCGATCGCGCAGCCCTCGATGAGGGCGTGCGGCGTCCAGCGCATGATCTCGCGGTCCTTGAACGTGCCCGGTTCCGATTCATCGGCGTTGCAGCACAGGTAGTGCGGCTTGCCGTCCCCCGGCTTCATGAACGACCATTTCACGCCCGTGGGGAATCCGGCGCCGCCGCGCCCGCGCAGGCCCGACTCCTTCACGATGTTGACGATCTCTGCCGGTTCCATGGCCAGCGCCTTGCGCAGCGCGGTGTAGCCCCCCCGCGTCTTCCAGCCGTCGAGCGAAACCGCCTCCCGGTCTCCGAAATACTTGGAGAGCAGCAGCGTCTCGCGAGCGTGCGGTGCGTGCGGATATCCCATTATTTCAAACCAGAGAGGATCTCGGGCACCTTCTCGGGCGTCACCGATTCCAGGAATTGCTCGTTGATCATCACCGGCGTCGCGAATCCGCAGGCGCCCAGGCACTCGACCTCGATCACCGTGAACCGTCCGTCCTGCGACGTGACGCCGAGCTCCTCGCACCCCGTATGGCGGAGGAAGGCGTCGCGCACGTCCTCGGCCCCGCACACGGCGCACGGCGAGGTGGTGCAGACCTGGATGAAGTGCCGTCCCACCGGGTGCTGGTGGTACATCGTGTAGAAGGTCACCACGCCCTTCACGTATGCGGGGGTGAGCTCCAGCACGGTGGCCACCTCGGCCATCCCTTCTTCGCTGATCCAGCCGCGGTCTTCCTGGACCATCCACAGGGCCGGCAGCAGCGCCGCCATCCTGGTCGGGTACCGCGTGAACAGCTCGTCGAGCTGCCGGCGCCGATCGCCGACGAACACCGGCTGGTAGTGCTCCGCGTGGTGCCCGTGCGATGCGTCGGCGGGGGCGTCCACGCCGCCCATGTCTTGCGCGTTCACCGGCCGGAATCTCCTTCGAAGGTATGCTCGAGCAGGCGGGCCGTCATCGGTCGATCTCGCCCATGACGATGTCGATGCTCGCGTTGATGGCGATCACGTCCGACAGCAGGTGGCCCTCCACCATCTTCGGGATGGCGGACAGATTCACGAACGACGGAGGCCGGATGCGCCAGCGCACCGGCTTCGACGTGCCGTCGGACACCATGTAGTAGCCCTTCTCGCCCTTGGGACTCTCCACCGCCACGTAGCACTCGCCGGCCGGCGGCCGCGGACCTTCCATGACCTGCTTGAAGTGATGGATCATCGACTCCATGTCGCTCGTGGCCTTGCTCTTGGGCGGCAGGATCACGCGGTGGTCGTCGACGTTCACCGGGCCGTCGGGCAGCCGCCGGATGGCCTGCTCGAGGATCCGCACCGACTGGCGCAGCTCTTCCACGCGCACCAGATACCGGTCGTACACGTCGCCGCTCGTGCCCACCGGCACGTCGAAGTCGTACGTCTCGTAATCCAGATACGGGAAGTCGCGGCGGACGTCGTACGCCACGCCGGACGCCCGGAGCATCGGGCCCGAGAGGCCGTAGTTCATCGCCTCGTCGGCCGACATCGCCCCGAGGCCGACCGTGCGCCCCACCCACACCGCGTTCTTCGACAGCATCCGCTCGGCTTCGTCGATCGTCTTGGGGAAGCTCTTCACGAAGCCGGTGAGCTTGTCCATGAAGCCGTCGGGGATGTCGGCGCCCATGCCGCCGACGCGGGTCAGCGACGTCGTGAGCCGGGCGCCGATCCACATCTCGATCAACTCGTACACCCGTTCGCGCTCCTGGAACAGCCAGAGGAACGGCGTGAACGCGCCGATGTCGATGCAGGTGGTGCCCCACCAGACGAGGTGCGAGATGATCCGCGACAGCTCCATCGCGATCACCCGGAGCACCGTGCAGCGTTCCGTGATCTCGATCCCGAACAGCCGCTCGGCGCCGAGCACGAAGGCGACGTTGTTGCCCGGGGAGTTGAGGTAGTCCTCGCGATCCGTCCACGGGATGATCTGATTGTACTGGCGATATTCGCCGATCTTCTCGAAGCCGCAGTGCAGGTACCCGATGTGCGGAATGCAACGCACCACGGTCTCGCCGTCGAGTTCGAGCACCAGCCGGAGCACGCCGTGCGTGGCCGGGTGCTGCGGACCGATGTTGATGAGCATGTGCTCGCCGGCGAGATCGGGCTCCATCGCCTCGGGCGCTTCCATGGCCACGGCGTTGCCCCGGTCGTCGGTCACCAGGGGCACCCGCACCGGACGGCCCTGCGCATCGAGGCCCGTGGTCGAGAGTTCGACTTCCACCGTACGCTTGGTCGTTGGCATGGCGCGCTATTCCCCCGCCTGCTCGCCGCCGCTCAGGCGGCGCCGCATTTCCTGCGGGAGGTCCTCGAACGCGTCGGCGATCGACAGCTCTTCCATCGAGTAGCGGGCTTCGGGATTGGCCGCCAGCGCCTGCCGGAGCTGCTCCGACCGGCTGAACCGGCCCCGCAGCGGGAAGTCCTTCCGGAGGGGGAACCCTTCGCGGTATCCCTCCCACATCAGAATGCGGCGCAGATCGGGGTGGCCGCGAAACGCGATGCCGAACATGTCGTAGCACTCGCGCTCCAGCCAATCCGCTCCCTTGTACACGTCCCAGACGCTGGACACGGCGAGCGGTTCGCCCCGGGTCAGCTCCACCTTGAGCCGCAGGAACCGCCGGTACACGATGGAGCGCAGGTGCCACACCACCTCGATCGGCTGCTCGGGGTCGCGGAACTCCACCGCCGTCACGTCGGAGAGGTACTCGTACTGCTGCGACGGATCGTCGTGCAGCCAGCGCACGATGTCGAGCAGGGAGGCGTCGGCGACGACGACGTTGGTCTCGCCGCGCACCACGTGCACGCGGCGCACCGCGTCACCGAAGCGCGCCTGCAACGCCGCGGCCGACGGATTGGCGTCGCCGCCGGCCAACGCCACATGGTGCGGGGTGGCGGGCGACGGCGCGCCGGCGCCGAGGGCGCTGCCGGCCACCAGGGGCGTGAACGGCGCGCTCACAGGCCCGACCGGGTCTGGTGGACCGAATTCCCGAACGGCTCCGACAGTTCGTCGATCAGCGACGGCGGGATGTAGAGCTGGCTCTTGGGGTCGGGCTCCATCTCGTTGCGGAGCGTCTTGTCGGCCGCGCGCTCCTTCTTGACCTTCTCCTGGAGGAGCATGATCCCGTAGATCAGGCCTTCCGGCCGCGGCGGGCACCCGGGGACGTACACGTCCACCGGAATGATGGTGTCGATGCCCTGCACCACCGCATAGTTGTCGAACATCCCGCCCGACGACGCGCAGGCGCCCATGGAGATCGCCCACTTGGGCTGCGGCATCTGCTGCCAGATGCGACGCAGCACGGGCGCCAGCTTGAACGGCACACGGCCGGCGCAGATCAGCACGTCGGCCTGGCGCGGGGAGAAGCTCATCCGCTCCATGCCGAACCGCGCGAGGTCGAAGTCGCTCGCGGCGCTGGCCATGAATTCGATGGCGCAGCACGCGGTGCCGAACGGCATTGGCCAGAGCGAGCTGGCGCGGGCCCAGTTGACGAGAAAGTCGAGCTTCGTGGCCACCCAGCCTTCCTGTGAGGCCGGATTGTACGACACGGTCGACTCCGGGCGCGGGGTCAGTCCCATTGCAGGGCACCCTTCTTCCAGACGTAGAGGAAACCGACGAGGAGAATGGCCATGAACACCAGCATCTCCCCGAGGCCGAAGAACGAGATCTGTCCTGCCGGACAGGCGCCGCCCACGAGGGGCACCGCGCACGACAGTTCGCGGAAGTTCGCACCCCACGGAATCATGAACACGGTCTCGATGTCGAAGATGATGAAGAGCACCGCGACCATGTAGAACTTGACCGAGAATCGCTCACGGGCGTCGCCCAGCGGCGGCATGCCGGATTCGTACGCGGCCTGTTTGACCGGCGTCGGGCGCGGACGCAGCGTGAGATGGGAGAGCCCCAGCATCACCACCGCGTTGACGATGGCGAAGCCGAGCAGGAGCAGGACGGGGAAATACGTGCGTTCCATGGCGCTCCAGACTTCGTGAAAACTTTCACTAGCTCCAGCGCGGAAAAGTTATCCAGCGTGTTGGCGGGGGTCAACCGGATTCCTCACGTCCCGCCGACACGCTTGGCGCGTGTGGCGTGGGTGGATACATTCCGGCGCGCGGCCAGCCGTCCCCGCCCCCACCGCCACCCTCTCTCGGGCCCCTCATGAGCATCATGTCCGATCGCTGGATCACCCGCATGGCCAAGGAACACGGGATGATCGAGCCCTTCGAAGACCGCCAGGTGCGCGCCGGCGTCATCTCCTATGGCGTCAGCTCGTACGGCTACGACATGCGCGTGGCGCGGGAGTTCCGGATCTTCACGAACGTGCTGAACTCGATCGTGGATCCCAAGGACTTCGATCCCAAGAGCTTCGTGGAGTTCGAGGGGGACGTCTGCATCGTCCCGCCCAACTCGTTTGCCCTGGCCCGCTCGGTGGAGTACTTCCGCATCCCGAGGAACATCCTCACGGTGACGGTGGGCAAGTCCACCTACGCCCGGTGCGGCATCATCACCAACGTCACGCCCTTCGAGCCGGAATGGGAGGGATTCGTGACCCTGGAGATCTCGAACACCACGCCGCTCCCCGCCAAGATCTACGCCAATGAGGGGATCGCCCAGGTGCTCTTCTTCAAGGGCGAAGAGGAGCCCGAGATCTCCTACAAGGACAAGAAGGGCAAGTACCAGGGGCAGCATGGGGTGACGCTGCCGCGGCTCTGATCCGTCGCGTCAGCCCGCGCCGCCCACCGCCTTCTCCGGGCGCTCGGTCACCACGGCGCCCAGATAGTCGCGGTTCATCCGCGCGATGAAGTCGATGCTGATGCCCTTGGGACACGCTTCCTGGCACTCGCCGAACAGGGTGCACCCGCCGAAGTTCTCGAGATCCATCTGCGCCACCATCCGCAGGGCGCGCCGGTAGCGCTCCGGCTGCCCCTGGGGCAACAGCCCGAGATGTGAGATCTTGGCGGCCGTGAACAGCGATGCCGAGCCGTTGGGGCACGCTGCCACGCAGGCGCCGCAGCCGATGCAGGCCGCGGCGTCCATCGCCTCATCGGCGTCCTGCTTGGATACCGGAATCGCGTTCGCGTCCTGGGCGGCGCCCGTGGGCGCGCTGATGAACCCTCCCGCCTGGATGATCCGGTCGAAGGCGCTGCGATCCACCACCAGATCCTTCACGACGTGGAACGCCCGGGCCCGCCACGGCTCGATCCACAACTCGTCGCCGTCCTTGAAATGCCGCATGTGCAGCTGGCAGGTAGTGGTCATCTTCATCGGCCCATGCGCCACGCCGTTCACCACCATGCCACACATGCCGCAGATCCCCTCGCGACAGTCGTGATCGAACGCGATCGGCACCTGGCCCTGGGCGATGAGTCCCTCGTTCACCACGTCGAGCATCTCGAGGAACGACATGTCGGGGCTGACGTCGGGCGCTTCATATCGCTCGAACCGCCCTCCGGCATTGGCCGCCGGCTGCCGCCATACGTGAAGGGTGAGTCTCACTTATAGCTCCGTGTGGCCAGGTGCACGTTGTCGAATGCCAGCGGTTCCTTGTGGAGCGCCGGCGCCTTCCCGTCGCCCTGGTACTCCCAGGCCGCCACGTACGCGAAGTGCTCGTCGTCGCGCTTGGCCTCGCCGTCCGCCGTCTGATGCTCCACGCGAAAGTGGCCGCCGCACGACTCTTCCCGGTGGAGCGCGTCGGTGCACATCAGCTCGGCGAGTTCGAAGAAATCGGCCACGCGCCCCGCATGCTCCAGCGACTGATTCAACTCCACGCCCGTGCCCGGCACCGTGACGTTGCGCCAGAACTCCTCGCGGAGCTTGGGGATCTCGGCCAGCGCATGCTTGAGCCCGTCGGCGCTGCGCGCCATGCCGCAGTACTCCCACATGAGCTTGCCCAGCTCGCGGTGGAACGAGGTGACCGAGCGCTTCCCGTTCACCGACAGCAGGCGCTTGGTGCGCTCGGTCACGGCCGTCTCGGCGGCGCGGACCTCGGGATGATCGGGCGTGATCGGCTCGAGTTTGTTGGACCCCAGGTAGTCGCCGATCGTGAGCGGGATGACGAAATACCCGTCGGCAAGCCCCTGCATCAGCGCGCTTGCGCCGAGGCGGTTGGCGCCGTGGTCGGAGAAGTTCGCTTCGCCGATCACGTGGAGGCCGGGGATGGTGCTCATCAGATTGTAGTCCACCCACAGCCCGCCCATGGTGTAGTGGACGGCGGGATAGATGCGCATCGGCACCTTGTACGGATTCTCGCCGGTGATCCGTTCGTACATCTCGAACAGATTGCCATAGCGCTCGGCGATCAGGTCCTGGCCAAGCCGCGCGATGGCGTCGGCGAAGTCGAGGTAGACGCCTCGACCGCCCGGCCCCACGCCGCGCCCTTCGTCGCACACTTCCTTGGCCGCGCGCGACGAGATGTCGCGCGGCGACAGATTCCCGAAGCTCGGATACTTCCGTTCGAGATAATAGTCGCGCTCCGCCTCGGGAATCTGGCCCGGCGCGCGCGTGTCGCCGGCCTTCTTGGGCACCCAGACGCGCCCGTCGTTGCGCAGCGACTCGCTCATCAGCGTGAGCTTGGACTGGTGCTCGCCGCTCACCGGGATGCAGGTGGGATGGATCTGCGTGTAACAGGGGTTGGCGAACGCCGCCCCGCGCTTGTAGGCGCGCCAGGCGGCGGTCACGTTCGACCCCTTGGCGTTGGTGGACAGGAAGAACACGTTGCCGTACCCGCCGGTGCCCAGCACCACGGCGTCGGCGAGGTGGCTCTCGATCTTGCCCGTGACGAGGTCGCGCACCACGATGCCCCGCGCCCGCCCGTCGACGACGATCACGTCGAGCATCTCGGTGCGCGGATACATCGTCACGCCGCCCTTGGCGATCTCCTTTTCCAGCGCCTGATACGCGCCCAGGAGCAGTTGCTGCCCCGTCTGCCCGCGCGCATAGAACGTGCGCGAGACCTGCGCCCCGCCGAACGACCGGTTGGTGAGCAGCCCGCCATACTCGCGCGCGAACGGCACGCCCTGCGCCACGCACTGGTCGATGATCTGCACGCTCACCTGCGCCAGCCGGTATACGTTGGACTCGCGCGACCGGAAGTCGCCGCCCTTGACCGTGTCGTAGAACAGGCGCCAGATGCTGTCGCCGTCGTTGGGATAGTTCTTGGCGGCGTTGATGCCGCCCTGGGCGGCGATGCTGTGGGCCCGCCGCGGCGAGTCCTGGAAGCAGAAGTTCTTGACGTTGTACCCCAGCTCGCTCATCGAAGCGGCGGCCGAGGCGCCGGCGAGCCCCGAGCCGACCACGATGACCGTGTACTTTCGCTTGTTGGCGGGGTTCACGAGCTTCATGTCGAACTTGTGCTTGTCCCACGCCTCGGCGACCGGTCCCGAGGGGGTGCGCGACTTGAGTTCCATGGCTAGTGCACGATGCCGGCGATGACGCCGAGCGGAACGAGGGTGAAGCCGAGCCAGACCGCGATCGCCACGGCGGCCGCGATGCGCCGATGCAGCGGATGCTCCGACGGGCGCGCCACGCCCAGGGTGCGCAACGAACTCCACGCGCCGTGGAACAGGTGCAGCCCCAGGAACGCCATCGACAGGAGGTAGAACCCCGATACCCACCAGATGCGGAAGCTGGCCACGACGTCGCCGTAGATGTCATGCCGCCCCGCGGCGTCGGTGGTGTGGAACACCCCCGCCGGGTCGATCGTCCCCACCGTGAAGTGCAGGATGTGGAACACGATGAATGCCAGCAGCAACACCCCGCCCCACCGCATGGTGCGCGAGGCCAGCGTGGAGACCTGCGCCTGGCGCATGCGGTAGTCCACCGGCCGCGCGGCGTGAGCCCGCTGCGTGAGCTGCCAGGCCATCAGCACGTGGAGCAGCACCGCCGCCACGAGCACGGCGCGAGCCACCCAGAGCACCTCGGCGAGCGGCCCGTGGAGCAGCGCGGCATATGCGTCGAACTTGTCCTGACCGATGAAGACCTGGAGGTTGCCCACCATGTGCAGCACCACGAAGGCGATACCGATCAGCCCCGTGACCGCCATGATGATCTTCTTCCCGATTGTGGACCGGTACAGATTGACGAACCAGCTCATCGTGATCGGAAGTTCGGGTGGGGAACGCCGGAACGCGCGATGCGGGAAGTGGACCGGTTGGTCCGCCTTCCCGCATCGCGTGATCCGCTCATAGTTTGACCGCGCTCATCGGTTCGCGTACCGCGTCGGCGCTCTTGGCCAACGCCGCGCGCTCCTCCGACGTGAGTTCCACCTCGAGCACGCGCTCGATGCCCTTGCGTCCCAGCTTGCAGGGCACGCCGAGGAAGATGCCCTTCTGGCCGTACTCGCCCTCGAGCCACGCCGCGCAGGGCAGGATGCGCTTCTCGTCATTCACGATCGCTTCGGCCATCTGGACGGCGCCCGACGACGGCGCGTAGTACGCCGAACCGGTCTTGAGGTACTTCACGATCTCGGCCCCGCCGGCGCGCGTCCGCTCGACGATCGCGTCGAGCTTGCTGCGGTCGATGAGCTGCGTGACCGGAATGCCGCTCACCGTGGTGTACGAGATCAGCGGTACCATCGTGTCGCCGTGGCCGCCGAGGACCATCGCCTGGATGTCGCGCACCGAGATGTCCAGCGCTTCGGCCAGGAACGCGCGGTAGCGCGCCGTGTCGAGCACCCCCGCCATGCCGATCACCCGCTGCCGCGGGAAGCCCGTGACTTCCTTGGCCACGTAGCACATCACGTCGAGCGGATTGGACACGACGATGATGATCGCATTGGGCGACGTCTTCTTGATCTGTTCGCTCACCGACTTCACGATGCCGGCGTTGGTGTTCAGCAAATCGTCGCGCGACATCCCGGGCTTGCGGGCGATGCCGGCGGTGATGATGACGATGTCCGAATCGGCGGTATCGTCGTAGTTGTTGGTGCCGATGACACGGGTGTCGAATCCTTCAATGGGAGCCGACTCCCACTGGTCAAGACCCTTGCCCTGTGGAATGCCCTCGACCACGTCCACCATCACGACCGTGCGGGCGAGTTGCTTCTCTGCAACGCGTTGGGCGGTCGTCGCGCCGACGTTGCCTGCGCCGACCACCGTGATCTTGTTGACCATGAGTCCATCGCGGAAGAAGAAGTAGTGAACAGCCAAAGAAAAGTATTCCGCTGCCCGAGTGCGAGCAACGCTCCCGGCAGATCCGTTGTGCCGGGAGCGGACCGCCGAGCACGCGCGCCACGCGGCATCGGGGTCTCGCGCGCGACGCACGAAGGGGACCCAGCAGGTCCCCATTGCATCGTGCCGCCCGTGCGCGACGCCATGGCGGCGCGTGCCGTGCCGTCCGGCCTGGCTAACCCCCGACCTGCGACAACGCCCGGAGCCCGCCGATCTGCATCTGCAGCAACGCGTGCTCCTTGGGCTTCTCGGCCAGCGCCCGGCGGAAGAACGGCTCCAATGGCTCGCCGGCGCGCAGCGGGGTGCGCAGGTCCACTTCGTGGTCGCCGAACAGGCAGGTGCGCAACCGCCCATCGGCGGTGAGGCGGACGCGGTTGCAGGAGCCGCAATACGTGTGCGACATCGGCGTGATGACGCCGATCGACCCGGCGGCGCCCGGCAGACGGTAGTACACCGCCGGACCATTGCCGCGCGCGGGCCCCGGAGCCGCCGCCAGTTCGCCCAGCGTGCGAAGGCGCACCAGCAGCTCGTCGCTCGGGACCACGTGCTCCCAGGTGAGGTCGCGCATGTCTCCCACGGGCATCAGCTCGATGAATCGCACGTGCCACGGATGCTCCAGCGTGAGACGCGCGAAATCCTCCACCTCGTCGTCGTTCACGCCGCGCATGACCACGACGTTGATCTTGATGGGATCGAGCCCCGCGTCCTGCGCCGCCGTGGCCGCCGCCACCGGATCGAACCCGAGGTTCCGCCGCGCGATGGCCGCGATCCGGTCGGGACGCAGACTGTCGGCGCTGATGTTGACGCGGTCCAGTCCCACCTCGCGCAGCCGGGCGCCGAGCGCGCCCAGGCGCACGCCGTTGGTGGAGAGCGCGATGTCTTCGATGCCCGGCACGGCCCTGAGCATCCGAACGAGTTGGTCGAGGTCGGGCCGAATCGTGGGCTCGCCGCCGGTGATGCGCAGCCGGCGCAGCCCGAGCGGCGCGAGCTGTCGAACCGTCTCGGCGATCTCCTCGTACGAGAGGATCTCCGTCTTGGGCAGCCACTGCAGTCCCTCGGCGGGCATGCAGTACAGGCACCGGAAGTTGCACCGGTCGGTGACCGAGATCCGCAGGTACTCGATGCTGCGGCCGAACTGATCGCGCAGCGCCTCGCTCATCGCGCCTGCTCCGCGGGCTGCGCCAGGCCCGTTCCGGCGTGCACCCACTCCCGCGTGCCGTCGGCGTAGTGCTCGCGCTTCCAGATGGGAAGCCGGCGCTTGATCTCCTCGATCACGTGGCGCGAGGCGTCGTATGCCGCGCCGCGGTGCGCGTGTCCCACGGCGATCACCACGCTCGCCTCGCCCAGCCCCAGGGTGCCCAACCGGTGTTCCACCACCGCGCGCGCGCCGGGAAACCGGGCGCCCGTCTCGCGAAGGATGTCGGCCAACTCGCGCTCGGCCATCTCGCGGTACGCCGTATACTCGATGCCGCGAACGCCGCGCCCACCGTTCGTATCGCGCACGGCGCCCACGAAGAGCACGGCCGCGCCATGGGCGGGGTCCGAGGCTTCGGCGAGCAGCGCTGAGGGATCGAGCGGACGGTCCACGATCGCGCCTCGCATCATCCCCCCGCCACCGGAGGGATGATCGCCACTTCATCGGCCGCCGTGACCGGGGTGCCCAGGCCGGCGTAGCGCTGGTTCACGGCCACGAGGGGAGCCGGCGGAAGCCGGTGCGCGCCGGGCCGGCGTCGCAAGGCGTCGAGCAGCTCGCGCACGGTGGATCCGTCGGGGAGGTCCAGCCGGATCTCCGGACCACCGAGAACGTCGGCATAGGAGGCGAAGAGCAGCACGCGCACGGTCATGGGGCGAATGCTATGCGAAGAGGGGACCGGAGGAAAGCACGACACGGTGTCGGCTTGGCCGCGAGCGCTCGGCAGCAGTTGTCCAAACAAAACGCCCCGGCGTCAGACGCCGGGGCGGTAAGGGAACCCGGGATCGGGTCAGGCCTTGGAGACCTCGATCGAGTCGGTATCGTCTTCGATGTCCTCGATGTCCAGATCGGCCACCAGAGCGCGCAACTCCTTGGAGGGCTTGAACACCGGCACTGGGCGGGCGGACACTTCGACGGGAGATCCAGTGCGCGGATTGCGCGCCATCCGGGTCTTGCGATGGCGAATCTTGAAGGTGCCGAACCCGCGGACTTCGATGTTTTTCTGATCGTGCAGCGCGTCTTTAATGGCTTCGAGAAAGGCGTCGACGACGCGAGCGCAGTCCTTCTTCGAGATCATCGGCCCGGCAGTCCGGGCGATCTGCGCCGTTACATGCTCGACCAGATCGGCTTTGGTCATTGAAGAGCCTCGGGGTCAGGCGCTCTGAGGCTTGAGCGCTCCCCGAACTTATGGCCGTTAAGTGTTGTGTGTCAAGAGGTTGTGGGCTTTCAGACGCCGGAATTGCGGACCACGTCCATGAATTGGTCGAACAATGGCCTGGCGTCATGGGGGCCTGGAGCCGCCTCGGGGTGATATTGCACCGCAAAAATCGGTAACTCCTTGTGGCGCAAGCCCTCTATGCTCCCGTCATTGAGATTGACGTGCGTGACCTCCAGCGCCGGCGCGCCAGGAATGCCCCGTTCGTCTCCCGCCACCGCAAACCCATGGTTCTGGGACGTGATGAGGACGTGTCCCGTGGCCACGGCCCTGACCGGATGGTTTCCGCCCCTGTGGCCATAGGCCATCTTCTCGGTCCTGGCGCCGAACGTCAGCGCCAGGATCTGATGTCCGAGGCAGATCCCGAAGATCGGCACGCCCGCCGCGGCGATCTTGCGAACCGTTGCGGGCGCGTAGGTCACGGCCGCCGGATCGCCCGGCCCGTTGGCGAGGAAGATCCCGTCCGGTTGGAGTTCGAGCGCCATCTCGGCCGGCGTCTCCGCGGGGAGCACCGTGACCCGACAATCATGCGCCTCGAACAGGCGGAGGATGTTCCGTTTGATGCCGTAGTCGTACGCCACGATGTGGTTGGACGCGGCGGGATTGCCCCAGGTATACGGCTCGCGGGTCGTGACGCGAGATGCCAGGTCCAGGCCTTCCATGGACGGGCACGCCTCGAGCTCGGCGCGCGCGTCGTCGGTGGGCGCGTCGCCGGCCCCGATCACGCCGCGCATCACGCCCACGGTTCTCAGGTGCCGAGTGAGGCGGCGCGTATCAACGTCTTCGAGAATCGGAACTTGGGCTCGCCCCAGCCACCCGGCCAGATCGCCATCGGCGCGCCAGCTCGAGTACTCGTTGGACAGTTCGCGCACGATGACGCCGGCCACCTGCACGCCGGCCGACTCCGGGTCTTCCTCATTGATGCCGTAGTTGCCGATCATCGGCGCCGTCATGACGACGATCTGGCCGCGATACGACGGATCGGTGAAGACTTCCTGGTAGCCGCTCATGTTGGTCGTGAACACGACCTCAGCCACCGTCGTGGGAGCGTCGGTGCGCAGCGCGCCGTGAAAAAGGGTTCCGTCCTCGAGGAGGAGGAACCCTGGTTGGTGCCGTGTGAGTGTCACCTGCGCGTCAGGGCTTCTTGGTGCCTGAAGGGGCGGCGGGAGGCGTCTTCGCGGCCGGCGCTGCCGGCTGCGTGGTGGCCGGCGCGGTCTGCAGCGGGATGGCGCCACCGCCGGTGGTCACCGGTGGCGGGGCGGCAGGCGGCGTCTGGAAGGTGTTGTCCAGCACCGACTGCGGCGTGGTGCTCCGCGAGGACGCGAGCGACAGCATGAACGCCAGGGCGAGGAACAGCCCTCCGCCCCACCACGATGTCTTGGTCAGCAGGTTGCCTGCCTGGCGGCTGCCGAAGATGGCATCCGCCGAGCTGCTCGCGCCGCCGAATGTGGCCGCCATGCCGCCGCCCTGCCCGCTCTGGAGCAGGATGGCCGCGAGGAGGACCAGACTATCGATGACGAGGAGAACCAGGAGAATCGAGTACAGCATTGGTATGCGGAGATGGAGAATGGAATCTGTCGTAAGCTCTAAATATCACGACACTTACGACCGTGCGTCAAGTCCGCGGGCCAAATTCCCCGCCTTCACCCGGCGTTCACCACCGCTTGCCAGGACTCCGGGTTGAGACTGGCGCCACCGACAAGCAATCCGTCCACACCGTCGGCGCCCAGGAGGCTCGCGGCGTTGGCGGGGCTCACGCTGCCGCCGTACAGGATCGGCACGCGCATCCGGGCGCCCAGCTTTGCCACCTCCGAGCGCAGCACCGTGTGGACCGCGGCGGCGTCGTCCGGCGTGGCGTTGCGTCCGGTCCCGATGGCCCATACGGGCTCGTAGGCGAGCACCAACTGGTCGAGTTGCGCGGCTGCCAGCTTGCTCACGCCCACGCGCAGCTGCCGCAGCACGACGGAGTCGGTGTGCCCGGCCTGGCGCTCGTCGAGCGTTTCGCCCACGCACAGCACGGGCGTCAATCCGTGCGCCAGGGCCAGCGCGCACTTGTCCGCCGTGGCCTGGTCGGTCTCGCCGAACACGTGGCGCCGCTCGGAGTGGCCCACGAGCACGCACGTGGCGCCGGCGTCGCGTGCGATCGGCGCCGAGTTCTCGCCGGTGAACGCGCCCTTCTCCGCCGCGGCGATGTTCTGCACGCCGAACCAGAGGTCGGCTCGCGCGCCGGCCGCGGCGCGCGCAGCGGCGAAGGCGAGCGCCGAAGGAAAGAACATCACGGTGCGATCGTCGCGCGCCGGGTACGCGGCGATGAACGTCTGCATGAAGGCGCGCGCCTCGGTGGGCCCGAGGTTGAGTTTCCAGTTGGCGGCGAAGATCGGCGCTTGCATCAGGCGTCGTCGAGCGCGGCGACGCCGGGGAGCGTCTTGCCTTCGAGAAATTCCAGCGCCGCGCCGCCGCCGGTGGACACGTGACTCATGCGCGACGACAAGCCGGCCTGGTCGACGGCGGCCGCGGAATCGCCGCCGCCGACGATCGTGGTTGCGCCGGTGGCGGTGGCGTCGGCCATGGCGCGCGCCACGGCGGTGGTGCCGGCATCGAACGGCGGTGTTTCGAATACGCCCATCGGGCCGTTCCAGAGGATGGTCCGGGCGGTGGCGATGGCCCGCGCGTACGACTTCGCGGTGTCGGGGCCGATGTCGAGCATCGCCTCGCCTGCGGGGATGGCGTCGCGCTTGACGGCGTGGGCCTTGCCGGGTTCGCGCATGGACGGCGCGACGGTGGCGTCGTGCGGCAGGATGATGCGCGTGCCGGCGCGCTCGAGCAGATCGCGGGCCATGTCCACGCGATCGTCCTCCACCAGCGACGTGCCGGTCTCGAAGCCCAGCGCCTTGTAGAACGTGCACGCCATGGCGCCGCCGATGAGCAGCGCGTCCACTTTGGGGAGCAAGGCCTCGACGACGTCGATCTTGCCCGAGATCTTGCTGCCGCCGAGGATGGCGATGAACGGCCGCGTGGGATCGGCGAGGGCGGCGCCCAGGTACTGCAGTTCGCGTTCCATGAGCAGGCCGGCCACGCCCGGCCTGAGGTACCGCGCCACGCCCTCGGTGGAGGCGTGCGCGCGGTGGGCGCTGCCGAAGGCGTCGTTCACGTAGAAGTCGCCGAGTTCGGCCATCTGTCGGGCCACCGCATCGTCGTTCTTCTCCTCGCCGGCAAAGAACCGCGTGTTCTCGAGCAGCACGACGTCTGCGGCCGGGTCGCGCGTCGCGGCCACGGCGTCGGGGCCCAGGGTGGCGTCCACGAACACGACCCGCTGCCCGGGCAGCAACTCGGCGAGGCGCGCCTGCACGGCCCGCAACGAGTACTTCGCGTCGGGCTTGCCCTTGGGCCGACCGAGGTGCGACAGCAGCACCACGCGGGCGCCGCGCTGGCGCAGCAGTTGGATGGTGGGGAGCGCGGCGCGGATGCGGGTGTCGTCGGTGATGCGCCCCTGATCGTCGAACGGCACGTTGAAGTCCACGCGCACCAGCGCGCGACGCCCCTGAACGTCGGCGTCAGGC
>Ga0307373_10004502_pt1 | contig 23415 bp, 23 predicted proteins | sample OX2MG_FD_202534 | JGI IMG/M metagenome (GOLD analysis project Ga0307373, IMG submission 202534) | Soil microbial communities from Risofladan, Vaasa, Finland - OX-2 | ecosystem: Environmental > Terrestrial > Soil > Coastal area > Acid sulfate soil | place: Finland: Risofladan, Vaasa | collected... | reverse complement strand
CGTGGGGGCCCTCGCCGAGACGCCGGGGGAACGTCACTTGGGCGAAGACTTCACGATGGTGTCGGACCTCTTCCATCGTTTCGCTGAAGAACAGGTGCGACCACACGCCGAACACGTGCACCGCACCAACGCCGACATCCCCGAATCGATCATCGAGGGCCTGAATGAACTCGGCGGCTTCGGGCTCTCGGTACCCGAGCGATACGGCGGCTTCGCGACGGGCGGCGAGTCCGAGTACCTCGGCATGGTCGTGGCGACCGAAGAGCTCTCCTGGGGCGGACTCGGAATCGGCGGATCGTTGATCACGCGACCCGAGATTCTCACCCGCGCACTCGTCAACGGCGGCACCGACGAGCAAAAGGCCACCTGGCTGCCCAAGCTCGCCAGCGCCGAAGTCTTGGCCGCGATCGCCGTCACCGAGCCAGATTTCGGCAGCGACGTCGCCGGACTCAACACGACCGCCACCAAGACTGACGGCGGGTGGCTGATCAACGGCACCAAGACGTGGTGCACGTTCGCCGCGCGCGCCGACGTGCTCATGCTGCTCGCGCGCACCGACCCCGATCGAAGTAAGGCCCACCGTGGGCTGTCGCTCTTCCTCGTCGAAAAGCCCCAGGGAGAGAGTCACGGCTTCTTGTTTCAACAAGACCCGACCCCCGAAGGACAGTCGTCGTTCAATGGTCGCCTGGAGGGGCGCCCCATCGACACGATTGGCTATCGCGGCATGCACTCCTATGAGCTCAGCTTCGCGAACTGGTTCGTGCCCGACGCCAACTTGGTGGGCGGCGAGAACGGGCTGGGCAAGGGCTTCTACCTCCAGATGGCGGGCTTTGAGAACGGGCGCATCCAAACCGCCGCGCGCGCCGTGGGGGTCATGCAGGCCGCCTACGAGGCCGCGCTTAACTACGCGCGCGAGCGCGTGGTCTTTGGCGAACCCATCTTGAACTACGAGCTCACGCGCGTGAAGCTCGGCACGATAGCCGCGATTATCCAGTGCTCGCGCCAGTTCTCCCTCGAAGTCGCCAAACTCATGGGCCGCGGAGCGGGCACGACCGAGGCCTCGATGGCCAAGGCCTACGTCTGTCGCGCCGCGGAGTGGGTCACGCGCGAAGCCATGCAGATCCACGGCGGCATGGGCTACGCCGAGGAGTACCCAGTGAGTCGCTACTTCGTCGACGCTCGGGTCCTGTCGATCTTCGAAGGCGCCGACGAGACCCTGTGCCTCAAGGTCGTCGCGAGGCGCCTCCTCGACGAGCACCAACAAGGCGCGTCACGTTCGTGAGCGAGAACCTCGACCCACGCGCTGGCTCGAAGAAGCGCGCCATGGTCTCGATCGTCGCGCTCGTGGTCGTCGCGCTCGTCGCCGGCACGCTCGCGTTAACGCTCCAGCACTCGAGCTACCACGCCCTGTGCCAGACCATGCGCCAAACCCTCGGCGCCGACGCCGCTCGACTCAATGCCGCCATTGCCCAAAGCGCTCAACCGAGCTCCTCGCCGCCCACGAGCGCCGAGTTGAGCGCCGTGCGCACCCTCCAAGGAGACATCGCCCGGGCGCTTCACGACGGGCCGCCGGTCGGGCTCGAGAACGACCTCAACGACTACCACGACCGCCTGAGGCTGGCGGTCAGCGTCTTGCAACTCACCAACGCCGAGGACCGCTTCCGCGCCTTCACCCCGACGACCGTCAAGCCCGCCTGCCCGAAACTGATCGCGTCACTGGCGAAGTAGGTTCGCCGCCCCGGCGACTCGAGATGACCGACGTTACTCAAGAATCTTCGACAGTAGATGGGTGGGTCAAGGCGCGGGCCGAGAGTCACCGCGGTGGCGTCGAAGCGTCACGAAGCGTCACGGAATGAAAACGTGGGAATCCTAAAGAATAGAATCTTGGCCAACGCAGACGTTATGAACTGTTTTGCGTTTCGCTAGGTCGGATGCGTGTCGCGTCGATTCGCCCCGGCTTCTGTCATATCCGTTATAAACGTCTTGTCATCGAAATTCGTTTCCGACTTTATGACTGCGATTCACCCTCGTCTTCGCCACCCATCACGTCGGCGTCGCTTTTGTCTTCGCCACCCATCACGTCGGCGTCACTTTTGTCTTCGCCACCCATCACGTCGGCGTCGCTTTTGTCTTCGCCACCCATCACGTCGGCGTCACTTTTGTCTTCGCCACCCATCACGTCGGCGTCACTTTTATCTTCGCGACCCATCACGTCTCGATTAACGCCGTTTCGCCGTTGCTGAGATTCTTCGTCCATACTCATACGTCTCCTCTATTCGTTCGAATCAATGAAGTCTCAAAACATCCACGGCAGTTACCGTGTGGTGCAGCAACCCGTTACGTCTCGATTCCGAACCTTGTATCAAGTTGTCATGGCGACATCACGGGCGAACCGGGTAACCCGTGAGCTCGTTGTACGGGTCCCAACCCTTCCCAAGCGTTCGGAAAGGGAGCGCCGAGGCGTTTGAGTTCTTCGACGTGCAGTGTCGAAAGATCCTCAAGTCGCTTTGCGCCGTTCGCGCTGAGATGTAGTCGAACAAGACGGTGGTCCTTCTCATCTCTCGTGCGCTTTATGAGTCCGGCAACGACCGCTCGGTTAATCAAGCCGACAACCGAATGATGGCGAAGAAGTAGGTAATCGGCAACTTCACCGATGGTGGGTCCGCGCGAATCGGAGTGTCCTCGAACGGCAAGTAAAAGTTGATGTTGAGCGGTGGTGAGCCCCGCTGCTCGAGCTTTTTGTTCGCTCCAACGTTCAAAGTGACGCATTCCTGTTCGCAGGGCGAGTAACCGTGCGTACGTTTCATCGGGAAGTTCCACTCGTACGAGGATAGCATCGTATTACGATAGATTAAAAGACGATAATGATCTGTCTTCAAATTTCGACTCGTGGCCCTCGACGGTTCGCCAGTGAATACGGCAACAGTGGCTGAGTCCGTTGACCCTGATGAACCGGTGACGGAGAGATCATCGATGCCAGTTTCAGATACGAACGCTCCTCACTCGGACGCTGCTGCGCGGGCCCTCGGTGACTTCACGACGACGCCCGACATCCTCAAACTCGTTCCCCTGGCCGTGGGTATCGGCGTTCTCGGCGCTGGCGTCTCGCTCGCGCTACTCGACATGATCGGATTCTTCACCAATCTCCTCTACTACCAACGTCTCAGCGTGCATCTCGTGTCGCCATACGGCAACACCTTGGGGCCCATCGCCGTTCTCATCCCGATTGGTGGCGGACTGATCGTGGGACTGATGGCTCGCTTCGGTTCGGAACAAATTCGAGGGCACGGTATTCCCGAAGCTATGGAACGCATCCTGATTAATGGCAGCAAAGTGCAACCGCGGCTCGCTATCTTGAAACCCATCTCTAGCGCCATCAGTATCGGAACGGGAGGACCGTTCGGCGCGGAGGGGCCAATTATTCTCACCGGCGGCGCGATTGGCTCCATCATCGGGCAGTTGTTTCCACTCACGGCGGCGCAACGCCGAAGTCTTCTTGTCGCCGGAGCGGCGGCCGGGATGAGCGCGGTGTTCGGGACGCCCGTCGCCGCGACGCTGTTCGGGGTAGAACTACTTGCGTTTGAGTTTCGACCCCGTTCGATGGTACTCATCGGCGTCGCGGCGGCGACGGCTGACGCGCTACGCATGGCCTTAGCATCGTCGCACCTCGTGACACCCCAACCGATCTTCGTAATTCCCGGACACGCGCCAATCGATGGCTTTGATCTTCTTGGGGCAGCAGTAATTGGGGTGGCGTGTGGGCTTGGAGCGTGGGTCATGACCCAGTCTGTGTACCTCTGCGAGGACGCGTTCAAGAAACTGACAAAACATCTTCATTGGATGTGGTGGCCAATGATTGGCGGACTCGTTATCGGACTTGGCGGCCTGATTGATCCAAGAGCGCTTGGCGTTGGCTACGGCACCATTCACGCCGAACTGCTCGGAAAACTGACGATAGGCGCGCTCCTTCTCCTACTCGTCGTGAAACTCGTCATATGGTCCGGCGGCCTCGGCAGTGGAACGAGTGGGGGCATCCTGGCTCCGATTTTGATGATGGGCGCCGCGATTGGCGGTGTAACTGGTCACGTTTTGCCGGGCGCGACGCCCGGTGTCTGGGCGCTCGTGGGTCTTGCGGGAGCGCTGGCGGGCGTCACTCGCTCGCCGTTTACGGCCATCATTTTCGCTTTCGAGCTGACTTACGATCAGCACATTCTCCTGCCGTTACTCGTGGCGTCCACCATTGCGCACTTGGTGAGTGTGCTCGTCCTCAAGCGCTCGATCCTTACCGAGAAGGTCGCTCGCCGCGGTTTTCACGTCATGCGCGAATATTCGGTCGATCCTCTCGAGGCGACCTTCGTACGCGAAGTTATGGACACCGACGTCTTCACCATTCATCCAGAGGACCACCTCGCCGATATCTACCTCGCGTTACCTGAAGGTTCGACGGAAAGGCGCCAGCGTCTCTACCCAGTAGTCGATAGCGAGAATCGCCTGAGGGGAGTTCTTCCCTGGTCCACGGTGATCAGCGCGAAGGACGACTCAAGTCGACGGGTTCAAGAATCAATGATTGAAGTTCTCGTCACCGCGTACCCTGACGAGATACTTCGGTCCGTCGCCGACCGGATGGCGGCGCACCGAGTGAGCGTGATCCCTGTAGTGGATCGCCGCGACGCGACACACCTTGACGGGCTCATTACGCAGTTCGACCTATTGAAGGCACGAGAGAAGCTTCTCGTTGAGGAGCGCCACACCGAGCGTATATTGACGCTCAACTGGATCGCAGCACCTCGTGGCACTCGAGAAGTCATCGAGACGACCGAGCTCGACGAAGCGCAAGACGAGTCGGGAACCGGATGAACCGAGCAATCGTGAGCTTTCGCGCCGACGACCAGGGCGATTGGGTCGCGGCGCTTTCGTGCGGTCATCGTCAACACGTTCGCCATCGCCCACCGTTCGAAGTCCGCCCGTGGGTGCTCGACCACGAAACTCGGCGTTCGAGACTCGGGAGTCTTCTTTCCTGTCCACTCTGCGATCGAGCGGAACTTCCAGACAAACTCCGACTTGTTCAATCGACACCGAGATGGGACGAGCACACGATGCCGGCGAGATTTCAGCGTCTACACCGCCTCGCGGAAGATACCTGGGGACGAATAACGGTGCATCGTGGTCAACTGCGTTTTACAAGCCGAGGCGAAGTTGACGTTGATGGGATTCTCGACTCTCCCGCAACGCAGGCGATCCCTCCGGGTCTTGACTACTCGCTGGGAATGAATGGCCCCGTCAGTTTGTCGATCGACTTCTTCTCAATCGATCGCGGCGACGTTGGAGATCCGCGCGAATACGAAAACCGACCTCCGGGGGTGGACCATGAGGCGACGAGCACCGCGTCCGACAATGGTGGTGAAACTGCGTGTTGGCTCCACCTCGTCTGCCCTGAATGTGGGGGAATCTTCGATGACGTTGCGCACTCCCACGCACAACCCAAGGATCAGGCCTAGCGAATGGAGCGACTCGTGGCTGAAAGCGTGATTAACAATGATTGCTGATCGTTACCTGGAACAATACGAGTTCTCCTGCAATCGCTGCGACTGCCTTTGGCGCGAGACGTTTGAAGTACGAGAGATTGAAGACTCGCAAGGTGGATCGTGGCGCTACTTCTACTTGGCGGGATCGCCCGCGTCGTCCCCGTCGATTCGAAACATATGTCCAAGCTGCAAACGAACCAATGCGCATTATCGACAAATCGGACGCCGCCAATTGCCGCTACAGGATGATCTCTGACCCGATAGCGTTCGAGCCGGTCTGTGCTTTTCGCTCGACGTAAAAGGAAGTCACCCCGCGGAAGCACTTTCTTGGCGGGTGTCGTCCAATTAACGATTCCTCGCCAAAGGTTCACCGGCGCGCAGCGCCGTTTCGACGATTAAGGCGCGACCCACACCACGGTCGGTACGCAATCCATCGAGGTCAATTCGATCGTCGATTTAACGAGCGGACGTTCGTGGCGTCGATAAAGATTGGTCCGTGACGCGCCTACGCCATACGACTCGGCGAAATTGGCGATCTGGAGCAGTGCGTCGCATTCGCACACGTAGCTGCACCAGAGCAAAGCGCCGTTGAGTGGAGCGACGCGATGCGCCGCGGCGTGGAAAACCCCGATCGCTACCTCGCCGTCGCCGAGAGCCGGGGCTCAATCATCGGCTACGGTCGAGCCCGCCTGTTCGAGCCGGAGCGGCACGTTCGCGTCGACACGGCGCCGCGCGGCTACTACCTCACCGGCGTGTTCGTCGACCCTCCACAACGTCGTAGCGGCATCGGCGACGCGTTGACACGTACTCGCCTCGAATGGATTGGTAAGCGCGCGGCCGACGCCTGGTGCTTCGTCAACGCTCGCAACACGGCGTCGATCGAGCTTCACCGCCAGTTCGGCTTCGAGGAAGTCACTCGAGACTTCTCTTTCCCCGGCCTCACGTTCGACGCGGGCACCGGTATCCTCTTTCGCCTATCGCTACTCCCCTCTTCGCCACGCTCGAGACCCGATGGGCGCCGCAATTAGGTGCGGGTTCAGGTCACGGGGCCGACGTGACAGGTCTGCCACCAACCACTCGCGGCTTCGCTAGGAAGTTTTCGCTCGACATTCCAGCCCGACCCCCAACGCCCACGAGAGAAGCACGTCTTTCGCTAATTAATCGTGATGCGCTATAAGTGGTGAGACGTGATAAGTGTTTTCGGATTCCTAGTCAGGCCAAAGTTGGCACTAGCCGTGCTCGTCGTGCTCATCGGGGGCGGTGTTGTGGGGGTGTGGGTGGCACGCTCGGGGTCACATACGGAGCCACGACGAACGACGAGAGTCTTGCCAATTGAGAACGTGTATCAGGGCACCAGCTTCACCTCCAACGTGGATTTCGCGGACAAGGTCGTGACCTATTCGTTCGCATTGGAGAACTACAACAACTTTGGCATTTACGTTCGCCACGTGGGCGCGGACCTACAGGGAGTCGCTCTTCAAAAGACCACTGCTTGGTCAACGCCACGGCTCGATAACCCTGAAGGAAGCCTTTCCGAAACGATCACGTTCAAAATTCTCAACTGTTCAGAAATACCGCGCGGTCAAGTCGATGCCACACTCCAGGTTCGCAGTATCAGCGGGCCGTGGCAGACTCTGAAGTTGCCCCTCATGGGCGATGGGGCGCAACAGTGGCAAACAGGGCTCTTCTTAGGTATTTGCCCGGCGAGTTCCGGCTAGCGCTGATTCGTGTGCCACCTGGTAGGCGCAGTCTCTCAAGAAACTGGTGTCGGAGACCGAACGTGATAGGGATACCACTATGCACTGGCGACTTGAACCTGGACCGTCGTGATTGGAGCCGGAGAGCCGACCTACAAAGTCTCCGACTGGCGAATATCTAAGTAATTCTAGGTGGCTAGTGCCGAACAGAGCGTGCAGTTACGCCTTCCACGCGTACACGGTCTGGGTCGCGAAATCTGCGCTCGTGTAGGAGTAGTTCAAGGACAGCCAGGGCACATTGATGGGAACATCGAAGTACACATCCCCGGTGACGCACTGATTCGGAGCCACGGCGCCGTAGTTCCCGAGGGCGGTTTGAACGCTGCCGTCGTAGGTCACGGAGTCTGTGCTGGCCTGTGTACTATCGGCAAGCGCGAGCGAGAAGTCGTAGACCTCGGCAGCTACGTCCGTGTCACCCGAATCTCCGGCGCACATGGTCACATTCACGTCGTCGATCTGCTGACTCGCCGTCGCATCGCATAAACCCGAATCTGGACAGACAATGCCCTGCGTCACGCTGTTCATCGCGACAGAGATGACGCCTAAGTAGGCCGCCTTAGGGAATGCGAAACTGCACGGCCCGCTACATACAGTCGCGACCTTTGGGGGCAGCGTCGTGGTCGTGGTCGTCGGCGGGACCCCATTTCGGGCAGCTTGGATTACTGCGACGAAGCGACGGTGAGCGCCTCCCTTCCCGCGAGCGAGCACCCAAAGTCTGTCCACTCGTGATTGGGTCGAGAGGTTCGGCCCAACCGCGATGACCGCGGTGCTTGCACCTGTCGTACATCTCGTCGTAACTGCCTTTTCGCCGCCGCCAAAGGTACAAGTGGCGGCTCTCGCGACATGGGCAACGAGGCGCACAGAACCGCCTTGCGCGGATACTTGAGGCGGCTGCGCGGAGAGAGATATCACTTCCGGTGGTGCTGTCCGACGAGCAACTGCCGAGACAGACGTCGCTGGGATCAGTGCCATCGCAACCGAAATACTGATAACCCCAATGCGGCTCATGCATCCCCCTACTTTCCGTCATCAAGTTAACCACGCGATTTCGCGTTCGCGACCGAAGTCAAAGTACGTTCCTTGATATTTCTAATGGGGTTCACGTCGTTGAGCCGATGTGAACCCGCACTCATTTGCCGCGTCCTCCTTGGTACCGAGTTTGCTGAAGATGGCTACGCCATGTAACGCTGCGCCGTTAGTCGTGCTTGCGGGCGCGTCTCGTAACTTTTCTTTGGAAGGATCGCCGGACCCACTTTTTTAAAAGGTCAGGGCGTACTACATCAACCGGCCGAGAACTATTTGTGTCTGAGTGAAGATTCAACGTCGCGACTGCGCGTTGTACGGCTTCGATTGGCAACTCGCTCGGAGGCAGAGATCAGATTGTCACTTTCAAGTTGAACGGCACGTGATTCGCCAAACGAACACGTACCTAACCATTACGGACTCGCCTAACACGAACTCTGCAAAGTGAGGACCGCGACTCAGTCCTCGTCAATCGTGAAGGGGCGATGCACCGCGCCGAGCGTGATACCCGCTGAATGCAGGTCGGGCGCTTCGCCGCGCGAGGCCTGGGCGCGCAGCGCGGCGCGCTCCCATCGATCTTCAACGCGCCCGTACTTCCACCATCCAAGGGCAACCAACCAGACGCCGACAAAGATGCCCACGATGGTGAATCCGGCGCGGTTGATGTTGAAACTTCGCGCGTAGTTCCAAGCTCCGCCACTCAAGTGCAACTGGTTCGCCAGCACCTGGGCCAGCTCGAGGGTGCCGATATAGAGCGCGACGAAGACCGACAGCCCGGTGATCGCGATGTTGTAATAGACCTTGCGCACGGGCTTGGAGAAGGCCCAGCCGTAGGCGAAGTTCATGAACGAACCATCGATCGTGTCGAGCAGGCTCATGCCCGCGGCGAAGAGGATCGGCAGCGAGAGAATCGCCCACATCGGCATCCCGGCCGCCACCGAGGTGCCGGCGAGCACCAAGAAGGCGACTTCGGTCGCGGTGTCAAAACCCAGGCCGAAGAGCACGCCGAGGGGGTACATCTTCCACGGCGCGTCCACTGAACGCGCGAGGGGGCCAAAGAAGCGCATCATGAAGCCGCGCGAGTTGAGGTGCTTTTCGAGTTCGGAGTCGTCGAAGCGGCCCTGGCGCATCTGGACGAAGAGCTTGACGATCCCGACCAAGATCACGAGGTTCAAGATCGCGATCAAGTAGAGGAACGATCCCGACACCAACGTGCCCACGAGCGTGCCCCAGTGGTGCAGCCCCGAGTGGGGATTTTGCACCTGCGCGCCGACCGCGCGCGCGCCAAGGCCGAGCAAGACAGTGAGGGCGAAGACGACCGAGGAGTGGCCCAGGGAGAAGTAGAAACCCACCGACAGTGGCCGCTTGCCCTCGGACATGAACTTGCGCGTGGTGTTATCAATCGCCGCGATGTGATCAGCGTCAAAGGCGTGGCGCATGCCGAGCGTGTAGGCGAGCACGCCCGTTCCTACGCCCAACATTCCCCCGGCGCCGACGTGAAAGTGTCGCGTCGAGGCGACGATGATCAGCCCCCAACCCGCGACGTGCAAGAGCGCGATGAAGCCGAACATCGCGTAGAGGCGGCGCCACTCCGAGGGCGAGAACGTGGCGCGGAATTTCTCCCGGCGCGTGCTCGTCGCGGTGGTCATAGTGGCCATCGCCTCACCCTAATAGGAGTAGTTCTCGTTAAAGCGGTGCCCGAGGTGAAGGCGCTGACGACGCCGCACTGATTGCTCTACGGCCCCTACGGGTGTTTCTTTCCGTTCCCGTGACCGTGCCCCGGCGGGGGCACGCTCACCACAGGCGTCGTCGTGGTGGTCGGGGGTGTCACGCCAAGGGACGTCGCGAGCGCCGCGAGGTCACCTTGAAGCAACGTGAATGCACTTGGCGACGCGAGACCGCTTTGTTGTGCGTTTCCCAGCGTCGTGGCGGCGGCCTGCAGATCACTCTGCACGTTGGCGAAGTTTCGCGCCGTCGCGTCAGTGAGTGCCTTTTGCGCGTCAGCCGCCACGGCCTGTGCGCTAGCCGCGTCCAGCGTCTGGGCGCTTTGCGACGAGTTGAGATCGTTCAACAACGTCGTGAGAGCGCGACTGCCCGACGAGACGCTTGGCGCAGTAGTGCTCGTCGTGCTCGTCGTTACCGGGGGCGACGCGGGGTTGAGTACCGAGGTGAGCCACCACAGTGCGAGCAGGGCAAGTATCGCGATCGCCGTGGGCACCACCCAGGGCACCCGTCGACCCTCGGGAACTGGCGCGGGACCCCTCCCAGTCGGCGCGCGTACAGTCTGATCAGGGTCGATAACACTGGGACGGCCCCCGGCGAGCACGCGAGTTTCGTTCGAAACGACTCGCGTCTCATCCGAGGCGCCCATCTCGGTCGGTGGCACGAAGATGGCGGGCTGCCACGGCGCTTCGAAGGCGGGCGTGGCAAGCAACGAGGCCACCTCGCCACTGGTCGGGCGCGACTCGGGTCGCGCTTCCAACATGGCGCCGAGGAGCATCTTCCAAGGAGTGGGCAGGTCATCGGCGAGGGTCACGGGACCACGTAGTCTTCGCGCCACGATTTCACTCGGTGAACCTTCGAAGACTCGCCGTCCCGTCAGGCATTCGAGCAAGACGACGCCGAGCGACCACACGTCCGCGGCAGGGCCCACGCTCTGGCCCTCGAGTTGCTCGGGCGCCATGTACGTGACCGTGCCCACCGTCGTGCCCAAGGCGGTGATCGTCGTGGCGTCGTGCATCAAGGCAATGCCAAAATCGCCCAGCCAGGCGTTGGCGTCGCTCGACACGAGGATGTTCGACGGCTTGATGTCGCGGTGCACGACGCCGCGCGCGTGCACGTAGGCCAACGTGTCGGCCAACTGTGCGCCGAGACGAGACACTCGGGCCGTTTCGAGTGGGCCCTCGCGTAGCGACGTGGCCAGGGTGGGGCCATCGACGAAATCCATCACGAGATACGCCTGATCGCCGACGACGCCGGTGTTAAGCAGTCGGATCAGACCCGGATGCTCCAGGCTCTCGAGTGCACGCACCTCGCGATCGAGCCGGCGCGCGAACTCGGGGTCGCCCGAGCGCACGAGCTTGATCGCGACGGGCGAACCGGTCAGTTGATCGTGCGCCTCGTACACGTCGGACATCCCGCCTCGACCCACCAAGCGCACCAGGTGATAGCGCTCACCGAGTACCTCTCCGACTTCGCTCACGCCGCTCAACTTTCACTTAACCGCTCTGCACCAGTGTGCTTTTGCGCCGCTCGTCGTGAGCGCCAGCGTCAAGCCCTTACGACGCGCTACGCGCCATTCCCGCGCGAAGGCCGCGTTCGACGAAGGAGTTCGCGATCTTGGCCGAAGCCTCGTCAATCATCTCGTCGCCGAACATCAAGGCGCCCGTGTGCTCTTGTTCGGTCGCGACTCGGTAGCGGTCCAGGATGTCAAAAGACTTGTCAAAGAGCTCTTGGCTCGGCGAGTAGACCTCATTCAAAACCAGCGCCTGGTCGGGGGTCAGCGCCCATTTGCCGTCGAAACCATAAGCCGCGGTGATGCCGGCGGCGTAGCGCAGGGCGTCGAGGTCGCGCACCTTGAGGAACGGTCCGTCGATCACGTGCAGGCCGTTCTTGCGTCCCGCCATCAAGATCTTGGCGAACACGTAGCTAAAGGGGTTCGACGGGCCGTGGTGAATGGTCTCGTCAATCGTGGTGACGGGCATGCCAATCGAGGCCGCGAAGTCGGCGGGGCCAAAGACGATCGATTCGAGTCGAGAGCTGGCCGCGCAAATCTCCTCGACGTTGATCAGTCCCTCGGCCGTTTCGATCTGCGCCTCGATGCCGATGTGACCCACGGGTAGGCCCGCGTTCTTTTCGACCTGGGTCAAGAGCAGGTCCATCGCGACGACCTCGGCCGCGTTTTGGACTTTGGGCATCATGATCTCGTCGAGACGTTCGCCCGCGTTGCCCACGACGTCGATGACGTCGCCGTAGGTCCACGGCGTGTCCCAGGCGTTCACGCGCACGCACAACACGCGCTCGTCCCAGTCGAGATTGCGCAAAGCGTTGACGACCTTGGCGCGCGCCGCGACCTTCTCGTTGGGCGCGACCGAGTCCTCAAGGTCGAGAAAGGAGAAGTCCGCCGTCGCGGTGGGTGCCTTGGCGAGAAAGCGGTCGCTCGAGCCTGGGGTCGAGAGACACGAGCGTCGCGGGAGGTGGCGTGAGCGTTGTGACATGGGGCGAAGCCTATTGCGAAATCGCTATTTTCCCGGTTCTCGACCTCGCGACGCGCGAATCAAGGAATTCTTACGCCCAATCTGATCAGGAAGAATGCGCAGTTATCGTCGCGCCCTGGTGGCATCAGCGACCGACCAACCGGTAGCCTAGCCCGGTGACTGACGTCCGGCACAGGGTGCTGGTGACGCCGAGGTCAGCGAAGGAGTCGCTTTGGCTCCGTGGGGCTTTGCCCGTGCTGGCCGTTGTCGCAGTGTTCTTGAGCACTGTGATCACCCCCGCACGTCCGGCGGGCGCCGCGACGTTGGCCCAAGAACGAAACTCCGCTTCGATCCTTCTTAAACAGATCAATAACATCAACTCCCAAGTAGGACGCTTGGGGCAAAAATACGACGAAGCACAGATCAAGTTGCACCGCATCAACAACATCATCGCTAACACCAAGTCAGTGGTCGCCTCGATCAAGGGCAAGGTCGAAAACGGCAACGCCCAACTTCGCCAAGACGTGATCTTCGCCTACGTCACCAACGGCTCAATCTCGGGGAACAACGCGCTCTTCACCGCCAACGCCTCGAGCGCGGGCGCGACCAAGGTGTACAGCCAATTGGCCGAGGGCAATATCTCCTCGACCATCGCGAGCCTGAAGAACTACCGCATCCAGCTGACCCACGAGCGCGGTCTCTTGAACGCCGAGGACGCCAACGCGCGCGCCGTGACGCGCGACGCCGCGAGCTCCTTTCACCACGCGCGCGTCTTGCAGGCCTCGCTCAATCACACGCTCGCCCAGGTGAAGGGTCAGATCGCCGTGTTCATCAGCGAGGCGCAGGCCGCCGCCGCCGCGAAATCGGCTAGTTACTTGCGCGGCGCCAGGCCCATCGCGGGCTTCGCCGCTCCGCCGCCGGACTCACGGGCCAACGTCGCCATTCGCGCCGCGATGAGCTTCATCGGCACGCCCTACGTCTGGGGCGGCGCCAGCCGCTCGGGCGTGGACTGCTCGGGCCTCGTGATGCTCGCCTACGACGCGGCGGGCATTTCGCTCAGCCACTATTCGGGCGCCCAGTACGCCGAAACGATGCGGGTGCCTCTCGTCGATATTCAGCCTGGTGACCTGCTTTTTTACGGCTACAACGGTGACGAGCACGTCGCGATGTACGTCGGACACGGTCAGATGATCGAGGCCGAAATGACCGGAACCCGGGTCCATATCGTTCCGGTTCGCTTGGGCTACGGCTTCGCGGGCCTCGGCCGACCGCGCGGCTAGGCCGTGTCGGGAGTACCTACTTCCATTCACCTCGGTCCCCTCGTCTTTCACACGTACGGGTTGGGACTCGCGATCGCGGCCTACGCCGCCTACGCCTACGCCGAGCGACGCCTGCGTCGCCACGCCATCAACCTTCGACACTTCGCTGCCTTCACCGGCCTGATACTCGTCGCGGGGCTCGTGGGGGCTCGTTTGGCCCACGTCGCCACGAACTGGTCGCTCTACGAGCACGACCTCACGCGCGTCTTCGAACTCTGGCAGGGGGGCATCGCGAGCTTTGGCGGCATCGCTTTGGGGCTCGCGGTCGGGGTTCTGCTGGTGCGCCGGTGGTGGCCCGACGTCACCTTGTTGGCCTTCGCCGACGCGCTGGTGCCCGCCCTCGTCGCGGGTTGGGCGCTCGGGCGTGTGCTCGGTCCCCAGTTCATGTACCAAGGGGGCGGACACCTCACGCACCAGTGGTTCGGCCTGCACTACGCCGGCCAAGTCGGCAAGCGCGTACCGGTGCCCTTGATCCAAGGGGCCGAGGACGGCACTCTTTGGGCCCTGCTCGTGGGCACCGAGCGCCGGTTCCCGCGACGTTTCACGGGACTGATCACGGGCCTCGCGTTGATGATCTGGGGTGTGCTGCGCGCCCTCGATGAACATTTTCTCCTGGGTCAAGACTCCAAGAGCGGCTCACTTGGCGTGCAGCTCGCCGGGGTCGCGATGGCGATCTTTGGGGCCGCGATCTTGCTTCGCGCGGGGCGTCGCGCGCAGACCCCGCTCCAAGAAGCAGTTCGCGAACTCTAGATCAGTTCGTTCCACTCATCGTCGCTCAGCACCCCGATTGACGCACCCAGCGAACCAGAGTCGACTCGTACTTCAACGCGATTGTCGTCGAGGTAGGAGTGGTGGTCGAGTCCGAGTCGTCGCCACGGGCCAAAGAGCGAGCGCGCCGCCGAGGGATTCGAATAGATCGCGCGCACCAAGAGCTCGTCGCTCGACGCGGCCACGACCAGTGCGGGGCGCTCCTTGGCGCGCACCTCGGGCATCTCGGGATCGACCGCGTCAAAGGGGACTTCAACGATGACGAGGGAGCCCACCAGGGGGTGCTCGGCGTTGAAGCGTTCGAGTTCACGAGGTGTCAAGCGGTAGCGACGCCGAGGTGCGGGCGCCGAATCGACGACCGCGCTCGTCGCGGGCGCGTTGGCGGGCGGCGCGGGCGTGGGGCGCTTGACCTTCACGGGTCGAGGCGGCGACTGGGGCTTCTTTCGCTGCTTTTGCGCCTCGCGGCGAGCCTTGCGCTGTTCTTTGATCTCGGGTCGTGGCGTGCGTGGCGAGGCCGGCGCGGAAACCTCCCGCTCCGGCAGCGCCGGAAGGGACCAACGTTCACGCTCGGCCAAGAGGCGTCGACAGTGTCCGCTCGCCGGGAACTCCTCGCAGATCGCCACCGCCAAGACCGACACCACCTCGTCGTCGCTCATCCCTTCAGCCACCAACGAGTCGAGCGCCACCACGAGTTCGTCGTACGAGGGATTATCGGCGTCCTCGCCCAACCGCGCCACGACGCGCTCGAGCGCGTCGTTCGACACGAACTCCAAGAGCGCTTTGACGGCGGCCGACGGTGCGCTCAGGGCGAAGACGCTGACGTCTCGACTCTGCTGGAGTCGCTTCAAGGGCACGCCGATGACGGCCGTGATCTTGGTGTGCGCGCGCAGGTCGAGTTGATCGACCACTTCAAGCACCGCGTCGCTTGGCAGGCCCAAGAGCGCGCGGCGCGCGACGTCAAGGGCGCTCGCCTCTTCGAAGGGCGAACTCACGACACGGCTCGCGCCTCGTCGTGGCCCGAGGGGGCGCACGTACGCGGCGCCACGATTAGCGTTGCTACGAGGAATTTCACGAATCCACTGTAGTGAGGCGCCGGCCCCACTCGGCGACGAAGCGCGACGCGACGAACGAAGCGCGTGCGTAACATCGAGTGCACGACGTGAGGAACACATGAGCCACTTTCAGAACCCTGGGCGCGTACCCGTCTTGGCGCAACGTGCCTAGGCACGGCCACGACCACCTGGGCGTGAGGTCAAAGGACGCTCGAGCCCTCAGTGTCGCGCTCGTGGTGCTGGGGTGTTTCGTCGTTGTCGAGGTCGGCGCCGCGTTGCTCGCGCACTCCCTCGCTCTCTTCGCGGACGCGGGACATCTCTTGGTGGACGTGGGAGCGCTCGGTGTGTCGCTCTGGGCGCTGCGCTTGGCCGCACGCCCCGCCACGACGGACCTGACCTTTGGACTGAAGCGAGCCGAGATACTCGCGGCGGCGTTAAATGGCGTCACGTTGCTCGTGATCTCGGTCGTCGTGACCTACGAGGCGATCAGGCGGCTCTTGCACCCCCACGAGGTCGTCGGTGGGGTCGTCATCGCCGTCGCGCTGGTGGGCGTGGGCGCGAACCTGCTCGCGGCGCGCGTGCTCGCGAAGTCATCGCGTTCGAGCCTCAACGTCGAAGGCTCCTATCGCCACGTCTTGACCGACCTCTACGCCTTCCTCGCGACGCTCGCCGCAGGGGTCGTCGTCGTTGCCACGCACTTCGAGCGCGCCGACGCCCTCGCGTCGTTGCTCGTCGTCGCGCTGATGTTAAGGGCCGCCTACGAACTCCTCCACGCCTCGGGCACGATCCTCTTGGAGGCGACGCCGGCGAACGTCAACCTCGAGGACGTGCGCACCCACCTGCTCGAGGTTGAGCACGTGCGAAGCGTCCACGACCTGCACGCGTGGACCGTGACGTCGAACCTGCCGGCGCTGATGGCCCACGTCGTGGTCGACGACGACTGCTTTCGCGAGGGCTGCGTGCCGCGGATCCTCGATGAGTTGCAGAGCTGTCTCGGCGGTCACTTCGACATCGAGCACAGCACGTTTCAAATGGAGCCGAGCAGCCACCTCGGACACGAGCCCGGATCGCACTAGGGAGTTCTGCTTCCTAGGCACCCCGACGTCGCCAAGGGCTCGACGCCATGGGGTCGACTGCTCGCTACGATGGAGCGCGGTGTTGGGCTTCGAGTTGCGCCGCGACCGACGCGCCGTAGAACAAGGACACGCTCGAGAGAAAACTCCAAAGCAAGAGAGCGACGACGCCGGCGAGCGGACCGTACGTGGAGCCAAATTGAGAGCTCAGGCGAAAGAAAACTCCGAGCGCCGCCGTTGAAAGAACCCACAAAATAACCGACGTGGCCGACCCGACGCTCAGCCACGACAAGTGCGGCTGGCGCCGGCGCGGCGTCCAGCGAAACGTCACCGTGACCGCCGCGGCAATAAGCAAAATGCCGAGCGGCCAGCGCACGATGGACCAAGCGACACTCAAAACGTTGGCCGAACTGGCCTGGAAGAGGACGTTGCCGAGGGCTAAGCAGATGAAGGCAAAGACGCTGAGGGTGCCCGCACTCAACGCCGCGTAGAAGGCGCGCACGTACTTCGCTCGAGTGGGTCGATCGCGTTCCACGCCGTACATCCGATTAAGGCCACGTTCCACTTGACCCATGGCGGTCGTGGCGGTGAGGAGCGAACCGAGTATCCCCACGAGCACGGCGCCGTAGTGGTGTTGGTCTCCGTTGAGGTTCGCCTGCGTGACGGCCGTCGTGAGCACGTGTCCCGCGGGACCCGGGACGGCTTGGCGAATCGTGTGGTCAATCACTCGACTCAGACTGCCCTGGTGGATGATGCTGGCCAAGCCAACGAGTCCGATGAGCGCTTGGATCATGACGAGCGACGTGAGGTACGCGAGCGACCGAGCGTGGCTAAAACCATCGGCGCTGCGCAGCCGCAGGAAAGAATCCGTCAAGAGCTTGGCCCACCCCGTTCGTCGAAGGGCGGCGATGGCGTCGTCGCCGGTCAACTCCCTCGTTTCGCGCACCGCCTTCGCGCTACTCAACTCGAGCTTTCACTCGGCACCCGTAACGTGATGGCACCGGGCTTGACGCTGACCTGGTGAGTTCGGCGCGAGGCCTTGGCGCCTCCGTCGAGTTCGAAGCGAGACGCGCGATCAAGGTGGACCTCGACGTGGCGGCCCTGGGTCATCTTGGTGAAGGGTGAGTGTTTGGCGTTGCCGATCGCCATTTGAGCGATGACGCGTAACCACTGGCGCGCGCTCTCCGCGGTAACCACTCCCACTTCGAGCACCCCGTCGTCGGGTTGACTCTCGGGAAAGATCGCTATTCCCTTCGCGACGGATTTCATCTGGCCAAAGAGCACGCAGGTCGCGTTGCCTTTGAACCACGTCTTTCCATCGACGCGGATCTTCGTGTGACGAGCGTTGACGCGCAGCGCCTTGAAACCGGTCCACAGATACGCCAGTCGCCCGAATCGTTCTTTCAAATCGCCGTCGGCCTGTTGCATCGTGATGGCGTCAAAGCCAATGCCCGCCATCACCGCAAAGCACTTGCCGTTCATCACCCCCACGTCGAGGCGGCGTGACGTGCCCGCGAGGCCGATCTCTAACGCGCCGGCTAAATCGAAGGGAATGTCGAGGTTCAGTGCGAGGAGATTTGCCGTGCCCGCGGGCAAGATGGCTAGTTCAACGTCGCGGTCCACGACCGCGTTGACGCATCGCTGCACGGTCCCATCGCCGCCCCATATAAAAAGCAGCGTGGCGCCGCGGGCCACGGCGTCGCGCGCGAGTTTTCCCACCTCGCGGCCCTTTGACGTCTCCAGCCACATGGGGTCGGGGTAACCCCGCTCGAAGAGCATTTGGCGCAACTCTTCGAGTCCGCCACCGAGGGTCTTCTTGTTGTTCGCGATAACAGCAATGGTCTTCACGTCGATCTGCTCTTTCGTGCCGGGGCTGAGAAACGCGGCGTGAACGCCCGTCCCCGCTCTCTTGGAAAGGTTCGCCACTCGTACCCTATGGAAGTAGGCGCCCAAAGGGAGCGGTCCGAGTACTTTCGTGCCACTGAGGACCGAGCCAAGGCGACCGACTCGATGGCTTTTAAGAGAGTGACCCTGGCTCGCAATACTTCGCTCCTGACCAGAATTCTTAGAACGTGCTCACCCTCTAATCAGTAGTAGTGACGTCGACCGCCCACGGCGTGTCCCAAAGCTCCGAGAAACCAGAGAATGAGACCCGCGAAAAGCACGATGATGCCCAATGACCAAAGAAAAGCAATATTGAGCAAGAATCCCAACAGCAGAAAAACCAGTCCGAAGATAATCATGCTTCCTCCTTGTTCTCTCGACACGCGCCGCCAACGTGACACCGGCGAGCGTGACGCCACCTACGTCGTGGCACCGCGAACATCGCTCGATGGTGAGCACGCCGCACTAGCGCTGCTCCTCGTGAAGCACGGACGTGCGACCAGCGCTGTCGACCGTTTGACGATCGACGGTGTGCGCCACCGACTTCACCGGGCGACGCGACGACGCAAAGATAAGGGCCGAAACCACGAAACCGCCGGCCCCGGCGATCATCAGAATCACGCCGATCGTTGACAAGCGGAATCCGTGACTTTGCACGACGCTTGAATTTTGCGCGGTGACGGCCCAATACATAATCGCGCCCACTACCGCCGATATTGCACTTATCACCATTCCTGGCAGACCCATGGCCCCTCCTCCAGTGAACTATTTGGTACACGTCGTGAAGCAACGAATTACTTCACCTCATAAACGCTAACGACGCCATCACGAATATTTCCCTGCTCACAGAGACTTCTCATGCTCGTGTAGTCGATTCACAGGGTGTTGTCAGAAACGACAAATACTCGTTACCTCTTTACGAAAAGGTGACGGTGTCATTCACCTGCATTGCAGGAATTTGCTGCGTGCAAAATTTCGAGTGCGATGTTTGAACGGCCTGTTGAGTTCGCGAACGCGCTGAAAATTGAGTCGGACGCGACAAGCGAAAGCGAGCGCAAAGCCCAGTCGTTGACGTCGCGCGGTGACCCTTAGTCAGGGTTCGGAATGGTGAGCCGACGGGTCGGCACCAACGCAAGATCGCTGTCCGTGAGCCACACTTTGGTGAGTCGTCGTGCCCTGCGCCGACTCATCCAGAGCAGGAACCCCGCCGAAGGCAGTTCCACGGCCAGCGCGAGGAGGCTCTCTCCGAGGTCGCGATAGCGCGCGGTGGTGACGTCAAACCAGGCGTCGACCAGTAAGAGAGTCGCGGCCGTGTGCGCGTACAACACCAAAATCGCTCGCCGCCGCCACGCGGCCCAGGCGGTCAAGATGAGCAAGAGCACTTGGGCGCTGTCGAGTCCAATCCAGGCCAAGTCCCAATGATTCGCGACGTAGTGCCGCGGAAGTCGGATGGCGAGAAAAATGATCCAGCCGGTCTCCAACAACGCGCCGAGCGCGAGGACGGACATCACGATGTCTCGCTGCAGTTTTGGTGACGGTCTCACGTGTTGAATCTATAAGCCTCTGCCGCGCGTCGAGAGTCAGGAGTTCGTTCAGCACGCCGTCCCCGCGCCACGTACTCGCGGCGTCAGCACTTTTGGCCCCTACCACCGCGATATGAGCGCCCGCACCCAGATTCAGTGCGTTCGCCATTGACGGCGAGTCGCTAGCGGCCAGCGTCCTCGTCGTCGAACGACACGCCGTCGGCGAAACGGCGTTGGGCGACGTAACTGTGCGCGAGGCCGGCGTAGGCGCGAGCACTTTCGTGGCTGACCACGTCGTCGTCGAGACCGAGGTAGCCGCGCGCGACGTTCGCGTCTTCGAGCATGGGACCGCGATTGATCAGGCTCGCGCGCTTGGCCGTGATCAAGGCAATCGCGCACTCCACGTTGGCGCGGTCGTGCTCGTTTTCGAAACTCAACTTCTCACAGAGCCGCCGAGCCAGGGTCAGGGCGTAGCCCTCGCCCGGCGCGGGTGTGCCGTGGCCGAGTCCGCGCGCTTCGCCGGGCGCGCCCAGCAGTCCCGCCTTCTTCGTGCGGCCAATTTCGGCGGGGCCCATCGGGAAGGTCGGGCGGACCTGGCCAGCCTTGGAGACGGGCAAAAAGGAGGGTTGACTCACGACTTCGACACTACTTGGCGCAGTTCTCTAGACGTTCGTCAACCACGACGCGTACTCGGGTCGCTCGCCGCGAACCGCGGCGAAGTACGTGGCCTGCACGGCCTTGGTGACGTGACCCGGTGTCCCGTCGCCCACCAGGCGGTCATCGACCGAGGCGATCGGCACCACCTCGGCGGCCGTGCCGGTCAAGAAGGCCTCGTCAGCCAGGTAGAGGTCGTCGCGGCGCATGGCCTCGAAAGAAACTTCGTAGCCGAGGTCGTTGGCGATCTTGACGACGCTCGCCTGGGTAATCCCGCGCAGCGCGCCGGCTTCGCTCGACGGAGGGCTGATCAACTTTTGCTCGCGCACGATAAAGAGGTTCTCGCCCGTGCACTCCGAGATCAGCCCGTCGGTGCCGAGCATGATCGCCTCGTCGTAGCCGGCCTTGATGGCCTCGACCTTGGCGAGGCTCGAATTCACGTAGCCGCCGATGGTCTTTGAGGCCGTGGGCATCGAGTTGGGGTGGTGGCGCGCCCACGAGGAGATCTTCATCTTCACGCCGTTCTCGACGCCGTGGTCGCCCAGGTACGAGCCCCAGGGCCAGGCCGCGATGACGGTGTTCACGGGGGAACTCAACGGGTTGATTCCCATTTCGCCGTAGCCCAGGTAGACGATCGGGCGCATGTAGCAGCCCTCGCTCAGTTCATTGACCCGTACGACCTCGACGGCCGCGTCGCAGAGCTCGTTCAACGAGTAGGGCAGGTCGATCATCAAGATCTTGCAGCTTCGCTGGAGGCGCTCCATGTGCTCGCGCAGGCGAAAGATCGCGACGCCCTCGGGCGTCTTGTAGGCGCGGATGCCCTCGAAGGCGCCCAGCCCGTAGTGCAAGGTGTGGCTGAGCACGTGGGTCGTCGCGTTCTCCCAGTCGACGAACTCGCCGTCCATCCAGATCTTCTTCGTGGGGGTGATGGGCATTTATAACCTCTCTATAACGGATTTCGTGACGCCGGACGTTGCGAGTTGGGCAACGTCACCGTCAAAGTCTGCCACCGCGCGAGCCACGCGCTCGCTCGCGTCGCTTTCGCCCAAGAACTCGAGCATCAACGCGGCCGACGAGATCGCGGCCAACGGGTTCGCGCGGCCGGTGCCCACGATGTCGTGCGCGGCGCCGTGCACCGGCTCAAAGAGCGAGGGTCCAGTGCGGGCGGGATTGAGGTTCGCGCTCGCGGCGTAGCCAATTCCCCCCGTCACGGCTCCGGCCAAGTCCGAGAGGATGTCGCCAAAGAGATTGTCGGTGACGATGACGCCGTAGCGCTTGGGGTCTTCGACCAGGTAGATGCACGCGGCGTCCACGTGCTGATAGTCCGTCGTGACCTCAGGAAACTCGGCCGCGACTTCGGCCATGACGCGACTCCATAAATCGCCCGCGAAGGTCAACACGTTGGTCTTGTGCACCAGGGTCAGCTTCTTCTTCTCGTGCGCCATGGCGCGCTCGAAGCCGTAGCGCACGCAGCGCTCGACCCCGAAACGGGTGTTGACCGAACCCTGCGTGGCGATTTCGTGCGCGGTACCCCTTCGAAGTTGGCCGCCTTCGCCGGCGTAGGGGCCCTCGGTGTTCTCGCGCACGATCGAAAACGAGCAACCCTCGGCCAGAGAACCCTCGACGCCGAAGAAGGGCCGGTAGTTGACGTAGAGGTCGAGCCCGAAGCGAAGTCGCAGCAACAAACCGCGTTCCAAGACGCCACCGGGGATACGCGTGTCGCCAATGGCCGGTCCGACCGCGCCCAAAAGAATGGCGTCAAAACCGCGCAGGGTCTCGAGGGTCTCGTCGTCCAAAACGAAGCCGTCGCGAAGGTAGCGCGCCGCTCCGACGTCAAAGGTCGTGGTCGCTAAGTGCACGCCCGCGGCCTCGACCACTTCCAGGGCGGCACTGGTCACTTCGGGACCGATACCGTCGCCTCCGAGCACGGCCACGCGATACGAGCGGGATTTGCTCATTAGGCGTCTCCTTCTTTCCTCCATTTTGCTCGCCCGAAGACGTTCAGAGCAAACCCATCGCACCTGGCCTTGATCAGTCCAACACCAATCGCCGCGATTGTCTTGGCGCGAACGTCGACGAGAGAAGTCCGAGTATCCCCGGAGTCGAGCGGCCGCGACGAAGCCCACCCCAGTGCCGGCCTCCGCCTCGCCAGTCAAGGGCAATCAAAAGGCCCGCCCAATGCGTTCACGCCGCTTCGCACGAATCTCCGCGATGCAGGCGCGCCACGGCGCCACCGCGATTGCCGGTGCTCTTCAGGGAGGGCCCCGCCCGGATCGCGAAAGCGCGCCTTCAGGATTCGCGACGCGGGTACCATCGGGAATGTCGATGAAGTTCATGCGCCTACCTGACCCGGTGGAGGGGTAGGAACACCGGGGCCAGCAACCGCAACGACGACGCTCAATGGAAGTGGCTCACTTCACGAGGTGCACGCAGTTTGCAAGAATCCGGCGACCGACGAACGGAGGTGGATGAAGACCAGACTGAACGCCGAGGGCGAAATCGCCATGGATGTTTGTCTCACGGGACGCGGTCCACGCGGGCTCGGCGCGTTGGCCGGCGACGCCGATTTTGAACGCTGGATTCAACCAAGCGCGCAGGAACTCTCAGCGGATCGCCAACGCTTGAGGTCGGACGTTTCAAT
>Ga0307373_10004500_pt1 | contig 23424 bp, 22 predicted proteins | sample OX2MG_FD_202534 | JGI IMG/M metagenome (GOLD analysis project Ga0307373, IMG submission 202534) | Soil microbial communities from Risofladan, Vaasa, Finland - OX-2 | ecosystem: Environmental > Terrestrial > Soil > Coastal area > Acid sulfate soil | place: Finland: Risofladan, Vaasa | collected... | reverse complement strand
CCGACCAGCTCGGATGGGATCCCGACCGCCCCCGGCCGCAGCTGGAGATCCTGGTCTCGCCGTACCGAACGGTGGTTCAGCCGGTGCTCCGATACCTGGCTGCCTATCGGGAGAAGAACCGCGATGCGCTCTGCACGGTGGTGCTCCCGGAACTGGTGACGCGCCACTGGTGGAACCAGATCCTGCACAACCATCGGGCCTTCCACATCAAGGCTGCGCTGCTGGGCAGCGCCGACTTCGCGGTGGCGGACGTGACCTATGAACTGGCCCGGCCCTGAGCGAGTCGGGCGGCCGAGCTAAACTGCGCCCGATGGCCCGACCGCCCGCCACCCTGACCCAGTCGGAGGCGATGGCGCGGTCCCAGCTGGTCGAGAACCTGACCTACTTCATCGAACTCGACCTGACCCAGGGCAGTTCGCAACTCGGCTTCGAGGCCCGACTGGAATTCCAGGCGGTCGCGCCGGGGACCACCACCTTCCTGGAGGCCGAGGTGGTCCGGGTCACCGAGATGGTTTGCAACGGCGAGCCCCTCCCCGGGTCAGCCTACGACGGTCGCCGGATCGAGCTGCCCCGGCTGGCCCAGCACAACTCAATATTGGTCAGAGGCACGGCGAGCTACGACCAGACCGTCCTTGGACTCCATCGCAGCGTGGACCCGGTGGACGGCCGGGTCTACATCTTCAGCGACTTCGAGCCCTACGAGGCTCACCGAAGCTTTCCCTGCTTTGACCAACCGGACCTGAAGGGCTCGTTTCGCTTCCGGATTCGAGTCCCCGAGGACTGGGTGGTGGTGTCGGCCGAGCCCGGCCAGGCGGAGGAGGTCGATTCTCGGGATCACTGCCGCTGGTGGGGCTTTCCCCCGACCATGCCGCTGTCCCCGTACATGGTTGGGATCGCCGCCGGCCCCTTTCACCGGGTGGAGAGCCAGCGCGGAGCGACCCCGCTTGGCCTCTACTGCGCCCAGTCCCTGGCTCCCTATCTGGACGCCGCTGAGCTGTTCCGGATCACCGCCCAGGGCTTGGACTACTTCGAGCGGGTCTTTCGAATCCCCTATCCCTTTGCCAAATACGATCAGGTCTTCTGTCCCGAGAAGGCCAACGGGGCGATGGAGTCTCCCGGCTGCGTCACCATCGCCGACGACTATCTCTGGCGGGGCGCGGTGACGACCGGCCAGCGGTTGGACCGAGCCGACCTGATCATGCACGAGATGGCGCACATGTGGTTCGGGGACCTGGTGACGATGCGCTGGTGGGACGATCTTTGGCTGAGCGAGAGCTTCGCCAACCTGATGGCGGTCTGGGCGGTCGACCGGGCGACGGAGTTTTCCGATGCTTGGGTGAGCTTCGCCATCGTCAGCCAGCAGTTGGCCAGTGCCCGGGACCAGCTGGAAACCTCCCATCCGGTGGCCACGCCGGTGCCCGACGTGGAATCGGTTCGAGCCAACTTTGACACCATCACGTATGAGAAGGGAGCAGCCGCTCTTCGTCAGCTGGTGGCCTACGTCGGCGAGGAGAACTTTTTCGACGCTCTGCACACCTACCTGATGCAGCACCGGGAGGCGAACGCGGAGTTCGGCGACCTGGTGTCGGCACTTCAGGCCACCTCGGGCAGGGATCTCCACCGTTGGGCCGGACTGTGGCTGGAGACAGTCGGCGTGAACCTGCTCCGTTGCGAGGTCGAGAGCCGGAAGCTGGAGCCGGGCTCCCTGATCACCCGGGCGAAGGTGGTGCAGAGCGGCGGAGAGCGCCAGCCCACGCTTCGACCTCACCGGGTCCGCCTCGGACGCTTCGACTGGGTGGGCCACCAGCTGCGTCGCACCGGCGCCGTCGAGCTGGACGTGGAGGGGGCGCGGACCTCCGCCGCGGAGCTGGTGGGGAGCCTGCGTCCGGCATTGTTGCTACCCAACGACGGCGGCCTCACCTACGCCAAGATTCGGCTCGATCCGGTCTCCCAGGAAACGGCTGAACTCCACCTCAGCGTGGTCGAAGACCCCCTGGCCCGAGCCCTGATCTGGGATCTAAATTGGGATTCCGTCCGCGACCTGGAATTGCCGGCCCATCGCTATGCCCGAATGGTGGCCGCCCACATCGCGAGCGAGCCGGTCACCACCTTGGTGGAGGTGGTGCTCGGCAACTTTCGCCAGGCGACCAGGCGCTACGGGGCTCCCCGGCGACGCCTCGAACTGGAGACGGAGCTGGCGCAGGTGGCCTGGCAGGCGCTCTCTGGATCCCCCGCCCAGAGTGACCAGCAGGCGGTTTGGTTGCGAGCGTTCGTCGGGCTGGCCACCACCGCCGAGCAGGTTGCCCAGCTGCGGAGCTTCCTCGAAGGCGCCGACCTCCCCCAGGGGGTGGCGCTGGATGCCGAACTTCGCTGGCGGCTGGTCCAAGCTTTGGCTGCTCGAGGGGCGGCCGGTCAGGCGGAGATCGACGCGGCGCGGGCCGCCGATCCAAGCTCCACGGGACTGGTGCGCGCCCAGGGAGCCCGGGCGGCGCAGCCAACCGCTGCTGCCAAAGAGTGGGCCTGGGCCAGACTGGCCGCCCCGGAGATCACCGTCGAGGAGGCCCGCGGCGTCAGCGCCCGATTGGGGGGCGTCGGGCAGGAGGAGCTGCTCTTGCCCTACCTCCCCCAGCTGCCCGAATTCTTCGACCAGCTGCTGGCGGGGCGCGGCGGGGAATTCACGGTCCAGGTTGGCACCTGGCTGCCGCTCTCCCTCGCCCCGAGCGAGGAGCTGACTATGTGTTGCCGCGACAACCTGGGGCGCTCCGACCTCGACCCCATCCTGCGACGGATCTTCTCCGACCTGCTCCAGCACACGGAGCGGTACCTCCGGGCCCGGAGCCTGGATGATGACGACTCGGCCCCTGCGAGCTCTACCCGGGCGCGCCGTCGGGCACCGCTTCAGCTCCCCCGGGGTCAGCTCACCAAGCCACCGAGACGCCCAGCCCCTCGCGCAGCGCCGAGTCGTAAACGGTCCGCGCCACGGCGGCATCTTCCACCCCCAGACCGGTCGACTTGAAAACCGTGACCTCAGCGGCGGAGAGCCGGCCCGGCTGAGTCCCAGCCAGCAGTTCACCCAGCTCCGTGACCGCCTCCGGGTTGAGTCCCTGGAGTTCGATCGCCCCCGCGGGAGGAGGGCTGCTCACCGCGCCCCTCCACTCGACGAAGAGGTGGGCCTCGCGCAGGGTGAACTCGTCAAGCTCGGCTCCCGTCCCCACCGAGACCAGGTGCACTCCGTCGCGGCACCAGGAGAGTCGGACCACCGGATCCCGGGAGTCGGTGCAGCAGAGCACCACATCGGCTCCGCGCACCGCTGCCTCGAACGAGGGGGCGAATTGGCTCCCGGGAAACTCCCCGACCAGGGCCAGGCCCCGCTCGCGGTTGCGGGCAGCGACCCGGACCTCGCTGAACGGACGTACCGCGGCCACCAGCTGTAGGTGCGACCGGGCCTGTTCCCCTGACCCCAGGACGGCCAAGATTCGGGCCCCGGGACGGGCCAGCTCGCGCACGGAGAGCGCCGACACCGCCGCGGTCCGCAAGGCGGTGATGTGGCGGGCGTCCATGACACACAGGGGACGCCCGTCCGCGGCATCGAAGAGGGCGACGATCCCCTGGTGGGAGGGTTGGCCGGCGGCCGTGTTGGCCGGGAATACCGAGATCAATTTGGCCGACAGCGTCCGGTCGGGTAGGTAGGCGGGCATCGCCGCCAACCACCCTCCCGGCGCGGCGGCTCCCGCTCGCGGGGGCGCAGAGGCGGCCCCCGAGCTGTAGCTCACCAGGGCCTGGGCGATCGGCTCGAGGAGCTCCGGACCATGGAGCAAGGACGCCACCACCTCCCCACTCAGCAAGCGCACCTTGCCCGCGACTTCGCCGGGGCCAACCGCCACCAGCTACACCCCGAAGAGGTCGAGGGAATGCCCGATCCCTTCCACCTCGACCTCGGGCCGCTCTACCTCCTCCCACTGCTCGCGGCTGAGCCGCAGGCTGATCTGGGCTGCCGGTAGTCCCCGACGCTCGACGACCACCTCTCCGTTCTCTCGGTAGCCGAGCGAGCGCGAGACCCCGAGGGAGGCGAGGTTGTCCCGAAAGGCTGCGCTCAGAGCGATCTGCCCACCCAGGCAGAAAAAACCGAAATGAAGGACTGCCGCTCGCATCTCCCTACCTAACCCCTGACCCTGATAGCTCCGACCCAGCCAGGAGCCGGAATGGAAGGTGCGGGTGACCGCAAAGCCATCGGCCGAGATCCCCTGCGTCCCGATCACCCGGCCGGCCTGGAGAACCACCGGATTGAATCTCCACGACTCGGCTCGCCAATTTCCCAGCTGGAGCAGGTTCCAGCGGACCACGTTCCGCTCCAGCTCGGGCGACGCCACATCGGTCCAGGGTTCCCCGAACGGCATGGATTCTGGCGGATGCACCCCCTGGGCGGCCAGGCTCGCCAGCTCGTCGAGCAGTTCCAGGTCGGGCAGACGCAGCTCCAAGCGGGTCGTCCTAATTCGAATGTCGAAGATGGGCAGGTGACGCACCCCCGGGACGCTACCGATCGGGGTCTGGCCAGCGCAATGGGCCGGGCGGGAAACTACCCCCGGGGTCGTGCCTCGCGGCGCTCACCAGGCAGCGGCGCCGCAGTTGACAGGGCCTCAAGCTACACCGTTGACTGGCGGCGGACCACCCCCCAACAGGGGATGAGGATCGCTCCGGCGGCCAGGTAGGAGCCGGCCATGATGGTGAAGGCGGCGGTGAAACCGAAGGTGCCGATCACCCAGCCCAGGAGGGCCACCCAGAGTGACCCGACCCCGTAGGCGAGGGCAAAGTAAATTCCGAACACGCTGGACTGCCCGTCGCGCGTCACACCGTCACTGACCAGCGCCTGGAGCAGAGGGTTCTCGATGTAGGCGAAGACCCCAACGACCAGGGCGAGCGCCAGGGTTTCGGAAAGAGGCAGCCCGGCGGAGCGGCCCAAAGCCAAGACGAAGACCGCCGCGACGACGTAGGCCACCCAGAGCACCGGAAGCCGCCCCAGGCGGTCCGAGAGGGCTCCCCCGATCAGGGGACCGACGACCGCCCCCAGGAGCATCAGTTCAAAGATCAGACCGACCTGAACTTCGGAAAAGTGGCCCTGGTTGCGCAGATACAGGGGAACGTAGGCGTTGAGCGTCCCCAGACCTCGGCCGCCCGCCGCCACGGTCGCGGCCAGGATTCCCAAGATCACCACCCGGGGATGGATCAGCTCGGAGCGGGGCAGGCTGGGCCAGCGCAGGCGGGGGCGCCCGGGAAGCCTGGGCCGGAAGTGCTCTCGATCCATCACCGGAAACGTGAGCAGCAGGATCAGCCCGATCAGGAAGAGCGGGGCGGAGAGAATCAGCAGGGTGGGACGCCAGCCCAGCCGTGACAGCATGAACGCGGCGGGCAGCGGGATGATGAGCGATCCCAGGCTGCCGCCGATGGTATGAAAGCTGAGAGCCCCGCCCCGTCGGTGGGGATAGGTTCGGGCCAGGACCGCGCTCCCGACTGGGTGCTGTTGGCTGGCGCCAAGCTGGGCCACCCCTTGAGCTCCGGCGAAAAGGGGATAGGTCGGGGCCAGCGATCCGAGTACCGCGCAGAGCCCCACCACCAAGTTCTGGGAGCCGAGGATCCAGCGGGCGGAGACTCGGCGACTGACGAACCCGGCGGTGATCTGGCTGAGCCCCCCGACGACGCTCGAAGCCCCCACCGCCAGACCCAACTCCGCGTAGCTGATGTGAAAGGAGATCAGCACGTAGGAGTAGGTCAGCGGCAGCAGCGCGGAGTACATGTGCTGCCCGGCGTGCGAGGCGGAAACCATGAGGAGGATCCGGCTGCCGGCCCTGGGGGCAGTGGCGATCGGCCCCAGGGTCTCCCCCTCTGCACCCATCTCTCAAGCATAGGGAGAAGACGGTGTGCCCCCGAGCGACCGCCTTGGCAGCCCGGCGCCGACGACTAGGGAGTGGCGCTAGCTGTCAGCGAGGGGTCAGAGGGCTTCGACTACGGTCCGGCCGACTGGCGAGTGGCCGTGGATTGGGCCCGTAATGCCCGGGCCGCCGGACTCCAGATGTCCGCGCAGGCAACACAGACCTCTTCGGGGACCACCCCGAGCCGCATCAGCACCGCGAACACCTGGCAGCCGAGACACAGGGCGAACACCGATTCCAAGGTCGCCGCGACCACCAGGACAGCCAGGAGGACGTAAGTCACCGTGGTCAGTCCCAGCCCGAAGTAGGTGATGCTGGCGGTGACGGTCAGGACCGACCCGATGCCCTGGGCGAATCGCTTGGGAGGTCCGGCCACGAATTTGGGGCTCGCCAGCCGCGGCGCGATCAGCCGAGTGGCCAGCTGACCAAGCGGGCTGAGCGTGGGTCCGCTCACGACGCGGGCCAGGAACCCGACCGCCAGCACCGCACTCAGCCAAGGTAACTGAGCCGCCAGCGCGACCAATCCGATCAGCGCCACGCCCCCGGCAACGATCCGCGCGGCGACCTCGTTGACCGGGTTGGGAAAGCGAAAGATCTCACGGGCATGACTCACGGCCCCCCTATCATGCCAAATGCCACTCACTCTGTCGACAATGAGGAAGCCGCCGAGAGCGATTTCAGCGGCCTGGTCGGGCCGCCCGGCTCACCCCAGGGCACGACCCGATGGCGGCTGCGGGCGGCGCCGAGTTGATCGCAGCGCTGCCGTCAGGGGCCGCCAGCTGCTCATGATCCACGGCTGGGCTCGAGTTGGGCGGAAGAGGACCGCACTCGCGCGCAGGAAGAATACGACCGCGAGGAATCCACCCACCCCGAGACTCACCAAGACGGCCCGCTCCGACTGTTGGAGGATGCCAATCAGGGCGGCGCCACCGAACAGACCGGTTCCCAGGGTGACGTTGATCAGCCCTCGCTGGAAGATCTCCTCCCGGTCCGTCTCGAAATCGGCAGTGAACTCCCGGTGTTGGTTGGGAGGCCGGTCGCGGCTCACCCTCCTTCCGACCCCAGGCCGATTGGCTGCCGAGCGTTCCGGCATCGAGATCCCGTCGACTACTCTGAAGGGACCGTCAGGCAGCGGGTCAACCGGGTCGAAGAGGGTTGGTGGAAGCGCTGTCGACAGCTGCTCCAACCAGCGAAGCCCGAGCAGCCCGCGTGCAGTTGGAACCAAGCGCGAGTCAGCGCCGGCCGGACCAGCCGGAACCAGATGAACCAACCGCCGACGCAGCAGTGCCGCCCTCACCCTAGCCGCCGCGGGAATCGCCATCCCGAATCGAGCGGCCAGCTGGGCGTCCGGGATGCCGGCGGCGCTGATCAGGACGAGCGCCATGGCCTGCTCGGGGGGGAGCTCGAAGGGCGCCTGAGCTCCGCCCCGTCGGGCTCGTCGCGAGGTGGCGACGCCCGACCCAGGCGGCGTCTCCCTGTCCTTGACGCGGGTCGATTCGGTAATCACTTGACTAGAACAACGAGTCAGCCGACGGAACGGCACACCCTCCAACATCTGGACGGGCAACCTGAGGTCCGGCGGCGGTTGGCCGCCCCGAGCTCCCCCACCCTGAGGATGGCGCAGCTCCCCGGAAGGGGGCGGCGAAACCCGGGAATCCCGGATATACTGCTTGCCGGCAGGCAAATAATTGGCCACAGATGTCCACTGAAACGACCCCCCTCGAACCAGCCGCCGTTCTGCGGATTCTGATCGGTCGGCTGTCCCGGCGCCTCCGCCGGACTGAGGCGGGGGCTCAGCTCACCCCCACACAGCTTTCGGTCTTGGCCAGCGTGGTGCGCCACGGCCCGCTCGGCCTCGCCGAGCTCTCCCAGTTGGAGGGGATCAATCCGACCATGCTGTCCCGGATCGCTGCCAAGCTGAACCGGGCGGGGCTGATCGCGCGGCGCCCCGATCCCCACGACGGTCGAGCAGCCCTGCTTTTCCCCACGACAACTGGTCGCCGGTTGCAGCGCCGGATTCAGGCGGAGCGCAACGACGTGTTGGGGCAACGGCTGCAGGAGCTGGCGGCGTCCGAGCGGCGGCGATTGATCGACGCGATTCCCGCTCTGGAGGCTCTCGCCGACGCTCTGCGGGCCGCCGACCCCTGAATCCGTGAGCAGAGTCTCCCGCGCGTCGCGGGTCACCTTCGCCGCGCTCTCCATCCCCAACTACCGGCGTTACGCCTCGGGCCAGACCGTCTCGATGGTGGGCACCTGGATGCAGACCACCGCCCAATCGTGGTTGGTGCTCATCCTCACCCACTCGGCCGTGGTGCTCGGACTGGTGGTGGCGGTCCAAACCCTGCCGGTGCTTCTGCTCGGGGCCTACGGCGGGGTAATCGCGGATCGGGTGGACAAGCGCCGACTGATGGTGCTTCTGCAATCCCTGATGGGAGTCCAGGCCCTGGTCTTGGGCATGCTCACCCTCTCCAAGCAGATCCAACTCTGGGAGATCTTCATCCTGGCGGCCCTGCTCGGCATTAACAACACTTTCGAAAACCCCAGTCGGCAGGCCTTCATCATGGAGATGGTCGGGGCCAAGGATCTGCGCAACGCGGTGAGCCTCAACTCCGTGCTGGTGAACGTGGCTCGAGCCGTCGGCCCGGCGGCCGCTGGTCTGCTGATCGCGTCGGTGGGGGTGGGCTGGTGCTTCCTGATCAACGCGGGCAGCTTCGTCGCGGTGGTGGCCTCCCTGGTCACCATGGATCACTCCCAGATTCACCCCAGCCTGCCCAGCGGACGAGCGAGAGGTCAGCTGCGGGCCGGCGTGCGCTATGTCACGGGCGTCCCGGAGCTGGCTGTGCCCTTATTGATGATGGCTGTGATCGGAACCCTGGCCTACGAGTTCCAGGTCGTGCTTCCGGTGGTCGCAAGCCACACGTTTCATGGCGGGCCCCGGGCCTACGGATTCATGACCGCAGCGATGGGCGTCGGGGCCATCGGAGGCGGACTCGCCACCGCGGCCCGCGGGCGCACCGGGCTGCGCCCGGTTTCGATCGCGGCCACCGTCTTCGGGGTGGTGCTGCTGCTGGCTGCCGCCGCCCCTACCCTCACTCTCGAATACATTGCTCTAGCCGCAGTTGGTTGGGCGAGCATCTCCTTCATCGCGCGGGGCAACACCACCCTGCAGCTGACCGCGCAACCCCGTATGCGAGGCCGGGTGATGGCGCTCTGGGCCATCGCCTTTCAGGGGACCACCCCGATCGGAGGTCCGCTGATCGGTTGGATCACGAGCTCCCTAGGTCCGCGGGTCGGACTGTTGACGGGCGCCATCAGCTGCCTGGTGGCGGCCGGACTGGGCTTCACGGTGATCCGGCGGCGCCGGAGGCGTTTCGGCGGGTCCCCCAGGGCAACCCCTGACGAGGGCGGGGCAATCGACTTCCCGGACCAGACCCTGGGCTGATGTGCCCAGATCCCAGCAGGTTCGAACTTCGCCTGCTCGGAGCGGGTGAGGCGGATGCGCGCCGCTTGACCACTCATCCCGCCGACCCCGCTGGGCGACATTTCCTGGCCGAGACGCGTAAGGTGGGGACCGTCATGCACTTGCTCCGTCACCCGCTGATGGCCATCGTCGTGGTCCTGCTGATCCTCTTTGTGGTCTTCTTCTTGTTGCCCTTGGTGGTCGGCCTGGTCCTCCACCTGGTCGTTCTCGCCCTGATCATCTGGGTCGTTTTGGCCCTGTTCCGAGTTGACCGCGCCCATCGGCGCCGCAAGCGGGGGCAGTAGACCGCCGATTTGGCGGTGGCCGTCCGGTAGCCAGCTCCGGGTGATGCCGGCCCACGCTCGGTGCCCAGCCGCGACAGGCGAGGTCGAGCAGCAGATTACCGGTGTGCGAGCTAGACGATCTCGGCGAGGTGGTGATGGTCCTGGAGGTACCTTCGAACCGCGAGCAGCGCGGCGATCCCATCCCCCACCGCAGAGCCCAGCTGTTTGGTGGATCCCTCGCGCACATCACCGGCCACAAACACCCCGTCGAGCGAGGTCTGGAACATCGCATCGGCCTGAATGAAGCCGCGGTCGTCCAGCGTCACGGCGCCTTTGACGAATTGGGTGTTGGGATCAAGTCCGATGAAGACAAATGCCGCCGCCGGATTCCAGCGAAACTCCTCACCGGTTTCCACGCTCCTCGCCACGACTCCTTCGAGCCGGCTCTGTCCCTGCAGCTCGAGCACCTCGACGTTGGTGTGCACTGAAAACTGGGGATGATTGAGGACCTTGTCCTGGAGGAGACGGGAGGCGGTCAGCTCGGGCCCCCGCTGCAGCACCCGGATCCGCTGGGCGAACTGGGTCAGAAAGAGCCCCTCCTCAAGGGCGGAGTTCCCACCCCCGATCACCATCAGCTCCTCCGCACCTTTGTAGAACGGCCCATCGCAGGTGGCACAGTAGTGCACTCCCGCCCCGATCAGGTCGTCCTCACCGGGAACTCCGAGACGGCGATAAGAGGACCCGGTGGCCAGGATCACCGCGTGCGCCGCAACCTCCTGCCCCGTCCCCAGGCTTAGCACCACATCCTCTCCCTCGGAGCGGATCTCGGCCACCGAGACTGCTGGCAGCAGTTCGACCAGATAGCGACGGGCCTGGGCGACAAACCGCTCCGCCAGATCGGCCCCACCGATGCCCTCGGGAAAACCGGGGTAGTTGTCGATCCGCTCGGTCACCCCTGACTGGCCCCCCAGGGCGCTCTTGTCGATCACGATCGCGTCCATTCCCTCGCGCGCCGCATAGATCGCGGCGGCCAGTCCTGCCGGGCCGCCGCCGACGATCGCCACGTCGTAGAAGGCGCGGTCGGCCTGGAGCGAGAGGCCCAGTTTCTGGGCGAGCTCCTCGTCGCTGGGCTCGAGCAGGAAATCCCCTTCCCCGAACACGATGGTCGGGATCGTGCGCCCCCCCTGCTGCAGCCGCTCGACCAGTTGGAGTCCGGCTTGGTCCTGATCGATGTCGACCCACTTGAAGTCGACCCGGTGCTGGGCCAGGAATTGCTTGCTGCGCTTGCAGTCGGGACACCAAGGGGCCCCATATACCGTGATCTCAGCCAATCGGACCCCTCCTCGCGTTCACCGAGTCGCTCACCGGCCGAATGCCCCACTCGATTGCCGGGTGGTGGGCCCGTGGCGAGCGCCAGCTGCGATTCTCGCCGACTTCCCAGCTTTCTCTCACACTACTCCAAGTGGGGAAGACCACACTCAATTTCTGAGATCAGAGTAGCCACGCGACGTTCCCGCTTACCGCAGCCGCTTGGGACGCGTACAACATAGGTGCCAGACCAGTGGACAGCAACCCCGATCGTCACGATGAGACCCCCCAACCCCAACCCCCCGAGGCCGCCCCGGTCGTCTCCGGGTGGACCAACCCGACCGAGCCCGGCTCGGCCGGGGCAACCTTCAACCATCCCCCCCAGGATCAGTTCGCGGGACCGTACTCGCCGCCTCCCCCAGGATCCGGACCGCCCCCGACGGTCGTCGGCTTCGCACATCCGGGTGCGAGCGGCCCCAACTGGGCGAAGCGCTGGGGCGCTGCCGCGACCGCCCTGGCCGTCCTGGTCGCGGTCGGCTTCGTCGGCTACCGCATCGGAGTTCCGTCCAGCTCCAGCAGCCCCCAGGCCACGCAGTCCATCCCCAAGCCCGCGGCCTCGTCGGGGGTGACGGCGAAGACCGGAACTCTGAACGTGTCCGCAGTGACCGCCAAGGTCGAGCCCGGGGTGGTCGATATCACGGCGGTTGACGGCTATGCCAACGCGACCTCGGCCGGCACCGGAATGGTGCTCACCTCCAACGGCGAGGTCCTGACCAATAATCACGTGATCGATGGCGCCACCAGCATCACCGTGCAGGTGGATGGGGTCGGGGCCAAGTACCCGGCCAAGGTGGTCGGTTACGACGTGACCCAGGATATCGCCCTGCTGCAGATCGAGAACGCCTCCGGGCTGCAGACCATCACCGTCGGGAACTCATCGACCGTCGCGGTCGGTCTTCCGGTCGTTGCCATCGGCAACGCGCTCGATCTGCCCGGCAGGCCAACCGTCACCAGTGGGGCGATCACCGCGCTGGGTCGTTCGATAACTGCCTCCGACCAGGGCAACAGCAGCAGTGAAAACCTCACCGGTCTGTTGCAGAGCGATGCCTCACTCTGCTCCGGAAACTCCGGAGGTCCGCTCGCCAACTCGGCCGGCCAGGTGGTGGGGATGAACACCGCCGCCGCCACTGCCTCCGCCTCGAGCTCCTGCTCTACGGTCGGGTTCGCGATTCCCATCAACCGTGCGCTGACGATCGCCAGCGCTATTCAACAGGGTCAGGGCAGCTCCACCGTGCACCTCGGGCTGCCCGCCTTCCTCGGGGTGGATGTCCAGAGCGCCAGCAGTGCAGCGGGCAACGGCGGCTTTGGCGGCTTCGGCCAGTACACCCCTCCGGTCAACTCGGGAGCTCTGGTCACCAACGTATTCCCACAGACAGCCGCCGCCACGGTCGGCCTGGTGGCGGGTGACGTCATCACCGTGGCCAATGGCTCGACGATCACCTCGGAGGCCTCCCTGGGCGCAGTGATCTCGGCCGCCAAACCCGGTCAGAGCATCGCCTTGACCTGGGTGGATTCCAGTGACAACAGCCACAACGCGACCGTGACTTTGGGGACCGGTCCGGCCCAGTAACCCCCGCCCCGACGTAGGCTTACCCGACCACTGGAGACCCCACGGTGCCCTGATCGTGGGGTCTTTTCCCAACCACGGCCGCGGGAACTCTCCGTCGCCGCCGAGCCCGGGCCGGGCAGACCGGGGACGCGATCCGAGCTACCCTGCAGAGTGGTCCAGGCACCCGGGGAATCCAAGGAGACAGTCATCGCGGACAGCCGGCCGGCTAGTGGCCCGGTTACCCGGGAACCGGCACGGGCAAGTTCGGGCCGACCCCGAGTGGTCATCGTTGGGGCCGGCTTCGGCGGTCTCACCCTGGCCCGGAGCCTGCGGGGTGCCCGAGTCGACGTGACCCTGGTCGATCGCAGCAATTACCACCTGTTCACTCCCCTCCTCTACCAAGTGGCCTCGTCACTGCTCAACCCCTCCGAGATCGCCCAACCAGTGCGCAAGTTGCTGCGGAAAGTGCGGAATTGCACCTTCCACCTGGCCGAGGTGCTCGATGTCGACCTGGAGCAACGCTGCATCAACACCAATCAGGGACCGATTCCCTACGACTACCTGGTGCTGGCTGCGGGCAGCGTGAGCAACTACTTCGGCAACGACGGCCTACGCGAGCACTCGCTGGGACTGAAGACCCTACCTGACGCACTCGCCCTCCGGAACTGGGTGCTCCAGCGGTTCGAGATGGCCAGCTGGGAGCCGGATCCGGAGCGCCGAGCCCAGCTGATCACCTTCACCGTCGTGGGCGGCGGTCCCACTGGCGTCGAGTTCGCGGGGGCCCTCCTGGAGCTGATCCACCTGGTGCTGACCAAGGACTTCCGGGACGTCGACATCTCCGCGGCCCAGGTGCTGCTGGTAGAGGCGGCCAGCGATTTATTGGGGGGCTTCAAACCCCGCCTACGGCAGGCGGCCACCCGCTCCTTGTCGGGTCGCGGCGTCAAAGTCCTGCTGAACAGCCCGGTCCGGAGCATTGAGAGCGATCGCCTGACGCTGAGCGACGGGCGCGTCCTCCCCACCACTTCGGTGGTGTGGACCGCGGGGGTCCGGGGAGCTCCCTTGGGTGCCCGGCTGGGGACTGACCTCGACCGCAACGGAAAGGTGCCGGTGAGTTCGACGCTGCAGCTTGCGGACCATCCGGAGGTGCTGGTGATCGGTGACCTCGCCGGCCTCGATGATCTGCCCATGCTCGCCCAGGTAGCGATCCAACAAGCTCGCCTGGCGGCACGCAATATCCTGGCCCTGGTTGAGGGTCGGGCGCTGGCAGGCTTCCGCTACCGTGATCGGGGGATCATGGCCACGGTCGGGCGAAACTCCGGCATCGCGCAGATCGGTCCGTTTCAGTTCAGCGGCTTCATCGGCTGGGTGCTCTGGCTGGTGGTGCATCTGGTGAACATCCTCACCTTCCGCGCGCGAGTGATCACCCTGCTCAACTGGGCGTGGGACTACTTGGCCGTGGACCGTCCGATCAGGCTCTTGGTCCGGGCACGGCCGGTTGGCGCCGCCGGGGAGGGGACTCCGATGGTCAGTCCGGAAAAGACGGGCCATAGCAATCTGGACTGACCCTTGGGGTCCCTTCGCCAGCAACTGGTGGCGATCGGTAGAGCGGCGCTGGTAGCGGTGCCAGATCACCGACTTGAAGCCGGCTGCAACCACCTCTGGGGGCCCATCCCGCACGCCGGTGTTGCCCGACCTCCACCCCTCCCCTCCTCGGTTGATCGTGGGCTCGGGCAGGTGGCTGGCCGCAATCCCCGCGACTCCGCTACCAGTTGATATCGGGGCCGGCCCCGATGCGGCGGGCGGTAGGATCTGGTACTTTGCAGACACGGCGCAGCCTCCAGCGCTAACCCGTTTCAGCGGGTCACGTAGAGTTCTGTTGCTTGGCAAGCTATGCCGTCAGCCTCGCCCAGGTCAGTCGCCGGCCCGGATCGATTTCCACCACATTTGATGTCAGCTCGTCAGCTGGGATCAGCCGGAGCCTAATCATGTCGCTGCCCTTGATCGACGCGTTGGCCCTCGCTCGAGACGAAGCGGTGCTGGCGGAGGACGGCGGGACGTCGACTCTGGTGAACCGCCTGCCCGATCGTCGGCCCACGGCCGTTACGGCGCTCGATCGGTCGAACACCACCATTGAGACCTGGCGACGACGCGTCGGAGTTCGGGCAGCGGCGAGCCTGTTCTGCGCCGACGTCCTGGAGGCGCGTCCTCCGGCCTCACTTGGCCCGTGGCGCGCTGGGACGGTCCTCCAATTTCCCATCGACACCCCCGGCCGGGCTACCCACCCCTCGGTGATGGGGGGAGCCCGCGCGTCACAAAACGTCGTGATCCGGGGACCCTTCGCCGCGGACGGGCCGGACCGCTGCTCCGGACTGCACGTGGGTCGGTCCGGGTCCGAGGATCTCAACCCGGGGTTCGGGGCCAGGCTTGAGATCCTCGCTCGGCGGACCCCGACCGCCCCATTGCCGGGAGATGGTCGATGAGCCTGTGGTCTCCCTGGACCCACCTCTACGGCTACTCCTTGGCGCCGAGCGTCTGGATCCCGGTACTGCTCACCGGGTGGCTCTACTGGCGGGGACGCAGGCTGACAGCCTGGGCCGACCGGGAGCAGGATCGACGCTCGCGCTACTGGCGCGCAGTGGCGTTCTATGCCGGGCTGGCAGTGATCCTGCTGACGCTCTCGTCACCGATCGACTACCTCGCCGAGGAGCTGTTTTGGGTGCACATGGTGCAGCACTGCCTGCTGCAGGTGGTGGCCGCCCTGCTGATCGTCGTCGGTGCTCCTTGGATCCCCGTGTGGCGGGGACTGCCGCTGAGATGGCGCAGGGCGATTGCGCCAGGCGCCCTGGCCCTATTCCGTCGTCGCTACGTCAGCGCTCTGCGTCACTTCTTCCGCCGACCGGCAACTGGCTTGGCGGCGCTCGCCCTGGGCTTTTGGACCTGGCACTTGCCGTACCTCTATAACCTCGCGCTGCACAACCTCTACGTCCACGACTTGGAGCACGTCACCCTGGTCGTGACCGGACTGCTCTACTGGTCCCAGACCGTCGACAGCGCGCCACTCAAGCGCCAGTTGGGGACGTGGTCTCTGGCAGGTTATCTGGTGGCCGGAACCGCCGTGATGTGGGTGGTCGCAGTGACCTTGGGGTTCTCGGGCCACGCTTGGTACGCGCCCTACTTCCACCTCGCCAGCCGGCCCGGCGGCATCTCGGCCCTCACCGACCAGCAATGGGGTGCCGGGGTTGCCTGGGTGCCGGCCGCCCTCCCTTTCGAGATCATGCTGGACGTCGCCGTGCTGCAGTGGTTGAGGGATGACGAGCGGCGGGCCGATGCTGCGGTAGCGGCCTACCGGGCGGAGCAGGCGGCCGCCGCGGAAACGAGTCGACAGATGGGGCCGTGAGTGCCGACGATGGCGATCATCGGCGGATGCGGTTGCCCAACCACCTCCGCGTTCTCGTCGTACGACCGACCGCAGCCCCGCTCGCGCCGAGGTAGGGCCCGACCCCCCACTGTCGACGGGCCCGCGATCACTTCGGCGCCCGAGCCCTCCGACCGGTCGGGCGGCCCTCAGTAGAGTAGCTCCCATCATGATGGGAAGCGCTGTGATCCGGGCACCCGAGACCTGGACCCGATCCGCCTGCGGCCAGGCGAGGGAAGCCTCTCCTGGGGTCCATCCGTGACCGGATCAGAACCATCCTCCCCAGAGGCGAGCGCCCGGCCGGGCTGGCTATGACCGACCCACGGAGTGGGATTGGGGTAGGACCCGCGACCGGGGCTGTCCAGGAAGCGGTCCCCGGCCAGGGGAGCTCGGGAGCGAACACGAGCCACCCCGACGAGACCGTCCCGCAGTTGCAACAACTCCAACTGACGATCCGGGGAATGAGCTGTGGCGCGTGCGCAGCCAAGATCGAACGGAGCCTCAACCAGCTGGACCACGTGCGCGCCCAGGTCAATTACGCCTCGGAACGAGCGACCATCTCACTCTTTGCCGACATCCCGGTCCCAGCCCTGATCAAGCGGGTGGAGGCCGTGGGATACGGGGCGGAGCTCTCGGGCACCGGTCACGGTGCGGCAGATGATGCTGCTGAAGACGACCGCCGGGTGCGTTACCTGGGCAGACGGCTGTTGGTCGCCGCCCTGCTCTTCATGCCGCTCGGCGAATGGTCGACCGCGTTCTCGGTCCTACCCTGGCTGCGCTTCCCGGGCTGGCAGTGGCTGTTCATCGCCATGGGCGCGCCGGTGGTGGCTTGGGCCGCGTGGCCCTTCCACCAGGCCGCCTTTCGCGCCGCTCGGCATGGCTCCTCCACCATGGACACCCTGGTCTCGATGGGAATAATCGCGGCCACCAGCTGGTCGCTCTACGCCATGTTCTTCAGAGACTTTGCCGAGTCAGGCCGCTCCGGGCTCTACGTCCTGCTCCATCAGGGAGGAGGCGCGCTCTACTTGGATGTGGCGGCCGGCGTGACCACCTTCCTACTGGCAGGCCGCTACTTCGAAGCCCGGGCTCGCCGGCGGGCGGGCAATGCGCTCCGCGCCCTCGCGGCGGTCGGGGCCAAGGAGGTATCGATCCTCCAGAAAGACGACTCGGAGGTGAGGGTGCCCGTGGATCAGCTCCGGGTGGGCGACCGCTTCATCGTCCGACCCGGCGAGACGATCGCCACCGACGGACGGGTCGTGCTGGGCCAGTCGGCAGTTGACGCCAGCTCGATGACCGGGGAGTCGGCCCCGATCGATGTCGCGGAGGGGCTCCTGGTGTTGGGCGGAACGGTGGTGCTGAATGGGCGGCTGATCGTCCGGGCCACCAAGCTGGGGGGCGACTCCCAGCTGGCCCACATGGTCGAACTGGTCGAGCAGGCCCAGGTCCAGAAGGCGTCAGTGCAGCGGTTGGCGGATCGCATCTCCGCGGTCTTCGTCCCCACCGTGGTGGTCGGGGCGGTCCTTACTTTCATCGCCTGGATGATTCTCACCCGGTCGGTGGAGTTGGCCTTCACCGCCGCCCTGGCCGTGCTCATCATCGCCTGCCCCTGCGCCCTCGGCCTGGCCACCCCCGCGGCGCTTCGAGTGGCCTCCGGACGGGGGGCCCAGCTGGGCATCTTCTTCAAGGGACACCAGGGTCTCGAGACCTCGCGAACGGTGGACACGGTGATTCTCGACAAGACCGGCACGGTCACCCAGGGGAAGATGGAGCTCGCCGGACTGGAGAGTGTTCCCGGAGTGGGACGCTTGAGCCTACTGCATGACCTGGGGGCGCTGGAGCAGGCGAGTGAACACTCGGTAGCGGCGGCGCTGACCACCGCAGCTCGCCGCGAGTTCTCGGATCTGCCTCAGCCCGCTGAGTTCGTCAACCTGCCTGGGCTCGGCGCCCGCGGAATGGTCGAAGGCCACGTGGTATTGGTCGGTCGGGCCCAACTGCTGGAGCAGCACGGAGTCAGCATCCCCCGGGAAATCACCACCAAGTGCCGCAGCTGGGAGGTGCTGGGTCACACCGCCGTCCTGGTGGCCCGCGACGGCCTGGCCGTCGGCGCGGCGGCGGTGGCCGACGTCATCAAGCCGACCGCCGCTCTGGCCGTCCAGGAATTGCAGAGGCTTGGCCTGCAGTGCATTTTGGTGACCGGGGACAACGAGGCCACGGCCCGCGCGGTGGCCGCCGATACCGGGATTCGGGAGGTGGTCGCCGGCGCCTTGCCGACCGAGAAGGTCCGGATCATCCGGGAGTTGCAGGCACAGGGCCACTCGGTGGCGATGGTCGGCGATGGCGTCAACGACGGTCCCGCCTTGGTGCAGGCGGATCTCGGGCTCGCCATCGGGTCTGGAACCGACGTCGCCATCAACGCCGCCGACCTCATTCTTGTCCGCGACGATCTCCGCGTGGTGCCGGACTCGCTCCGGCTGGCGCGACGCACCGTCCGGACCATCAGGGGCAATCTGCTGTGGGCCTTTGGGTACAACGTTGTCGCTCTTCCCTTGGCCGCCCTGGGCCGGCTCGACCCCCTGGTGGCCGGGGGAGCAATGGCCCTTTCATCTGCCTTCGTGGTCTGGAACAGCTCTCGCCTAAGGAAGTTCGAAGGCACTCCAGTCCCTCGTCGGCCTCGACCCGCCACTTCAGCGTCGCCGGCACCAGCTAGGGCTCTGTCTGATTTCGCGGAGTAGCTTCAGGAGATCGTCTGGCGTGGGCCAAGGAGATCCGAGCTCGTCCCCTGACATGCGTCAGCAACTGCGCACCTACCCCGGCAGCCGGGTCGGCGATAGGCAGTCGCCGACCGACGGAACCTGATCTTGAGTCCGGCAGCGCCCCCCCCATTCGCGAGCTTCGCCCAGTCGATCCCGCGTCGCCGTCGCTGGCTTGGAGCGGCGGTCATCCTGATTGTCCTGGCCCTGGCGAGCGCAGCCTGGGTGGGCAGCCGCCCGGCCGGGACGGCCCAAAAGCGCTCGGAGTTCCAGACCATGATGCAAACTCTCCGGGCTGACCTCGCGACCTGTGACGCGAAGGCCTCGACCGCCATCGCCCGCTGGCGCCCCGGGGAGGCCGGCCACGGCTGGGTGGCACGGGCTCATAAAGCAGCGCAGGCGGCGGTCCGGGCCTGTGCGCCAGGCACGGACCGCGCCATCTTCGATCTCACCCTTTATTCACTGCCTGACTCACTTATGGGCCTTCACCTGGAATACGCGGTGAGCTGCCTAGGGGTTTGGGCCCAGGAGGATGTGGCTCCGGCGATGCGGACCGAGGAGACCTTGCTGGCGAACCCGGGTGACCAAACGGCTGCCTCAGCCTACCGGCGCGAGGCGAGCTGGGCGGCGATAAATCTCCGCTCAGCGAACATGGCCCTGAGGCGGGCCGCTGACAAGCTTGGAGTCGCTGAATTCACCCCCGTTCAACTGACCTCAATCCAAGCGGCTGGGCCCATGGCCCAGCCGACGTGACCCCCCGGAGTTAGCAGCACCGAGGCGGGTTGAGGCGGTTCAGCTCCGCCTGAGCTGGGCGACCGGGGAGCTAGCCGCGGTAGCAGTGTCGACTGGCCCCCGCCACGCTGCCGATTCTTCCGGAGATTCGTGATCGCCGGCCCGGCGCCGGCGCAACTGCCACGCCGTTCCCGCCGGTAGCGCCAGCAGCACCAGCAGTGGCGGAGTGCCGGGGTCGGTCCCCATCCCCGAGAAGATCCCGCCGAACGCCTGTCCCCAGTACCACATCACTACCAAGGCCGCCCCCAGCAACAAGAACCCCAGGGCTTTGGGAGCCCGGCCGAAGAGCAGCGCCGCGACCGCCAGCAGCGCCCCGGCGAAGACCGCATTCGAAAGAACCGGATGGGTGTAGGTGAAGGCGACCAGCGCTGTCATCGGGGAGACCATCCAGGCGGGCGCCATGCTGGCCTGGCCCTCGATCAGGACGTCGATACCCCGCGGCCCCCAGAACCCCGGGGTCAGGATCTGGGCGATCGCTCCATAAAGGAAGACCAGAGCCAGCAGGTCGCGCGGCCAACAGAAGCGGGCGGAAAGATTCCACCAGCGGTCGGGAAGCAGATAGAGGACGGCGATCGCCGCGTAGAGGGTGACCGAGCCCGGTGCACCGGTGAGCAGGGTGCCATTACCGGTGAATACCCCGCTGGTGCCCTCCCCGAAGACCCAGACCCCCAACCCCCAGCCGATCGAGAGCAGCAGACCGATCCGAATCATCCGGTGATCGTGGCGGAGCAGGCCAACGATCAGGGCCGTGGCGATCGCCCCCTGAACGACGACGAACAGCGAGTTCCACAGTCCGATGTTGGAGCTCACCACCTGCAGGGTCCAGGTCGAAAGCGCAAACAAGAGCGATGGCGAGATGGCGATCGACGGCTTCATGATGTTGCTCACGAAGTCGACCGTGAACATCCTCGGCTGGGCCTGCAGAACAGCGTCGAGCAGCCAGAGGAGAGCCAGGGCCCAGACCATCGTCAACTTGATCCGGTGGATAACCTCCGGCGACGTCTCCGGTGCCGTCATGGCTCCCAACCTCGTGCCGACCAAGACCCGCCGAATTAGAACTGCTCCGTGGAGTACGGCTTGGTACTGCCGGCTCAGGCTTGCCTGGCCAGCGGCTTCCACTCCGGGGAACAGGGAGGCCTCAGCGCCACAGTGCGCTCCAGATTCCCGCTCGGCCCAATGCCCGTCCGACGATCTTATTCCGGGCGCGCCGGGCGATTCGGTGCGGATTGCCCGAGGCCAAGGTGCTGACATCGTTGGCAACTCGAGCCGCTTGGTACAGCTGGGACACCAAGCTTCGCCGCCTCACCCCAGCGCCTCCTCACAAAAGGATTCGGCGTCCGCCGCCAGCTCCGCCTGCTGCTGGGATTCACCCTCGATCACGTCCAGCAGCGTCACCGCTTGGTCCCGCTTTTGCGTTCCGATGGCCAGCCCCAAAGAGAGCCAGTAGTCGGCAGTCTCGAGCATTAGGCCGTGGAACTGCTCGGGTAGTTCGGCCGTCACCTCCGCCATCGAGTGAATCAGCGCCCGCCCGTACTTGGTCCAACTGGGATCTGGGACGCCCCCAGAATCGATCGTCATGGTCATCCACCTCCCGCCCTGCTGGGGCTCGGCCCGTGCTCGGATTCTAGCCCCGGAGCACTCGCGGGGGTGGATCTGATCCGCCATCTCGCCGGGCTGGGGCCGAGTTGCCGGACCGAGTTCTTCTCCCCCATCTTCGGCAAACCTCGGCCGATTCTGCGTTCCCGCGATAGAATTGCGGTGGCTCGCCACCCGAAGCAGCATTGGAGGCTGAGATGGGATTCAAGGACCTTTACAAATCGCTGGACCAGAAGGGCAAGGCGGTGGCTGCCGACCTCCAAGCCAAAGCTGCGGAGAAGGCACCGCTGATCGATGCCAAGATCGCAGCCGCCAAGGCAGCCGCAGCGAGCGCCACGGCCAGGGCAAATGAGTACGGTCGGGAGCACGGCCTAGCCAATTCGGGACCGCCGACCGCGAGCGGCGCCGCCGACCCTCCGGAATCTGCGCCGAGCTCGAGCACCGGGGCCGGCTCTTCTTGGGTCCCACCAGGGGTGGGCGAGCCGAGCCCTGGGGAAGAGTCCACCCCGCCTAGCTGACACGCGGGAGCGCGGCCGGGCCAGCCGACACATGGCTACGTTCTCCGCTCTTCCCGGCCGCGCTCCGACATCAGAATGTCAGAGCGCCATCGGCGGCCGCGGCAACCGGTCGCTACTCGCTTACCCCGACTGACTCTCGCGACGGTGGCTCTGGCTCACCTCGGCAAGTACCTCGCGATCGATGCGATCGCTCGGAACAACTACCAGCTTGCATGCGGTGACCGCGCGTAACGTCGACGTCCGTCTGCCGCCCTCAATGATGGCCCGCTCGCCCAGGATGGCTCCGGGCCCGAGTTCGGCAAGTCGCTCCCCATCCAGTTCGACGCGCACCACTCCGTCGAGGACCAAGATGAGGTCAACCTCCTCGGCGCCTTGCTGAGTTATTAGCTGGCCCGGACGCATGGTGCGGATGTGCCGGGCCGTGTCGCCCTGCATGATCAGGGCGGAAAGTTGGCGTTCCAGTGCCGACTCGACGATGGTAGTCAGCGCCTCGGAATCGGCATCCCCCCATGGGCTATGGCGGCCAAACGCGGTCGCGTACCACGTGGAAAAGTCAATCAGTCCACTCTTGCTCGTCAAGTGGCCGTCTTCTCCGTACAGCCAGTGGCGAGGAAATGGGCTTGCGCCAGCCAAAACACTCTCCGAGGAGCCATCCGCTCGAATTGTCAACGTGAGGGTAGTCCAGGCGAGCGGTGCCGCGATTTGAATGAACGGGGCCCGGCGCACGCGCCGGGGCGCAGGAACCCCCGTCCTTCCGCCGCAGGTCTGAGTGAACACGACCTCCGGCGCCGTCACTTTGGGATCGGGGCGCAGGTCGGGCAGCGCGGTCGCCTGAAATACCGCCTGGCGGCGTCCGAGCCGGAGCGTGGTCGAGCCGATCATCCCCCCGCCGGACTGGCCCCACCTCGTTATGCGCCCATCATCAACTTCAATCCATGCGCGGAGTTCGTTGGCAAACCGAAACCGATCGGCCTGACGGAGTTCATCGAGATCGGTCAGGAGGTCAGGCGGCGGCTGATCATAGTGCGCGACACCCAGTTCGAAGGGAAGCTTGGCGGTAAGACCATCGATCGCTTCCGATGGGATCCAGCTAATCGAAGTCGCAGCGGATTCAATGCGCATGAGTACCTCATCGTCGGGACACACCTATGGTGGGTAGGGTCGAGCAAGGACACCGTATCGCGGGCGATCAGACGCGTCAAGAGCCGTGCTCGGGAGGGGTGCGGGGCCGCCTCGGGCCGGGGACCGAGCGGGCCTGTAATCGTGTGGCGGCCCCAGCGCGAACCATGGCCAACTCAGCGCTAGACTTATTTTTCGATGAGTGCTCATCGGTACTGGATCCCCGTTACGCAGCTCATTCGGTGGACAGCGTGCACAGCCGTCCGCATGACGCAAGGACCGACCCTACGCCCTCCGTCGACTCTTACGACGCGACCGTAAGCCACGACCACATATCTGCGGTCGTCGCTGGCACCAATCCGACGGGCGCAGACCTCTCAGCCGATGGTGTCGTACCTGGCCCTCCGCCAGGTATCGAGGTGGGTTCGGTGGGCCAGGTCGGCCGGTATCGCGACTTGGTCAGCGGCTCCGAGGTCGTCCGCGACGACCGCCAGAGGTCTGTGAGTTGCTCCGGGACTTGCCCCGAGTACCCACCGCTCTCGGGGTTCGGCTGGCATCGATCGCCGCCGGGCTCCTGGCGGGAGGGCTCAGAGGTTTGAAGCGGTCGACTGCCACCAGAGGGAGACGTATGCCGGCTCCACCGAGG
>Ga0307373_10004498_pt1 | contig 23427 bp, 25 predicted proteins | sample OX2MG_FD_202534 | JGI IMG/M metagenome (GOLD analysis project Ga0307373, IMG submission 202534) | Soil microbial communities from Risofladan, Vaasa, Finland - OX-2 | ecosystem: Environmental > Terrestrial > Soil > Coastal area > Acid sulfate soil | place: Finland: Risofladan, Vaasa | collected... | reverse complement strand
TTATAGAGTTACATTTTCTCAATGCCCGAAGGCAAATACAAAACATATCAAACCTCTACGGCATCAAAATAGCTTGCTGAAAAAAGTGACAATTTGTTTTCAGTTTTTTTTGCTTAAGCGCCTATAGCTCGGTTAATCTTATTTAAAACGCTGCTATCATTGAGGCCGCCTAATGTATAAGAGACTTTTTGGACCGTCTGCCATCTATTGCCAACATTCACAACTTGCAAAGTTTGTAATTCTTTATTTATAAGCTGACTATTGGCGCCAAATGATTCCTTTGTGTACCTTGTAGAGTAAATTTTTTTAGGCGCTTCTTGCTTCTTAAAATGCTTTATATGCAATATTTCCGGCTCCTCTCTAATCAACATATTTGCATCATAAGACAAGTAACGCAAATCGTTCACATTTCTTCCCTTACTGGTATCGGCTTTAATCCCGTAGTGTTGAAATACTTTAAAACAATGTTCTGCATATTTATTTAATCGTTCCGGATTTGCAATCATTGCTAATGCATAAAAACCTTTTCCGCTGCAAGAAAGGCTGCAAAAACAAATAAAGTCTAATTTAAAAACACTTTGTTTTAAATCTTCAATATCATAATCCTGAATATCTGCATAATCAAAATCTAACTGCATTATTCCTGTTCTATTTATTTCAATGATGTTATCTTTTGCCCGGGACCGTAATAAAGCTGAAGGCGCAAAGCATTGCAGCTTACTTTTTAAATCTGATTTTTTTTTCTTGTATTCAACATCATTAACTTGTTGATTATCGTGCGACTTTTCCAATTGCCTTAATTTATAAATTATTGGAAAGTTTTTACCAAAATCAGAAAGTAATATTTCCCTGTATGTTGCAGGCCGTCCCATGTTATCCCGGTGCGAAGCATAAAGAGAAACTTGTTTATTTATCCAACTCATTTTTTAAACTTGATTTTTAGGTTTATCTTCTTTTATCTTTTTAGGTTCATTTTTTAGGTTCAGGTTCATTCCCCCTATAAGGGGGGAATATGAACCCTTATATTATAGGTTCAAATGAACCCTTTTGAACCTTCATGAACCCTTCATGATAATTCTATAAAAGCCGTCATCATTTTTGCAAATCATATCCCAGCCTAACATGTTGTTTAAATATCTTTTTGCGGTTGATTCCGTTTTGCTTGTTTGTTTCATAATTTTTGAAATTGATTCTTTATGATTCCAGGCATTTGGGGCTCTGAATATTTCATTGGCTAAATTTTCAATCTTTCTGAAGTTTGCCTGGTCTTTTTCTGTCTGTTTTTCGGTTGCTATTGTTTCAGGATCAACAGAAATATGATAGCCTTTTTCTTTGCTGTATTGATAACATATTAATGGTGCATCATTACAACCTGCTTTTCTTGCTCTAAGTACCTGTAGTGTTGAAACATCACTTTCCTTTGTGATATTCAGTTGACAGTAACCTTTTCTTACTGCTTGCCGTCCTACGTGGCCTCGCGGCATGGTGTCATTATTCTTTCCGGCATTTTCATTTAAGTGGATAACAAGCAAGACGGGACAATTATATTTTACAGCAATGGTTGTGAAGTAAAAAATGATAGCGTTTGCTTCAGCCTCATCATTTACACTGGTAATAAAATCAGCTGCTCCATCAACTACGATTAAATGAATGCCATTGTACCTTTGATTACACAATTCACAAATACTATTTACAAAGCCCTCATATTTCTTCAGAGGAATGGTCCTGATATTATAGGAATGATAATAATCAGGTGTACTTTCTATGGCAGCGCGTTTAAGGATAGTCTTTAAATTGAATTGCTGATCTGCTTCACTTTGTTCTGTGTCCAGGTGTATAACGGCTTTCCCTTCAGGATTAGGCTTTACGAATAAACCTTTAAATCCATCAATATCACCTGTCGTAGAAATTGCGCCGGCAATACAAACACATGTAAACGCTGTTTTTCCTCCTTTCCCTTCAGCGGTAATCGGTGTAGTATTCCCGGGGGCTGCAACCCTTGATCCACCAATGGTTATTGTGGCGGGGGGATCTTCAACATGCTTTTCTTTTGTGATCCTGTATTGTTCAAAATCGTCAAATGTTTTAACACTGTTACCTTCATTTGAAACGGGCTGATCAAGGAGCTTTAAATCATTTTCGCCTGTAAAATCTTTTAGTTTAAAAGGAGTTACCTTCCTTTTAAAATTATTATATTTGCCCTGTCTTTTTACTTCGTTTGCATCCTTTGGTCGGGGCGCTTTTTTTGTGTCCGTCATTTGCGGCTCCCTCCTTTTGTTAATTCGTAAGTAGCTGCTTCAATTTGCCTTTCTGCATGGCTTTTGCTTGCATTAGATAGCATCCAGGCCTCAAGCTTTTCCCGATCAAAAAATATGCTTTTTTTGTTGGGCTTACTAAAGGGAATAATGCCTGCGCTTGTTAGCTTATAAACATAGCTTTTCGCATATCCTAAATACTCACAACCCTGTTCAAAGGTTAATACTTTGTTTTGTGTAAAGTCCATTTTTAATAAATTGAAATTTTAAAAAATGGATAACCGGTCATCCTGTTTGCAGGTACAAAGTTCTATAAAGGGATTATGAAAGGAAGGCAAAGTAGCAAGCAAGTAACGAGTATGTAACGAGTGTTACTTTTTGAGATGCTTTTTTATGTAGTCCTTTGAAATTAGTAAACTATTATTATAATCGTTGCCCTTTATTGAAAAGCTAACATAGCGAGTATTGAGATAAGCGTTAAAATAAGAAAGCAATTCCATATCAGTTGGTTTTTCAATTTTCAACATACCACTTTGGGATTTAATTGCCCTAATTAATCCAGTCAAATTACCCATTCTTCCAATTTTTATTTTAGGGTTTGGTTTACCATTAATTGTTAAATCAAGCTCATCCATTAATTCTTTACATACATTAAATGAATTATTTTTTTCATTGAAGATTGAAGCAAGGTTTACAATCTGTTCTTTAGTTAAGTCATAATTGTTTAATTCATTTCTCAAATATGCAATATGAAATGCAAGTGCGCCGCCTTCAGCTAACAATCGAAACTTACTTATATATATCAGATTTTTATCTTCATTTGTAATGTGCAAACCCGAAAGGTCAGTATTTCGATAGATCAATAAATCAAAATCTTCTTTAGTTGCGTCGAATCCATTATTTACCCATTCAAATCCTAATCTTTTATAGTATCCACATTGAATAGAAATTGACTTTTTGTTGACAAAATCCCAAACACTATTTGTAACAGTCAATGTTAAAAGCGTTTCTTGAAAAATATGTATTCGACCCCCAATATATCTTTTTTTGTCAGGCGCAAACTCAAGTCCTTTCTCGTATTCATGAAGCAATTCCTTTTCATTACCATATTTGTAAATTAATTCTTTGAAGCTATTACATGCTGACATTTCATTTAGTTTATCTCCTAAAGGTTTTATTTGCTTTTGCATTTTATAAGTCAAAATTTACTTTATCCGTTGCAGCCTCTTTCATTTCCTCAGATGCTTTTATATAACGTTGTGTATGTTTTAATGACGTATGGCCTAACAACTTACTTGCCGTCAATACATCTACTCCATTAAAAATTAGGTTGGTCCCGTAGCTGTGGCGTGAATTATGCCACGTTATTTTTTTATCAATCCCGGCTCTTTTTACCCATGCTCGTAAAGTCTTATTCGCTCCTGAATGTGAAGGGAGTTTAAACACCAAATCTTCTTTGTGGCCTTGGTCCTGCAATAGTTTTATTCCAGTATCATTTAAGGGTGTAAATACGTTTTCATCCGTCTTGCTTTGACTTACATTCATTTCTTTGCTTTCAAGTCTTATGCTGCTCCATCTTAAATTTTTTACGTCCTGCCACCGTAAACCTGTTACACAACAAAATAAAAACGCTCTCCTAACTTCGCTACTTTCTGTTTTTGTTGCCGCCAATATTTTTAATTCCGGTAAAGTGAGAATGTCTTTTTTTGCAGCTTTACCTTTGAGTTTCTTTTCTACATTATCAAATGGGTTTGCCTGCATCAATTTGCGCCTGTATGCCTGCCTAATCATTTTTTTAAACCTTTTATAGTAGCTCATTGCACCTTCTCCAAAATGAGAATGATCTAAATTTTCCATGAAATCTTCAATCAATAATGGAGTTAAATTCTGAAAAGTCAATCCTGCTTTTTTTTCTTCATGCAAAAACATTTCAAACTTTTTCAAGGTCGCCTGCATCATTCTAATATCTTTCTTATTATAATTGTCCACATAGGATTGCATCCATTTCGTAACGATTGTTTTATTTCCTGCATCGGTGATCATGTTGTAATCATTGGCCTGCAATTGTGCCGCCCTGGTAACTGCAATTTCTTCAGCTTGCTGCAATCTCTTTTTATTCTGTTCCCTATCTAATAAAGTGGTGACTTTTTCAAGTTGCAATTGTTTCAAGGTTTCAATTTTCCTTTCTCCATTATGAAAAATATCCAGTCTTAAACTGATTGTTCCATTCGCATTTTTCCTTTTTCTTAGTGCTACACTCATTGCCTTTTGTACTACTTTGTTTTCTCAAAGGTATCATTTTTTATCAAATTTTGTACCTCGAGGTACAGCAGAGGTACAGGATTTGTGAAAACAAGGTACAATTAAAGGAAACGAAAGGAAAAGCTAATCGGCTATAAGCACTGTAAACATTGACTTTTAGGCACAAAAAAACCGCTTTAAAAAAGCGGCCTTGTACCCGGGATGGGAGTTGAACCCACACGACCATTGCTGATCACAGGATTTTAAGTCCTGCGTGTCTACCAGTTCCACCACCCGGGTAAACACATTCAATTGTTATTACATCAACCGTAAATAAAAAAAGCAGTTTTACTGCTTTAAATTATTTGGAGCGGAAAACCGGGCTCGAACCGGCCACCTCGACCTTGGCAAGGTCGCGCTCTACCAAATGAGCTACTTCCGCATTTTGCAAGAACTAAAAAGGGGTGCAAAAATAGGGCTTGAATCCTAATAGAACAAAATTTATTTGTATTGCGGGTTATATTGTGTATTCCCAGGAACTTCTACATTTGGTTTTCCTTTATATCGCTTGGCATATAGAGTATAACAACCACCTATTACAAGCGCCACAAATACAGCTACCTGGCAATAAAAAAGAAAACGAGAGGTGGAAACCCAGCTATGCGCAACATCTTTTCCAGAATTATCAATTACTTCTTCTTGTTCCATATTTTATTATTTACAAGGCAAAAATAATAGTTTGAAATGAAATATCATTTTTTGAAACCGATAATTTCTAAAAATGTTTTCTTTTTGTTGATAAAGTATTGCCATACAATGCTACCAGCATATACTCCTCTCATTTTTTTCAGCTTTAGTTTAGGAAGTTTTTTTTCTTTTTTTTGTTTCAATATCCATTTAATATAATTAAAATGTGCGGATTGTATAGACGCAAATGTTTGAGATTCCCCTTTTAATAAAGCCTGTAATCCTGCTATATTATCCATTAAAATCCTGAAAGGAATTTTCCAAAACTTTTCAGAAGTTGGTAAATTTTTTGAAAACAAAATCAAATTATTCCTAAAATTTAAAAATACTTTTCTTTTGTTTCCCATTGGCAATGTTCCACCCCCTACATGAAACACATAAGAAGAGGGTTCTACATAAATTCTATATCCTGCTCTTTGCATTCGCCAGCAAAGATCGATTTCTTCCTGGTGTGCAAAAAAATATTCATCAAAACCTTTTAAATCATGGTAAACAGAAGAACGTACAAAAAGTGCAGCTCCTGTTGCCCAGAATATTTCAGTAGCATTTTCATATTGGCCGGTATCTTTTTCACAAAAATCGAATACACGTCCCCTGCAAAAAGGATAGCCGAATTTATCAATCCAGCCACCGCAGGCCCCGGCATATTCAAATTGATGGTTATCTTTAAAAGATAAAATTTTAGGTTGGCATGCAGCAATCCTGATATCATTTTCCATTAATGAAACAACAGGCTCTATCCATCCTTTTGAAACTTCTACATCGCTATTTAATAAAATATAATAGTCTGCGGTTATCTGCTTTAGTGCTGTATTATATCCTTTGGCAAAACCTTCATTAACCGGATTAATAATGGTATTTATTTGTGGATAATTTTTCTTCAAAAAAGCTACGGAATCATCACTAGATGCATTATCTGCAACAATTACAGAAAGGTTTTCATAGGTGCTTGCCATTACCGAAGGAAGAAATTTTTCGAGAAAATATTTCCCATTCCAATTAAGAATTACTACCGCTACAGATGGTGATGAAGCCAATGGAATTGTTATTAATCAGGTACAAACATAAAAGATTTTAGTTTCGTACAAGTAATTCTCGTAAATAGATTTTAGATTTGATCTATGTTCAGACAACTCTTTAATTTTCGGACTGGGCTTACTCTTATCGCAGTTGCCATTGTAATAGGCACCATATTTTATTCGAATTTTTTGGCAAAAAAAATAGAAATAGATGAGAGACTAAAGATAAGCCAATGGGTAGAAGCCAATAAATTTATAGCATCGGCACCACAGAATGCCGACCTGTCACTTGCCAGTGAAATACAACTTCACAATACTGATATTCCCATTATCTGGACTAATGAAAAAGATAGCATCATTGATTCAAGAAATATAGATTCCTCTGAAATAACATCTTCAAAAAATTATCTTCAAAAAAAATTAAAAGAATTCCAATCTGCACATCCACCTATTGTACTGGAATTAAGTAAAGACCCATATATTGCTGACAAATATTATTACGGGGATTCTAAATTATTAAAACAGGTTAGATATTTTCCCATCATTCAATTAATAGTAGTCGCACTTTTTATTTTTATTACTTTTTATGCCATTTCTGTTAGAAATAAATCTACTCAAAACCAGGTGTGGGCAGGTATGGCAAAGGAAACGGCGCATCAGTTGGGCACTCCTATTTCTTCTATACAAGGATGGGTAGAAATGCTGAAAGAAAAAAATAATGAAAACGACATCGCAAAAGAAATGGAAAAAGATGTTAATCGGTTAAAACTGATTAGCGACCGTTTTGGAAAAATAGGAAGCGCACCTAAATTGGAAGAACTGGATATCAATGAACAAATAGAAAAAATGGTGGCATATATTAAAAGAAGATCAACAGATAAAGTGAATTTTATTGTAGAAAGACCCGAAGATAAAGTGGTAGCAAAAATTTCAGGTCCTTTATTCGATTGGGTGATAGAGAATCTATTAAAAAACGCCCTGGATGCCATTAACGGCAAAGGAACGATCCATATAAAAATAAAAAACTTACACGAAAGAATCATCGTTGATATCCAGGATAGCGGCAAAGGAATCAGTAAAAGAAATGTGTCAAAGGTTTTTAAACCTGGTTTTACAACCAAGAAACGCGGATGGGGACTTGGGCTGTCACTTGCCAAACGAATTATTGAAAAATACCACAAAGGGCAATTGTATGTAAAATCGTCTGAAATTGGAAAGGGAACTACTTTCAGAATTGTTTTAAATAACTAATTTTCCAATGGATGGATTTATTAAATTTGCAGCCCATTGCGGAGGTGGCGAAACTGGTAGACGCGCTACTTTGAGGTGGTAGTGTCCGAAAGGACTTGGGAGTTCGAATCTCCTCTTCCGCACTAATACAACCTGCTCCTGGAAGCAGGTTGTATTAATTTGTAGAACTATATGTTTAGATGATATCTATATAGGTTTGAGGTGGTAGTGTCCGAAAGGACTTGGGAGTTTGAACCTGCCTGACAGACAGGTCTCCTCTTCCGCACAATCCTTCACAAAAAAGTTGAAGGATTTTTTATTTCCTAATTTTATCTTTCTTTATCTAAAATCAAAATATAAAAATGTCTTTAATAACCTGTCCTAATTGTAAACATCAATTTGAAGCTGAAGATGCTATTTCAAAATCCTTGGAAAAAGATTATGAGCAAAAATTCAATAATGAAAAACAAAAATTGGTAAAGCAATTTTCTGATCAGCAAAAAACCCTGGAAGACCAACAAAGAGAATTTGAAAAAAAGAAAGAAAAGGAAAATGAATTATTTGCTGAAAGAATGCAAAAAGAAAAATTGAAAATGGAAACTGAGATACAGGAAAAACTTAGAAAATCTATCAGTAATGATTATGAAAACCAGTTAAAGCTTTTACAGGAATCTTCAAAAGACAATGAAGAAAAATTAAAAACAGCTCGACAAAAAGAATTGAAATTCTTAAAAAGAGAAAAGGAACTAAAAACCAAAGAGGAAGAAATGGAAATAGAATTAGAAAAAAAACTGGCTGCGGAAAGATTGCTTTTAACAGACCAAATTAAAAAGCAGGAAAAGGAAAAAAATGAAATAAAGGAAACCGCTTATTCTTTAAAATTAAAAGAGCTTGAAAAGCAATTAGAAGACCAAAAAAAATTAGCTGATGAGATGAAACGTAAGGCAGAACAGGGTTCTATGCAGTTGCAGGGCGAAGTGCAGGAAACCGCATTGGAAGAAATTTTAAGGAACAGTTTTCCATTTGATGTGATTACAGAAGTAGGAAAGGGAATTCGCGGCGCAGATTGCATTCAATTAGTAAGAAATAATTTCGGACAGGAATGTGGCAAAATAATTTATGAAAGCAAAAGAACAGAGAGTTTTGGAGGCGACTGGATTGAAAAATTTAAAAAAGATATGCGTAGCACCGGTGCCGATATTGCAGTATTGGTTACCAAAACAATGCCCAAAGATTTAGATTGTTTCGGATTAAAAGAAGGAATCTGGATCTGCACATTTTCTGAAATAAAACCACTCGCTAATGTTTTGCGTGATGGAATTATCCGCGTTTATAACTCCACTAAAAATCAACAAAACAAAGGAGATAAAATGAATTTGCTTTATGATTATCTCACAAGCAACGAATTCAGCGAACAATGGAAAGCCATTCGCGAAGGTTTTGTAGCGATGAAAATGAGTATCATCAAAGAAAGAGATGCTATGGAAAAATTATGGAAAGTCCGGGAAAAGCAATTAGAAAAAGTATTGTTGAATGCCGCGCATGTAAAAGGTTCCATCGAAGGAATTTCAGGAATGGATGCGATTGATTTAAGTTTAATGGATGAGCAGAATTTATTGGAATAAGGTTCAAGGTTCAAGCCTCATCCCAACCCCTTCCTGAATGCATCGGGCAGACAGGCTCCTCCGAAGGAGAAGGACACTTCCAAGGATTTATTATACTTATTTTCGTATTAGGAGATAGGGTAAAATGGCTTACCCCATAACCCACGCCAGGCAAAGATTTTCGAAAAACCGGAATTCTATTTTTAATTCTATTCTTTCATCTTTTATAAAATGCGCATCAATAAACCCCTCGTCATTTTCAAAAAATAATTCATCCATTCCCATATTTCTTTTGAAGCTAAGAGCACCTCTTCCATACCATTTATAAATAGCTTCCTTGCCGCTCCAGAAAAGTGTGAGCACTTTATAATTCATGTTACCTGGCCCATTCAGTGTCGCTTTAGAAAGCTTTAATTCATTTTCGGTCAAAAACTTTTCTTTTACCATTTCAATCTTAGGCGTCACTAATTCCACATCAATACCCACTAATTTATTTTCACTTATGATCACTGCGGCATAATCTGCACAATGCGAAATTGAAAAATGAATTTCCCCATTGCTTAATAAAGGTTTTTTAGATTCGGCAATTTCTATTAACTGAAAAGGAAAACCCGGATGCAAAATCTCCAGAAGATACCGCCCGGCAAGATGTTGCAACCTTTTATGCGGATGCATAATTTCTTTTTGAATAGACACTTTCTCTAAAAAAAAACTTTCATTTTCTGTTATGTGCCATATAGCAAGTTTAACTGAAGGGTTAATATTATGTTGATAAAACAAGGGCATTCAAAAAAATTTATTCTTCTTTTTTGCAGTTTGATGAATTATTTTGCAAGTGTAAAAATAACCGCAATTAAATGATTTTATCTGATACGAGAATTCTCGAAGAAATTGAAAAGAAAACGATCATTATCAAACCTTACAATCGCGACAAATTAGGAAGCAATAGCTATGACGTACAACTGGGAAAAAATCTTGCCGTTTATAAAGATAAATTTCTTGATGCGAAAAAACATAATGAGATTGAGCATTTTGAAATTCCGGAAGAAGGTTTTGAGTTACAACCCAATCAATTATATCTCGGCGTCACTTTTGAATATACTGAAACACATGCACACGTTCCATTTTTGGAAGGAAAATCTTCTACAGGTCGCCTTGGTATTGACATACACGCCACTGCGGGCAAAGGCGATGTTGGTTTTTGCGGCCATTGGACTTTAGAAATTTCGTGCAAAATACCGGTAAGAATTTATGCAGGGATGCCCATTGGACAACTCATTTATTTCCCGGTAGAAGGAGATGTAAAAGTAAAATATGACTCAAAAAAGAATGCGAAATATAGTCATCAACCCAATATGCCTGTAGAAAGTATGATGTGGAAGAATGCTTTTTAATTCATTATTAAAATCGTAATTATCTAAATTTACTTGTTTGTAATCAGGTCAATTCTATTACAGTTATTTCTGCCAAAATCCCAACTCTTCCCGGATAGCCAATAAATCCAAAACCAGGATTTACATATAATTTTTGTTTCCCTTCTTCATATAATCCATCCCATTCTTTATATATGTATTGAACAGGGCTCCATTTAAATCCGGGAATTTCCACGCCAAACTGCATTCCATGAGTATGACCACTCAATGTTAAATCCACATCGCTATATTCGGGCCGCACCTGGGCATCCCAATGACTGGGATCATGACTTATTAATATTTTAAAAGGATATTTCTCAGAGCCTGAATAGGCCTTTTTCATATTACCATATTTAGGAAAACGAGCTTTAGCGCTCCAGTTTTGTATTCCAATCAATGCAATTTTATCACCATTTCTTTCCAATTCAACATGTTCATCCATCATCAATCGCCACCCTAATTGTTCATGCACTTTTGCAAGGTTTATTAAATTCTGTTCTTTAGTTACTCCTTCATAAGGCCATTTTGCATAGTCGCCATAATCATGATTTCCGAAGGTAGAGTAAACACCCATTGGCGCTTTTATTTTATTAAAAACATCCATGTAATTTTTCATTTCTGTTGCACGGTCATTTACAAGATCACCACTAAAAATTACCAGGTCGCCATTTTCAGCAATTATTTTTTCTACACCATGCATCACAGCTTTTTTATTCATAAAACTTCCCGAATGCACATCACTGAAATGAACAATTTTCATTCCTTTAAAACCTGCAGGAAGATTATCATAAGATAATTTTATTCTTTTTACAGTATATTTATATTTATTAGAGAATCCATAAATCAAGCTTCCAAAAAGTGTACCACCCGCTGCTAAACCAAGCCAGTTAAGGAATACAGACCGGCTGATACCATCTCCACTCATAGTAGCAATTTCAGTATTTCTAAAAAAAACCTTTCCTGCGGTCCATTGAATCAAACGCCGCACATCGTCTATAAGAAAAAAAACAGATGCAATTATTTGTGCAAAAACAAAGGCAAGAATAGATGCAAATAAATAAGTCCTTACTTTTTTTGGTAAAAATTGCGGCCCGGTAAATATAAATATCAAAAGCCCTAAAATAGCAGCTATTGCGATAATCCAATAGATAGAAAATACAACGGTTCTTATTTTGGATCCTGATGAATGGCTCACAGATTTTATGACCAGGAAAACATAAATATCCAGCAATATCATAATTATTATCATGATAAAAGCTCCGAATGGTGTTCGCATAGTAGCAAATATTTATTTAGGTTAAAAATTAAAATAAAATAAATTCGTCCAATTGATTATTGATGGCTTTGCTGGTTTCTCCATTCAATTGCCCTTCTGCATCCATTACTTTATCAATCAAAGAGATTGGAAGCTTATTATAAAAAACATTCATCTTCATATAATGCAATGTGTCAGACAAATGATCCATACCCCTCAAATTCCCTGCCCTTCCTGTCGCAACCCCTGTTAATAGTGCCTTTTTAAAATTCCAGTCATTTTTAATGTCACTGTTATCAATCAAAACTTTCAACACTCCCGGGTAAGAGCCGTTATATTCAGGTATTATAAAAATAAATTTCTTTGTAGGGATTAGAATCTCTTTTTCATATTTCAAAAATTCCGCTGACCGGTGAAGAACATCAAAATTTTCTAAAGAAAATATGTTTGCATTTATCTGCTTATCTTTTAATATTCTCTGGTATCCTTCTGCAACTTTTAAGGTATGGCTTCCTCTTCGATTGGTTCCGCTGATTATAGTGTACATTTTATAAAATTAATCGCTTTTCCTCTTTTTCACTTATATAAAATATTAAATGTGAAAAGTTAGGGGAATAATAAATCCGTTTTGCAAAGAGAATATGCCTTAATATTATGCCTAATAATTAAATTTGCCATAATGACTGATTTGAGAACAACCTGTTGCACGAAACAAGTTCCGGTAGCTATCGGAAAAGAAACAAGAAAATAAGCGATAAATAATTATGGCAAAAATAATAGGAATTGCCAATCAAAAAGGCGGCGTAGGAAAAACTACTACAGCGATCAATCTGGCTGCAAGCCTTGCTGTGCTTGAGTTTAAAACTTTATTGGTAGATGCTGACCCGCAGGCTAACAGTACTACAGGAGTTGGGTTTGACCTGCACAACGTAACTACCGGGGTGTACGATTGCATGGTAAATGAAACTCCTGCTAAAGATGTGATACTGAAAACTGAAATTCCTCATCTCGACCTCATGCCTTCCCACATAGACCTCGTGGGCGCCGAAATAGAAATGATCAATTATCCTGATAGAGAAACTGTTTTGAAAAAAATTTTGAACCAAATACGCGATCAATATGATTTCATTATTATTGATTGTTCCCCGTCTTTAGGTTTGATAACTGTGAACGCATTGGTAGCCGCAGATAGTGTGATAGTACCGGTTCAGGCAGAATTTTTTGCCCTGGAAGGCTTGGGGAAATTGCTTAATACCATTAAAATTGTACAAAGCAGGCTAAATACTGAGTTGCAAATTGAGGGCTTGCTAATGACAATGTATGATGGACGGCTACGACTGTGCAACCAGGTTGTAAATGAAGTAAGAAATCATTTTGAAGATATTGTTTTCAATAGCATCATTCATCGGAACACGCGACTCAGCGAGGCGCCAAGCTTTGGAAAGCCCGCCATACTTTACGATGCTGATAGCAAAGGAGCCATTAATTATCTGAATCTTGCAAAAGAAGTTTTACAAAAAAACAATATGACTAAAATGACTCAAAAAGAAAAAGTAATGGAGCACCCATAAAAGATCTGACACAAAAAATATCATCAGTTATAATAAATGAAAACGAGTACACCCAATCGAAAAGATGCGTTAGGAAAAGGTATCCGTTCGCTGTTACAAAACATTGATACCGACCTTTCGGTTACAGAAAAAAACTTAATTAAAGAATCCCCCGACAAGCCAAATATGGCAAATGTGAGGATTCCATTAAATCTTATAGAAACCAATCCTGGCCAACCACGCCACGATTTCGACGAAATAGCTTTGAGTGAACTAGCCGCTTCAGTTAAGATGCATGATATCATTCAGCCCATAACAGTCACAAAAACCGCAAATGGAAAATACCGCATCATTGCAGGAGAAAGAAGATTTCGCGCGGCTAAGATCGCGGGGCTTAAAGATATTCCGGTTTATATAAGAGATACTAAAGATTCCAAATTACTGGAACTTGCTTTGCTCGAAAATCTGCAGAGAGAAGATTTGAACGCCGTAGAAATAGCACTCAGTTATAAGCAATTAATGGAAGAAATGGATTACACGCAAGAAGAACTTGCAGAGCGTATGGGAAAAGAAAGAAGTACTGTTGCAAACTATATTCGTCTTTTAAAATTACCACCCGATATTCAAGCGGCGGTAAGAAATGGAAATATAAGCATGGGGCATGCCCGTGCCCTTATCAATGTAGATGTTATAGACAAACAATTATATATTTTTAATGAGATCAGGAACAAAGAACTTTCGGTTCGGCAAACTGAAGAACTGGTAAGAAAAATATATTCCCCTGCAAAAACGGCTGTTAATAATTCGGTAAAAACCACACTACCGCCATCCCTGAAAAAAATTCAGGATAATTTAGCTTCTCATTTTAGCACCAAAGTGAAAATAACACAAAGTAAAAAAGGAACCGGCAGTATCATTCTCGATTATTTCTCAATAGAAGAATTAAGTTCAATTTTAGATAAAATGCAGGTTTCGGTAGATTAAACTATGACAGTCCCTTCATTTTTTTTTACACTATTTTTTTTTCTGTGTGTAACATCGGGAACCGCCGTTTTTGCGCAGCAAAAAGAAGATTCCATTACTATTCATACCTATAAAAAAGATTCTTTGGGAGTAAAGCAGGAAGATACTGCACTTATACAAAAAGAAGGTACCGTTATTTCAGAAAGTAAAATTGCAAAGAAATCCCACTCAAAAAGTATATCAAAAGATAGCAGTATTGAAAAAAGATTTAATCCAAAAGTTGCATTATTTCGCTCTGCTATATTACCGGGATGGGGACAATGGTACAATAAAAAATATTGGAAAATCCCAATCATATACGGCGCTTTGGGAATTACCGCCTACGTATTTTTTTATAATTTAAATACATATAAACTTTTGCGACAAGCAGTCATTTACAGGAATGAAGGCTATGATTCACTGGTAGCTCCCGAACTTCAGAATTTACCTACAAGCTATTTGATTCTAAACAGAGATTCGTTCCGACAAAATATAGATTATTCGGTCCTGGTTTTTTTGGGATTTTGGGTATTAAATATAGTGGATGCCGATGTGGACGCCAATTTGAAAGCGTTTAATGTAAGCCCTGATATCGGTATGAGAATACATCCTGGATTTAATTTTGCAACCAATAGTCCGGGAATTTCTTTAGTTTTCTTTTTTAAGGAAAAAAGTAATCAACCGAAATTACCTCTTCCATAAAACTTATTTTCAAATTGATTTCGCAAAATTTCAAATATTAAATTTTTATTCTATTTATGAAAATCGCTTTATTAGGTTACGGTAAAATGGGACACATCATTGAAGAAATTGCTTTGCAAAGGAGGCATGAAATTGTGTTGCGCATAAATGATGAAAATCTGGATGATCTTACCACAAAAAATATTCAAAAAGCAGACGTTGCTATTGAATTTACCAATCCTCAAAGTGCGGTTGATAATATTTTATTTTGTTTCGATCATAATGTAGCGGTGGTTTGTGGCACTACAGGATGGTTATCTCAATTAAAAAATATTGAAGAAAAATGTAAAGAAATAAACGGTACTTTTTTGTACGCAAGTAATTTCAGTATAGGAGTCAATGTTTTTTTTGAAATCAATAAAAAATTAGCTATCCTCATGAAGCCGCATCCCGCCTATAATGTAAGTATTGAAGAAATTCATCACACGCATAAAAAGGATGCACCGAGTGGAACAGCGATCACACTTGCCGAACAGATAATTTATACATCCGGCAAAAAAGATGAATGGGTGAACAATGAAACTGAAAATATACGTGAATTATCAATCATCAGTAAAAGAATTGATGAAGTTCCGGGAACTCATTCCGTAAAATATTTTTCGCTGATAGATGATATTGAAATAATACATACCGCACACAACCGTAAAGGATTTGCTGAGGGCGCTGTGCTGGCAGCAGAATTTATTTTTGGGAAAAAAGGAATTTTTTCAATGAAAGATGTTTTGGGGTTTTGATTTTAATAAAAAGAATCTAAAACAAAATGGATTTTGTATTAAAAGGAATTAAAAGGTTTTAGCCAAATGAAATATTTTAAAAGGAATAAGACAACCGTGTATTAATACCGCCCACTAAAAATCCATATTGCGCAAAACCTGTATAGTTAAGGTCTGCACTCAAATGCCGATTAATTTGATAGCCAAATGCAGGTATTATGCTTCCCACAATACCGCCGTTTGCATAAGTAGGTATCGCCATACCCGCTTCAAAAGAAATAAATGCTTCCGGAATAAAATGATATTGAAATCCTCCCATAACCGGAACAAAAGAAATACCTTCTCCGCCACCCTTTCTAAAAAATTGCTGGAATCCAATTGTGCCGCTCAAAGAAGATTGATCTGAAAGAGAATATTTGGCCCCTGCGCTTCCTCCGGCAGTAAAACTGTAAACGGAACTGAAAAGTCCGGTTGGTACTCCAACTTTCGCTGAAATTATTTCCGAGAATTTATGGATCGTTGTCTGGCCACGAGTATTCAAAAACAAAATGACAAAAAAGAAGAAAAGAACAATCTTCATTTATATATTTTTGACAAGATACAGAGAAAGTAAAAATCCTTATAAAAAAATGTTTCAAAAGCACAATATGTACTTTTGAAACATTCTGAATTGAATAGATTTGTATTATTTATTATTTATTAAATACATAATGAATACCAATCATAAAAGCACTATTCTTAACAGTGCCATCTCCGCTGGAATTTTTAGCAATGTTTGAGAAACCTAACTGATAGCGGGCATCAAAACCAAATCCATTCATTAATGTATAACTTGCTCCAATTATACCTGAAAAATCAGTGCTGTTAAATTGATCTTTTTCATCTTGGGTTGAGCTGCTGCTTTTTGTTTTGGCAGAAAGTAAATACCCAATCTGAGGGCCTAAAAAAGCAGAAAATCCATCTTTCTTATACTTTGCAAGTATGGGTAAATTGATATATCCGAGATCGAGTGTAGCGTCGGGGTTACCGCCAGTCCCTTTTGATTTAGCACCGAGCGATGAATAAAACAATTCTGGTTGAACTCCAAAATTTTCAGATACGCCAATATCAGCAAAGGCTCCCGCATAAAAACCAATTTTTGATGTGAGTGAAATATTTACGCCACTACCCGAAAATTTCATATTGGCGTCTGTCATACCGGCTTTTAATCCAAAAGAAGTGGTTTGTGCTTGTGCAGTTATCACTGAGAATGCAAAAACGGTGATTGCTAAAAATAATTTTTTCATAATAATTTTGTTTTGTTTTAAATGAGGGTTAATTAATATTAGAATAGAAATAAAACTAATATTTCAATATTCAACTACTAAAACGTTTTTTTGTAAAATTTATTTTACACTGATTTGATATTTTCTATCATATCAATAGTCATTTCTCTTAGGTTGTATTTTGGTTTCCAACCCCAATCTCGTTGAGCTACAGAATCATCAATACTTTGAGGCCAACTTTCTGCAATCTGTTGGCGGTAATCGGGTTTATAGCTGATGGTAAACCCTGGAAGATGTTTTTTAATTTCCGCGCTGATTTCTTTGGGAGAGAAGCTCATCCCCGAAATATTATAGGAAGTACGCACAGAAATTTTTGAGGCATCCGCTTCCATTACTTCGATAGTTGCACGAATAGCATCAGGCATATACATCATTGGCAAATAAGTATCTTCTTTCAAAGAACAGGTATATTTACTTTCTTCTATAGCATCGTGAAAAATTTCTACCGCATAATCTGTAGTGCCGCCACCCGGCTCGCTTTTATAACTTATCAATCCAGGGTAACGAAGGCTACGCACATCTATCTGGTAGCGATGATTAAAATAATTACACCAGAATTCACCTGCATATTTGCTGATTCCATAAACGGTGGTAGGTTCTATGATTGTTTGTTGAGGACAATTTTGTTTAGGAGAAGTTGGCCCAAAAACTGCGATACTACTTGGCCAATATATTTTGCGAACATTTTCATCTTTGGCAATTTCTAAAACATTTAAAAGGCTTTGCATATTCAGGTGCCATGCAAGGTTAGGGTTTTTTTCTCCGGTAGCAGAAAGAATCGCTGCCAATAAATATATCTGAGTAACATTTTGCCTGATTACCTGTACATGGAGCATTTCTTTATTCATCACATCGAGGCTTACATAAGGGCCGGTTCCTTTTAAAAGTGGATTTTCTTCTCTTAAATCTGATGCTACCACATTGGCGCCGCCATATATTTTGCGTAGTTCTAAAGTAAGTTCCACTCCTATTTGACCACAGGCGCCAATCACTAATATTTTTTCTTTTATCATGTTTTCTTTTTTGTGGTACTAATTAATTATTATTCCATCCTTCATGTGTAAGAGCCTGTCGCTTAGTTGCGCCAGTTCTTCATTATGAGTTACAATTAAAAAAGTTTGTTGGAAGCGTTTACGCAGATCAATAAACAAGTTATGCAATTCTTTTGCATTGGCAGAATCCAAATTTCCCGTCGGCTCATCGGCCATCACTATTGAGGGATTATTGATCAAGGCTCTCGCCACTGCCACACGTTGCTGCTCACCACCAGAGAGTTCCCCGGGTTTATGGTCGCCACGATCTTTAAGGTTCAATATTTCCAATAATTCTTTCGCTCTTTTTTCTACCTCTTTATTCTTCTTCCCGGCAATCCATCCGGGAATGCAAATATTTTCCAATGCAGAAAATTCAGGTAGTAAATGATGAAACTGGAAAACAAAACCAATGTGTCTGTTTCTAAACTCAGCTAATTTTTTTCCTTTAAGCTGGTTCACATTTACGTCGTCTATAATCATTTCTCCCTTATCTGCCTTATCCAAAGTACCCAAAATGTGTAGCAACGTGCTTTTGCCTGCACCTGAAGAACCTGCAATACTGACTATTTCGCCTTTAGAAATTTGTATATTAACACCTTTCAACACTTGTAAAAGGCCGTAATTCTTGTAAATACCTGTAGCTTTTAGCATCTTTAAATGTAATTGTAAAATTCAAATTGAAAAATAAAAAAATTAAAGATAACAGTTACAATATAAATCAAAAAAAACCGTCATTTAAGCAGAATAATGCGGTAAAAAAACAATATTTGGTTTTCTAAATATAACTTATACATTTGCGGAAAATTAGAAAACCCTTTTTTTAATTTTATTACTCAATATAAACAGAAAAATAAAATGTTTTGGACATTAGAACTCGCCTCACATCTTGAAGAAGCCCCTTGGCCGGCTACAAAAGATGAATTGATTGATTATGCAATTCGCAGTGGCGCCCCGATAGAAGTAGTTGAAAATTTACAGGAACTGGAAGACGAAGGTGGGGGAGATATTTATGAAAGCCTGGAAGACATCTGGCCCGATTATCCCAGCCAGGAAGATTTCTTTTTTAATGAAGATGAATATTAATTTATAGTTTAGAGGAATTTAGAATTGTTTGGAAAAATAATTCATCTCAAAAAATTAAAAACTCCGTCTGATTTTAGACGGTTTTTTATTTGGGATAAAACCTACTACAATTTAGAAATTACTTTTCCATTTGTTCTATTACAGCGTGAGTGACGCCAGTGGATGAAAATCCACCATCATGAAAAAGATTTTGCATTGTAACATATTTGGTAAGATCACTAAATAATGTAACAATATAATTGCCACAATCTTCGGCGGATGCATTACCTAACGGGCTCATTTTTTCTGCATAATTAATAAAACCATCAAAACCTTTAACACCGCTACCAGCTGTAGTTCTGGTAGGTGATTGCGAAACGGTATTCACTCTGACTTTTTTCTTAATGGCATAATGGTATCCAAAACTTCGGGCTATACTTTCCAGCAAAGCTTTGGCATCAGCCATTTCGCTATAATCGGGAAACACACGCTTAGCGGCGATATAGGTAAGCGCTACAACACTTCCCCATTCATTAAGCGCATCGAGTTTATAAGCAGTTGCCAGCAAACGATGTAAACTGGTTGCTGAAATATCCAACGTTTTTTGATTGAATCCATAATCAATTTCTGTATAAGGTTTCCCTTTTCGCATATTGATGCTCATACCCACAGAATGTAACATAAAATCAAAACTACCTCCAAAATGTTCTTTAGCTTTGGTGATCAAATTCAACATATCATCATTGCTGGTTACATCGCATGGAACAATTGGCGCTTTTATTTTTTCGGCAAGTTTATTGATTTCTCCCATTCGCATGGCTATCGGTGCATTGGTCAATAAAATTTCTGCTCCTTCTTCATGGCATCTTACAGCTGTAATCCAGGCGATAGATCTTTCATCAAGCGCTCCGAAAATAATTCCCTTTTTCCCTTTCAATAAATTGTATGGCATCGTTTTATTTTTTTACAAAGTAAGAAATTTGAATAAGATTTATAATACACAATTTTAATCTGGATTGAATTGATACTTATTCTTCAAACAATCCCTTATTCAATAATTGCAGTGTTTTATCTTTATACTCGTGAGAAACAAGAATGGAAATATTATGCTGACTTCCTCCAAAGCTAACCATCCGAACCGGAATTTCAGTGATACTGTCAAACACTTTTGAAAGAAGATTTTCGGTTTTGGAAATATGATAACCCACGATGGATACTATAGTTTGTTCGGTATCAACTTCTATAGTTCCAAACATTTCCAACTCTTTAATAATATCACTTAAATAAGTATCATTATCTATTGTGAGTGACACAGCCACTTCAGAAGTGGTAACCATGTCAATGGACGTTTGGTATTTTTCAAATATCTCAAATACTTTTCTTAAAAAGCCGTAGGCAAGAAGCATTCTGCTGCTTTTTATTTTAATAGCTGTAATGAAATCTTTTGCCGCAATAGCTTTTACTCCTTCAGTTTCAGAATGGCCTTCTATGAGTGTACCCTCAGCATCAGGAGCCATTGTATTCTTTAGCTTTACGGGAAAATTAAAATATTGCGCAGGCCATATACTGGCCGGGTGCAATATTTTAGCACCAAAATATGCAAGCTCTGCAGCTTCATCAAAACAAAGGTGTTTAATAGGTTTTGTATTTTTTACAATGCGCGGGTCGTTATTATGCATACCATCAATATCAGTCCAAATTTCGCAAACAGAAGCATTTGTTGCAGCTGCTATCAAAGAAGCGCTGTAATCGCTGCCGCCACGTTTTAAATTGTCTACTTCACCTTTCGCATTACGCGAAATATACCCCTGGGTGATGAATAGCTTTTCGTTTTTATGAGATTGTAATATTTGGGATAATTTTACTTTTATGCTCCCAACCTGAGGCTCGCCTGCCGCGTCAATGGTCATAAAGTCAAGCGCAGCAAGCCACACATGAGGAACATTTTGTTCTTGAAGATAAATACTGAAAAGTTTTGTACTTAACAATTCGCCCTGTGCCAGGATATCTTTATTTAATGCCTCACTGTAAGAAATCTTTAAAATAATATTTAAAAATTCAAAATGTTCTGCAACAATTTCTTTGGCTTTTTGAAAATAAGCATCACTCTTTACTAATTGAAGAATAAAGTTTAGGTAATGTTGTTCCAACGAATCAATCCGTTGTTTGGCATTAGCCCGGTCTCCATTAGCAAGCGCCTGGCTTATTTCGGTAAGGGAATTTGTAGTGCCGCTCAATGCACTTAGTACCACTATCGTTGGTTCATTATTTTCTGTGATCAGCTTTTTGATTGCTGCCATTCTTTCCGGTTTACCAACACTGGTACCACCAAACTTCATTACTTTCATTTTTTTAATCTAAGAGTTTATTTAAGGCGCAAATTTATGGCATGAAATTTACTAAGACAATTATGTGATAGGAAAATTTCTGATACAATAAAAGGACAAATTTGGTAGTCCCGACAAGAATCGAACTTGTATCTAAAGTTTAGGAAACTTCTATTCTATCCATTGAACTACGGGACCATGAATTTATGAAAGGAGGGCAAATTTAACGGATTTTTTGTTAAAGAAAAGAGATGAGAACTTTGTAAAATAAACAGTAAATAATGGCATTACTTTTTGAACCTATAACAATCAGGAATATTACTTTAAAAAACAGGATCGTAGTTTCTCCTATGTGTCAATATTCGAGTGTGGATGGATTTGCTAATGATTGGCATCTGGTGCATTTAGGTTCTCGTGCAATTGGGGGCGCCGCGCTTGTTTTTACGGAAGCTACTGCCATTTCTCCCGAGGGGAGAATTACTCCCGATGACCTGGGAATATGGAAAGATGAACATATCTCTTTTCTAAAAAAAATAACCCATTTTATAAAACAAAATGGTGCAGTTCCGGGAATCCAATTAGCTCATGCAGGCAGAAAAGCAAGCCATCTAAGCCCCTGGAAAGGGAGGCACCCGATCAAAGATAATGAAGGAGGATGGGAGACACTTGCTCCAAGTGCTATAGCTTTTAAAGAAGGGGAACTTTTGCCTAAGCAAATGACCAGGGGTGAAATAGTTCAATTCGTAAAAGATTTCAGGAGTGCTACGAAAAGGGCAGTAGAGGCAGGCTTTGAGGTTTTTGAAATTCATGCAGCGCATGGGTATCTGCTTAATGAATTTTTATCTCCTTTAAGCAATCATCGTGATGATGAATACGGTGGATTATTTGAAAACAGAATCCGGGTATTACTTGAAATTGTAAAAGAAATGAGAAAAGTGATCACAAAAAAATATCCTCTTTTTGTACGCATTTCTGCAACAGATTGGGTAAAAGATGGCTGGAATGAAAATGATTCTGTGGCACTTGCTAAAATCTTAAAAGAGAGTGGTGCAGATGTGATAGATTGTTCCACTGGCGGCAATTCGCATGAACAAAAAATACCGATTGCCCCTTTATACCAGGTTCCTTTTTCGGAAAAAGTGAAAAAAGAAGCTGACATACTAACGGGAGCCGTTGGAATCATTACGACTGCAAAGGAAGCTGAACAAATTCTGAGGAAGCAAAAAGCAGATCTGATTATTATGGCGCGACAATTATTAAGGGAACCTTACTTCCCATTGCATGCAGCAAGAGAACTGGAGGTTGATTTGCCATGGCCTGTACAATATGACAGAGCGAAATAATGCCACTTCTAAGGTCGTTCTGTGAGTACATGCCGAGGTTGAACAAAATAAAAATATTATTATATCTTTTTAAATAGTGTCTGCAAGAAAACTGCCCATTTTTTCTTTTGTCTGGTGATTTCTCAGAGCCAGTTTCCGGATTTTATTATCCTTGAAGAAACATGCGGAAAAATATCACCATCATATTATAAATAGATATATTTGATAAGGGTTTTCTTTCATACTTCGCATACGCATCCCTATTATATCCTGATATAACTCTCTTTTTTACTTAGGCTGCTGTTTTCAGCCTTTGTTTTTTTCTCCTTTCTTCTTCGGCTTTTGCCTTAGCTTTAAGAGCATTGCCGAGTAGGTGCAGGTTGTAGGCCAAAACACTTAGCCCCACATATCTTTTAAAACCATGCAATCCCTTATCCATACATCTGTTGAGGCCATGATGTTCCAGCATATTGATATTGCTTTCTATCGCACTGTGCGCATTGCGAAGTTTCTTATAGGCAGTTTCACTTTCACGTTCTTTATCCTCCTTGCTATGCCGCCCTTTTTTAGGAAGTACAATCTGTTCTA
>Ga0307373_10004497_pt1 | contig 23429 bp, 21 predicted proteins | sample OX2MG_FD_202534 | JGI IMG/M metagenome (GOLD analysis project Ga0307373, IMG submission 202534) | Soil microbial communities from Risofladan, Vaasa, Finland - OX-2 | ecosystem: Environmental > Terrestrial > Soil > Coastal area > Acid sulfate soil | place: Finland: Risofladan, Vaasa | collected... | reverse complement strand
ACCGCTTTCCGCCAACTGATGCCTTCTCTTCGCGTCGTCGCATTGACCGCCGAGCCGGACACCCTGCTCCCACGAGCCGCTCGGCGCCGCCGGCACAAGGACGTCTGGCTCCCGGGAGACGATTTGTTCGGCTGTGACGGTGACCACCTGCGGGATGTGGTGAGCCAGGCGGCCACTTGGCAAGCAGAGCGGGCAGATCTGGTCGTCAACACCGACGGCATGATGCCTAACGAGATCGCAGCCCGCATCACGCCGCTCTGGCTGGAGGCCGGGACCTCATGAGTAGGTCTCTTGATGTCTTGTCGCCGGTAGCGGAGACCACGAGCCACTTCAAGGCCCAGGTCACTCACGAGAGGACTTCCACCTCGTCACCATCACTCAGCTGGTGTTCTCGGCCCACCTTCTGGCCGGGGAACTTGGCCGAAGTTCCCCAGACCCTGCCTCCTAGACAGTTCCTTCCCAGATCGTGGTGGATGGCATCTGCCACCTCGGCTACCGTCACCGGCGGGTGGAAGGCCATGACCGAGTCCGCCTCCGCCCCCGCCTGGCGCAGCCCGACTCGGATCAGACCGGTCAGTTCCCACACCGCCGTCCTGAACCGAGCTAGCGAATCGTCATCGAGGACTGAGACAGCGACCACCGCCAGGCCTGTCGCCTCACGGACGGCCGGCAGGTCCAGCCGGTCGGCCTCGTCGGCTCGGGTGACGGCGACCACCGCCGGCAGATGTATCCCAGCTTCTGCCAGCTCGGATCGGACCACGACCAGTTCAGTCAGGGGTCGGGTGCCGGCGTGGCAGAGGACCATGGCATCACAACCACGGAGCACTCCCAGGAGCGCCTTGGCCCCACCCCGCCCCTGAGCGGCTCCCTCGATCAGCCCCGGGATCTCCACCAACTGAATAGGCACTCCCTCGATCCGGGTCACCGCCCCCACCGGTCGGGTGGTGGTGAAGGCGAAGTCACCGGTGCGGATCTGGATATCCGAGAGCGTCTGGAGCAGGGTCGACTTTCCGACGTTGGGTGGACCAACCAGGGCGATCTGAGCCGACCCCTGCCGGGCAACGTTGACCGAGTCCCTCCCCACCACCTTGGCTCGGCTGCGAGTCGCCTCGATCTCGGCGTTCACCCACTTGCGGATGTCGGCGTAAGGGCCGTTTTTGTAGTCCGGCAGCTCGGCCAGGATGGCTCTCAGCTCCCGGGTCCGTTGAGTTCCCTCTTTGCCGACCAGCCGGCGCTTGATCAACTGCATCTGCGTTCGATGCGGCATGGGCATCGCCCAACCTCCCGTCTGTAAAGGCGGGAAGAGGCGCGCTACCGGCGGCCTGGCTCAGCAGGGCTACGGCGCGTCCTCTGGGCCCGCCGCTTCCTCTGGACCTTGATGAGGAAGCGGCGATCTAGCCGTTTTTTCGAGTGACGCTGGTCCGCCAGACCAGAACGAGGTCAAGGGCGGGTCGTGGCGTCACGGGTGGGACTTTAGCCAAGAGCACCGACACTCGCCGGACCATTCCTGGCGGCAGAGGCCGGTTCGGCCGGGACCCCCCTCGCTCTCCCCCGCTCTATGACCCCACCAGTTGCTCGAACCGCCGGGGACGTCTTTTCACGAGCTCAGGTCGACCTCGACAGGACCGGAGTCCGACTCGGCTTCCTCCTCGACCACCGCCTCCATCCGCCAAAGACGGCGCATCTCCGGGCTTCGGCCCAACAGCTCCTCGGCCGTACCGATGTCCTCAAGCCGTCCGGCCAGCAGGACGACAACCTGATCGGCCCGCACGAGGACCGCCCGGCGGTGGGACACGGCGAGCACGGTGTGGCCCGCACCTTCGATCACTCGCTCCCACAACGCAGCCTCGGTGTCGACGTCCAGGGCGCTGGATAGGTCGTCACAGACCAGGAGTTGCGGCTGGCGCACAAACATCCGTGCCGCCGCCGTCCGCTGGATCTGGCCGCCGGAGAGCCGCACACCCCGCGACCCGATCCGGGTGGCCAGGCCATCGGGCATCTCGGCCAGATCATCCTCCAGGACGGCCAATCGGACCGAATCGCCTGGATCGGCAGCTGTGCCCAGGAGGATGTTGTCGGCCAGGGTCTCGCTGAACAGCTGGGGTACCTGGGGTGTATAGGCGGCATGGGGAGGAACCATGAAGGCGGCCGGGTCGTCCAGGACCCGGCCGTTCCAGCGGATCACACCATCTGCCGGAACCAGCCCGAGCACAGCACGGAGCAAGGTTGACTTTCCAGCGCCGACTCTTCCGGTCACCACAGTGAAGCTCCCTGCCGGGAGTTGAAGCGAGACCCCTTCGACGCCTCCGCCTCCCGGGTGTCGAAAGGTGAGGTCTTCGATGGCGACTTCCCGGAGCGTCTCAACGGAGGCCGGCCGGGGTGCTCCCGAAGGCAGTGGGCCGCGCTCATAGATGGCGTCCGGCGCCACCAGGTCCGGCTCTGGCCGTCCGGCCATGAGTACCTGCATTCGGTCGAAGGAGACACCGAGCTGGCGATAGCCGGTCAGCCCTGCGCCGATGTCCTCGTTGAATCGCTGGAAGACCGACAGGTAGTAGACGAAAAGGGCCAGGTCGCCCACGGTGAAGGTTCCCGAGCGCATGGACCGGGCCGCCACCACCAGCACAAAGCCGATGCCGAGATTGACAAGCCAGAAGGCCCCCTGGAGCAGGGCGGTGAGCATCGAGTCGCGCACGGCCGCCCGGCGGCGCTGGGCATTGAGCAGGCGGAGGCGCTCGACCACCCGGCTCTCCGCCCCGGCCACCTGGATCGACTGCACCGAGGCGAACACGTCAGCGATGAAACCGGTCACCTCCGAGGTGCGCTCCCGGTTGGCCTGTCGGAAGCTGACGATCCGACGACGGGCGGCCTGGACTAGGAGGACCACCAGGAGAAGCGGAGAGACGACACCCACTGTCACTAAGGGGCTGATGCTGGTCATCACGATCAGGGCGCCCGCCGCAGTGACCATCGAGCCGATGACATTGTTGAACTGGATCGGGTACCAGACCACGGCCTCGGTGTCGTCCCGGAACCGGCTGATGGCCTCACCGGGCGACGACGGAAGGGCCCTCCCGCCGGGAAGCTCGAGGATGCGCCGAAGCATGTTGCGCTGGAGCATCCCGGCGTTGGCATAGGCGAAGGCGCCGTTGGTGGCCTGGAGGGTGAAGGCCACCGCCGCGCTGGCCACGGCGTTGATGGCCAGGAGGACAAGTGGCCAGGCCAGCCATGAGATGGAGCCGTGGCGGCCGATGTTGTCGAACACCACCTTGGCTGCCAGCCCGGGCAGGAGCGTCACGCCCCACCCGACCAGGACCCCGGCCAGGTTGATGAATTGGCGGGTGGGCCGGAACCTATGCATCCGCCAGGCGTAGCGCCACGACCCCCAGGTGGCCGATGTCCCTGGGACACTCATGTCGGGACCAGGTCCAGCCCGGTTCGGAGCAGTCGTCCGAACCAGGAGTGCGGGTCGGCGGCCAGGGCCTCGCGCCGGCCGTACTCGACTATGCGGCCGTGGTCGAGCACGCAGATGACATCGCATCGCTCCAGGGTGGCCAGGCGATGGGCAATTACGATCCCTGTCCGCCCGGACAGGAGCATGTCGACGGCGTCCTCCAGCACTGCCTCGGTGGCGGGGTCGAGCCGGGAGGAGGCCTCGTCCAAGATGACCACCGACGGGTCGGCCAGGAAGGCCCGGCCGAAGGCCAGGAGCTGGGCCTGACCGGCCGACAGTCCAGCGCCTCCCTCCCGGACCACGCTGTCCAAGCCGTCGGGCAGGGAGTCGAACCAGGAGCCCAATGACATCTTCTCCAACGCGGCGCTTATGGACTCGTCGGCGACGGCGCCGTCGAAGAGGGTGAGGTTGTCCCGGACGCTGGCCCGCATCACGTGGACCTCCTGGCTGACCATGGCCACCCGCTGGCGGATCTGCACCAGCTGGAGCCGGCGTAGGTCGACCCCACCCACCTCGACCGTGCCAACCCGGGGATCGTGCAGACGGACAAGAAGTCGAGCCAGGCTTGTCTTGCCACTGCCCGTACGGCCCACGACTCCGAGAACGCTGCCCGCCGGCACCTCGAGGTCGATCTTGTGCAGGACGTCCTGATCGTCCCCGTAGCCGAAGCTGACCCCTCGGAACCGGACAGATAGAGCTCCGCGGGCCAGCTCCGCTCCGGGCCCGTCGTCCAGGGCGCTTCGGATGCCCATCAGCTCGAGCACTCGGCGGCCCCCGGCTATGGCCTGCTGGAGCTGTTCGACCTGCTGGGAGACGTTGGCCAGGGGCTGGGTCAGAAGCTGGGTGTAGAAGTACAAGACGAAGGCCGAGCCGATGCTGAGCACATGGTCGCGGACCAGCACGGCGGGCACCGAGAAGGCCACCGCGTTGGCGGCGGCGGCTATGACGCTGTTGGTGGCCCACGGGATGGCCTCCATGACCCGGGCTCGGCTGGTGGTCCAGGTGCGATCCCGGGCTAGGCCGTAGAAGCCCCGCAAAGTGTGGGGCTCGGCTCCGCACGAGCGCAGGTCTTCGGTTCCCCCCAGGCGTTCCTCCAGGAAGCCGAACAGCATGGCCGATGCCTGACGGGCCCGCTGCCAGGCGGGGGCACCCACCCGTCGCACCGCCACCAGGACGACCAGGGCCAAAGCTGCAAAGGCGGTCATCACCGCGCCAGCCAGGGCGCTTTGGACCCAGAGGGCAACCAGCACACCCACCAGGAGCAGGAGTCCGCCAAGCACGCCCAGGAGGAACTGTCCGAAGAACAGGCTCAGCCCGTTCATGTCCCCGTCGATCCGCTCGATCATCTCCCCGGGCGTGCGCTCCTTGTGAAAGCCCGGGTCCAGGGAGAGGCAGTGGGCCATGAGGTCCACCCGCATCTCGTTGGTGGTCAACCAGCCGAGCTGCTGGCTGGCCCAAGTGGCCATGACAGTGAACACCTGCTGGAGGACCACGGCAGCCACGTAGAGGAAGCCGAGCCAGACCAGGGGCGAAGCCACCCGGGCGGTGGCCCGGTCGATGAACACCCTGATGAGCTGGGGTGTGGCGACCTGCAGGCTGATGCTGCCCAGGAGGAAGACTCCGAGCCCGGTACCCAGGCGTCGGTGCGGGCGGAGATAGGCGCTGATCAGGGCGCGCCATTCCTGCCAACTCATCCCCACCTCCCAAGCCCCTGCCCTCCCGGCGACAGCCGGGGCCAATAACGCTACCCGACGGCCACAGGGCGGCCCTGGGCAATTTCGCCGTGCCCTGGAAGCCCGGATCGGACTCCTGGGTGAAACGATGGGTCCATGATCGCTGCGTTCTCAATAACCCCGCTCGGCACTGGTGAGTCAGTCGGTGACCTCGTTGCTGAGGCCGTCCGAGTGGCGCGAGCCAGTGGGCTTAGCTGTGAGACCAACGCCATGTTCACCAACATTGAAGGTGAATGGGACGAGGTCATGACCGTCATCAAGGACTGCGTCGAGACCGTCTCGGGCCGTGCCCCGCGCCTGTCAGTCGTGATGAAGCTGGACATCCGGCCGGGACAGCCCTCCGGTCGGTTGGAGGCCAAAGTCGAGTCCATTGAACGGCGGCTGGCGCGGACCAGTCCGTAGGGCCTCTGCTGAGCAGTGTCACCATGGGCTGCTCCGAGGCGGCCGGTGGCTGGCAGAAACGACGCCAGGGCTGTTGCATGCGCCGGCCGAAGAGACTCGAGCACAGTGTCCGGAGCGTGCTCGATGATGTGTGAGAGGGCAACCACCCACGGCTGGTATGGCACGGCCAGACCCTCCTGGCAGTAGCCGTACGCCACTGAGGCCCCGGTGGTGTGGGCAACCCGCGCCGCCTTGGCCGCAAGCGTCGTCTTGCCCATCCCGGGCTCGCCGGCTACCAGCACGACTCCCAGCCCGCTACCGGATGAGGCTGTCTTGAAAGCCGTTTCGATCCGGCCGAGTTCGTCCTGCCGTCCGAAGAAGGCAAAGAGTCCCTCGGCACCGCCTGCAACCAGGCGGGCCGGCAGCGGCATCGAGCCTGATGCTGCCTCGCCAGCAGTCGGTTCCCAGAGGACCTCGACGACCTGGACCGGCTCGGGGATCCCCTTGAGCTGCCGGGGTCCGAGTTCACAGAACTCATGTGCCGCGTGGCGGCCAAGGGTCAAGCGGATGAGGTCCGTGGCCAAGATCTGGCCACCCCCGGCATTGGCGCAGAGCCGCGCCGCCTCGACAACGGGGTCACCGAAGAAGTCGTTGTCCTCTCCTATCGCTTCGCCGATGGCCACGCCGATCCGGATCGCCAGAGCCTCGGGCGAGCGCTGGCTCTGTCGCTCGATCGCCTGCTGCATGGCCACTGCGCACGCCACGGCGCGGCTGGGAGACATGAACACGACCATGAGGCCGTCCCCGAGGTTCTTGACCTCGCGTCCTCCGGCGGAGGTGACCGCTGCTCGTAGGAGCGAGAAGTGAGTCTGGCGCAGATCCTCTGCTGCGGCGCGGTCCAGACGCGAGGAGATGGCTGTCGAGTCGACCAGGTCCGTGAATAGAAACGTGGCCGCAATCGGGGAGGACTCGTTCACCGCTGCCCATAGAACATTGGGTTCTGGAACACCGCAAGGGGTCGACCGTGTCAGAAGTACGCGAATAGGACTTCCGCTATCGAGGGGAACCAATCGGGATGGACCGCTCATGACCCGCAAGAGGGAGGCCGCTCATAATCCCGAACATCACGGAATGACGGCCCGCCCCTTCTGCTGGACCGGTGACACCTATTCGGGAATGACGGTGTCTGAATGGACTCCCTTGCTAACGCGGAACCCACTTGCTACAATGCAGGGTACGTACCCTGCATTGTGGAGTTGAGATGTCCCAGACCGGTGAAGTGAAAGTGAGCGAACGGGGTCAGATGGCCTTCCCGGCCCAGGCCCGGCATCGATGGGGCTTGGATGACGGGGGAGTCATCGGATGGATCGACCTCGGGGATGCCGTGCTGCTCGTGCCTGGCGGGATCGATGAGCTGCGTCGGGAGTTGCTTGCGGCTGCGGACTGGGACGCGGCCCGCAGCGGCTTCGGCGATCCCGAGCTCGCCAACCAGTAGAAGCAGGCCGCGCCCTGACCGTCCTGGTCGACGACCAGACTCTCTCGGCACTACTGCGGGAGGACCGACCATGGCCCGAGGAGGAGGTCTTCACCACGGGGCACTGGTATCTGCGGCTGTGTCAGGCCGTGGTGCGGGGGGCTGGAGGCTCCCTGTCCGGGCCGCTTCTCTCCCTGCCACCGCCCCGCCGAGAACGAGCCCTGCGTTCGATTCTGGAACTACCCGAAGCGGTGCAGATCCTGAGCTGGCGGGTCGTGGCGCCCGTGATGGCGAGCCAGCTGGATGGGCCCGGGCGAGGGCTCAACCTGCTGACACGGGAGGCTCTGGCCGTTGCCAGTGTCCTTCACGCCAACGTAGTGATGGCGCGAGGAAACGAGAATCAACTGCTCCGAGACGCGCTCCGCTTGATCGGCCCTGGCTGACGCGAAGCCTGCCCACTATCCGCTGCCCTTCGACGTGCCAGAGGTGGCCCGTACCGCCGGGGTGGCGACACTGGCAAGAACCGCCAGACTTCAGTCGTGCTCACAGCGTTCGGTATCGCCTCCTTGGTGTTGATGATGGTGATGTACGCGCTCGAACAGAGGGGTCCGGGGTTCACCTTGGGCTTCGTCGCCGGCTGCGTCCTCGCGAGCAGCTACGGGTTCCTCTCTGGCGCCTGGCCCTTTGGAGCGGTGGAGGCGGTCTGGTCGGCGGTCGCCCTCAGCCGATACCGGAGCAGACGCTCGGGGGCCAACTCCGAGCCGGAAACCCGCCCATAGCAACCACCATCCGTTGCCCCCAGGCTCCCCACCTCGCCGGGGGTGGGTGACCGTAGGTCGACCGAGGGTCGGTCGGCTTCTCGTCTGCACACCTTCGACTGCTGAGATGAACGCTGTGCCGGAGGTGACCCCCTGGTGCCGCGCGCCCCAAGTCAAACCCATGAGGAGTCCGAGAAAGTGCTGGACGTTCCGTTCCGCAGCAACGCCGGCCCGGAGACCCTTCGTTCCTCCTTCCGGCCCTGGGAGGATGGAAATTCTGTTGCTCCGGGTCGCGTCGATGTGATCACCTCTGGCATTGCCGGTGTAGCCGGCCCGACCGGAGGAAGGGGTGACCTGAATGTCTGTGGAGGCGAAGGTCGTTGCGTCGCGTGCCCTGACCGGTCCGACCTTGCCTCTGGCCTAGCCAAGGGGAGGGACTCCACCGGGCGCGACGCCGTTCCGTACGGTCTTCGCCACCCGGAGGTACCAACTTGACTCACCAGCCGCGCCAGCGCGTCCACAGACGCGCCCCGGAATCATTCCGATGCCGGCACTGCCGCCTCGATGTTTCGATGGCCGCTCCCGGCACCGCCCACCGCAACCACTGCCCCACCTGCCTGTGGAGCGTCCATATCGATGATCGCCCCGGAGATCGGAGCGCCGACTGCGGCGCCTCCATGGAGCCGGTGGCCATCTCGGTGCGAGGTGCCGGCGAATGGATCCTCGTCCACCGCTGCACTGCCTGTCACGCCGTTCACCTCAATCGGACGGCCGGAGACGACAGCCCCCTGCTCCTCCTGCGTCTGGCCGTACGGCCGCTGGCCCAGACGCCCTTCCCCCTGGAGAGCCTGATACATCTGATCGGAGACGCCCCGCCCATCACCTCGGACGCTCCGGCGCCCCGATAACGCGGATACGCCAGCCGGCCGGCGCGTCCCGGACCGCCGGGTTGTGGCGCACCGTGCCAGCACGCTTCAAGCCGTCTCGGGGCCGGTCTCGAAGGCCCAGGTAAAGACGACCTGGTTGGTTTCGGAAACCCCTCCCGCGCAGGGCGGCTGTCCTGATAGGCGACGAGGAGGTGGTGATCGGGATCGGCGAGAAAGCGAGTCGTAGCCAGGGGTTCCGCCATCCCGTCGAGGAGATGAGAGGCAGCCAGGACCTCTGCGTCGTCACCGGGACCGAGCGATCGGAGCTCCATTCGTCCATCCTGGCTCAGCGCCAGTGACGGATGCGGCGAAGAGGCTCCACTCACGATCTCGGAAGAGAGGGGTCGCCCGTAACGCTGAGCATTACTTCCATCGGCCACTCGGGAGCCGCCTCGGTTCAGCCATCGGCCTCCTCCTTGTTGCCTGGAGGCGAATGCCGCACGGTGGGGAAAGATTTCGCCTCCTATTCGCGTCCTGCCCGCGTCCAGCGCCATGAGACCAGCCGACGCCGCGACGCGAAAGTCCTGGTCAAACGGGCTTTTGAAGAGCCCGAGGTCGGATTCGAACCGACGACCACCCGCTTACAAGGCGGACAGATCGGTTATCCACACCAGGGCGGAAAGTATGTTTTCCCTGCTCAGGGCCCATTTTTGGTCACCATAGGTCCCCACCGGTGACCACTGTTTTCATTTCAAATGTGGTCTTTTTGTGGTCTGCCAAGGGATGCAATCCTCTCGGCGCCCAAGGGGAGACCCTGCCGAAGGTGAGAGCAGCCCTTCGGGCCGGCTGGTGGCCCTGGGATCAGGCTCCAGTCTCCTTGCTCCAGTGTTTCTGTATCGGGTCCCAGCTTCCCGCCGTTGTGGAGCCATCGAGGAGAGGATCGACAAAGAAGGAAACGGCGGCTATCGCCGCCTCGTAGTCGATCGGTAGAACCTCGGCCAGGCCGCTCCGATCGATGTAGGCCGACCAGGATGCCTGGCGAAGCGCCCCCAGCCGGGCGAGCCATCCCCCCAACGGCCGCAGTGTGCTGCCGCGATGGGCTGCCGTGGCCCGCAATGCGGCCAGCAGCTCAGCAGCATCGACGGGGTGACGCCGGGACAGCAGCACCACATCGGCAAAGTCTCGCTCGCGAGTGGTGGCCACCCCGCGCTCGACCATGGTGACCACCTTCTCGGCCAGCACGGTGGCCAGGGGATAGCCGAGCAGGCGGAATGATCCCTCCAGCAGCGCCGGGTACTCAACTTCGACCGGAGCCGGAGTCACCGGATCGCCGACGTTGATGTCGAGCCGCAGCACGACCCGGGCCTGGCCCAGCTGGGCGGGTAGCGACAGGCGAGTGCCGGCGTAGGGCTCGGTATCCCGGATCGCCCGGACGCTCATGCGGCCCGGGTCATAAACCACGCCGTCGTCGACGGGAACCTGGAGGATGGCGAACACGATGCGAGTGACCTCATCGGCATCGTTGGAGATGGCCCGGGCGAGCAGGTCGATGTCCGCGGTGGGCCGTCGGCTATCGAGCGCGGCCAGCAGCATCCCGCCCTTGAGGACGAGCCTGTCCCGGAAGGTGGAAAAAGCCAGGCGGAAAAGGAACCGCTCCAAGACATACAGGACGAGCAGCTCCTGGGTTGGCCGCCCTGTCCGGCGGGCCATGGCCTGCAGGTCGAGGTAGGCCCGGCCTGCGGTGGTGTCCCGACTGACCGGGCTCATTCCTGAAGGAAACGCAACGCGTCAAGGACCGGAGTACGGACTCGAAGCACCTCGGCCAGCTCGAGGACCAGCCCGGGCTTGGCGCCTGGCCGGGCGAGGTAACGGCGTAGTCCCCCGACAGCCAGGGCATCGCCAAGGCGCTGGCGGGTCCGGAAGCAGTCGACCACCGTCCGCTCGGGGTCGGTGATGGCAAAGCCGGCCCCCTGGGTGACCGCCACCCTGATCCTGCCCAATCCGAAGCTCCCCGCATTGAAGACGTGGACCCTGGTCGGGGGGTGGTCGATGCGAGGGCGATGAGCCCCGGAGGGAACGGCGAGGTCGACCCATGCCGTTATCTCGTCGCTGAGGTCCCAGTACGCCAGCGCCGAGCCCAGACAGACCATGGCCCTCGGCGCCCGGGCGCAAGCGGCTACGAAGTCGACTTGATCGAGGCCGGCGGCCTCCCGGAGCTGGAAGAGGCCCCGTGACAGCTCCAGGACCAGCCCGGCGTCCCTGGCCTGGTACAGGTCGCGCCAAGAGACCCCGGCGCCGACCGCGTCGCCCGAGCGGAAGACGGGGCCAAGCCTCTGGAGGCGCTCGGCAGTCGCCTGCTCCGATGACATGTATGAAACTCTACTAAGGGAGTAGCTTCCCATGGTGGATTTCATACAGGATCCGAACCAAGCAAGGCTTGCTTATTGGGCGCTTCGGATCTAAGCGGGGTCTAGAGGCCTCCCGGACGCTCGTGACCACCACGGGTTATGGCGCCGCGGTTATGGGCGGTTCGGGCCACCTGGCCGTCGGGTCTCAGGGCGAGACGCTCCTGCTCGATTGGCAACCAGATGGCGAGGAGGGGGTCGCGGCGCGGCGGAGGGCGGTGTCCGGATCAAGGCCGTCATCAGGCAAGGCTCCGGTGTTCGGGCGCTTTAGGGCTTCTCAACGATGTACTGCCTACGCTCAAGTTCGGAGACGGCCTCGCATAGGTGAATTGACTCGGGAGTAGCAGGAGCAAGACCGAGGCCCCTGCTCGAAAGAACTTCTCCCACTACGTCCTCCTCCCAATGCCGGGCCCGAATAACTTCGTTGAACCTGGCCCAGTTGCTAGCGACCGTCGGGTCCGCTGGCACACATCCTGACAACACCATAGTTGCTACTCCTCCAGCGGAATCAAAGAGCCCGCGTCCCACGATGAGTTCATCAGCGGTATCGAACACGTAGACGTTGTTGAACTCAAAAAGCGATCTGAGGGTATATAGATCGAAAATGAAGACGCCGCCTGGCACTAGCCGGGCACCCACCCAATCAAAGACCTGGCGAAAGCGGTCGACTTCCAACAGATGTCCCAACACCCCATCGGTGGCGGTCACTGCCACCACCTCGCCGACTTCACCCGGCAGGGCAAAGGAGGCGATGTCGCCCTCGACCAAGACGGCGTCGCCTATCTGGATAGCTTCCCGGAGTCGTGCACCAGCGATGTCGAGCATCGCAGGAGACCGATCGATGCAGGCCACCCGCCAGCCCTGACGTAGTAGCGCGCTGGCCAACACACCAGTCCCACAACCGAGATCTACGACCCACTGGCCGTTCCCGATACCGGACCGGCCCGCCAAGACTCCACAGATAGGCGCCGCCACTGAGCGCACGAAGTTTGTCAAGTTCTGGTCATAGAACTCAGCGAAGGCGGCGCCATATGAGAGCGCCTCACTCAGCGCGGGAGAAGGAACGGTAGTCGTAGTCATATGGCTCTCCTGGTGCCAGTCTCATCCCCTAAGGCGGCACAAGCGATAGCCACTTGCTCTGTCAGGGCTGTTCTAGTGCGACCGCTCGGAGAAACAGTTGGTGAGGCTGCGTCTAGCGAGGCGGCGCGGTGGCCCGATAGTCCGAGGCTCCGCGCCGACAGTTGCAACTTCGCCTCCGGGGTCATCAGAGCCGCGCAACGCGCCGAGAGGATGTCCAACCGACTTGACTCAGCAGCAGCGCCTGCCAGCCGCTGCCCCTCTCCCGGATGGCACCGCTCGACCGTCTCGAGAAGCCGTTCGTAAGGCAGTTCCTCAACGAGACCCATCGCGCTCGCAAGCAGGTCGACCGACTCCGCTGCCGATGCGGCACGCAGCCTTCTATCTACGATGTCGGCCAATCTGGACTCTGACGTGTCCCTGAGCACGCGCAACAGCCTCTTCCAACGGAGATCCCGCTTAGACGGAAGAGCCACCCCCGATAGGTGATAGCGCTGTTGCACAACACCAGGAGTATGGTAGTTGCGTACGACCAGCGTCGCGGATGGTGTTCCAAGGTGCTGTACTACGTGGACCAGACAAGGACCGGAAACGATCTGGCGAGCGGATCCTGGATGAAGGATTTCAGCCTGCTCAAGCGCCAGTGCGCCGAATGCGGCCGTGCCATCACGGGACCGACCATCCGACGTCCAGTTATAGACGCAATGCAGGCTTGACCCGAATAGGCTCACGAAGGCTCCGTCAAATCCGTGATCGTGAATCTCGGTGCTTGAGGTCACCCAGAACAGAGCGTCCGCGTATACCCTCGGGCCACGGTAGAAGGTGATGGGTGGTTCCCCAAACACCATCATCTCATCGACCGGCGAGGGTAGGAGATGCGGGAACGAACTCGCCGCTTCTGCCCAGTCGAGGTCGACTAGCCAACCGGCATTAGCAGACAGATATGCCGAAGCCTCTTCGGCTAGGCGGTCATCGAGTACGTTGTCCAGCGCGCGAAGATCCGAGGCCAGTCGCTGGAGCTCTTCAGCTACACCAGGATACTGCCGGGTCATCGCCCTCCAGCCTCCTCGGGGGAGCGATACTCCACACACTCTGACAGCACGCTGGCCAGACCCCGGATGGTGTTCAATCCGCTCAGACAAATTGCCGCCAACTCCCTGCTGTCGGGTTCGATCCGGTCGATCACCTGAGATAGCTCCGCCGCGTGGTCAGGGTCGAGTTCGGCGTGTTCCAACAAGGTCCGGAAGGCTTGCTCGGGAAGCTTGGTGACCTCCTGGATCTGGAGGACTCGTCCGGCGCTTGCCGGGCATCCTTCCAGAATGGCCATGTATCCAAGCAGGCTCAGAGGGGTGGCGAAGTTGATCCAGTAGTACTGGGACCCGACCATCGATGCGATTGTCTGGCTCCCCAATGGCAAGTCGCTCGGGACATAGGCGGGTACACTTTGGAGGTCTTGTAGAAGCCACTCGTCGTGGTCAGCCTCTTCTTTCATGTGACGTTCTAGGTACTGCACATAGGGCGCGAATCGCGCCTGGTCGAGGCTGCGCCGCCGAGCGAGAGACATCAGGGGCACACTCGCTCTGATGACCCCGTACATAGCAAGTAGGTAGACGACGTACTGTCGCGGGGAGGTCATCGAGGCCATTAGTCGCTGTGAAGCTCGTTCTGTTAGACGAGTTCCCAGCGCGAGGCGCTTGGCTATGACAGAACTGGCGCAGTCATCACTTACAGGCACAGCACCGGCTCCATCCTGATACGTGCCTACCCATAACTCGGACGGCGACCCTGTGAGGGGGTCGATCGGAGCATCTGACCAGGGTCTCACGCCGGTACCTGCTCAGGCGCGGTGTGCTGAGCAATTGGCGGTTTATGGCCGAGCCGCAGGAGTTCGTGGTATTCCTCGGGAATGAATCCCTCCTCGGGAGGCGGGGCCTTGGCGGTTCGTAGGAGCGCCAGCTCGAGCCGGCCCTTTGGAGAAACGACGTACGAGGAAACTCTCCTTTCCTCGCTCTCGCGCCCGGCCAGGGCCAGGCACGTACCGCAGTAGTCGCCATCCGAAGACGCGCCGAGTGCGGATTTCGCTGCGAAGCGAGGCCCCGCGAGTCGGATCAGGTCTAGGTAGGTCGAATTCAGACCACGTTCGACCAACGCCGGCCACGAGTCACTTTCCACGGACCCCAGTACCAGCTCGGCGGGCCTCTCTCCGTCGACGACGGATTGATTACAACAGGCCACGACCGCCCCGTCGAAGGCGACTACCGGCCAGTATGCCCCGGAGCACGGCTCAGGTCGTCGCAGTGGTATCGGAGCGTCCGGTAGCAGTCCCAAACCGGTGGCGCGCCCAACTGGGCTCACCTTGCTGACCATCAGAGGAACGTCGTTGCCGAACCGGTCGCGCACCTCCTGGGTCGTATCCTGGATGTACGGGTCCTCGTAGCTTCGGCCGGTCAGCTGTATCGCCACATCGCACCCGAGCTCGCGAAGATCGGAAATGGCATCCAGCGCCCGCTGGCGCGGAACCTCCGCCTCATGCCAGATGTCGAGACTCACGATCACAAGGTCTACAGCTCTAACAGCAGCCCGAATTGAGCGGGGGATACCGGGTGTACGGGCGAAATACAGTCCGGTGCCCATGACGATCTGTGTCCCGATCTCGTGCAGAATCTCCGCCAACCCGATCGCCAGCTGCGGACGGAGGAGTGGTTCTCCCCCCATCAGGCTGACAACTGCCGGGTGACATTCGGCCGTCATGGACCGAGCAAGTCGATAGAAGTGTCCGCTTTCCAATTGCTCGGCGTCGGCGGTTGAACTCGTTGAGCAGTGTGCACAGTGCAGCGGACATCTGCGCGTCACCGAGAAGTACACGCCCGCGTAAGGTTGGGCTCTCAAGCCTATGTAGTCAGCCAGATGAATTGTCGTTCTCCTCTCCTTGTGTAGCAAAACCGCCCGATTGGCTGCCCGGCTGTTGTTCAGGAGTCTCTAGAAGAGACCGTTGCCGTTGATCGGTCCGAGGGCTCGGGGCTCTCCGAACAGATCACCGTCGCCGATCTGCTCCAGCTTGGTCTTCAGCTCAAGAACCGCGAGGGCCTCTTCGAGCGTCAGGTCACCGAGAACGGACTGGACCTCGGCCGGAAGGCCTTCGATGTCAATCCCAGAACCTCGCAGTACTGAGACGGCGTCGGGGGCTACCAGCGTCATGCCTTCAGCGATGGTTGTCGTCATACTTGAATCACCTCCCTTACGATGGTTTCGGCTTCGCTAAGACGCACGGATCGGGAGACGATCTGCGTCGAGGCTCAGGCCGGTTGGTACTGCTGGACTACAGACAGCCGGGCAGTCAAGCGGATGGTCTTGGGATGTGGGCGGTCGGATGCGATGTGTCACTCTGAAAGCGGAGGTGGACGGCCCGAGAGTCGGGCGTTCTCTACGCGGTAACTGAAATTGTCGAGCTCCTGTCTCTTGAAGCACTGTCGCCGGCACTCGGCGTCTCCCCCAGCCCGGGTCCGGCGCCGCTGCCGCCGCTCGCCCCAGTCATGATTGTGAAGCTTATCCTTCAGACCTCAGATGTCAAGCAGTTGTTTCAGACTTTTGTGTCCCCGTCCGCGGGGTGTGGCGAGGGGGATGAGCGCCCTTGACTTGGTCCAACTCTGAAAGATATGCTTCAGACTGTAACTGGAGGATCCTTGTCTCGACCAGAACACCCCCCTGTGGAACTAGACGACCCTCGGGCCATGAGGGCACTGGCTCATCCGGCGCGCCTCCGGATCCTGGAATTCCTAGCCGGCGCGGGCTCCGCGACTGCGACCGAGTGCTCCTCGGTAGTTGGGCTGAGCCCGTCGGCGTGCAGTTATCACCTTCGGTCGCTGGAACGCAGAGGCTTCGTCGAGCGCGAGGCTTCGTCCTCTGACGGACGCGAGAGGCCTTGGCGGGCGCTCGCCGTGCGGATGAGCTTCAATGCTGGTGACTCACCGCCAGGTAGGGCAGCCTCACGAGCCCTCGAGAGCACCCTTCGGACTGAGTGGTCTCGGGTGCTGGCGGAATACAGTCATCACTTCGACGAGTTCCCCGCAGAGTGGCAACTCGCTGGCGGCGCCGACCAAGCCACCCTACGGGTGAGTGCGAGTGAACTAGCGGAGTTGCGCGAGAAGATCCAGAAGCTTCTCCGTCCCTACACGTCTCGCACGCGATCCGGCCAGAAGGTTCAGGTACTAGTGGATTACGTGCCGTCGTTCGACCCTTCGCGGAAGACGAGGCCCTCCGCGTCGCGGCCGCACCCCTAGCCGGCACCCTGCCTACCGCTGTGAACCCAGTACACGAGAAGATTGCGGCTTCCCGCTTCTGGTCGAATACGACTTCTCGGCGACTAGTTCCACTTGGCGCGGCCAGCGCCATCTCGACCGGCGGCGACTACTGCTTTGCCGTAGCCATGCCGTGGCTGGCGCTCTCGCGCCATGGCGGACCCACCCTTCTGGCGTTGGTCATGGCCTCCTATGGGCTCCCGCGCACACTACTGATACCGGCGGGGGGCTTCCTAGCCGACCGATGGGGCTCGATGAAGGTCATGCTGGCCGCCGACGTGGTCCGGTGTCTGGCCGCGGGGTGCCTGGTTTTCGCGTCAACTAGGACCGAGGTCCGCGCCAGCAGTCTGGCGATCCTCGCGGCCGTGCTCGGCGGCGGAGAAGGCCTATTCATGCCAGCATCTTTCTCCCTGCTGCCCAAACTGCTGCCAGAGGAGCAGCTGCAAGCGGGCAATGCCGCGATGACGGTCGCCACACAGCTCGGGACCGTCGTCGGGCCCTCTGTGGGCGGGGCTTTGGTTGCGTCCTTCGGAGTCGCTTCCGCCTTCGGCGCTGATGCGGCAAGCTTCGCCCTTTCTGGTCTCGTACTGGTCCGTCTCATAAGCACCAGACCTGGCAGCCTTGGCTCGGCTCGTCGAGGTGGCGCCCCGAGCGAGGCCTCCTCTGCTGCCAGCGTCTGGTCGTTCCTCCGTCACTCCCGCCTGTTCAAGGTCGTCCTCGGGATGAGCATCGCGGGCAATTTCGCGCTGGGGGGACTCGTCGATATTGGGCTTCCGGGTTTCGCTCATCGACACTTGGGCGCGGTGGGTTACGGCGTGATCCTCACGGGACTGGGCACTGGGATCATCGCTGGGGCCCTCCTAGTTGCCCGCATTGGGACTCTGGCACGGCCTGCGCTCGTGAGCCTCGCAGTCTTCGCGTTGGAGGGGGTCGGGATTGCCTACCTACCCTTCAGCCCTGGGCTCACCGGGCCGGTCTGCACAGGACTACTGGTAGGAGCATGCAGTGGCTTCGCCGACATACTGATCCTGACCCTCATTCAACAGCTAGCGCCCAGGCATCTTCTCGGTCGGCTGATGAGCATCATGATGCTGGGGAGCTACGGCCTGTACCCCGTTTCTGTCCTCTTCTTCGGCGCTGTCCTACGCGCGTGGGGACCTGTACCGTGCTTTCCGCTCGCCGCGGCCATCATCGCCGTGGCGCTCCTTGTCGGCTTAGGCAGCCGGGAGTTCCGGAGGCTCGGCAGCGGTGCGGCGGCCGGTTAATTGAGAGTCGTCGAATCGCTGTCGCGGATCAGTTCGATCTCCCAGTCGATGGCCTCGGGCGTACCTCTTGCCGCCAGCCGGCCGAAGGCCGGCCTTCGACCAGGACCACCCGGACGTCGGGACAAGGGGACGGCGACCATGGCGCTCGAGTTCCAGGCTCTTATGAGTCGGGTCACTCGCTGTCAGGCTGGTGGGGGCATCCGCCTCATGATTCCTGACGTGGGCCAATGACGCCCTCGGCCATGACCGATATCACCAGGCATATCGGACGAGCTGATCCACCACCCGCTGATTCGCGCCATTCGGGGCTACGCCGGCGCCGACCGCTCAGAACATCAGGTATCGCAAGGAAAATCAGGCCCTCGTGGGCACGCCGAATATCGGGAACACTGCTCGGATGCTCGCGGGACCGACCTCGGAGCCACGGATCGGCCAGCCCCAGCCCATACCCGCAGTCGTAGAGGCAGCCAGAATCGTCCCCCGCCCGTGGGCGCTGGCCGTGAGTTGTCAGGATGGACAAGGGGACCATAAGGGTCTACGACTCCTCAGCGGAACATTGGGCTGCTACACGGATGCGAGCCGAGCGGAGTGTTGGACAAAAGCAGGAGGCGTCAGCCTTCCGGACAGAAGTGGGAGCAGGGCTGATCGTGGACCTCGGTTGCGGACCCGGTCGGCTGAGGGAGGCCTTGGGGCACCCCGTGATCAGCCTCGACGCCTCACTGGCGATGCTGTGCTTGGTCGAGGCCCGGCCTCACGGCCGATTGGTGCTCGGTGATCTCGAGGCCCTACCGGTGGCCGACAGCGTCGCCCGGGGCGTCTCCGGAAACCTCTCCTACCAGCGCCTTCCTCGGCCGAACTTCGCTACAGCGCTTGCTGAGGCCGTTCGGGCCCTGGAGCCGGGGGGACTGATACAGCTGGCGATGCACGCGGGTGACTTCGAGGGGGACGACCGGGCCGACAACGACCTTCCGGGCCGGTGGTTCACGTTCTGGCGTCGAGACCCCCTTATGGCGCAGCTGGCGAACGCCGGCTTCGACTTGATCCGCTATGCGGAGGGGCCCGACACACTCCGGGTCACCGCCCGGCTCACTCGACGCCGCTGACTGCGAGAGACCAGGGTGACGCCTTCCTGCAGATCCGAGGGCTCGTGTCGTGGCGGCCGCCTCCAAGGCACGCCGTCGCCAGGACCCGAAGCGCCCGAGATATGCGGGGCCCGTACCGGTAGAGCGGCCTCAGGAGCGTTTGGGCCCCATCCGGTGAGATGATGGTCCGATGGGGTCAGCGCCGAGTTCAGCGGCGGTACGGTGCGTGGTGGCGACCACTGTGATGCTGATGCTCCTGTCCTCGTGCGGTGGGACCGCCACACAGCCCGTTCGGTTGGCGGCGGTCGCTACGCAGACCACTTCGGCCGGGACGGCCCGTGTGTCGGTGAGCTTTGGGGGCACCGACCAAGGAGCGGCCCTCGATGCCGCCGGCGTCTTTGACTTCGTCCACAACGCTGGAGTCATAGAACTCGGCCCCGGTGCCACCAGCATCACTGGTGAGGACCCGAGCCATCCCACCGCCAGCGAGATCGTCCTGGCCGACGGAGCTTCCTACTCGGCCGTGACACCCAATCTGGTGGTGGGTGCGCCCCAGGCCTTCAAGAACCGAAGATGGCTGTTGCTGGCCAATGGCACCGGCGGCATCTTGTCCGGGTCCCTCTCCCAGGGAGAGGAGGCCGTGATGCCCATCTTCGGCCTGGCCCTTGGCCAGGGGTTCCTTGATCCTTCGGTCTATTTCGACACCATGCTCAAGCTGTCGAGCTCGTCTCGGGTGGTCGGCCATGACCTCATCCACGGTTCCCTGTCCACGCACCTCGTGCTGACCGTCGACCCCAACCTTGGCCTGGCGGCGCCCTCGGTGACGACGACCACCGGTGACGGGCTGACCCAGCAAGACCTGAACAAGTTCTTCTCCGCCATCGGAGGCTCGACCCACAGAGTCGATGTCTGGGTCGACGGCCAGAACCGCCTGGTTCAGATCATCTTGAACGCCGTCCTGCCGGCCAGTGCTCAGCTGCCGAGCGTGACGTTTCATCAGGAGATCGACTACTGGGACTTCGGTCTGAGCGTTCAGATTCGGATCCCTCCCAGCGACCAGGTCGCCACACTTGCTGAGCTGAACGGGGTCGGACCTTGATGGACCGCGAGGTCCAAGCCACACCGGGCCGCCTGGCGCCTGTATAGAACAGGTGACCGATAATGCCGCCCACATCGCCCAGAGGCATCCTGACGAGAGTGGCCCACTGGCCACCCCGTCGTGCGCGTAATCAATCAGACGGCTATGTGGGCGGCTGGAACGCCCTCGAAGCCACCCCTAATACCCCCTAATACCGAGCTGACCGCTCGTCTCGATATGGCCGCCGCGACCGGTAGATCGCTGTCCGACAGGCCTGGAGTTCGACTTCGCGGACGGGGAGACCCGGCTGCGCTCACAGTTCGAGCCTCGGCCCTGCAATCCTCGGCACCGGGGGTTCGGGGACGTGATCGGGCCTGGGCGTTGCCTGACGCACCGCGGCCTCCCTCACTTCCTCCAGGTAGCGGGCCGAGCCGGGCCGCAGCTCGAAGAACTCGGACTTCGCCTCGGCCATAGAAGGCGAGCCCACGGTCTCCACCGCCCCCAGGGCCGTCTCGGGAGCCTCCCGGCGCACAGCCCGAATGCTCCGGCCGGCGTCGTAGTCCAGAGAGGAGAGCCGGCGGGCCGCCCCGGGATGGGCCCGGTCGAAGGCCACCCGTGCCGCGCCTTGTTCCTGTAGCTGGACCAGGGTCGCCTCGGCCACCGCCAGCTCGGCCCCGATGGCGGCGCGGTGCGGAGCGGCGGCGGCCTCCAGCACCTCGATGGCCTCGGTGAGGCTCTGGTCGGCGAGCTCGGCCTGGTGGCGTGCCCAGGCGCGGCCGAGCCCAGGGTGAGCCCGCTGCACCCGTTGGTTGGCGGTGTAGACGCCCTGCTGGGCCTGGCGGGCATCCTCGGCCGCCTGCTCCAGCTCCGGGTCCGCCCAGCGGCCCTCCCCCTTGGCCAGGGCCTCCTGAGCCCAGCCGAGCTCCTTGATGCGGCGCCCGGCCCGGTCGAAGTCCTCGGGAGCCACGCCCGGGGGCACGACGGCGGCCAGGGCCTCGACTTCGGCTCGGGCCGCCGCCCGGCCCAGCCCCGGGTAGATGTGGGATAGGGCCACTTCGCCTTGTTCGATGGCCCGCTCGGGCCAGCCGGTGTCGATGGCCCAGCGCACCCGCCGGGAGGAGCTCCAGTCCCGCACCAGGTCCTCTTTGGCCTGGTCCAAGTCGTCGGCCACCACGTACACGTGGGTCTGCTCTTTGGCCCGGCTCATGGCCACGTAGCCCAGCTCGCGTCCTCCCCCATCGGCCAGCACGTGGGCGGTCTCCACCGTGGCGCCTTGAGACCGATGAGCCGTCATGGCATAGGCATGGGCCAGGTGGGCGGCGTCGATGGCCTCGCCCTCCAGGCGGACCCGGCGTCCTGCCTCCAGCTCGAGGATGAGGGCCGGCTCGCTGCCCTGGTCATCGGTGAGGAACACGGTGGCGGTCTGGGAGGTGACCACCCCGGCGTGGTGGTTGGGGGCGGTGAAGACCACCCGGTCATCCAGGGCGTAGCGGGCGCCGCCGGGGGCGGTCATCTCCACCCGGGACAGAGCGCCGGTGTCCTGGAGGCGAGCTCGGGCCAGGGCGTTCATCTCGGCCACGTGGTCCCGCCGCCAGGCCAGCAACAGAACATCCCGCCCGGCGGCCAGGTCTCCCAGGTAGGCATCCACCGCCGCGGTCATGGCGGAATGCCGGTCCGCCCCGGTCCGGATGCGGTCGGCGCCGGCGTAGAACTCCACGGCGACGCTGACCTCGCCGTGGCGCAGCTCGGCCAGCGCCGCTCGCTCGGCTTCGTCGGACTGGCGGCGGTTCTCTGAGAGCGTGTGCACGCCGGGATGGCGGGCCGAGACCGCCTCCATGGCCCCGCCGGGCCCCACGGCGGAGAGCTGGTGGGGATCACCGACCATGACTACGTGGGCCTTGGCCGCCCCCGCCGCGCTCAGCAGCTTGAGCAGGTCGGCGTCCTCGGTCATCCCGGCCTCGTCGAGGATGACCAAGTCCGTCGGGCCGAGGGTGATCCTGCCCTTCTCCAGGGAACGGGTGAGGGAGGCCACAGTGTGGGCGTCGATCTTCGCCTCGTCACCCAGGTTGCGAGCCGCCTGGCCGGAGGTGGCCGTGCCCAGCACCCGGTAGCCGGCCTGGGTCCAGGCCAGGGCCAGGGCCTCCAGGGCAGTCGTTTTCCCGGAACCGGCCACCCCGATCACCGCGTCCAGTCCGTGACCGTCCCGGGCGATGGCCGAGACGAGACGCAGCTGTTCCCTGGAGAGGCGATAGCCCCGCCGGGCCTCGACCTCGGCTACAGCGTCTCCGATGGACGCGATGCGGGTGCGATCGGTGGCGGTGGCTCCCAGCTCCACCGCTTTGGCGATGCCCACCTCGGCGGCAATGACCGAGGCCAGGGCGTAGACCCGCTCCCGCGCCCCGGCCACGGCGATGAGCGGGATCACCTCGGCGTCTCCCAGCACCGCGTCGATGACCCGGGTGGCCTCGGCCATGTCCTGGCCGAAGAGGCGGGGCCCGGTGGCCACGATCAGGTCCCGGCGGGAGAAGACCTTGGCCCGGGCCAGGGCCCCGTCGGGGGCCAGGACCTCGGCGGCCAGAGCCGCCTCGGCCCCATGGCCGAGGCGCGGGGGGATCCTGGCCGCCTCGTTGGCCAGGGCCAGGTTCTCGACCACTCGTTCCAGCGGCCAGCCGGCCTCGGCCAGCTCCCCCTGCCACAGGCTCATGAGATCGGCGATGGGCTCATGTCGCTTGTGGGCCCGGGAGGCCCGGGCGGCGATGCCCCGGGCCCGGTAGGAGGAGTGCCCCGTGCGCTCCAGCTCTTCTTCGATCTGGGCCGAGCGCTTGGAGTGCCAGTCACAGACAACTTCGGGGATGCCGGTGATCCGCCAGTGTCCGAGACGACCGGACGGGCCGGCATCCGCCTCGATGGCGTAACCCAGCTCCACCGCCGCCCGGGCGCTGGCCAGCCGGCCGATGGTGGTGGCGGCGTGGAGGTGCTCGCGCCAAGCCGTGGTGTCCGCCGCCTTCCAGCCGCCGCGCTCGTCGGCCATGGCGACCAGGTTGGCGAGGAGCACATGGTCATGCGGGGCGGGATCCCCGGCCCGGGAGGTGGCATGGCGGGTGGTGGCGTAGACCAGGCCATAGGTAGGAGAAGGCGTAGCGGCCACTCCCCTTCTCCCGCCCCGGCGCTGGGTGACCTCGTCCAGATAGCCCAGGGTGGCGTCGCGCTCGGCGTCCATGATGGCGTGCATGTCCTCGGCCCGGCCGATGACGCCGAGCTCGGCCACGGATTTCTGCGCTGCCACCACCAGTTCCATGCCGGGCCGGCGGGTGGCCACCAGGCGATCCCCGGTGGTGGGGTCGAGAGCGCCCCCGGGGCCGAAGATGGCGGAGTAGGCCTCATCGGTGACCGCACCAGAGCGGCCGAGCAGCTCGGCGCCGGCGCCACCCCAAACGAGGGGCGTCTCGCCCCGGGAGGCGTAGTAGGCCAGTGCCGCGCCGGGATGGTCGTCGTCACGGCCGAGCACCGTCTGGCGGTGGTACTCCACCGAGTCGATCCCCATCATCCGCATCCACGCCA